>Ga0209375_1000391_pt1 | contig 38416 bp, 30 predicted proteins | sample GraSoiAngelo_131_FD_185888 | JGI IMG/M metagenome (GOLD analysis project Ga0209375, IMG submission 185888) | Grasslands soil microbial communities from the Angelo Coastal Reserve, California, USA - 14_0929_02_30cm (SPAdes) (version 2) | ecosystem: Environmental > Terrestrial > Soil > Grasslands ...
TTCCGGAGAAATCCGAAGGGCATTCCTGTACGCAGCGATTGCTTCCCGGACGCGGCCCTTTGCTAGAAAGGCGCTTCCCAGATTTGCATGGGCATCCGGATTGTCCGGCCGCAACTCGAGCACTTTTTTGTAATGAGCAATCGCTTCATCCGTCCGCCCTTTTCGGAGTAAGGCACTCGCCAGATCGTACTGAGCCTCGGCCTGATTTGGCGATAGTGCGAGGCATGCCGAGTAACGAGCGATCGCGCTATCTAAATCCCCCTTTGAAAGAAGTGCGTGCGCCAGATTGCAAATAGCTTCCGCATAATCCGGCCGGATCTTCAGCGCCTCCTGATAATGAGTAATCGCCTCATCCACACGTCCGCTGCCAAAGAGCGTGACGCCGAGGTTGTTCCGGGCTTCTGCATCAGCGGGGTCTATTTCTAATGCTTTTTCATAATGAGTGACCGCGTCATCGAGCTGGCCCTTCTGCGCGAGAAGCCGGGCCAGATTGTAATGCGCCTCGGCATAACCTGGCCGCAGCTCGATAGCCTGCTGATAATGAGCGATCGCCTCATCGATCTTTCCCCGGTCATTGAGAGCGATGCCCAAATTATAATGCGCCATCCAGCAACCAGGATTCTTCGTCAATGTTGAAGTATATAGGGTAACAAGATCGCGGTAGATGGCCGTCTGTTGCCATGTTAAAAAGACGAGCGATAGGAGAAGAACTCCGCAGAGTCCAGCGAGCGCTGTTATAGCCACGTCGCTGTGTCGCAGTGTTGCCGCGTCACTGGACAATGACGACGTTAGAGCGCCTCGACGCAGCGAGGCGACTACAGCCACACGGGCGCAACCCGTGGTTATCGCAGCGCCAGCGAGGGCGAGGGGTCCCATGCTCGCCAGATATTGAAAATGATCACTCACAAAGGAGTAACGGAAGAAAAAGACGTTGAAAAAGCCAAGCACCGGAAACAAGGAAACCACGTAGTACGCCGCCGCGAAGAACACGGCATGACTCCATTTCGCGCGGCCTAACCACAACACAAGCAGTCCAGTCAACGCCCCGATTAACGGTAAATAGGCAGTTAGCTGCGACGAATCAATTTGCCACCTTGAATAGATGAAGATGAGCGGATGCGGCCAGACCAATTTCGCCAGGTAAAACCATATGACGCGCCCCGCGATGACGAAGCGTTCTGGCCAGGTTTGCGCCCACTCGGCCCCGATTGCGCCAGCGTGAAACTTTTGTTCGAAAATCGTCCAGACGCTCGCGACCGCCGATATTAGCACAAATGGAACAAGCGCTAAAACATTAGGGCGACTGATTCGTCCCGTTTGCCACCAGATACAAAGGACAAGGACGACAGGCAACATGACCACAGAAGGCTTGCTTAGCGTCGCGAGGACAAAAAAGAACAACGACAAGGCGAATAACATCAACGAGCGGCGTCCAGTCTGCCGCCGAGGGGCGTTAGAGGCTGCATTTCCTTGGTTTGTCGCATCCTGTATCCGTGATATCCGCGCCTGCCCGCCGTAGCCTTGGCGGAGGCGGGTAATCCGTCGCGCGCCGTCCCATTTTAAAAAACAGAAGATGGACAAGAGATAAAAGAGGCACGACTGCGTGTTCTTGAGCTCAGTTACCCACGCGACTGATTGTACCATCACTGGATGCAAGGCCCATAGGGCGGCTCCCAGCCATGCACCGCGAATACTCAGTTGCCGCAAGGCCTGCCAGAACAAAACCGCCGATCCGGCCTGCAAAAGCACATTCAAAAAATGATATGGCCATGGGGTCAAGCCAACGACCTTATGCAAGGCCCAGAAAGTCGTAAGCACGAGTGGGTAATAGACTGCTCGCGTGGTGGTCCAGACTTCCTTCAATCCCAGCGGACCAACGATGCAAGGATTCTGGGTCAAATGCGATTCATCGTCCCAGATGAATCCGGCATTAAAGACCCTGGCATATGCGACCAAAACGAGAGCGATTAAGAGAACTCCCCACAGCCAGTTTCGCGACTGGATGGATCGGCAGAATCCTGATAGATTGCGGGTTTCGGAAGCCAACGCGGTCCTAGACATGTTTACCGAAAATAGCCCAGCGTTTCAACGCTGGGCCCTGAGCCAAACATCAGTGTAGTCCCGCGAGGGACGGAAGATAGTTCAATCCAACATCGATTCGTCATAATCAAATCCGTGCTTGCGAAGCATTGCAACAAGCTCGTCGCGAAACGATCGCGTCCAGTGATGCTCCGCCTGGTTACGAATATACCTGACGCTCGTCTCTGCCCCTGAAACGCCAACGCTAAATGCGCCGTAGCCTTCCTGCCAGGCGAACCCACGCATTTTGGCAAATGTTTCATGGATCCACTTGGATGAATTTCCCCTGAGCAGCTGTACCGTTTTGGCGATGGACAGTGTCGCCGGCAGAGACAGCAGAACGTGGACGTGATCGGCGGTACCGCCAACCGCGAGCGCCTTCATTTGGTTCTGTTTGGCGATGCCGCTCAAATATGGCCAGAGGCGCTCGCGTAGAGACGGGGTGAGGCAATGATCGCGGTTCTTTGTGGCCCAGACACAATGCATGAGGCAATTCGTAAAGGAATGCATAATCGGTGTTTTCTTTCGTCCCCCGCTGGGACTCAAATCCTTTATAACACGATTGGCCCAGCGTTGAAACGCTGGGCTATTATCGAACGTCAGCTATTCCCCCAAGGCGCTGGATCCCCTGCGATGTCTGCGACGAGCTGCTACAAAAGCAAAACGGCCGGGCCCTCGAGGAGCCCGGCCGCTGTGAATTATTGCGGTCTTCCGTTTTAGAAGCGCTTCTTCAAGCCGACGTACCAGAACCGGCCTTTGATGTTAGCAACCGACTCGTCGTAACCATTCTCGAACGAGCCTGCCACAAACGAGGGATCCTCGTCGAGCACGTTTTGCATGCCGAGCGTGACGGTTGTGTTATTAAGCCACCACTTCCAGTTGCTGCAGCCATACTCGGCCGTGGAGACTGGAACGACGTTTTTCTCCTTGCCGTCTTTCATCTTCACGTTCTTCCCACCATCCTTGGCAAAGCCAGGCACTTCGGCCGGCGCAGGCGGCGGCAGGTTAAACGTGTAGTTTAAGATGAGGTCAAGGGTAGTCCACGGAGCTATTTTCCGCGCCCGTACTTCACCACCGCCACCGAACGGGCCACTTCTAGGCTCGTTGAGCTTTGTCGATCCTGTCAGAGTGGCATTATCATCCTCGTACTGACCGATCCAGTGGACTATGGCACCGACATCCAAGCCCCCCATCCACGTGTCAGCCGGACCATCGTAGAAGATACTGAAGTTGGCCCGATTCCATGGCGTCGAATTGGTTAGAGTAGCTCCCGGCGGCTGGAATGTGCCTGCGATACCGAACCGTTTGTTGTTGGGGCCAGGCTGAAACTCAAACCGGGATAGCCAGGTGCCATTGACCGTGGTGGTTAACCTTCCCCAATCCCCGTGGCCAAAGATCGTCGAATCCAGAATATAGATCGCTTCGTAGTCTAGACCTTCCAAGACTGCGCCAGAAAGGTTTTGGTTGAGATCGATAACCAGTTGGACTGGCCCAGCCTCGCCTGGAATTGAACTCACACCACGGAAAATAACCGGCCCGTTTTGCACAACACCCGGGGTCGGGGGATTCTCCACGATGAGGGTGTTCGCACCTGGGAATGCCACGATATCGCGCATATCAATGTGCCACCAATCGGCGCTCAGCGTCAGGCCCTTAATCCATTTCGGGCTGTAAACAGCGCCGTAGGTCCATTCATACGCCACTTCCGGATGCAGAGCGGGGTTTCCTAAAACGCGTTCCTCAATCTGAGGCTCGGTCTGACTCGAAAACGGATCGGACACGATTGGGAAGTTTTGCGAGCCCGCAGGTGTAAGTTCTCCCAGCGTTGGCGCATGGAATGCCTCGGTATAGCTGCCACGCAATGTCACTGCGCCGATATACTTGGGATCAATCGGCTGCCAGCGCACCGACACCTTCGGCTTTTGCGCATTATACGTGCTGTGAAACGCGGGCACCTCCGGGAAAAGGCCAGAAGGCAGCACCGTAGAGGTGTTATTGCTGTACCATTCCTCTCGCTCGGCAAAGTCCACTTCAAAGCTGTAGAAGCCAGGGAAGTTCCACGTGGGACTGGTGAATGGTACGCGCACTTCCTCGTAGATTCCCCACACATCCCGATTCACACGGAAGCTTTGCCCGTCCACTGAGCCAATCGAGTTAAACGTGTTATTGAGTGCGTCACGATCGCGAGTAAATCTCGGCGCGTCGTACTCGCCGCCAATGGCAAAGGAGACTGGCCCGGCGGGAAGATTGAACAGGTCACCGTTAAACGTGGCATAACCGATAGGCAACTCATACTCACCGGAGTTATGCAATGTCACATAGACTCCTTGCCTGGCTACCGCGGTGTTTTGGCGGAAAAAGCCACCAAACGGATTAAACGCGGTGTGTGGGTCTGTCTCGAATAGGGCATCGCGCAACCCGGGCTGGCTCACTTCGCCTACCGACAGGTCTTGTCCTTCGTTGCGAGAGTAACGGAAACCCATTTCCCAGTTCCACGTCTTGAAGTAATCGCCAAATTCTCCCATCTCGCCCCGCAGACCGACGTCGAAGAGTTGGTCCCAGTAGGTGAATTTTTCACTCCTTGTGCCGGTATCGTTAATGCCGCGGAACCGAATCCCGGTAGTCATCGGAACCGGCGTTCCGTTAATAACCAGAGTCGTGTCCCCAACTGTGAACGGATTGAACGGATTCGCGATTGGCACACTGATGCCGAACGGACCAGTAGGCCCGACAGGATAAAGCGTACCGTCAGTACCCTTCAATCCGTGGAATGGATCGGGCGTAAATGGCACAGCGGCCAGCGATGAATCGAAATATGAGCGCGAATATTTGAAGTCGGCAAACACCGTCAGGTACTTATCGCACAGGTCCCGCGTGAACGAACCGTAGTACACTTGCCGGTCTCCCGGCGGCAGATTTGGCGTGACCGAAGCGAAGTTATAGGCGACGTAGTTCCCGTCCAAACCCTGCAAGGTCCCATTGAAGAAACCGTTTCCGTGATTGAGCAAGGGGCTGGTCGAAGAGACATAAAACGGAGAAGTCGCCACGTTCGGAGCTGAATGTGGCGGCGGGGTGTTTGCGCTGAAAAACAAACTCGGGACCAAACGGCGACCCACGAACCCTCCATAGTGGCCAGGGAAGTTTCCGCTGCGATTATCAAGCCCTCCCCATTTAGTAAAATTCCCGTTGGAAGAAATATCACGGTCGCGGCTGAATAGACCGCCGGTGCGCTCCCAGAAATCGGCAATGACCACAATATCGGTTTTGTCATCTCCGGTGCCGGCTTTCAACCATGCTTCCCATTCGCCCATGTCATTGGACGCTCCGAGATCTGTGTTCCCGTAAGTGCCGCCGATCTCCAAGCCGCGGAATTTGTGGATCAGGAAGAAGTTGACCACGCCTGCGATCGCGTCCGTGCCGTACACAGCCGAGGCGCCATCCTTGAGGATGTCGACGTGATCGATCATGGAGAAGGGTATCAGGTTAATGTCCGGGCCTCCGCTAAACCCAGCGACACCCAACGAGCCATAGGCGACCCGTTTGCCATCGATTAGAATCAAAGTTTCTTTCGGCAGCAGGCCGCGCAGGTTAAACTGGACGGTACCGTCACCACCGTTGCCAATATTCAGGTTGACGGTTCCGCCTGCTTCCTGCGGGATAAATTCCTGCAGGTCCGTGGCGTTGCGGATACCCAGTTTCTCGATGTCCTGCGGCCGGTAGGTGTCCACCGGATTGGGGCCAGTCTCTTCCGCGGTGGGAATGTTCGAACCGGTCACAACCACGCGCTCGACCTCAGCTGTGGGCGCTGGCGCACCCGGAGCGGGAGCCGGCGGAGCCGGCAATTGAGCAAATGCGTTCGATGCAAAAATTAGAGGAAATCCGACGGTCGCCACAAAAATGGCGCCAAGGAATCCGAGTTTATTTAGCACGTTTTTAGTCATTAGTTTCTCCATTGGTTTGGTTAGGTTTTGGCAGGTTTATGAAATCTCTGTGGCGCTGACAAGCTTTTTTTTCACTTTTTTCAAAGTTTTTTTGAACGGCTTTTACGGCCTTTTGTCGCGTTGAATTCCCCCTTTAGCGGAAGGCGTCAGGGGCTTGCAAGCTTTTTTTCACTTTTTTTTCACTTTTTTGAAGGGGCTGTTTAACCACGAATGAACACCAATTTTTCTGCCCGCGAATCCCGCGGATTCACGCGAATGAGGTGAGGAAAAAACGGGCGCCAGATTTTTGTCACCTACGGAACATCATACCGCAGGCACAGAGATCACGCGCTTGCTCCAGTAATGGTCGGACCGAAAAAACCGTCCGCGCATCCGCGGACGAACAGCGCGCGCCACCACCGAACTATCCGTGCACAGGCGAATTTAGCTTATAATTTCTGAAACTCTTGATCTATTCGCGTCCATTCGCGTGTTTCGCGGGCTCCTCCCGACGGAGCATTAATTGTCCATTCGTGTTCATTCGTGGTTAAATCTTTGGTTGCGGCGGAGCCGCGCTGGGTAATCCGCGGTCAAATCCCTTACAGCGGCTGGTTCAAATGAAAGAAATTGTAACGGCTGGAAAACGCCGGCAAGTTCACAATCGATTGCGAAACGATTATCAAGAGCACAATTCCTCCAAACAAAATTATCCGCGGCCATACGCGAGGAATCCCCGAAAGCAGCCAGTCCAACGCCTGGGAGTAAAGCAAGAAAAATGGAACCGCCGCACCGCTGAGCAGTCTTCCGGAAGTGAAAAATGGATGCTCAGGGGACGGATACACGCAAAGCCCGAAGTCGAAGGCGATCGATAGACACGCAACAAACAGGACCAGGACAGCGAAGCTTGAAAACGCCAGCCAAAGACTCTCCCGCTGAAAAGCACTCAGTTTCGTTAAGCGCGGAAACAGACTTACCACGGCCACGCCAATCGCGAGCGTGGAAGAGATCCAGTAGAACGCGTCGCTCGCTTGGGAAACGAGTCGTTTGCCATGCCAAATGAATTCGCCCCGCCAGAAACTCGCCATTAGTTCTGGCCAGAACTCCTTCACTCCATTCAACGTGAAGATTGGATGCGGCCACCAATTGCCAACCGGTTTGCGAGTCCATCCGAGGAACTCAATTTTCGAGCCGGTGGCAGTGAGATCGCCGAACGTATGGTAATTCCATGCAAACCAAACAGCGATTGGGACGGCCACGGATATTATCAATCCAGCGAGTGGTACCAAAAGAGGACGTAAGGCAGTCTTTTCGGTTAGCTTTTGAATCTTGAAGATCAAAACTAACCCGACGACGAAGAGCAAAGCGATGTTTGTTGTCTTGACGAGACAGGTCGCGGCAAGCGCAAGCCCGGTCCAGATTGCCAGACGCACAGTTGGCGGTTCGGCCCGCAAAAATTCTATCAAACCGACAAATGCGATTCCAAAGCACAGCGGAGAGAGCGAATCGCTTTGTATTGAATAAAAAGTGGCCTGCGGCCAAACGGCCAGCAATATCGGAACGCTAAAGTGTATGAACTGTCGATCAGGGAAGACAAGCTTTGCAGCAACGAAGCCTATCCAGACTAGAGTTCCTGCGACGAACACATTCAAAAAGCGAACCCAATACGACAGCCAAGCGCCGGTAACGCCAAAGAGCCGGCCAAGATTTAGCCACAGACCAGCTATAATATAATAAAGTGGCGGCTCCCCCGATTCGTGATTTTGATTGGATAGCCACCACGCCGAGTTGGTGTTTACAGCCTGCTGGCGCTGCTCAGCTGGCAACGTCCAATTTGGTGGCGGAAAATCGTTCGTCGCGAACTGCTGCGGCGTCATAAAGTACTCCGGCGTGCCGTATAAAGCGATGAAATTTGCCGATTCAAAAGAATAATGACCCAAATTGGTTGGCACATCGCCTCGCGCGTATTTCATCACTAAATCGAAGTGCGCCTGCTCATCCACGTTGTTGAAAAACGGAAACGCAGCGGAAAATATGAAGACGCGAAGTGCGGCGATCGCGCAAAATAGCCAGATCGACTTTCGCTCATGTCGCATCGCAAATCGGGAGGCGGCCTTCATCGGGGCAGTATCTTTTCAGCGCCGAAGGCGCTGTTTCACATCAAACCAGCCTGGGGCACCGCCCCAGGAATTTGATCGCCCAGGTAAACAAGCGCTGAAAGCGCGATTCACGCCAGGGTCTGATTTCTCAATCCCACACATAACGCTCCTCGAAATCAACTCCCTGTCTGCGCAACAGCTCACGATATTCTTCCTGAAACGTGCGAGTGCGATGGTGTTCCTGCTGCGCCTCAATGTATTGCAGGACAGCCTCAAGCTGACTGGAGCTCATCGAAAACACACCATAAACGCTCTGCCAGAAAAAGCTGCGATATCGAGGGTTAAATCCCCCGATCCCTTTCGAGGATGTTTTCTTTATCCGTTTGATGAACTCAGCCTGAGAAACGGTGCGCGGCAGCGTCGTGACAATGTGAACATGATCGGCGACACCGCCGACGTGCACGAATTCAGCACCGAGGTCGCGGCAGACCGTCGCTAGATAAGCATGCATGCGCGGTCGCACGTCTGAATCGAACCATAGCTCGCGGTTCTTTGTGCTGAAAATGATGTGAAGGATGACTTTACTGAGCGATTGGGGCATGGCACGATGATGATCGAACTGGCACCAAAAGTGAATCGCGCTTTCAGCGCTGGCGCTTTTTGGCTCTTATAATCCCTGGGGCGTTGCCCCAGGCTCGAGGTGAATGCCGCGCCTTTGGCGCTAAACACATATTTTATCAACGTTTCCTCTCGATCACTGCAAGCTTCCCGTATTCGGTGATCAGGGGCACGACGCCTGCCAGTTGCAGAAAGCGACTCTCCACCGGTGCGCGAAAAGGCGAATCGCTCTCAAGCACAATCGCAATATGTCCTTCAGGATCCGGTTCGCGCCAGGGAATTGCTTTAGGGTAAACACGATGTTGGTAACCAAAAAACGTATCGGAGGCGGCGAACGCTTCATGGCATTCGAACAGCAACGGATAAACAAAAGAAACAGTGGTCCACACGTCGGTTACGCCCTGTTGGCCCAGGTGGCGTTCGACGCCGTCGAGATCCCCGCCGCGAATCCGCGTCATGCAATAGTTCTCTCCCTGATCGCAGAGCGTTAATGTTTCAATTTGATTGTGGCGCGCCGTGTCGAAAATCAGCGCAGTTCCCGTAATTACCACAGCCGCAAAGATCCCGACTCCGGCGAAACGAATCAGCGGTTTGGAAGAAGCAAAGCAGCGTGCTAGCAATCGACCAGTGAGTGCTGCAAGAAAGAAAGAACCGGCCAAAAAATAACCGGGCACTCGGAAGGGCGCGGTAATGTACGGAACAAAGCATGCCAGTGTCAGCAGGAGCAACAGCAGATCTCGCTCTTCATTACTACGTGCAAAACCGCCGCGAATCGCCTCCACGATATCTGACGGCGACCGGATGAATGGCCAGACCGCAGCGCCTACCACCAGCAGGGCGATCGTGTAAAATACGAACCCCACAGCAGGCTTCTCCGGATAATACCAAAGGACGGTATCGGCACCGAAGAACTTCGGCATCTCAGTTAGGAAAATTTGTGTGTGCGCCTCCGGATGAAAAAGCATCGCAAATCCGCCGCCACCTGTTTTCTCAAGCACAGCATTCCAGTTCGCGAAATGATGGGTGAGGTTGAATACAATGGCCGGCGAATAGCCGACTATGAAACCCACGAAGGCGACCAATGCGTTTTTAAACGACAAGCTTCGGCGCATCAAAATGAGAACCCATAGCGCGACGTTAAACGCCATTCCCAGCTCCAAACTACAGATGCTCAAGCCCGAAATAACACCAAACAAAAGAAATAGCGGCCACCTTCGGTTCGGCGTCGATTGAATCGATAGGACGAGAATCGTTAGCAGGGGAATGGAAAGAAAGTACCAGGAATAACCTCTCACCTGGAAGTGCCACTTGAGCAGCGACGGAGTGACTGCGAACACAATCGTTGCCAAAAGAGCTGTGCGCCCGTCATAAAGCGCCAGGCACATTCGATAAAACAGAAAAAGGCACAGCAACGACAACGCGACGATGCAGCTCTTCAAAGAAATGACGCTGACGCCAAACAACGCGAACGCTATCGCGGCCAGATAAGCTTCCCAAGCTGCACCCGCATTGTAGGGCTGACCATACATATAGAAAGGAAAATAGCGTCCTTCCAGAATGTGTTTACCCATCAGGCCGATGATTGCCTCATCGCTATGGACATGAGTTTGCGACGTCAGCAGGATTACAAACCGCGCCGTCGCGATAAGGATTAGCACTCCAATAAACAGCGCGTGCCGACGCATTAAACGCTGGTTCTTAGTTCGCCGGCGCGATGATCACATCGGCTTGGAAAATCGATAAGCGACATGATTACCTTTTGCCGGCTTCTAATACGGCGGATGAAATCCGAAATCGGTTTCCAATTTTCCCCACAGCCAATCAACGAATCCATCTTTTTTGTCTTTTTTGATGGCGGCTGCATTGTTGGCGGCGAGCGCTTCCGCTTTCTCCACATTGCCGTTTAAGCAGTAAAGATAGGTAAGAAGGAACGTGTCGTTGAGACTAAACATGCCGCGAGCTTTCTTGTCCTCCAGAAGGCGAACCGCCTCGCCGATATCGCGCCGCGCCAGCGCGCCGGCAATCAAGTCCGGCAGAATCTCAAGCGGTGGCGCGGCTGAGTTGCTGGCAATCCGCTCTGCCAACGCAAGCCGGAATTCGTCGCTACCCAGGACTTCTAGAACCGGCGTCCGCAGACGCGAGCCACGGAGATAAAGATCCAGCTCGGCCAGTTTGTTGGTTCCAATTGTTTGGGAAAGAAATCGCGTTTCACGAACGGCAAATAATGATTTGATCGATTTATTTAGTGTCTCCGGCCAGATTCGGGCGATCATCGGAGACCGAACAAAACGGTCGGCAGCGGAAGGCGGGTCCATGTAGGCGGAAGCAAAGCGCAAGTTCGCGTCTTCGTCCCATGCCGCATCGCTCAGCCGTTTCGGGTAGTTATCCGTCACAGGGGCGGTATCACGCGCGATGAGATCAATTTCGTCGCCGTCCATCAAGAAAAGCGCGCCAAGTTGCTGCGGGACCTCGACGCCGATGCGTTTTAAATCCGCGCCTGTCGCGGAGTCGCTCCACAACCGCCGCAACTCCTCCTCATTCATCCTACGCCCGGGACCATTGATGCCCATCATAATCCATTCCTCGTCGGCATCGGCCCAGACCGACGCGTTCGGGAACGCATTGTGGAACGCGCGCAGGATCGCTTTTGCTTCGTCTATTTTCAGCTGGTTAATCGGTAGCCAAAAGGTGGCAATCCCGCCTTCTTTCAAGCGGCTCTTCATCAGCGAGAAAAATTCCTCGGTGTAGAGGTTAACTGAACCCGCCACTTTCGGCGGAGGCGGTTCGCCGGAAATGATGTCATACTGCCGCGGACTGGCCTGGAGGAAGAAGCGGCCATCCTGAATGAAGGTCGTCGCCCGCGGATCGCGCAACGGATTCGAGTAATTAATTCCCGCATAGAAATCAGCGAGCTGGAGCACTTCTTTCGAAATGTCCACGACATCCATTCTCTTGACGTTTGGTCCATGAAGAAATGCGTCCGCCGTCACTCCACAGCCGTAGCAAAGAAGCAGCACGTCTTCTGATTCCGGACGAAGAGCCAACGGGAGATAGGCGAATAATCGCATGTATCGCTGACTGTGAGGATTTGTAGCCGACATCGTAAAGGCGTTGGTCAGCATCCGGTAGTAGTACGGTTCACCAAAGAGATCGCGTCGCAGCAGCTGTAATGTGTCCGAAGTGCTTTCGATTCTTTTCACAACATGCGCAAGCACTTCGCCTTGCTCAGTTTCGTAAGGGCGACTTGCATGTTCGAAGTGCGATTCAGCGCGATGATAGGGAAAGATCGCAAAAAGGAGGATCGCGGTCCCGCAAAATGCGATGGTGGCCACACCGATTGGGCGCCGAATTGACCAACTCGAGCCTTCGCTAACCAGAATGCCGAGCAGGACATAACCAGCGGCACAGATCAGGAGACTCCATTGATAGCCGATGGCAGGTAACAACACAAAACTTGCAATGAGTGGACCAACTGCCGCCCCGGTCGTGTTGAACAAGGTCGTGATTCCAGTGCTATTCATCCGGTCTTCCGCACTCGCTTGAACAAGCGCGACGATGGTCGGGAACAAAATCCCCGACAAGAACGAGGCCGGGAACATCAAGGCTAGGCAAAGAAGAGCAATCTGGTGCCAAGAAGTGAGACTAAAAGCACCAGCGGGTGTTCTTACTGCCTCGCCCGGAAAGAATAAGTATGACAAAAGCACGGCAATCGCCGCCAGAAGCAATAGAACAGGAAGTAATTGATGCAGCCAGGCTGAACGGCGATTAACCGCGCCGGCCGCAATGCTGCCTAGCCCGATTCCCGCCAGCACAACCGCGAGCATCAGTGCGAATGCGATGGGTAAGGAAACGACATACAACCGCAGAAACCGGAACCAAATCACTTCAAGCGAAAGAAGAATGCAACCGGTTCCAAAGCTGACCAAAAGCAGATGCCACGGTGGTCGATACCTCGCATCCAGGCGGAGCGGAAAGGTTGGCTGCAAAACATGCGCACTGGTATCACCTTGGAATTTCGCCACGAATAAGGCCACCGCTGCGGCGATGCAACTCGCTAAACCTGCAACCAAACTCGTGCCTCGAAGGCCGAACGCTGCGATGAGACAGCCTTCACCAAGCACAGCACCGACCACCGCGCCTAAAGTGTTCGAGCCATACAGAAAACCAATCACGCGCCCAAAATTCGTATGCCGCAACATCGGATCTTCGATCAACACCGGCAGCGTCAGGCCCATCGCCGTTGTCGGCAGAAGTAGAATTAGGAAAGAGACAATGAATCGCAGTCCGAGAAGCATGGGCTGATAATTCCAGAGTGTTTGCCACACGGGCCGCAACAATTCGCCCAGCGCCGGTAGACCAAAAACGATTGTGCAACCAAGCAAAGCAACCAGCACCTCCAGCAGGGCGTAAAGATGAAGCGGTCGCCATCGCCGAATTCTCGATGATGCTGCGATCGCGTTCCCTAGTGCCAGGCCGGCCATGAAACTGGAAAGGATCAACGCCGCCGCCCAGATGGAGTTCCCAAACGCCAGGCCGCTTAACCGCAGCCAGAGCGTTTCGAAGATCAGCGCGCCTATTCCAGACAGAAAAAGAATGGCAGAGAGAACAGCAACTGGCACGCTCACATGGACGCCGCACGACTGCGCCCCATATGACACATGCGTCTCAGGAGCCGGATGGGACCTATTTATCATTACGAAAACCTGAGGCAATCCTCAGGGCAATGGCTCCCGCGACCCCAGCCGCGAGCGAGCCGGCAAGGATGCCCAACTTTGCGGCCCCAACCGACGCAGTCTCATCGAACGCAAGCATTGCGATAAATAGCGACATGGTAAAACCGATTCCGGCGAGCCACGCATAACCGAGCAAAGATGTCCAGCTCACAGCGTGAGGAAGTTTGGCAACGCCTGACTTAACTGCGAGCAGAGCCGCCGCCATAATCCCCAGCGGTTTGCCAAGAACCAGTCCGACCAACACTCCGACGGCAATCTTTGCATGCCGGATCGGTAACGCTACGGTCACTCCAGCGTTCGCCGCGGCGAACAGCGGCATCACCACGAATGCTGAGAATTTATGCAGAGCGTGTTCAAGCCTCAGAATCGGCGCCGTTACGCTCTGCGTTGCATACTCGAGTGCAAAGAGCGCTTCCTGCTGTCCCTTACTGGTCAAAACGATAAGATCGCCGCTCTCGGTTTGGTCAAATCGATCCAAAACTGAGCGCGCCTCCCGAGAGAATTGCGTTGCGTTGCTTCGGGTGCGCGTGGGAATGGCGCAAGCGAGGGCCACCCCAGCAACCGTCGCGTGCACCCCGGACTGATGCACAAAATACCAGAGCACCACTCCGACTAACAAATATGGCCACAGCCGATGCACTCCAATTGCGTTAAATCCGAACAACACCAAAATCAGCAGGCCTGCGATGCCGAGGGCTCCCCACGCGATGGTTTGTGAATAGAAAGTAGCAATGACAAGCACCGCCCCCACATCGTCAACGATCGCCAGCGCAGTCAAAAATACCCTTGCACCGGTTGGCCCACGCGGCGCTATCAATGCCAGTGCGGCGAGGGCAAAGGCAATATCGGTCGCAATGGGAATACCCCACCCCCGCGCTCCAAATCCAATCGGGTTGAAAATCCAGTAGAGCACAGCCGGGACAATCATGCCGCCGATAGCGCACGCGATGGGAAGCGTTGCTTTGCGCACAGAGGCCAGTTCACCGACGACCAATTCCCGTTTGATCTCCAAGCCAACCAAGAGGAAAAAAAGAGCCATCAGTCCGTCGTTGACCCATTGATGCAACGTCAGTGAAAGCGAGTAATTCGCTATCCCCAGGGCTAACGGCGTTCGCCAAATACCCGCATACGGTGCGGCGAGCGGTGAGTTCGCCAGGGCCAGCGCAGCAATGCCGAACAGCAGCAAGACTGATCCGCCAGCTGTCTCGGTGCGGAAAAAGCGTTGAAAGATAGTAGGCGGGAGTTTCCTTAAATGAACAGCCATGGGCAATACACGCTTATTTTCTAACGACCAACGGACGCTAATGAAATAGGTATGAAGAAGTGTTAAGTCTTAAGTTCAGATTCCCTAAAACTGAAAACTTAAGCTCTTCAGAATGTTCACCGGTTTAATCGAAGAAGTTGGCACCGTGATTGCGATGAACACAAGCAAAAGCGGCAACCAATTGAAACTTGCCGCTCCGCGCGTCGCGAAAAAGATACGGCGTGGCGATAGTTTGGCCGTTAGCGGTTGTTGCCTCACCCTGCACTCACATCGCGGCGAAGAGTTGATTTTCGATCTTTTGAAAGAGACGATCGCTCGCACAAATCTAAAAAACTTGCAGCGGAAGCAGCTGGTAAATCTCGAACGTGCCGTTACTGCAAGCGAGCGCTTTGGCGGACATTTCATTCAAGGGCACATCGATTGTGTTTCGCCGGTCATCGCCTGGCAGAAGAGCGGCGCAGATTTTCGATTGGAAATCGAGTTACCTGACGCATTCGCCCATTACGTCGCGCGCAAGGGTTCGATTGCGGTCAATGGGATCAGTCTTACTGTCGCCGATGTTCTTCCGACAAGTTTCGTGACGTGGATTATTCGTTACACGAAAACGCATACCAACCTGGACCGGGCCCAACCGGGTGATCTAATGAACCTCGAGTTCGACATTCTGGCCAAGTACGTTGAGCGAATGGTTTCGCGCTACGCGCCAGGGGCCGGTCGCTAAACGTGATCGCGCGCAGTTTGGCAAGGCCTCGCCTACGTCATCGTGTAGTGGGCGTAATCACGTCGCCGGCGGACCTCGATTTTGCCCTTCGAATGGGCAAGCCACCGGATATTTTTGAACTGCGTCTGGATCGTCTTGTGCGGGCGATTGATCGACTGGAAAACGAGATTTCGAAGTTGCGCGTGCCGCTAATCATCACGGCTCGACATCCGATCGAAGGCGGCGCAAATCGACTATCCGCGCCGCAACGACACAATCTTCTCGCTCGATTCTTATCCCGGGCTCGTTATATCGACGTCGAACTACGCTCGGCGCCAGTCTTCCGGTCGCTGCTTCGGATGGCTCGAAAGCAGAATGTGCGGCGGATCATTTCGGTGCACTGCCTGAGAAGCACTCCGAGTCCCAATCAGCTGCGAGAGAAAGCGCGCGCGGCAAAGATGTATGGCGCGGATATTTTCAAGCTGGCGACACGCACCGACACTCCGGCGCAACTGACGCGATTGATCGATTTCGTCGCGGCCAAGGAACGTGGCGTTGCCGTGAGCGCGATGGGAATCGGTAAATTGGGCGCAGCTTCGCGTGTGCTCCTCGCCTGTTGCGGATCGGCTCTTATATATGTTTCGCTCGGCCGAAGCGACATCGAAGGGCAAATATCGCTGGAACAGCTTCGGGCATTGGGAATGGCTCCGCCGCATTAAATCGTTAAACCGTTGAAGCGTTAAATCGGCCATGTTTTGGCGTTGTAATGAATTACGAATTACGCTCCACCGCTTGCTCTTTCTCCAACGCACATATCGTACAAAGAAAGAACAGGCCATGTCCTCATCTGTAACCCTCCCAAAAAAAGTGCCGGTTATGCCGTTGCCTGGCGCTCTGCTTTTTCCGCATGCGCTGCTTCCCCTTCATATTTTTGAGCCGCGCTATCGCGAGATGTTAAAGCACGCCCTCGCCCATCACCGCATGTTTTGCGTTGCACTGCTCAAGCCGCACTGCGCTGAATGGAATTCGACCGGAGACTTTTTTCACATTGCCAGCGTTGGTCTTATTCGCGCATGCGTTGAACGAAGCGATGGCACGTCGAACCTGATTCTGCAGGGATTGGAACGTGTCAGATTCAGGGCTTTTCAGCAGGAAGCGCCATTCCCTATTGCAATGATAGAGTCCCTCGAATCCGAATCCACCACGTCCGTAGAAACCGAAGCGCTGGCTGCGAAAGTGCTGGAGCTTTATTCGAACCTGAAAGGAGACGGACCACGGCAGCTTCCCCCTAAAGTAGATCGGTATCTTTCCGATTTGAGCGACCCGGAATTGCTTGCTGATCTCGTCACCTCGACATTTGTGAGCGATCCCCTTCATCGTCAACGCGTCCTCGAAGAATTATCTATTAACAAACGCCTGCGGCTCGTGATTCAATATCTTCGCGAAGAAAGTGGAAGCGCGGCTGCGTGAGCCTGTAGCCGTTTCGCTCTGCGAAACGCGGCGCTGATAATGTCTGACATCGCGCGCATCGCGCCGCCCAGAGGTCGGCGACTACAGGTTTGCGATCCGCGCGTGTTCTTCCATCAAATACCGATCGGTCATTCCCGCGATGTAATCGCACACCGTGCGATGCAATCCCTCAATTTCAATTCGTTTTGCCGCCGTCTCGCCCAGCTTGTCAGGATCCGCCAGGTACGCCTGGAAAACCTGCCGCAACATCTCGCAGGCCCGCCGATTTACTTCGGAGACGCGCGGATCGTAATAAACATTCTGGTACAGGAATTTTCGCAAATCGCGATTCGCCTGGAGCAAATCATCGCTGTAACGAATCAGGGGTGCTGGCTGCTGGCGCGCTTCGTCTGAACTTTGCACGCCCGCATCGGCAATGGATTTTGCACTGGTCGAGACCAGATCGTGTACTTCCGCGTCGATAATATCTCGGATGATTAGCTTGTGCAGTTCCGGCTCACGAGCGTCATGGTAGCGTGCCAGCACTGCTCGAATGCTTCGACGCCAGACCTCGTTTTGTTCCAGTTGCGCCGCGTTCAGGACTTCGAAATCGACTGCGTCATCCAAGTCGTGACTGTAATAAGTGATCTCGTCCGCCAGGTCCGCGACCTGCGCTTCCAGCGACGCGCAACGATAGTTTTGTAAAGGAGCGCGAGCCTGCCGTCCCGTGAGTTTTTCCAGTTGATGAAATGCTCCATGTTTCCGCAGGCCCTCGCGCACTTCGAATGTCAAGTTCAGACCCGGAAAATTCGGATAGGGATCTTCAAGGAGCTCGACCACTCGCACGCTCTGACGGTTATGATCGAAGCCGCCGTGGTCGCGCATGCATTCAGCCAGCATCTCTTCGCCCGAATGTCCAAAGGGCGCGTGTCCCAGATCGTGCGCGAGCGCGATCGCTTCCGCGAGATCTTCATTCAGGCGTAATGCGCGAGCAATCGTGCGGCTGATAGACGCGACCTCAATGGAGTGCGTCAGCCGGGTGCGCAGGTGATCACCCGTTCCATTCAAAAAGACCTGCGTCTTATACTCCATTCGACGAAAGGCGCGTGAATGAATGATGCGTGCGCGATCCCTCTGAAATTCGGTCCGAAATGAATGGCTGGGCTCTGAATATTGCCGGCCGCGCGAGTCTCCGGACTTTTCTGCAAATGGCGCGAGAACGGCGCGCTCGCCAGCTTCCATTTCTTCGCGTGTCTTGCAGAAGACGGTGAGGCGCGGAGTCTCAAGTTCAGTAGAATGCTCGGTCACAATTGATTCCCAACCTTATCTGTCGATCTTAGCTTTCGAAACCTCAAATCTGATATGTCCAAGAAAACTCGCGGTAAAAAACAAGTCACACCTGAACGTTTGATGGAACTTAGCTTCGCTTACGCACCGCCGCTGATCATCAGCGCGGGCGTGAGTAACAAGATTTTCGATTCATTGGAGGGCGACGCAAAAACGGCAGAGCAGGTTGCAGCAAAAACCGGGGCATCGGCGCGGGCTTTGGGGATTCTGATGAATGCGCTTGTTGGTCTAGGTCTTCTAAAGAAAAATCGCCAAGGAAAGTATTCGCTAACACCCGAAAGCGCCGCCTTTCTTCTAAGCAAAAAGCCGGGAACGCACGCGGGTTTTTTTGGAACCATTGCGCCCCAGCTCATTTCACGATGGCTGCGATTGTCCGATATCGTTCGCGAAGGTCGTCCGGCCGTGGCCGTGAACCAGGAAACCGAAGGCACCGAATTCTTCAGTCAGCTAGTGGAAAACATCATCCCGATGAGCTATCCGCCTGCACAAAAGCTCGGCGATCATTTGAAGTTAGCGAAGGCAAAGAACGAAATTCGCGTGCTCGATCTTGGCGCCGGTTCAGGTATTTGGGGCATTGCCCTGGCCCAAAAATCGACCCGGGTGCGAGTGACCGCAGTCGATTGGGCAGGAATGATTCCGACGACGAAACGAATCACACAAAAGTTCGGCGTCGTCGATCGCTTTAATTATGTCGAGGGTGATATGTTGGAGGCGAATTTCGGCAGCGGCTATGACATCGCGACGCTTGGTCACATCTTGCATAGCGAAGGCGAAGGTCGCAGCCGTCGGTTGCTCAGAAAGATTTTCCGCGCGCTAAAATCCGGCGGCACGATCGCAATTGCAGAATGGCTGGTGAACGACGATCGCACCGAACCGCTACCTTCACTGATGTTTGCCGTGCAAATGCTGGTCAACACTGAAAAAGGCGACACCTTCAGCTTCAACGAAATCAAAAACTGGCTGGAAGAAGCGGGTTTCAAAAAAGTTCGAAAGCTGAAAGCGCCCGGGCCTTCACCACTGGTTCTGGCAACAAAGCCGTAGGTGGCGATCAACTGGATTCATCATTCTGTTCGAATGGGCTTCTCATCTGCGCATCTTCCTGCTCTCATAGTAACCGATGAAAGAGGTAAAAACGAAACCGGATATCAAAACCAAGGCGCGGCTGAGTCGAAGAAATATTGAGGGAGTCAGCCCTTACAGCAAACCTGCCCTTCGCAGCGAAGCCTTCGCGCGAGCGCTCACCGACGCAAAATCGTGCATCGATGATCGTGACCGTCTACAAACGCTTTTCAACGAAGCATCGGCAAAGGCAGCGACCGTGCCCAAAGACTCTTTTAAAGAGTATTGGCCTTATCTTCAGACAATGCTGCGTTTGGTCCGTGCACATCATCGCGAGGAATACGACCAGGTTACGCATGATTCGTTGTTATGGATCGTTGCTGCTCTCAACTATCTCGTCGATCCATTCGATTTAATCCCCGATAAGACACCGTTCCTCGGCTTCATCGACGACGCAGCCGTCGTCGAATTCGTAGTCGATAGAACACGGCAAACGCTCGACGATTTTATGACTTGGGAAACGGGGCCACGATAATCACTAGCATTCTAAACAGGACGTCTCGCCCACGCTAAGACCGGCTCTCACGCGTTCTTCCAGAGGTTCAAACCAGCAGTAACGCCGGGTTTTCCAGCAGGTGGCGCAGTTCTTTCAGGTATTCAGCGCCGAGGGCGCCATCGATCACGCGGTGATCACAGCTCATCGTGAGCGACATGCGATGGCCCACGATGATCTGGTCGCAGTCGTCCACTACAGGGACCCTCGTGATCCTGCCAACAGCGAGAATGAAACCTTGCGGAGGATTGATAACAGCGGAAAAACTGTCGATGCCCATGCCGCCAAGATTTGAAACTGTGAATGTGCCGCCCTGAAATTCTTCAGGCTTCATACGTTTATTGCGCGCGCGATGTGCTAAATCCTTTGCCAGTTCGCTGATCTCGCGCAGCGATTTGTTTTGGGCGGCGCGAATAACCGGTGTCAAAAGACCATCTTCAATTGCGACAGCAATTCCAAGATCGATGTCGGCGTATTGCACTATTGCATCGCCGTCGAACGAAGCGTTCACTCGCGGTACCTTGACAGCGGCTTGTACGGCCGCTTTTAAAACGAGATCGTTTACTGTGATTTTCGCCGCATCCGCGCCTTCGCCTGCCGACTTCAGTTCCTCTCGCGCCTCCATCAGCGGCGCAGCATTGATATCGATGCTGAGGTAAAAATGTGGAACCGGCCCGAGACTTTCGACCAGCCGCTGGGCAATGATTTTGCGCATTCCGGACAGTTGAATGCGCGCGCTTTCGCCAGCCTTTACCGCCGCCGGAACCTTAGTCGCCGGAGTAACGGATTTTGATTTAGCTGCAGCGCGCACATCGGTCTCCGTTACACGACCTTCGGGTCCAGTGCCCTTCACGCTGGAAAGATCAACACGGAGCTCGGCCGCAATTCGGCGCGCGACCGGCGACGCTTTCACCCGTGCTTCCTCGGCCTTATCGATTTTCGTCGCTGGCTTTTCAGGTTCAGCTTTCTTTTCTGCCTTTGGTGGGGCCGCTGCCTTTTTCTCCTCCTGCGCTTCCGTTGTCGGCGTTTCTTCTTTTGGTTGCTCCGCCTTCTTCGGCTTCTCTTCTTTCTTTTCTTCTTCTTTGGCTTTTGGCTTTTCCTCTTTTTCTTCCTTCTCTTTTTTCTTCTCCTCTTCTTTGGGTGCTTCCTCGCCTTCACCACCGACGAAGGCGATCCTATCGCCCACGTTTACCTTGCCGCCCTCTTGGACATAAATCTCGGTGAGGGTTCCGTCCTCGGGCGATTCCCATTCCATCGTCGCCTTGTCGGTCTCAATCTCAGCGAGCACTTCGCCGGCCGAGACTTGGTCGCCCTTCTTTTTTTTCCACGCGACGAGAGTGCCCTCGGTCATCGTGTCGCTCAATTTGGGCATCTGAATCTCAGGCATGGCGATCTCGTTGAAGAGTTAAAGCGTTGAACGGTTGAAGTGGTAACTGAATACTTCGCTCCAACGCTTCATCGCTTCAACGGTTATGCGTAGCAAACTTGTTTCACGGCGGCGATGAGCTTGTCCGCATTTGGAAGCACAGCTTTTTCGAGCCGCTCATTATATGGCATGGGCACGTCTTCTTGGGATACGCGGATGATGGGAGCGTCGAGCGCATCAAAAATGTTTTTTTGGATCCGGTAGCAAACCTCTGCGCCAACACCGCAAAATGGATGATCTTGTTCGACGATCACCACGCGATGGGTTTTCGTAACTGAATCGAAAATTGCCTTCTCATCGAGCGGCTTAATCGAACGTAGGTCCACAATCTCCGCAGAGATATCGTTTTCCTCCAGTTCGGCGGCAATGTTGAGCGCCAGCGGAACGGTCTGTGAATAACAAATGATTGAAACATCGCTGCCTTCGCGTTTCACTTCTGCTTTGCCGAGTGGGATGAGCAGCTCTTCATCCGGGGGCTCCACCATTCCCTTCGAGCTGTAGAGCAACTCCGCTTCCAGAACCAGAACCGGATTGTTGTCGCGCACGGCCGTTTTGAGCAATCCTTTCGCGTCGCGCGGCGTCGCTGGCGTGCAAACTTTCAGCCCCGGCACGCTGGCGTAAAAGTTCTCCGTTGCATGCGAATGCGTAGCGCCGAGCTGATGCGCTGGGCCATTTGGTCCACGAAAGGTGATGGGGATATTAAATTGCCCGCCAGACATCGTGTACATATTCGGGGCGTTGTTCACGACCTGATCGAATGCCACAAGTGAAAAGCTGAACGTCATAAATTCAATGATCGGCCGCAGGCCGACCATCGCCGCGCCAACTCCCAGGCCGGCAAATCCGTTCTCGCTGATTGGGGTGTCGATAATGCGTCGCGGCCCAAAGCGTTCAAGCAAACCATGGCTGACCTTGTAGGCGCCCTGATATTCAGCGACTTCCTCGCCCATCAGAAAAACATTCGGATCACGCTCCAGTTCTTCCGCGAGCGCTTCATTAAGGGCCTGACGATACGTGATTTCTCTCATCGCCCCTGTTCTGTAGTGGCAGCCCTCTCGGCTGCAGATTTATCGGATTTTGTTGGCGACCTGCCCGCCGCCACAGATCCATTGGCATATGTGTAATCGTAAAGCGTATCGAGTGGCGGCTGGGGACTCTTCTCGGCGAATTTTACGGCCGCCAGCACCGTCTCTTTCGCCCGTTTGTCGAGTAAATCGAATTGTTCGTTCGTCAATTTTCCCTCACGCGTAAGCTGCGCGCGTAAACGCGTGATCGGATCATCGAGTCGATATTTCTCCAGCTCCTGCTTGGTCCGGTAACTTGCCGGGTCCGACATCGAGTGGCCGCGATAACGATAAGTCCGTACTTCTAGGAATGCTGGATGGGGTTCTTTGCGGGTGGAATCTACTATCTCCGCAACCTTGTCGCGGACTTCACGAAAGTTCATTCCGTCGACAATCTCTCCAGGAATGTCGTAACCTTCCGCGCGGTCGACGATTTGCCTGAGCGAGGTTGATCGCTGGACGGAAGTACCCATTGCGAAAAGGTTGTTTTCACAAATGAAGACGATCGGCAGTCTATAGAGAGCCGCGAGATTCAACGCTTCGTGGAAGGCGCCCTGATTGATCGCTCCATCACCGAAAAAGCAGAGCGTGACGCGATCTTCACCGCGGTATTTGATGGCGAAAGCCAATCCCACCGCCAGCGGAATGTGAGCTGCGACAATGGCGTGACCTCCGTACATGTGATGTTGCTTGTCGAAAAAATGCATCGAGCCACCCAAGCCGCGCGAACACCCTGTTTCTTTCCCAAAGAGCTCCGCCATACAGGCGTCGGGGCTTGTGCCGCGAGCAAGCGCGTGAGCGTGGTCGCGATAAGCGGTGATGATGTAGTCATCGTCACGAACGGCTGCAACTGCGCCGGTTACAACTGCTTCCTGCCCAATGTATAGATGACAAAAACCACCGATCTTCTGCGCTTGATACTGCTGACTGGCGCGTTCTTCGAAACGCCGAATCAACAGCATCAGCGAGAGCATCTCGACTTCGTCGCGCTGCTCCACCGGCTGCATGACGGCTCAAGCCGCGCGCGGAACAGCGGCACGGGCGCGCGAGCCCTCCGCGCTTCGGCCAAGGTTGATGGAAAGCACAAAGACCAGGGTAAACAGAAGATCGCTGATCAGCGAATTGCGGAAGAACATCCAACTGGGGGTAGCGCTGTAACTGGGTAATCCGGTCGTCAGCGCTTGAATGAGGCCCGCCAAATTCTTCGTATAGCCGGGATCGCTTAACCACGAAAACATGTTTGTGACCGCATAGAAAAACGTCGATCCAACGATGCAAGCCGGCAGAAGCATTTTCAGCGATGCTCGGTTCTCGAGGAGAAGCCCCGCGCATCCAACAACAGCCAGCGCGATGTAACGGACCACAATTTGTGAGTCGAGCAGCGGCGCGCCGTAACGGAAGTTAATCACCGCGTCGGAAATAAAAAGCGTAACGAGCGGTATCGAGAATTTGTATTTTCCTGGAAAGTACGCCGCGCTACAGAGGGCAATTGCGGCGAGCGGCGTGAAATTAGAAAGCCAGGTCGCACCCGAATGAATCAAAAGGCCGGTCGTAATGCGATAGGCCGCGGCCGAAAACACGAGCAGAAAAGCCGGAATCATTAGCAAGAATCTATCCGTCCGGCAGGATATGCAATCGGCATTTACCGCAGCTGCGTCTCTGTGAGCCGCGTCGCGAGTGCGCATTTCAAACACATCAGCGCAGGACGTCGCACAGCGAGGCAGCTACTAATATTTAGCCCCCGGCGGCGAGGAGCTTGCCAAGTCGCGCCTTACGGCGCTTGGCGGCATTTGGGTGAATGATTCCGCGCTTGGCGGCTTTGTCGATTGCTGAGATCAGGGCGCGGACGTGATCGGAGCCAGGCGTTTGCGTGGAACGCACCGTCTTCTGCATGGTCCGCAGATGCGTTACAACGCTACGATTGCGGAGCGATCGCTTCACTGTTTGCCGAGCGCGTTTAGCAGCTGATTTCGTATTGGCCATTGGTAATAATCAAAAACCTCGTGGACGTGCACGCTCGCGAGCGCATTGCGCTTGTCAACCCCGAAGCTCTTCGGGATTAAGTTGACGCACTCCCAGATCCAAGTGGTCCGGTTGTGCCCTTCCAAGCGTCTATAAGCGTTTGTCCAATTCGAGCTTCGCTTTTTGTCGTTGGGCAGCAAGAGCCCCACGCATTCGCATTTGTTCGACCGAGAGCGTAGCGCCGGAAGTTGGAGTAGAAATCGTCTGGTCCTGGATCTGGGGTTTTGCGCTCGCGGTTACGAAAGTATTAATTGGTTGCGATCGCGGTGCCTTTGCCAGTTTGGGCAAGTGCTCAGGGGTAATCTGCACAAGCGCCCCAATGGGAACGCGATCATAAAGTGCGGCGACGTCGCTGGACTTCATCCGAATACAGCCATAGCTGGCTGGCCGGCCGATCGTCTTTTCCTGCGGCGTCCCATGAATATAAATACAACGTTGAAAAGCATGCGCGTTTTGCGCTTCAAGGCCGCGCAACCAAATGATACGCGTGGTTACGGGGTCGCGCCCGGGAGCATTGGGCTGCAGAACTTCGCCAGTGAATCGACGGTTGTGGAACACGGCCCCCGTCGGCGCGTTGTCACCAATTTTTTTCTCGACGGCAAGGTAACCCAGTGGAGTTGTCATTCGTCCCCAAGCGTCGCCGAGGCCGAACATTGAAGTGGACACCGGGTAGGTCGCCACTTTCCCGCCGTTCTGTACCAGCATCAGTTTTTGATCACGCACACTGACAATAAGCTGGCTCGATGTATCGACCGGTGTGACAGCGAACGCAGGCGCAATTGAAATGAAACTGAAAATTACTGCCAGGGGCCGACGCATGCGCAACTTCTTACTCGACAAATTTGAATTTGTCACGCGGGAATTGCATCGGCCGCGCCGGACCTGGCAATATTAATTTTTGACCAGCGATTGCTAAATGAAGAAACGCAGACGTAAAGGAAACCTGCTTGGAACATCAACAGGAAGGGCACGGACAAAAATTGGCCATGCACGATCGCGAACACCACGAAGTAAGTGAAATAGATTGCGAAAGCCAGTTCTGCCAGTGGAAGCGTTGATTGGAGCGGCCGGTATTTGCAGTTGCGCCACGGCTGCGACCTTCGTTCAATGCCGTACTTGGGCGTACGGGTGAAGTCGGATTTGTGGTTGATGAGCGCTTCCAGGACTGCACGCGCATTGTTGAGCGAAAGACCAATTCCCAATGCAAGCAGGAATGGCAGAAACAGAATCTCTTTCATCCACGTCCGGGGATGCAGTTCACGTTGGGCACAAATATAAAAAACGGCAACCGAAGCCGATGCTGCAAGGAAGATCGGAATATCGATAAGCAAAGTACGGAGCCACCCACCCTGAGGTCCTCCGGTCGAGGGATGCAGAAGCACACACAACAGAGCGAGCAGCAGGTAGGCGAAGTTCGACATCAAATGCCCGGTGGCTTCGAGCTTAATCGGGAACGGAAGGCGGCTGCGCCAGATCGTGGGCAACAATTTTTTACAAGTCTGAACGGAGCCTTTCGTCCAGCGATGCTGCTGAGACTTGAAGCCGTTCATGTCTACCGGCAGTTCCGCCGGAGTTACAACGTCTGAAAGATAAATGAATTTCCAGCCCGCCAACTGGGCGCGATAGCTGAGATCGAGATCCTCGCACAGCGTATCATATTGCCAGCCTCCGCTCTGTTCGATACAGGAACGCCGCCAGAGACCAGCCGTTCCATTGAAATTGAAAAACCTGCCGCTGCGGCTGCGCGCGGTTTGCTCAAGCAAAAGGTGTCCGTCCAAAAAGATCGCCTGCATGCGCGTGAGCAACGAATACCCGCGATTCAAATGTCCCCAGCGGGTCTGGATCATTCCCACTTTCGGGTCAGTGAAGTAATGGATGGTTCGCTTCAGTAGATCCCTTTGCGGAACGAAATCGGCGTCCAGGATACAAACGAATTCGCCTTCGGCAGCTTCGAGGCCTACCGCCAGAGCGCCCGCTTTGAAACCAGTGCGATCTACCCGATGAATGCGCTGAACATTAAAGCCTCGCTGTTGCAGTTCCTCCGCGCAGGAGGCGATGATCTCGCGGGTTTCGTCGGTTGAATCGTCCAGAACCTGGATTTGGAGAAGCTCCCGCGGATAATCCAATTCGCTCACCGAACGAAGCAAACGCTCGGCAACGTACACTTCGTTAAAGATCGGGAGTTGAACCGTTACCTTTGGCAGTTTTTCAAAATGACCCGCTGGGACCGGCATCCGCTTCCGGTTTTTCAGGTACAGATAGATGATGAAGTAGCGATGGATGCCATAAGCCGAAAGCCCGATGAGCACGCTCAGATAACAAATCGACCAGATAATGTGTGCGAGGCTTCCTTGCATGGGAGTTCTACAGCCCCGAAAGTTTTTCGGGATAAGCCCGACATGATGCCGTTTTCACCATGTCCGTCAATTCAAAAATCGTACATTTGCCTCTGAAATCGTCGCCGCATTCTGTTGATACACAACAATCTCCTCTCGATTTTCGTAATTGAGAGGGCGAACGGTCTGGCAATCCCTTTGATTGTCCAAGACTGGACGATTTTCTCGTGTGATTGGACTGACCCATCATTTCGACCTCACGTTGTGCTCGCGACATTCACGCTTGCCTGAAATGGCGAGCAGAGTAACGGTGATGAGCCAATTTTCGCAACCGGCAGGCATCAGTTGGGAGACACAATGACGAAACGAAGGCGCGACCGTTTCGAACGTTTCAAGATCATCTTTCCTATTCTTCTGGCGGGATGGATCCCATCGATCCTGACGCTAATTGTTTCCTACACGATCTTGCGCGACACGCTGGAATCAAGAATCCTGCGCGACCGGCAAACTCTAATTCAACTGGTGGGGCACTTGGTCGCCCATGATCTAAACCGCAGCAGCAGCGTCATCGAATATTACCAAACGCTGCCGGAAATGGTGAATAATCTGAGCGCGCCAAATCCGCAGGTTACTCAACAATGGCTCAACTCGGCGTTTTATTCCCACCCGCAGATCGATGGAATGTTCATCACAACGCCGAACGGCGACTTGGTCGCATCGATTCCCACGGCTTCGGAGATGATCGGCAAGGATTTTGGCTCGGAGTACTGGCGCGAGCAAGCGGCCGGGGCAGATGCAACCTTTGTCTCGGCAATTCACCCCAGGCTGTCGGATAACCGGCCCGTCACTGACATTGTCGGTGCGGTGCGTGCGCCGGACAGGACCATCCTGGGTTATGTCGGAGTCTCCGTCCTGGTGGAAAGGATTGGCCGGCGCTTGTCTGCGATTGAGTTTTCAGATCGCCTTGTTTTTGAGGTACTGGATCAAAACGGCGTGGCGCTTTTTGCCAGCGAGTTCAAGCCAAATCCCGTAACCCCTGCACCGAAGGCAAATGAAGGACTGATCAAAGAGATCAGCCAGAGCAAAAGCGGGCATTTCGAGCGGCATGGCAATCTCTATTCTTTCAGCCCCATTGAATCGAGCGGTTGGGTGGCCGTAGTGGAGCAGCCCAGGACCCTGGCTTACAAACCGGTTCATGATCTTTTGGGACGAATGACCGTGTTGGCAGCCTGGCTGATCGTCCTCACTGCAGTCTTCGCATGGCTGGGCAGCGGGTATTACCAGCGGCAGTTGGAAGCCAAACAGCGTCTGGAGCGCGAAGTCATCTTCAACGAAAAAATGCTGGCCAACATGCCCAGCGGAATCGCTTTCATCGATCCAGCTTCCCGCCGTTTTCTCCATGCCAACTATGCCTTTGCCCACATGGCGGAGCGTTTTGGCGATGTGCCAGCAGGTCGCGACGTCACGGAAACCACCTACGAGGACGTGAAGATTGCTCCGCCCGGGGCAATTGAGAGGGTGCTTACCTTTGGAACGCCATTTCAGCTAATTGAACATCCCTTGAAAGATAAGACCGGTATGACCCATTTTTTGAATGTCAATTTACTCCGGCTCCAAGGCCCACACGAAACCATTCAAGGCGTACTTTATCTGGTCGAAGACAAGACACGCGATGTCACGCTGCGTCAGGAATTGATTGGTGCGAACGCCGCAAAGGACCAATTCCTGGCATTGTTGTCACATGAGCTGCGGAGTCCACTCTCGCCGGTACTCGCGATGGTGGGAGAGCTCGAGGCTGAGCTGCCAGATTCCCGGCCCGTCAGGGAAGCGCTCGAGGTCGTCCGCCGCAACGTCGAACTGGAAGCACGGCTTATTGATGATCTGCTCGACGTGACTCGAATTGCAAAAGGCAAGTTGCAATTAAGCTTTGAAACCATTTGCGTCCACCAACTCCTGCAGCGCGCTTACGAAATATGCCGGGAGGAAATCGCTGCCAAGAATCTCGAAGCGGAATTTCATCTTCGCGCGACTCAAACACACGTGGAAGGCGATCCGGCGCGACTACAACAAGTTTTTTGGAATTTGATCAAGAACAGCGTGAAATTTACGCCGGAAAAAGGCCGAATCACTATTGAGACAGTTAACCCCGCGCCGGACAAAATCGAGGTTCGCATTATCGATACGGGCATCGGCATCGAGCCAGAACAGATCGATAAAATCTTCAACGCGTTCGAACAAGGGCAGGCTGAGATTACCCGGCGTTTTGGAGGGCTCGGCCTCGGTCTGGCGATTTCAAAGGCGCTGATCGACGCACATGGCGGAAAGATCCGTGTCGAAAGTCCTGGGAGAGATAAGGGCGCCACCTTTTCGCTGAAACTAAACACCGTCGTTACGCCTGCCGGCGCCGACGGCGATAGGAAAGATCTACCGGCTGGGCCGGAACGAGAACTGGCCGTCGCAAGGCATCGGCGCGTCCTGCTGGTGGACGATCATCATGACACCTGCATCGGAATGAAAAGGATGCTGGAACGCCACGGCTACGAAATTACGGTCGCGCATTCCGCCGACCAGGCCGTGGAAAAAGTCCGCACACAGGACTTCGATCTGCTTATCAGCGATATCGGATTGCCGGACCGCAGCGGTTACGAATTAATGCGCGAAGTGCGGCTCAACAAAAACCTGCCCGGAATCGCACTCAGTGGCTTTGGAACAGAACAAGACGTCAACCAAGCCAGAGCGGCAGGATTCGCCGAACATCTCACCAAACCGATCAATTTTGAGCGCTTGGAAAGGACGATCCAGAATCTGCTCTCGTAGCGCTTCTCTGAACCTCAACCCTGAGAGTTTTCCCTAGCCGGGGTTGGCGCGCGTGTTTCGATCTTGGCCTTGTGATCTGAGGCCTCTTTCAGTTCCCGCGAAAGCTTCTCAACGCGCTGACGCATAATCTTGCCAGCTTTGAATTTCACCGTCGCGCGTGGCGGAATGACAAAACTGCTCCCGGGTTGATTCGGGTTTCGACCGACGCGCGGCTTCGTCAGACGCGGCTGAAAAACGCCAAAATTGCGTAGTTCAACGGGGATATTGTTGGCGAGACTGTCGGTGATTTTATCAAGCGTCCGCTGGACCACATCGAAGACTTGATGCTGGACCATGCCGGTTTGGTTACTGATGGCGACTACGATGTCGCGCTTGGTTAACTTTGCCATATCTATTTTACTAATCGTTCCGTATTGCTCTTGTGGTGGCTCAATGAAGCATAAAAACGCGATTTTTTAAACTGAGTAAACTCTTCGACCAGAAGGCCAAACGCTTTTGAATGGCCGCTCGCGTGTCTCAATACGACAAGCAATCAGCGCTGTGACGTTTTAACGCGTTAACAAATCACCCACCTTTGCCGGGGCTACGGCGAGGCAGGCGTGGGCCTGCCCAATTCTCGCGCGGAGTCGGAGCGGGATAATAGTCCGGCGCCATTTCATGCGCGGTTCGGAAATGCACCTTGGCGACCGTGCGCAATGCGTCTGGTCCATTCATTTCCACAAGTTTTTTGGCGCTTTCTTTCACGCCCGCAGACACACCACGTTCCAACCGCACACCGATTTCCTCCCCTTTACGCTCCAGCCAATTGATGAAGGCCTCTCGCGCCAAGATCGATGCGGCCGCCACCGCGATATCTGATTCTGCTTTTGGCCGCTGCTCGATATTGATCCTTCTCCCGTGCCGCAACAACGATTGTTCCACCACACGCGCGTCCGCAAATTGGTCCGACAATGCCCTCGGGCAATCCGCCTTTTTCGCCAGCAGATTCTCAATTACTCGCGCATGTCCCCATCCAAGCAGTTTGTTCAAGTTGCCAAACTTCTCGTAAAGCTCGTTGTATTTCGCCGGCCCGATCAGGACCGTGTCCGTCAAACCGAGGGACTCCTTCCGAATAGCGTCCGCCAAAGCATGAATCCGCGCATCGGAACCAATCCGCTTGCTGTCTACGACACCGCCGTCTAGAAGTTTGCGCGCGATCCCCCGGTCGACGTACGCGCCCGCGATCACGAGCGGCCCGAAAAAATCGCCCTTGCCACTTTCATCCACGCCGAAGTGGGGCTCGAACATTTCCGGCGAATGCACTTCTTCATAGCCCAGCTTCGCTTCGCCAAGAATCTTTGGCTCCAGCTCAAACTGCACGAATTCTTCCAGACCTTTTCCCTGCACGAGAATCTTTGGTCCTTTCTGGTAAACCGCCACGCTCAATTTGTTCTTCTGTGCAAAGAAAATGGTCCATTCCTTCGGCGCGAACTGGAAGCCGAGTTCTTCAAGCAAAGCCCGCAACTTTATGACCTGTTCCTGCGTGAGCGGATGAGTGTACGAATTCAACGCCCAACGCTCAACGCTTAACCCGCCTTCGGCAAGCCTACGGCGCGCCAGACGCTGAGTGCTCAATCACTTCCGAATTGAGGGTTGGACGTTGAGCGTTGGAGGTTGGACGTTTGCTTTCAAATTGTGATATCGCCAAAAGACGTTCGCGCGTTCCGACGCTCCCTCCTCCGCTGGTTTGGCCGCCATGGCCGCGATCTACCTTGGCGCAAAATCCGCGATCCTTACGCGATCCTTATCTCCGAGTTCATGCTCCAGCAAACCCAGGTCACCACCGTGATCCCGTATTATAATAAATGGCTTCGCCGATTTCCGGACTTCGCTTCCGTCGCGCGCGCTTCGCAAAACGATGTTCTCCACGGCTGGCAAGGTCTCGGCTATTATAACCGCGCCCGGAATCTTCATGCCGCCTCCAAGATTGTGCAGGATCGACACAGGGGAATCTTTCCCGGCGATATCGCAGCGATTCGCAAATTGCCTGGCATTGGCCGCTATACGGCGAACGCAGTCGCGACATTTGCTTTTCATCAACCGGTTCCAATTGTCGAAACGAATACCGCGCGTCTGCTCGCCCGCCTGTTTGACATGCGCGCCCCGATTGATTCCGCGATCGGCCGCGAAAAACTCTGGGAGAGCGCCGCACAAGTTGTTCCCAGCCGCAATGCAGCGCGTTTCAATTCCGCGCTTATCGATCTGGGCGCGCTGGTTTGCCTAGCGGACAGACCCAAATGCAACGTCTGTCCGGTAAAAAAATTTTGCCGAGCTAAAAATCCGGAAGCGCTGCCAATCAAGAAATCTAGACCGCGCACCAAGCGACTTATCGAAACACACGCATTCGTCACTAATAATGGCAGAGTTCTTCTCGAACAATCATCCGCACGCTGGCACGGCATGTGGATACTGCCACCGCTCAAACTTGACGGCTTAAGGCCGTCAAGTTCGCGGCAACGTCCCGCTTACAAGTTCGTGTTTCCATTCACGCATCATCGCGTGACGCTGCGCATTTTTCACCAGGGCCCGCCGAAGATCGACAATCGTTCTCAGCGCTGGTTTTCCATCCGCCGAATTGAGTCGGTCCCCATCCCTTCTCCTCATCGCCGCGCAATTGTCGATCTTCTTAGCGCAAGACCAGCAACACGGTCACACCGGCGGCGGTCGTCAGAATGGTAATAGGAATTCCAAAGCGCGCGTAATCCCAAAAACCGACCTGGATATGATCGCGTGCTGATTCAACCACGATCATGTTCGCGACCGAACCCACGATAGTGAGATTGCCACCAAACGTCGTCGAAAGCGCGAGCACCTTCCACATCAAAGCCGGTTCCGCGAATCGCGCGATCCAGTTTCCTGCCACCAACACGAACGGCACGTTTGAGAAAACGTTCGATCCGACCACGGAAAACCAGGTGAGATTCCATGCCTGCGCCGGCGCGCTTGATCCGAAGATCGGTTGCAACCGCGAGTAAATCGCAGCTGGCAGGCCGGTATCGCTTAAGCCATCGACTACGATGAAGAGCGCCGCGAAAAAAAGGAGCAGATGCCAGTCGACCAGCTTCAGCACCCCGTGCGTGTCGCGTCGCGCGAGTACCATCACAAGTGCCGCCCCAGCCATCGCTGTCCACGCCAGGTTCAGGCCGGCTAAGAAACCGCCAAAGATCGACACCAACACAACACAAACAAGCGCGAACAAGCCGCTCTCCAGTTTTGGGGCTGGATAGTCGGCCCGATCAATCGCTGTCACGCGCAAAATTTTTCGAAAACCAAAACGCAAAATGAAAAAATTGATTGCCAGCCCAACAGCGGCCGCCGGCAGGAGCGACCGCGAAAATTCCGGAAAGGAGATGTGCGAGAAGTGTCCAATGATCATATTTTGCGGATTCCCGACCAGCGTGGCCACACTGCCAATATTTGCGCTGGTCGCGAGCGCAACGAGGTATGGCAGAAGGGGCAGCTTGCCGCGCCTGATAACTGCCACGACGAGCGGGGTGAGCATCAGGCAAATTGTGTCGTTCACTAACAGCGCCGAGAGAATTCCCGAAGTGAGCGTGACATAAAGCAGCAGATGCACGGGAGTTCGCGAGAAATTCAGAACCAGTTCCGCCGCCCATTCGAAAAAATGAGCGAGATCCAGGTAGGCCGAGATGAGCATCATACCCAGCAGCAGCACCAATGTGTCGTAGTTGATTGCGCGATACGCGCGCTCGGGTGTCATCACCCCAGTCGCAATCATTAGTACCGCGCCTAACAAGGCCGCGGCGGGGCGATTCAAGGGCAGAATCTTGAGTTGCCGGCCGCTGATGAGAACGTAGGTGATTGCGAAGATGGCGCCTGCAATAAGCTCCTGCTGCCAGTGGTTCACACGCGTGCATAACGGATGCCCCGGTGCTTTTCAACGGCTTGTCCCCGCATCGCTTTGCTGCTTTCCGTTGAACGTTGAGCGTTTCTCTGGCATAAACTTTTGCATCGAATGAGAAGCATGACTGGATATGGCCGCGCTGAAGTGGTCCACGCTGGAAGAAAATTCAGCGTGGAGCTCAATTCAGTGAATCGAAAGCAGAGCGATATCGTGATCAATCTGCCGCGCGACCTGGCCGAACTCGAACCGCGTATTCGCCAGACGATCAATGAAAATATCTCGCGCGGCCGGACCAACGCCACAATTGCTCTCCACAGTAGCCCCAACGGCGCGCGAAACCTGGCACTCGATACCGAGTTGGCGCGCTCTTATCACGAAGCGATGCGTGCGTTGCAAAAGGAGTTGAATGCCCCCGGTGAGATCACGATCAGCACAATCCTGCAGGCCCCGGGAGTGATGCGTTTTCCTGAACAGGCCTTGAACGCGGAAGAAGCATGGCCCGCGATCGATCGCGCGCTGCGCGGTGCCCTTTCAGATTTAATCAAAATGCGCGAACGCGAGGGGAAACATCTGGCCAAGGATTTGATCCATCGCCTGAAAGCAATCCGTAGAAAACTCAAAGAAATCCACGCATTTCATCCCGATGTGGTGAAACGATATCGTGCCGTCCTTCTCGATCGCATCCAAAAGGCTGGCTTGCCGATTGCCAGTGACGATGAGCGTCTGTTGAAAGAGATCTCATTCTTTGCCGATCGCGCAGATGTGTCGGAGGAACTAACGCGTCTTGAAAGTCATCTCGCCCAGTTTGCGCATCATCTGCGCAGCAAAGAACCGGTCGGGCGCACTCTGGAATTCATCACCCAGGAGATGTTTCGCGAGCTCAACACCCTTGGCGCAAAAGCAAATGACGCAGCAATTTCCCAGCGCGTCATCGCCTGCAAGGCGGAACTAGAGAAGATTCGCGAGCAAGCCCAAAACCTTGAGTAAAAAATTCAGCCGCCGCGGAATTCTTTTTGTGGTTTCTGCTCCATCGGGCGCGGGTAAGACCACACTGGTGGAAAGGATTCGTCAATCTCCCAATCTTTTTTATTCGGTCTCCTGCACCACGCGAGCGCCTCGCGCAGGCGAAATTGACGGCGAAGATTATCAATTTCTTTCCGATGCAGATTTTCGCGAGCGAGCTGAAAAGGGAGATTTTCTGGAGCACGCGCAGGTGCACGGAGACCGTTATGGGACCCTGCGCGAACCGGTCGTAACAAATCTAAAAAGCGGAAGGAATGTTTTGATCGACATCGATACACAGGGCGCCGCTGTTATTCGGAACTGCGGCGATCCTCTTATCCGGGATGCTCTGGCCGACGTGTTTCTTATGCCTCCCGATCTTGAGGAATTGCGAAAACGCCTGGTAAATCGCGGAACGGAAACCGTGGAGCAAATCGATTCGCGCCTGGCCACCGCCGCCCGGGAAATGGAACACTGGCGCGACTATCGTTATACTATTATCAGTGGATCGATCGAGGAAGATTTGCGGAGATTCCGGCAGATCATGGAGGCAGAAGGCTATTTAAGCCGGCGTTTGATCGAGAAATGATTGCAGAAGGCAGAGATTCCAAAAGGAAACGCGATAAAGCGAGCGCGCGGAAAGTTGTGCGCATTCGACCGGGCACGAAAACCGTCGTGCTCGGAGTGACGGGATCGATTGCTGCGTACAAGTCTGCCGAGCTCGCCAGTCTGCTGGTCAAACAGGGCCACGAAGTTTTTGTCGTCATGACGCGGGATGCGACGGAATTTATTTCTCCACTCACTTTGCAGACGCTTTCAAAAAATCCCGTGACCACCAGTTTCTTCGACGAAAAGGAAAGTTGGCGACCCGGCCACATTGAGCTGGCGGATCGCGCGAACCTCCTCCTGATTGCTCCGGCGACTGCGCACATCATCGCCGAGCTCGCGCATGGACTGGCCGATCACCCGCTTGCAGCCATCGCACTCGCGACCCGCGCCCCAATTTTGCTGGCGCCGGCGATGAATGGAAAAATGTGGGAGAATCCTGCCACTGTGGATAACGTGAAAAAATTGAAAGCGCGCGGCGCTGAATTTATCGGGCCAGAAGAAGGAATGCTTGCCTGCGGCTACGAAGGCGTCGGCAGACTCTGGAAAGTAAATGACATCGCGTTCCGCGCGGAGTTCTTGCTTGCCCGCCAGGATAATTTGATCGCGTGAGATTCCTCATCACGGCCGGGCCCACGCGCGAGCCGATCGATCCGGTTCGTTACATTTCGAATCGCTCATCTGGAAAAATGGGCTACGCCATCGCCGAAGCGGCCCTGGCTGACGGGCACCATGTCACCTTGATTTCAGGCCCGGTGAACCTCGAGGCGCCGCGCGACGCGCAACTGATTTCCGTTTTAACGAGTGACGAAATGTTCGAAGCCGTGCACCACCATGCGGACCAGGTTGACATATGCGTCTTGTGCGCCGCGGTCGCGGATTACAAGCCGGCAAACGTTTCGTCGACTAAAACCAAAAAGCACGGCGAGAAGTTTTCGCTCGAACTGATTCCCACGCGCGACATTCTCGATTCGTTAGGTCACCGGCAAGACCGGCAATTTCTTCTCGTAGGTTTCGCTGCGGAAACAGATCACGTGAAAGAAAATGCCGCGAAGAAGCTGCGCGAAAAGGATTGCGACATCATCGTTGCAAACGATGTCAGCGGCGCAAATTCGGGAATGGAGAGCGACGTGAATGAAGTGACGATTTTGTTTCGAAATGGCGAAAAAGAGAAAATTTCTCGCGCGCCAAAAAGAATTATCGCGCGCGAGCTTGTGAAAATATTTTCAAAATTCGCAACAAAATGTTTGACAAAAAAAATGTGACGATTAACTGAACTCGAATAAGTGAAGTCATTCCCAACTCTTCACAGAGTTCCGCGCGTGTTGCGGATGAAAGGGGGGAATTAGTCGATGGCGAAGAAGAAAAAAGCAGCAAAGAAAAAATCAGCGAAGAAAAAGAGGCATTAACGCCCCACGCTTGATTAACGGCTCCGAAGGCTTTCGGAGTCACAACCCTAACTTCAACCCCGGGAGGAGAATTTATTTTCCTCCCGGTTTTTTTGCTCTGTCATGTTGAGCGGAGCGAAACATCTCGGTTTATTCCCATGAGCGATCGGCACATTAAGCCAGAGATTCTTCGCTTCGCTCAGAATGACAATATATGAAGCCTTATCTCGATGCGGCTGAAAAGGCGGCGCGCGCTGCCGGGAAGTTGCTTCGCAAAAATTTCGGCCGCGCGCAGCAGGTCAATGTCTTTACGGCGCACGACATCAAGTTGGCGATCGATATTCAGACACAGGAGTTAATTACGAAGCTGCTTCTCAAAGAATTTCCAAAACACGCGCTTTATGGCGAAGAAGGAACCGTGGGTGATCAATCCAGCGAGTACCAATGGGTCATCGATCCGCTTGATGGCACTGTGAATTATTTCTATGGGATTCCACATTTTTGCGTCTCGATCGCGCTGCGCTTTCGCAATGAGATCATGGTCGGTGTTATTTACGACCCAATCCGCCGGGAAATGTGGAAGGGACAAAAAGGCGAGACTCCAAAGCTCAATGGTGATCCCGTTCACGTGAGCGACCGGGCGGGCCTTGCTGAAGCAGTGGTCTCTGTCGGGCTCGCCAAGACCGGCGAGACGATCAGCGCAAATTTCCCGTTGCTCCAGCAAATGGTTCATCGTGTGCGCAAATGCCGAGTACTCGGCAGCGCCGCGCTCGACATGGCTTATGTCGCCTGCGGACGACTCGATGCTTACATTGAGCAGGGAATCAGTCTTTGGGACATCGCAGCCGGGTGGCTACTGGTTGAAAACGCCGGCGGAACTGTCGACCTTCGCCCGCGCGCGGACATGAAAGATAAATACAGCATTGTGGCGTCTAACGGCGTGATTAATCTCAAACTGTGATAAATGATGAAGCGCGAATGATGAATGAATTAATGGCCAACCATGAGGCACGCGTAATCTGCGCGACTCGTTATGCCGTTACATCGCCTCGCTCGCGGAACCTTTCGGAGTTGCATCGGATTTACGATTCAACGCTTCAACTCTTCAACGATTTAACGCGGCGAAGCCCATGATTCGATGCGGAATTGGCTACGACGTGCATCGCCTCGCTGAAGGTCGAAAATTGATCCTTGGCGGTGTCGAGATCGCGCACTCCCGCGGACTGGAAGGACATTCAGACGCAGACGTCTTGTCTCACGCGATCGCGGACGCATTATTGGGCGCGATCGGCGCCGGCGATATTGGTCAGCATTTCCCAAACACGGACGAGTCTATTCGCGGGATTAGCAGCATCCAGATTTTGAAGCAGGTGAGTAAATTGCTTGCCGAAAAGAAAGCCCGCGTGCTCAACATCGATGCAACTATTATCGCTGAAGAACCGAAGATCGCGCCGCACGTTTCCGCGATGCGGAAGAAAATTGCCTCCGCCATCGATAGTAGCGAATCGGATCTGAGCATCAAAGCTACGACAAATGAAAAGCTCGGATTCATCGGGCGCGGCGAGGGCATTGCCGCAATGGCGGTGGCAACCGTTGAGCAAAAATGAATCGTTTGTCATTCCGAGCGGAGCGCAGCGGATCGAGGAATCTCTTATCTATTAATCGAGAGATGTCTCGAGTCGCTCGACATGACAATGCGCTTCTTTAACACCTACTCACGCAAGATCGAAGAGTTCGAAGCGCGCGATTCGGCCGGGCACGCAGTCAGCATCTACACTTGCGGGCCAACCGTCTATAGCCGCGCACACATCGGAAATTTTCGCGCTTACATCTTCGAGGATTTGCTTCAGCGTCATCTGGAGCTGCGCGGTTACAAGGTGCATCGGGTGATGAACATCACCGACGTAGATGACAAGACGATTCGCGGCGCGCGGGAAGCAAAGGTGCCGCTGGCGAAATTCACCGAGCAATTCAAACAGGCGTTCTTTGAAGATTCTGAAACGTTGCGGATCAAACGCGCAGATGAATTCCCT
>Ga0209375_1000395_pt1 | contig 38211 bp, 26 predicted proteins | sample GraSoiAngelo_131_FD_185888 | JGI IMG/M metagenome (GOLD analysis project Ga0209375, IMG submission 185888) | Grasslands soil microbial communities from the Angelo Coastal Reserve, California, USA - 14_0929_02_30cm (SPAdes) (version 2) | ecosystem: Environmental > Terrestrial > Soil > Grasslands ...
CAACGACGTCACGCAACGACGTCACGCAACGACGTCACGCAACGACGTCACGCAACGACGTCACGCAACGACGTCACGCAACGACGTCACGCAACGACGTCACGCAACAACGTCACGCAACAACGTCACGCAACAACGTCACGCAACAACGTCACGCAGAGGCTTCGCGGAGAGACGTGTGAATCGCATCCAGGGGAAGCTGATTCTGATCACCGGGGCGAGCTCTGGTATCGGCGAAGCGTGCGCGCGCCGCTTCGCCGCCGACGGTGCGAACCTCGTGCTCTGGGCGCGCCGCTCCGACCGGCTCGAGCGCCTGGCCGCCGACCTGCCGCGCGGCGACCGAGCCTCGGTGCAGCTCGCGGCGGTGGACGTGCGCGATCGGGCCGCGGTGAACCGGGCCGCCACCGAGCTCAGCGCGGGCGGGTACGTTCCGGACGTTCTCCTCAACAACGCCGGTCTCGCTAGCGGGATGTCCAAGATTTACGAGGGCGACCCCGAGGACTGGGATCGCATGATCGACACAAACCTGAAGGGGCTCCTCAACGTGACGCGCGCCGTCCTGCCGCACATGGTGGCGCGGCGTCGCGGCCACGTGGTGAACATCGGCAGCACCGCGGGACACATGACGTATCCGATGGGGAACGTCTACAACGCCACGAAGTTCGGCGTGCGTGCGCTCAGCGAAGGGATGAACCTCGATGTGGCGGGCACGCCGATTCGCGTCTCGAGCATCGACCCGGGCTTCGCGGAGACCGAGTTCTCCGAGGTCCGCTTCCACGGCGATAAGCAGCGCGCCAAAGCGGTGTACCAGGGGTTCCAGCCGCTCACGGCCGCCGACATCGCGGACGCGATCGCGTACGTCGTCAACCTGCCTGAGCACGTCAACATCCTCGACATGATCATCGTGCCGACGGCGCAGCGGAACGTGTACGTGGTGGACCGGGAGCAGTGACTACGAAACCGCCAGCGCTTGTGCGAACTCGCCCGCCGTCTGAAACCGCGCAGCGGGGCTCGTCGCGAGCGCCTTGAGGAGCGCCGCGTCGACCGCTGCGGGCACGTCCGGGCGGAGGCGTCGAATCCGCGGCGGGGATGCGGTGACGCGTTGCGCGAGCATCGTCTCGGTGTCGCGCCCGGTGAACGGCGGCGCACCTGCGAGCATCTCGAACACGACGCACGCCAAGGTGTAGATGTCGCTGCGGCCGTCGAGGTCGGAGGCGCACATCGCCTGCTCCGGGCTCATGTAGGCCGGCGTCCCCATTCGCAGGCCCTCCGCGGTAAGCCTATCCTGGCGGGCGACGTGCAGCGCACGCACGATCCCGAACCCCGCCACCACAGCCTGGCCGGCGTCGAGCAGGACGTTCTCGGGCTTCACGTTGCGGTGCAGCACGTCGTGGCGGTGCGCGTAGTCGAGGGCGTCCGCCACCTCGCGGCCGATCTGCAACGCCTCGTACAGCGGCAGACGCGGCTCTCGCTCGAGTCGCGCCCGGAGCGATCCTCCCTCGACGTAGGGAGCGATATAGTAGAAGAAGCCGTCCGCCTCGCCCGAATCGTACAGCGGCAGGATGTGGGGGTGGCGCAGCTGCGCCACGAGCCGGATCTGGCGCAGGAACCGTTCTGCCGCGACCGCCGAGCTGAGCTCGGGATGGAGCACCTTGAGCACGACCGCGCGGTTGTGCTTCAAGTCCCGCGCCAGGTAGACGGTGGTGGTGCCGCCGCGGCCCAGCTCCCGTTCGATCGTGTATTGCTGGGCGAGTGCTGCGCCGACCCGCTGGAGGTTTGACCCGGCTGCCGCTCTGGGGACAGGGCCCGTCGTCTGCGCGCGCAGCTCGCTTACCGTAGCGGTGAACGCCTCGTCAGGCGCAGCGCCGAGCTCGGTGCGGAGCAGGTCTGCGTGGGTTCGGGCGTACCGCAGCGCGCCCGCCCGATCTCCCGTAGCCGCGAGCGCCTTCACCAGGCCAAGGGCGTAGCGCGAATTGAGCGGATCGAGCGCCGTGAGGCGGCGGCACCACTCTACGGCTGCGGGATGGTCGCCGCGCGCCGTGGCGGCGGTCGCGAGGGCTTCGCAGGCGCGGCCGAGGCACTGGGCGAGGCGTGCGCGCTCGCCATCCGTCCAGCGCTCGAACTCCGGCGCGCCCGACAGGAAGAACCCATCGAGAAACGGACCGTGGTACAGCGCGACCGCCCGCTCCAGCTCGCCCTGTGTGAGGGCCGCTTCGAATTCCTGGACGTCGGTCGACAGCACGCGCGGGTTCAGCTTGAGCTCGTTCGACCCGAGGAACAGCCCCTGCGCGTGGAGGTCGCGCCGCAGCGCGTACAGGGTTTGCGTCAGGAGATGTCGCGCCTTCTCCTGACTGCTTTCCGGCCAGAGGCAGGCGAGCAGCTTGTCGCGGCTCACACCGCGCTCACTGGCTGCTGCGAGGAGGGCCAACAGGGCGAGGGGACGTCGTTGGGCCGCCGCCCCGGGGCCCAGCGGGGGATTCCGCTCGACCGCGAGTCCTCCCAAGGTCCGCAACCGCAACGCGCTCGCCATTTGAGACCTGTCTGACACCGGTCTGACGGGTGGGTCCTATACTAGGCCCGTGTCACAGGGGGAGCAAGCGCAGACCCGCCCTCCTCGCAGCGTCCACGACCACAGCAGGAGGTTTCCATGGCCCGCCTCTCGGTTCCTCGGATTCACGCTGCGGCACTCGGAGGGCTCGCCGCTCTCTTGTTAACGTCGTCCGCCGCGACCCAAGGCACGAAGGCAGTGCGCGACGCCGCCGTTGGCTCAGTGTGTGCCGCTGGCGCGCATGGCCTGGACTTGAGCTTCGCCAGCCAGTTCGCCGGTGTGAGTCAGGACGACCACACGAGCAACCTCTGGAACGGACAGGTCGGCGGCCTGGCGCGTGGGTCCTTAATCGTCACACTCGAGCCGCTCGGCAGCTTGATGGAGACGGCGCGGCCAGTGTGGGAGGTCAAGACTCGCTGGATCGTTGCGCCAGAGGCGCCGGGGGAAATCCCGCTCGTGGCCGAGTTGTACGGAACGGTCAATTGGAAGAGCGGCGTGCTGCGACTCGCAGGCGTGGTCACCGAAGGGTGCCTCAAAGGATACGAGGCCGTCGCAAGCGGCCGCTTCGCCGCCTTAGATGCTGCGGGAACGCTGCAGATCCAGCCCGCGATCGCGCTGCGGTAACGGAGACCGGGCACTGGGAGTGGGTATGACGCGCTCGACCTGTGGCATCATCACGATCCTCGGCTTGATCGGCTCGCCGGTGGGTGCGCAATCGGCGCCCCCGGCGAGTCCCCACGTGATCGTCGTACACATGGTGGAGCGCCTGCCATACGGGATCGCCTTCGATCCTATCCGGGTGACGGCTCAGCTGGGCGATACCGTGCGGTTCGTGCAACTCGGCGGGATGCCTCACAACGTGGAGTTCCGAAGCGTTCCCACCGCGGCCGATCTAGGTCCGCAGCGCCTCGGACCGACGCTCGTTTCCGTCGGGCAGACGTACGACGTGGTTGTCGACGGTCGCTTCCCGCCCGGGAAGTACGTTTACGTCTGCACTCCCCACGAGGTGCTCGGCATGGCCGGGATTATCTACGTCGTGGCAACCTCCCACTGACCGTTGCCTGACACGCGCGGGCGCGCTTAGTCCTCACGCACGATGCACATCTGGCGCTCGCCTTTTCGGTGCGCCTACATTGATCACGTGGGACACTGCCCGAACTGTGCGGCCAGCACTGCGGCAGACGCGGTGTTTTGTCCGAAGTGCGGGACCGCCCTCGCGACGACCCCTGCCACTACCGCCGCACGTGTCGCGGTGCCGTCGTCCGACAACTTCCGAGTGCAGGAAGCCCTCCGAGCATCCCTCGCTCCCCGCTACGAATTGCTGCAGCCGCTCGGGCATGGGGGGATGGGCTCGGTGTTTCTGGCGCGCGAGACGGCGCTCAAGCGGCTCGTAGCGGTGAAAGTCTTGTGGCCCTACCTCGCAGCCGACGCGGGTGCGCGCGCTCGATTCGAGCGGGAGGGGCGCGCCGTCGCAGCGCTGTCGCATCCCAATATTGTGAGCGTCTACGCGGTGGGTGAGACCCGCGATCTGGAGCTGCCCTACTTCATCATGCAGTACGTGGACGGGGCCTCCCTGTCTCGCTGGATCGGAGAGCGGAGCAAGGTAAGCGAGCGCGATGCCCGTCGGATATTGGGCGGCATCGCTGCAGGGCTCGCTGCGGCCCACGCGCGCGGCCTCATCCATCGGGACGTCAAGCCGGCGAACATCCTGCTGGAAGCGTCCTCTGGTCGACCTTTCCTTGCCGACTTCGGCGTGACCGCCGTGCTCCCTGCTAGTGGTCTGGTCGAGGATACCAAGCTCACTAGCTCGGGCTTTATCGTCGGCACGCCAGTGTACATGAGTCCCGAACAAGTGGCTGGTGGAGTCATGAGTCCCGCCAGCGACGTCTACAGCTTCGGCATAATGGCGTATGAGCTACTGACGGGAGAGCTACCGTTCAAGGCCACGTCGGCGATGGGATGGGCCGCAGCGCATCTGCGCGACATTCCTCCACCGATCAGCCAGCGACGGTCCGACCTGGCTCCGGACGTGGCGCGGCTCATCGACCACTGCCTGGCCAAACGGCCTGAGGATCGTCCCTCGGCGCGTGAAGTCGCGCAAGGGTTGCTGCCGTCTCTGGAGACCGAGGTCCAGTGGCCACCTCCTGGCTTGCTACCGCTCTACGGTCGCGGGCGGCGTCCCACATCGTTCGCGCTTGCGGCGGCGGTGGCGAGCCTGATGCTGCTGGTCGCCTTCGCGCTCCCTCCCAAGAGCGTGCGTGCCGTGGGCGAGTGGTGGGGCTACTACGCCGCGGCCCAGCCGGTCAGCGGGTCTCCGCTCGGGGTGCGTAGTGAGGTGCCGGCGGCAACGCACGCCAGAGTGCCGGAGTGGTGGATCGTCACTCTGGCGCTCGGGCTCGTGGGCACCGGCGTCGGTTTTCTCGGGCTGGTGCTTTCTTCCAATCGCACGTTCAGAGCGGCGACTCGGCAGCGCGAGCGGGGTTGGCGCTGGGGCACGCTGGCCGACGTGGTTGCGGACCCCGATGGTCGGAGTGGTCTGCTGTTGGTCGGTGCGCGCGAGTTCGCCTCCCTCTCGGCAGACGAGCGACGCCGGATCCTGCGGGCGCGCCGTGCGCTGCTGTGGCTACGGCTCGCGGCCGGGGGGTGGATTCCTGCGACGCTCGGAACCTGGGCCGTGTTGGCGGTGACGGGCGTCTGGCGCCTCCCTGCTGCGGGAGCCGTGGCTGGCTCCTCGCTTTGCGTGCTCGCCCTGCTCCCTGCGGTTGCCGCGTTGGGGGGGGCGCTTGCAGTGACACTGCGCGAAGCACGTCTCTTGGCCCCGCTGCCGCGCCGCCGGCACTACACCGGAACGTTCTTCGCAACAGCTGCGGGGGCGGGTCCACGGGAAGTAGCCGAGTGGTATGCCACGATGCCTGATCCAGCTACTCCCGCCGCTCCAGGGCCGAGGTCACGCACGCGAGTCCTTGGCGCTGCCCACCTCGTTGCAGTGCTGGTGAGCCTCATCGCGCTTGCTGCATTAGCGGCTGTCGCGGCTGCGGTCGTCATTGCCGGCCGCAACGTCCAGCGGCTGGGTCCCGAGACGGCGGAGCTCGTGGCAGTGCTGGGTCGACTTGATGCGGAGGATCCCGTCACCCAAGCTCGCCACGTCTGGCAGTCGTACTTGCCCAACCGGGCGTCCATTCCCGACACCGCGCTGCTCGCATGGGTACGTGCGCTTCAGGAAAATGGTCAGCGTCCGGAAGGCGTGCCTGCCTACCCGGTGCCCCCTGCGCGGCTCCTGGGATCGACGGGGTCCCGCTCTGCCGTATCCGCGTGGTTTGGCTCGACTCAAGGCGCGTCGCGGCGATTACCCGAAGATAGTGCCCGCCTGCTGCAAACCCTCGCGGACCACTCGCGCACCGTGCTGTTCAGGCGCCTCGCTCGGGCCAAACAGATCGATCTGTTTGCCGCGGGGTTGGACCGTCCGCTGGCGCGCTATGAAACTCTTGCCGCTGTGTCCGAACCGCCTTACGGCCCGCTACGCGAAGCGGCGCAAGCAAACGTGCTGAGTGCGCTGCTCGCGCTGTCCCGACGCGACTTTAGAGGTGCGTCCGAGCGGCTGGGCGAGAACGCCGCCGTCGCCGAGCAGTTGCTGCGAGTGCCGCGGCTGTTTGCGGCGCGGTTCGGCGCCGGCATGCTGCAAGATCTGGCGCTGCTCCCGTTGGCGGAGGTGGAGGAGCTCCAGGGGCACGTTGAAAGGGCGGGCCAGCTGCGCGAGGCAGCCACGCGCCTCCGGGACGAGGTGTATAGCCGGATCTGGGCCACCCGCATGGCCGGGCTCGCGGCCGATCCGCGCTCGCTGGCGCGTTTCGCAGCGGCCCTGCGGGACGAGCGGCTGTTGCCCGGGCTGCGGGTGGACTCGTTTGCCGGTGGGTTTGCTGGTTTTTGCCTCAATCCGGGGGAGATCCTGCGGGGGGCGAGCCCGGAGCGGCGGGCGACCGTCCTCGGGGCCGCTGATTCGATGCCGAGTGTCGCCCAGGCGTCTCAGCTGGCGGAGCTGACTTCCCGGGATTGGGAAGGCCTTGTTGGAGGGCGCGTGCTCGGGAGGCTCGTCAGGTGCGCCAACCCGCTGCCTTGACGCTCGACTTGCACGCTAGTTCCGATTTGCACTGCCCTCTCTTTGGTGTCATGTTAGGCACTCGGGGTGCGGCCCTAGACGAGTGACCGTCGTGGTCGTTTCGCGTGTGGCTCGACTGCAAGGCGGTTCTGGCTCCCACCCTCGTGCGAAGGGAGCGGACCATGTTGCGATTTCCCGCCGCAGTTTTGTTGGTCGGAGCGTTGTTCGTCGTAGGCTGTGCTGACGACCCCACCCACGCCGGTCCGGGCAAACCGAACTACGGCGGGATCATTCGAGGTGGCGGGAACGACGACGCCGGGAACTCTGGAAGCACCGGTAGCCTCTGGCCACCCACCCTTTGGAATTTCCTCCCGGGCTCGGCGCGGGGGGACGTTTCGGGCACACCTCCAACTCCTGATGCGTGCATCACGAGCGGCTTCTGCTTCCTTGGCGCGCTGACGCAGACCTTGGGTACGCTCAGCGTGCCCACGAATCCCGACCCCAACCCCGATCCGATAGGGAATCCATCTACTCACTTCGCGTTTATGGCCACTTCGAACTTCTACCGCGGCGGGCAATTCATTGTCGCAAGGAAGAGCGGCATCCAAAGGGATTTTACTCTTCTTGCTAACCGCCGAGCATTGCTCACCTTCGACTACGCGTTTCTTAGCGGCCAACTGAACACCGGGTCGAGTCACAACGACTTTGCGGTCGTACAGGCGCTCGTCAATGGGCAAACGATTGAACTCTTCCGGATTTCCCGCGACGATCTCCAGCCCGGCGGGTCCGGCAGCACTACGTCCCTCCAGGTCGGGAGCTGCGGGAGCACTGACTTTGGCAGTGCACCGAATGACAATCTCTTTGTTACATCCCTGCTACCGCTCTGCACCGGATGGCGCACAGCCAGTGTCGATGTTTCTCAGTTCGCGGGGCAGACGATCAATCTACAACTGTTTGTCGAGGAAGCCGGGCCGAACAACGACGTCGGTACGTTCTTCGCATTTGACAACATCAAGTTCGATCAGAATCTCCTCCCGGTAGTATCCCTGTCTCCCCTCGCCTCTGTCATGATCGGTACAGCGACCGCTGCCGCTGGCACCTTCACCGATGGTGATCTGACGGACACGCACACCGCGAAATGGACGTGGGGTGATGGCAGCACCACCGATCCGGCGACCCTCACCGAAGCCGGAGGGTCCGGATCTGTCGCAAATGGCCATCAGTACGCCTCCCCGGGCGTGTACGCGCTGACCCTCACGGTAACCGACAACGACCGAGGCACCGGTTCAGCGCAACAGTCTGCGGTCGTATACGATCCTGCCGCTGGCTTGGTAACGGGCTTGGGGTGGGTCAACTCACCCGTCGTATCGTCGTTACGCTACATGCAGGTTTCCGGAAGAGCGGGTTTTGCGTTCGCCTCGAAATATCAACTAGGAGGAACGGTTCCGGTGGGGCTCACCGCGTTCGCAGTGCAGGATGCCCACTTCCTCTTCACATCTACCGGCCAGCAGTGGTTGGTTGTCGCCGGAGCACGGGCACAATTCACAGGCCTCGGCAAGATCAACGGAGCCGGTGATTTCGGGTTCCTGCTGACGGCTCTCGACGGTGCAGTGAGCGGGGGTGGGGGGGTAGATCGGTTCCGAATCAAAATCTGGGATCGGATGAATCCGGCCGACCCGAGCGACGACGTGGTCGTGTATGACAACCAGTTTGGAGCTCCAGATGGTGCCGACCCCACGGCTCCCTTGGGTGCCGGGTCGATCGCGATCATCAAGAGGTAGCGATAGGAACGGTAACGCTGGCTCGCAACGGGCCGGCGTTCCGCTCCGGCAGATTCGTGCTCTGAGGGCACTCCTCGCATATTGCCTGTTCGTCTTGACCCCGATGTCTGCGTCCCCGCAGGCACAAGCGCGCAGCGGAGTGCTGGACAGCGCTGACGCCCTTGACGAGCAGGCCACCGCCGCATACGAAAAAGGCACTCGCGAGGGGGCGGAGCGAGCACTGCTCCTCTTCGCCCGCGCGGCCGAGCTCTATCGCCGTGCTGGTGCGACCGGGAAAGCGGGTGAGGCGCTCGTCAACGTAGGCTACCTGCACAACTCGCTGGGCCGGGTTGATTCCGCCCTTGCCTATTATGGCCAAGCATTGCGCTCGCTGCGTCTGGCCGGGGACCGGAAGAGCGAAGCCGCCACGCTGACGCAGATTGGCGAAGCCCATCACGGGCTTGGTCAAGTCGATTCTGCAGTGTGGTATTACCGTGAGGCGATGCAACTCGCTCAGGCACTGGGTGACAGCCAGGAGAAGGGCTATGCCCTGAACGACATTGGGAGTGCGTACCTTGCCCTGGGCCGCCCGGACTCGGCCCTGTCCTACCTCAGGGAGGCCCTTTCCATTCGGCGGCAGATACGGGACTCGATAGGAGAAGGCGTTACGCTCAACAACATCGCCCGTGTGCATCAAACGCTGGGGCGTCCCGATTCCGCCATCGTGTACCTGCGGCAATCACTCGAGATCCGGCGACGGATCCGGGATCGTGGGGGCGAGGGCGTAACCCTCAACAACCTCGCCTTGTCTTTCGAGCTGCTCCGTCAAAACGACTCCGCTCTCGCCAACTACCGCCAGGCCCTGCTCGTCTTGCGCGAGGTCGGCCGGCGCTCGACCGTCGGCATCACCCTGGCCAACATGGGTCGAGTGTGGCTCGAGCTTGGACGACTGGACTCGGCCTTGGCCTACCTGAACGATGGGCTGGCTGTCAAGCGCGAGGTCGGGGACAAGTCTGGCGAGACTTGGGCCCTGAACGACCTCGGGCGCACTTACCAAGCGTTGGGCCGGCCCGACACAGCGGTGAAGCTCCTGGGACAGGCGCTCGGCCTGCTGCGTGCGGTCGGCGATCGGGCGCGCGAGGGCGAGACTCTCTACAATCTCGCCCAGGTGTTCCATCGGTCACTGCGTGATTTTCAGACCGCGGCCGCGTACTACGATTCTGCCGCGGCGGTGCGCGTGGAGGTCGGCGGCTTCGCCGGCAGCGACCTGAATCGGCTGAGCTTCGCCGAGCAGGACGTGCGGCTCTACGAAAACTGGGCGCTCGTCTGGCTCTCCCGGGAAGACAAGGTGGGCGCGCAGGCAGCGGCTCTGGCTTCGTTGGCCGCGGCGGAGCGGGGCCGCGCCCAGGCCCTGCTTGACCTGATTCGGGCGTCGGCCGGCCAGAGCTCGCCGCGCGCGGGCGGGAAGCCGGGCGCTCGACAGCCGACTGCGCCGCCGCACGCACCAGGTGCCGACCTGGCGGCCGAGGGGACGCGGCTTGCCGACGCGGCGCGGCGCTCGGGAGCCGCAGTCCTCTATTACCTGGTCACGCCCGACACGCTGCTCGTGTGGTTGGTCCAGCCCACGGGCGAGGTCCGCGTGTCGCGGCAAGCCATCGGCCGGGACTCGCTCGCGGCGCTCGTCGGTGCGCTGCGAGGAGGGCTCGGCGTGGCGGACGTTGCCAGCTCCGACGTCGCATTCGGGGCGGTTGCCGGTTTGGAGGACGGTGTCGGCCGCCCGGTCGTGCGTCGTGGGTTACGATTTGCCGAATCGGCCGCACGCACGCTGGCGGAGCTCTTGCTGCCGCCGGCATTCGAGGAACGGCTCGACAGCGCGACCGAGCTGGTGATCGTGCCGCAGGGCCCGCTCGCGCTAGTGCCGTTCGCGTGTCTCCCCTTAGGGCGCTCGCGCACGGCACTCGCTGAGCCGTTCGGAACCCGCCATCCGATCCGGTATGTCCCGTCGCTTGCGTCCTGGAGCGAAGCGGAAGCTCGCCCAGGCCTGCGGCGCGACGCGCAGCGGGCCGCCGAGCTGCGTCGCGCGCTCGTCGTGGGAAATCCAACAATGCCGACGGTGATCGGGGCGTCGGGGAGGGAAGTTTCACTCGCGCCCCTCCCAAACGCAGAGGTCGAGGCCCGGTGGTTAGCTAGTCGGCTGGGGGCCACCGCCTTGACGGCGGATCGCGCCAGCGAAGCGGCAGTCCGAGTGCGCCTTCCCAGCGCACCGTTGATCCATCTGGCTACCCATGGCTACGCCTTCGCCTCCGAGGGCCTGGTGCGCAAGTCGTTCGTGGCGCTCGCCCCCGGTTCTGGGCACGACGGGGTCCTGACAGTGGGCGAGATCTTGGACGACTCCGCGCTTACCTTGAGTGCCGAACTGGTCACCCTGAGCGCCTGCCAGACGGGGCTTGGTGACTTGAAGCAGGCCGAGGGGACGGTCGGCCTGCAACGAGCGTTCCTCGCCAAGGGCGCGCGGAGCGTGCTGGTGTCTCTGTGGAGCGTGTCCGATGTGGTGACGAACCTGCTCATGAGGCGCTTTTACAGCCACTGGCTCGAGGATCGGGACGCTCCGAGCAAGGCGGACGCGTTGCGGCGCGCGCAGGACGACGTGCGCCGCACCCCCGGCTATACGCACCCGCGGTTCTGGGCCGCCTTTCAGCTCGTGGGCGCCCGATAAGGCGAGAGGAGGTGCGACACGTGAGGGTTGCCACAGCGGTGGGACAGATCGCCGGCGCCGTGGGAATGTTGCTGGTCGGCGGGAGTGCCCGTGGCTTCACGCAAGGCGAGCCCACGGAGGGTGCGGTGCCGGGGGTGAGCCTGCGGGAAACGGCCGCGAGCCTGGCGCGCTCCGGCGCCGCGACGAACGACGCGCGCGCGGTGCTCGCTGCTGCCCAGATCATGATCACCGTGGAGCGCGCCACGCCTGGCCTGCAGCGCGTCGGTAGCGAGCCGCGCGACTCCGTGCGCCCGGAGGAGGCGGCCAAGGCGGGCGACTTCAGCGCCGCCGGGCTCCTGCGCCTCGCTTCACACGTCGCCGTGGAGCAGCAGGACGTCAATACGGCTCGCATGGCGGCCGAGCTGGCAGCCAACCGCGAGGTCGGCCTCGGCGACGCCGCGCTGGCGCAGGAGCTGCGCCAGGCTGCGAGCGCCCTCCTCGCCACGCGCGGGGCTGCGGGCGGGCCCATCTGGGCCGATGGCTATCTCGGCACCGGTGCGGTGGCCGAATACCGCATCACGTTTCAAGGCGGGTACGTGCCGAACACGGTCACTGTCTCGGCTAGTAGCGCTCGCGGGGACCTCGATTGCTATCTGTACGAAGGGAACCAGCTCGTCGCGCGCGACGCGGGGTACGGAGGCGACTGCTCGATCAAGTGGAGCCAGAAACTCAAAGGGACAGTCACGCTCCGGATACGCAACACCGGCGCAGGAACCTACTACACCCTCGTCAGTAACTGACCGGACCGGCGGTGTTTACGTCGATGTGAGGGCCGCGGCCGCGAAGCGCCGCACTATCTCGCCCGCGGGCTCGATGCTCGTGATTGCGGCGACGCTCTTGCCGGCCTGCCAGTAGTCCTTGGACGAGGCGCCGTCAAACAGGCTGCGCTTGAGCCGCCACGCCGAATTGAGCGCGTACAGGGTGCGCATGACGTGCTTGGTCCGCCGTCCGCGCAACAGCCAGCGGGCGAGCGGCCCCGCCCGCGTGCCGACCCGCTCGACGTAGGGCGTGCGGATCACCGCGAGCGGGACGCCGGTGACTCGCTCGGTGAGCACGATGTCCTCCTCGTCCGCCTGCACGATGGCGCGCTTGTACTCGGGGTGGGCAGTGCATTCGGGCGTGGCGATGAAGCGTGTGCCGAGCTGGGCGCCAGCGTAACCCAGTCGCAGCGCCGCTACGAACCCCGCCGCGTCGCCGATCCCTCCCGCGCACACCAGCGGGACGCCCAGGTCACCCAGCTCCTCGACGAGCTGCGCGGCGCTGCGCGGACCCGCGTGACCGCCGGCGCGGCTGTTCACGGCGATGAGCCCGCGCACACCTGCCTCGAGCCCCTTCAAGGCCCACTTGCGCTCGGTGACGTCGTGGTAAACGAGGCCGGCGACCTGACGCACGCGCTCCACGACCCAGCGCGGCTTGCCGAGCGACGTGATGAAGAACCGGACGCCCTCCTCCAGCGCGACGTCCACCCAGCGTTGCATGCGATCGAGGTACAGCCGTGACGACTGCTCGATCAGCACGTTCATGCCGATCGGCTTGTCGGTGAGGCGGCGGATCAGCCGGAAGCCGTCGCGCAGGTCGTGACGGTGGACATAGATCATCGAGAGCGGCTGCACGATGCCGATGCCGCCGGCAGCCGATACGGCGGCCACCAGCTCCGGGTTGGAACACGGGTACATGGCGCCGGCGATGAGCGGCACCTCGACGCGCGCGTCGCGGGAGAGCGGGGTGTCGAGCTGTGTCATGGCGTGGGCGCCGGGCCGAGCCGCCAGCGTACCGTCGCCCGCGCCACCACGTCGCCGCTCGAGTCGGAGATGACCGCCTCGAAGTCGTGCTCGGCGTCGACCGAGGTGTCGGGGAGGGGGCAGCGTGCTTCGGCGGTGAGGCGACCACGCGCCTTCTTGAGGTAGGCTATGGAGAGCCTCACCGGAATGCCACGGACGTTGGGTGGCAGCCCGGTGAGCAGGGCGAGCCCGCTCGTCACCTCAGCGAGGTTCGCGAGCGCGACGGCGTGGACGGAGTTCAGGTGATTGCGCACGCCCCGCCGATCGGCGATCTGGATCTTCGCGTGCCCGCCACCGAGTTCGACGACACGGGGGTGGATGGTGCCGGTGTAGGGAACCATCCGACCGAGCAGCCAGCTGAACACGCGCTTGCCGCCCGGAAGTGGGGAGAGCCGGGCCCACAGGGCGCGTAGCCGAGCGCTGGGGGCCGCCGGTGTGTCCATGGAGCATCAATTCTAGTAGGCGGCGACCGGGAACATCACTCCGGCCGGCGTGGTTGCAGCAAGCTGGATGTCTGTGAACCCCGCAAGGAGTCGCCACAATGGAGCAACGCACGCTTGGCAGGCAGGGCCTGGTCGTCTCCGCGCTTGGCCTGGGATGCATGGGGATGTCCGAGTTCTACGCCGGTCGGAACGACGCCGAATCCATCGCCACGATTCACCGGGCCCTCGACCTGGGAGTCACCTTCCTGGACACCGCCGATGTGTACGGCCCGTTCACGAACGAAACGCTCGTCGGCCGCGCCATCGCAGGCCGGCGCGACGAGGTGACGCTGGCCACGAAGTTCGGCAATGTGCGCGGACCGGACGGTACTTTCCGGGGCGTGAACGGCCGGCCGGAGTACGTCCGGGCCGCCTGCGACGCGTCGCTCCAACGGCTGGGCGTCGACACCATCGACCTGTACTACCAGCACCGTGTCGACCGCGAGGTGCCCATCGAGGACACGGTGGGCGCCATGGCCGAGCTGGTGCGGGAAGGGAAGGTACGGTACCTCGGCCTCTCCGAAGCGTCGCCCGCCACCATTCGCCGTGCCCACCAGGTGCACCCGATCAGCGCGCTCCAGACCGAGTACTCGCTGTGGAGTCGCGACCCAGAGGCCGATATCCTGCCCACGTGCCGGGAGTTGGGCATCGGGTTCGTGGCATACAGCCCGCTCGGACGGGGGTTCCTCACGGGTCGCTTCCGGCGACCCGACGACCTCCCTTCGGACGATTGGCGGCGCCACAATCCGCGGTTCCAGCAGCAGAACTTCGAGAAGAATCTCGAGCTGGTGCAGCGGATCGAGGTGATTGCTCGGGAGCAGGGATGCACGCCCGCGCAGCTCGCGCTCGCCTGGCTGCTCGCTCGGGGGAACGACATCGTCCCGATCCCGGGGACGAAGCGGCGCGCCCGGCTCGAGGAGAACGTGCGAGCGCTCGCCATCCGCCTCCGGCCGGAGGAGCTGCAGCGCCTCGACACTGTGGTGCCGCAGGGAGCTGCGGCCGGAGACCGCTACACGGAAGCAGGGATGCGGGCGGTGAACGTCTAGGGCGCGAGGTCCGACACCTCACGGCCCAGCAGATACCGTTCGGTGAAGAGGATCGTCGCGTAGAACTGGAAGTCCTGATTGCTCTTCTTCCGGAACCCGTGACCCTCGTCTTTCGCCATCAGATACCAGACCGGCACGCTCCGCTGCTTCAGGGCGGCGACCATCTGCTCGGCTTCGGTCCTGGGGACGCGCGGATCGTTCATTCCCGCGACGATGAACAGCGGCTTCGTGACCTTGTCCACGTTGTTGAGCGGCGCGGTGCGCTCCATCCACGCCCGGAGCGTGGAGTCGCGCTCGTCGCCGTATTCGACGCGCCGCAGGTCCTGGCGGTACCCGGACGTGTTCTTGAGGAAGGTGGCGAGGTTGGAGATGCCCACCACGTCCACCGAGCAGCAGACCCGATCGTTATAGAGCGTCGCGGTCACCAGCGTCATGTGGCCGCCGTAGCTGCCGCCCGTCACGAGCACGTGATCCGGGTCGAGATCAGGGCGCGCGCGGATCCAGTCGAACAGCGCGCCGATGTCCTTGTAGGCGCCCTCGCGCAGGGTCCCGTTGTCGAGCTTGACGAACGTCTTGCCGTGACCCGTCGACCCCCGCACGTTGGGGAGAATGAGGGCGATGCCGAGCTCGTTGACGTAGTAATTGCTGCGGCCCAGGAACCCCGGACGTGACTCGCCCTCCGGTCCGCCATGGATGTTGATGATGACGGGCCGGCGGCCGGCGAACCGAACCGGGGGCTTGTAGAGGAACCCGGAGACCGAGCGCCCGTCGAAGCTCGACCAGTGAATCAGCTCCGGCTCCGCGAAGTCCGCCGTATTGAGGCCGCCGGTCTCGCTCTCGGTCCAGCGCACCAGCCGGCCGGTCACGAGGTCGAGCGAATACGCGTCCTCTCCCGAGCGAGCGGAGGTAAACGAGAAGGCGAGCTCTGCGCCGGTGCGGCGCCAGGTGACGTTCCCGATCAGTCCCGCCGGCAGCTTCGGAATCCGTCGCTCCGCACCGGTCGCAGCATTGATCACGTGCAGCGCACCGATCCCGTCTTCGTTGGCGACGAACGCGATCCAGCGCCCGTCGGGGGAAAGCGCGAACTCGTCCACGTCCCACGGGAGGCGGTCGCTCAGGAAACGGTAGCGCTTGCCGAGCAGACTCAGATACGCGAGCCGCCGCACCTCCGATCCCAGGTCGGTCGTGAGATAGATCCCCTTGCCGTCGCGGCCGAACTGCGCGCTCCCGTACGCGACGGTGTCCTTGCCCTGCTTCGTCGTGAGCAGGGTCTTCACGCCGGTCGCGACGTCGACCAGCCACAGGTAGCTCTCGTTCACCGAGATCCCCTGGTGCAGGAGCATCGTCCGGTCGTCGGACGACCAATCGAGCGGCGCGTAGCCCCCGCCCTCGAGCTCCAGCACCATGCGGTCGGTGCGCGGGTCGGCGGGGTCCATCACCCAGAGATCCAGGTCCCGGCCGTTGCGCCGGGTGGACATGTAGGCGTAGCGGTCGCCCCGGTGCGACCAGACCCCGCCCACGTTGCGGGATTTGCCGTCGGTGAGCAGGGTAATGTCGCCAGTGGCGACATCGTAGCGATACTTCTGGAAGAACTCGCCGCCGCCCACGTCCTTGCTGAACACGACATAGCGTCCATCGGTCGGCTGGTACGACGCGCCGGAGACGGGATCGGGGAAGAAGGTGAGCTGGGTGCGCGCGCCGCCCGGGATCTTCACCAGGTGCAGTTGTTGGGCGTCGCCGAAGCGGGTGCCGATGAGCATCTCGCGTCGCGTCGGATGCCAGTCCCAGAAGGCCGCCGTGCGAAACTCACTGTACCGACGTGCCGCTTCGGCGATGCTCGCGGGGATCGGCGGGATTCCATCGGTGACGAGCGATTCGCCCGGCGGGATCGCCGCCGTCTGAGAGCGCGCCGGCGTGGCGGGGAGCAGCACGACGACGACGAGCAGACACGTCAGTCTGGGCATGCTGGGTTCCGTAGGTTATGTAGCTAGATCTAAGCTACGGCTGCGCGCACTGAGTGGCGAGGCTCGCCGAGCGTGGGCCGGGGTCATAGCTTTCCGCGGGGCTAATAATAAGGAAAGGCAACGGATGACGGCGTACCGGTATCCCGAGAGCCATGTGTTTTACCGCAAGCTGGGGCGCGCCTTCCCGCGCATCGTGCGCGGTGAAGGGTGCTGGCTCATCGACGAACACGGCAAGCGCTACCTCGACGCCGTGGGCGGCGCGTACGTCGCCAACCTCGGCCACTCGAACGGCGAGATCGCGGATGCCATGGCGCAACAGGCGCGGCAGTTCGGCTATCTGTCGGCCACCGCCTTCACGCACGCACCGGTGGAGGAGCTCGCTGCCGAGCTCGCCGCGACGCTCCCCGGCGACCTCGACAAGCTGTATTTCCTCTCGAGCGGCTCCGAGGCGGTGGAAGCCGCGCTCAAGCTGGCGCGGCAGTACTGGGTGGAGCGCGGCAGGCCTGAGAAGCACAAGGTCGTCGCGCTCGCTCCGGCCTATCACGGCAACACGCTGCTCGCGCTCTCCGCGTCGGCGCGCGAGCACTACCAGACGATGTTCCGGGAGTGGCTGGTGGACGTGCATCGCGTCGCTGCGTCGTATCCCTACCGCTGCCCGTGTCGCGGCCACGACCCCGGATGCCCGGTGTGCAGCGGCGTCGCGCTGGAAGCCGCGATCGTCGCGCTCGGTGCCGACCGCGTGGCGGCGTTCATCGCCGAGCCGGTGGGCGGCTCCTCCACCGGTGCCTCCACTCCCCGCCCCGAGTACTTCCGGCGAATCCGGGAGATCTGCGACCGCTACCAGGTGCTCTTGGTCGCGGACGAGATCCTGTGCGGCGCCGGGCGCACCGGCACCTGGTGGGCGATCGAGCCGTACGGGGCGCTGCCCGACATCATGACACTCGGCAAGGGAATCTCGGGGGGGTACGCGGCGCTCTCCGCCGTGGCGGCACCCGAGCGCATCATCGACGTGATCGCCGACGGCTCCGGCAACTTCATGCATGCGCAGACGTTCTCCCACCATAGCGTGGCGTGCGCCGCGGGCCTCGCCGCCGTGCGCTATCTCAAGCGCCACCACCTGATCGAGCGGTGCGCCCGCATCGGCGAGGTGTTGCAGCAGCGGCTCGCGGCGCTGCGGGAGCTGCCGCACGTGGGCGACGTGCGCGGCCGCGGCCTGCTCGCCGGGATCGAGTTCGTCGAGGACAAAGAAACCCGCGCGCCGTTCCCGCGCGCGGCGCACTTCGCCGAGGCGTTCACCGAGGCGGCACAACAGGCGGGACTGGTGGTGTGGCCCAACGTGGGGCACGCCGATGGGACGAATGGCGACCTCGTGATGGTCGCGCCGCCGTTCATTGTCACGGAGCAGGAAATCGACGAGATCGTGCGCCGGTTTGGGGAGGCACTGGAGGCTACGCTGAGGAGTCAGCGTGTCGGCGCAGTGGACCGCTGATGGCTGATGGCTGACAGCTGACAGCTCAGGAGCGCTCATGACCACCATCGCACCGGCTCAATCCAAGATCACCTACACGTCCGCGAGCGTCGACTGGGAGCTGTTTCACCGCCAGTTCGACGACGCGCTGGCGCGCGTGCGGGGGCAGCTGGGCGGGGACTATCCCCTCTACATCGCCGGGGAGGCAGTGCCGTCGCCCGCACCCCCGATCATCGACCGCTCGCCCATCGACACCGGTGTCGTGCTCGGCCGCTTTACTGCCGCGACGCCCCCGCAGGTCGACCGCGCGGTCTCGGCTGCGCGGGCGGGGCAGCCGGCGTGGATGCACGGCGGCTGGCGGGAACGGGTCGCGATCCTGCGGCGCGCTGCCGGCCTGGTGCGCGAGCGTAAGTTCGAGCTCGCGGCGATCATGAGCCTCGAGGTCGGCAAAGCCCGCGTCGAAGCGATGGGGGACGCCGAGGAGGCGGCCGATCTGATCGACTACTACTGCCAGCAGGTGGAGGACGCGAACGGGTTCGTACGCCAGATGGCGCGGGTCACACCCGTCGAGCACAACACCGACTTGCTGCGGCCGTACGGAGTGTTCGCCTGCATCGCTCCCTTCAACTTCCCGCTCGCGCTCTCAACCGGTATGTCGTCGGCCGCGCTGGTCGCGGGGAACGCCGTGGTGTACAAGCCGGCGGAGGAGGCGTCGTGGACGGGGCTCAAGCTGTACGAGATCTACCGTGACGCCGGGCTCCCGCCGGGCGTGTTCAACTACCTGTCCGGGTACGGGCCTGAGGCAGGTGAGACCCTGTGGCGCCACCCCGGGGTGGACGGGGTGGTGTTCACGGGCTCGAAAGCGGTCGGCCTGCGGATTCACCAGGGGCTCGCGACCCGTTGGATCAAGCCGTGCCTGCTCGAGATGGGCGGCAAGAACGCCGCGATCGTGATGGAATCAGCAGACCTGGACGCCGCCGCGGAGGGTGTCGTACGGTCGGCCTTCGGACTGCAAAACCAGAAGTGCAGCGCGACCTCGCGCGTGTACGTGCACGAACGGGTGGCGCGGCCGTTCCTCGAGCAGCTGGTCGGCAAGACGAGGGCGCTCAAGGTGGGGGACCCGACCGAGCGGGATGTCGTGTTGGGGCCGGTGATCAACGCGGAGGCAGTAGCAAGGTTCGAGCGGGCCGTGGCGCAGGTATCGCGGGAGAAAGGGGGGGCCATCCTGCACGGGGGTGAACGGCTCAGCGGCGCAAGCTTCGAGCGCGGGCATTTCGTCGCGCCCACGATCGCGCGGCTGCCGCTTTCCTCCTCGCTCTTCTGCGACGAGCTGTTCGTGCCATTCCTGGCTGTGGCGGAGGTTTCCGGGCTCGAGCAAGCGATCGCCGAGACCAACAAAGCGGAGTACGGGCTCACGGCGGGAATCTTCTCGAAGCGCGCAGAGGAGATCGAGCGCTTCTTCGACGAGATCGAGGCGGGTGTCTGCTATGTGAACAAGCGCACCGGGGCGACCACCGGCGCCTGGCCCGGGGCGCAGCCGTTCACCGGATGGAAGGGCTCGGGCTCCACGGGCAAGGGCGGTTGCGGCCCGTACTACGTCGCGCAGTTCCTGCGGGAGCAGAGCCGCACGGTGATCGAGGCATGAAGGATTACCCGCGCATCGTGGTCGCCCCCCCCGGACCGAAGGCGCGGGAGATCGTGGCACGGCAGGACCGCTGGGCGTCGACGTCCTACCCCAAGGAGTACCCGCTGGTGATCGCGCGCGGCGAGCGCGCCATGGTCGAGGATGTGGACGGGAACCGCTACCTCGACTTCATGGCCGGGATTGCGGTGGCGGCGACGGGCTACGGCCACCCGACGGTGGTCCGGGCGATTCAGGAGGCTGCCGGGCGTTTCCTCCACATCTGCGGCAGTGACTTCTACTTCGAGGGCTTCGCCGCGCTGTGCGAGCGGCTCGCCAAGCTCGCGCCGGGCCCGAGCCAGAAGCGCGTGTTCCTGGCGAACTCCGGGACCGAAGCAGTTGAGGGCGCGATCAAGCTGGCCCGGCATGCGACGGGTCGTCCGGGGCTGATCGCGTTCCTGGGGGCGTTCCACGGTCGCACCTACGGCGGCTTGAGCCTCACCGCGAGCAAGGTGGTGCAGCGCGCCGGGTTCGCGCCGTTCCTGCCCGAGGTGCATCACGTACCGTACGGCTACCGCTACCGCTGCGACTACTGCCGCGGTGAGCCCGTGTGCACGATGCGCTGCGTGACGGTCATCGAGGACGAGCTATTCGCGAAGCAGGTCGACCCCCAGAGCGTCGCGGCGATCTTCGTGGAGCCGATTCAGGGCGAGGGCGGCTACGTCGTCCCGCCGCCCGGCTACTTGAAGGCGCTGCGGGAGCTGTGCGACCGGCACGGGATCCTGCTGGTGTGCGACGAGGTGCAGAGCGGCATCGGGCGGACCGGAAGGATGTTCGCGTGCGAGTACGAAGGGATCGAGCCCGACGTCGTGCTGGTCGCGAAGGGCCTGGGCAGCGGCATGCCGATCGGGGCGATCATCGCGAAGCAATCGATCATGAAGTGGCGGCCCGGCGCGCACGGCAGCACGTTCGGCGGCAACCCGGTGTGTTGCGCCGCGGCGCTCGCGACGCTGGACGTCGTCGAACGCGAGCTGCTCCCCAACGTCGCGAAGTTGGGAGAGCGGCTGCTCAGCGGCACGCGGCGCCTCCAGGAAAAATACGCCGCGATCGGCGACGTGCGGGGGCGCGGGCTGATGATCGGCGTGGAGTTCGTGAAGGACCGCGCCACGCGCGAGCCCGCGCCGGAGATCCCGCACAAACTGGTGGAGCGCGCCTTCCGGAAGGGCCTGCTGCTGCTCGGGGCGGGGAAGAGCACGCTCCGCCTCGCGCCGCCGCTCGTGGTGGACGAGGAGGACGTGGATACGGCGCTCCGCATCATCGACGAGTGTCTGGATGAGCTGGACTGAAAGCGCCGTCGGCCGTCGGCCTTCAGCGGGATGCGCCGAAAGCTGATGGCGGGAAGCGCTTCCAAGGTGATGTCCATGCGCGACGCCATCGCCCGCTTCGTCCACGACGGCGACACCGTGGTCATCGAAGGGTTCACCCACCTCATCTGCTTCGCCGCGGGCCACGAGATCATCCGCCAAGGCCGCCGCGACCTCACGCTGTGCCGCCTCACGCCCGACCTGATTTATGACCAGATGATCGCCGCGGGCTGCGCCCGGAAGCTCGTCTTCTCGTGGGCCGGCAATCCCGGCGTGGGATCGCTGCACGCGTTCCGACGCGCGGTGGAGGGGAAGGGCGGGCCGCCGCTCGAGATCGAGGAGTACTCGCATTTTGGCATGGTCGCCCGCTTCGCGGCGGGCGCGGCCCGCCTCCCCTTCTGGCCGATGCGCAACTACATGGGCACTGACCTGCCGGCCGCGAATCCCCGCATCCGACACGTCACGTGCCCCTACACCGGAGCAGCCCTCGCGACCGTACCGGCACTGAACCCCGACGTGACCATCATCCATGCGCAGCGCGCTGACGCCCTCGGGAACACCCAGCTCTGGGGCCTGGTGGGCGTCCAGAAGGAGGCGGCGTTCGCCTCGGCGCACGTGATCGTGGTGGTCGAAGAGCTCGTGGAGGAGGCCGTGATCCGCTCCGACCCCAACCGCACCGCCGTCCCCGCCATGATCGTGGACGCCGTCGTGGTGGAGCCGTGGGGGGCGCACCCGTCGTACGCGCAGGGGTACTACGACCGTGACAACGATTTCTACGTCGCATGGGAGGCGATCTCGCGCGATCCGGACGCGCTCGAGCGCTACCTCGACGACTGCGTGCGCGGCGTGTCGGATCGGGCGGCGTACCTCGAGAAGCACCCGGGACTGACCGCACGGCTCAAAGCGGCAGCGCGATTCTGTTCCGGAGTGAATTACGGGTTCTGACGCCGCCTACACCCCCGACGAGATGATGGCGAGCGTCGCGGCGCGGGAGCTGGCCGACGGGGAGGTCGTATTCGTCGGGATCGGTCTTCCCAACCTCGCCTGCAACTTGGCGCGCGCCACCCATGCGCCACGTCTCGTGCTGATTTACGAGTCGGGCGCCGTGGGCGCCGCACCCGAGCGGCTGCCCGTGTCGATCGGCGATCCCGCGCTGGTCACGGGCTCCCTCATGGTCTGCGGCATGGTGGACGTGTTCCAGCTGCTGCTGCAAAACGGCAGGGTCGAAGTCGGCTTCCTCGGCGGCGCGCAGGTCGACCGCTACGGCAACATCAACACGACCGTCATCGGACCGTACGCGCGGCCGACGGTCCGGCTCCCCGGCAGCGGGGGGGCGGCGGAGATCGCGATTCACGCTCAGCGCACGCTCGTAGTCTCAAAGCTCTCGCCGCGCGCGTTTCCGGAGCGGGTCGACTTCATCACGAGCCCCGGACATCGCAGCGGAGGGGTGCCTCGCACCCAGCTCGGCATGCCGGGCGCGGGACCGGTCAAAGTGATCACCGACAAGGCGGTGCTCGAGGCGGACGAGGCGACCGGCGAGCTCGTCCTGGCGGCGCTCTATCCCGGAGTGGACCCGTCCGAGGTGCAGGCAGGCGTCGGGTGGCCGCTCGGGAGCCGGCCGCGGCTGGGACGCATCGATCCACCCACCGCGACGGACCTGCGGCTGCTCCGGCACGTGCTCGACCCCAAGCGGCTGCACCTCAAAGCATGAGGCGCGCCGTCGCAGTCGCCCTGTTGGTCGTCGCTGGTGCGCAGCGTCTGGGCGCGCAGGTCGACGTCGACTCCCTCGCCGCGCGGGTGCGGAAGGTCACGGACGCCTACCTCGCCGCCTACTTCGAGCGTCATCCAGAGGAGGCTACCCTCGCCGGCGTGCCCGGCGTCCGCCACGACCGCCTGCCCGACAACTCGCCAGTCGCCCGCGGGCGCTGGCAGGCGCGGGAAGATCGGTGGCTCGCGGAGCTGCGGCGGATCGATCCCGCTCTGCTCGAGGGGCGCCCCGAGTGGACGGCGTACGGCGTCATGCGCGCGTCGCTCGAGGGATCGGTGGCGACCCGGGTATGCCGGTACGAGCTCTGGAACGTGAGTCACGTGAACCGCGGCTGGTTGCCCATCGTCACGTCACTCGCCGCTGTGCAGCCGGTCGGAACCGAGGAGCTGCGCCAGCAAGCCCTCGCGCGGTGGCGGGAGATGCCTGTGTACATCGCGAGCGAGATGGCGAACCAGCGCGAGGGGCTGCGATTGGGCTACTCCGCGCCGCAGGGGAACGTCCGTATCGTGATCAAGCAGCTCGACCAGCTGTTGGACGAGCGGATCGATCGATCGCCGCTGTATGGTCCGGCGTTGCGCGATTCCGCGCCCGGATTCGGCGACGAGCTGCGTCGCTTCATCACGAACGCCGTCGTGCCGACGATACGGCAGTACCGGCAATTCCTCGCCAAGGAGTACCTGCCGCGGGCGCGGAAGGTGATCGGCGTTTCGGCGAATCCCAACGGTGCGACGTGTTATCGGGGAGCGATTCAGGCGACGACGGGGCTCGCGCTCTCTCCCGACTCGATCCACCGGCTGGGTCGCGCGACGGTCGCCGAGCTCGAAGCAGAGATGCGAGCGATCGCCGAGCGGAGCTTCGGGTCGCGGGACGTCACCCCGGTACTCAAGCGGCTGCGTAACGACTCCAAGTACGCGTTCCGATCGCGCGAAGCGATGCTGACGTTCGCCGAGGCGGCGTTGGAGCGGGCCCAGCTGGCGATGCCGCGCTGGTTCGGCGTCCTGCCGCGGGCGGGCGTCGTCATCCGGTCCTATGCGGCGTTCCGCGAGCGGGAGAGCGTCGGCGAGTGGGACCCGCCCGCGGAGGACGGCAGCCGGCCCGGGATCTTCTACCTCAGCACGTACGACCCGAAGCACAAGCCCCGCGCGGACGTCGAGCCGCTCACCTTCCACGAGACGATCCCCGGACACCACTTGCAGGGGACGATCGCGCTCGAGCGGGGCGCCGCCATTCCGGCGATCGCCCGCTACTTCTGGTCGCCGGGGTTCGGCGAGGGCTGGGGCGAATACGCCGAGCAGCTCGCCGACGAGATGGGGATCTATTCGTCGGATACAACGCGCCTCGGGGCGCTCGCCAATCTCACCCTCTCCGCCGCGCTGCTCGTCGTGGACACGGGGATCAACGCGTTCGGATGGACCCGCGACGACGGCATTCAGTACCTCGAGGCCCACACGCGCGTTGCGGAGGCGCGCGCCGCGGTGCCGGTGGATCGCTACCCCGTGTGGCCCGCGCAGGGTCTGTCCTACGCGCTGGGGCGCCTGGAGATCCGCCGGCTGCGGTCCCTCGCCGAGCAGTCGTTCGGCTCGAAGTTCGACATCAAGGCGTTTCACGATCGGCTGCTGGAGGACGGCGCGATTCCTTTGCCGATGCTGCGCGAGCAAATCGAGCGATGGCTCAGCGCGCCACGGTAGCGATCACCGTCCTGTGCGCTGCGGCCCCACTTTCCCCCGCAGCCGCCCAACGCGAGCCGGTCCTGAAGCAAGTCGACGTGCCGCACGCCTATTACTGGCGGGAGATGTACGTCCCCCAGGTGACGAGCGGGCCCAGCGCGGTGACCTGGGCACCGGATGGGACGGCGCTGATCTACTCGATGCAAGGCTCGCTCTGGCGCCAGCGCATCGGCTCCTCCGTCGCCGAGCAGCTCACGACCGGGCCCGGCTACGACTATCAGCCCGACTGGTCGAGCGACGGCCGGGCGGTCGCCTTCGCCCGCTACGCCAACGATGCGATCGAGCTCGAGCTGCTCGACCTGACGGCCGGCACGGTGCGAGCCTTGACGGCGAACGGCGCGGTGAACGTCGAGCCGCGCTGGTCGCCCGAAGGCGGGCGTCTCGCGTTCGTGTCGTCCTTGTACAACCGGCGCTGGCACATCTTCATCGCCGACCCAGCGAGCGGCGCGATCACCCGCTTGACCGAAGACCAGGACAGCGGGCTCCCCCGCTATTACTACAGCCGGTGGGACCACTATCTCTCGCCGACGTGGTCGCCGGACGGCAGTGAGCTTCTCTTCGTCTCGAACCGGGGCCACATCCACGGAACGGGCGGATTCTGGCGGATGGCGGCGCGGCCGGGCGCGGTGCCGCGGGAGGTCCGCTACGAAGAAACCACGTGGAAGGCCCGTCCCGACTGGGCCCCCGACGGCCGGCGCATCGTCTACAGCTCCTACCTCGGCGGCCAGTGGCATCAGTTGTGGCTGATGACGAGCGAAGGCGGCGATCCCTTTCCGGTCACCTACGGTGACTTCGACGCCACTGCCCCGCGCTGGTCCCACGACGGCAAGCACATCGCCTACATCTCGAATGAGGGTGGGAACACGTCGCTGTGGGTCATCGATGTCCCGGGCGGGCGGAGACAACGGATCGAGGCGAAGGAGCGACACTACCGCGAGGCAGTGGGGCGGCTGCGGGTCGACATCGTTGACCGGGGCGGGCATGACACGCCGGCTCGCGTTTCGGTCACCCGCCCTGACGGGCGGGGCTATGCACCCGATGATGCCTGGCGGCATGCCGACGAGGGATTCGATCGCGCGGAGCGAGGCTTCGAATACCCGTACTTCCACTCGAGCGGCTCAGCCCAGCTGACGGTGCCGGCGGGTCGAGTGACCGTCGACGTGTGGCGAGGGCCCGAATATCGGTGGTCGCGCGCCGACGTGACCGTGCCGGCTAATGGACGCGTGGCGCACCGCGTCGTGCTCGAACGGCTCGCCGACCTCCCGGCCCGGGGATGGTGGAGCGGGGACCTCCACGTGCACATGAACTACGGCGGGGCGTACCGCAACACGCCGTCGCACCTGGCGTTCCAGGCACGCGCCGAGGACTTGCACGTGGTGGAGAACCTGATCGTGAACAAGGAGCAGCGGATCCCGGACCTCGCCTATTTCCGCACCGATCCCGATCCGGTCTCCCGCCCGGGGTTCCTGCTCGTGCACGGTCAGGAGTTTCACACGAGTTACTGGGGCCACGCGGCGCTGCTCGGCCTCACCGACCACTATCTCCTTCCGGAGTACGCAGGCTACCCGAACACGGCGGCGGCGAGTCTCTACCCGACGAACGCGGCCGTCGCCGACCTGGCGCACGCCCAGGGCGCGCTCGTCGGATACGTGCACCCGTTCGACACGGCGCCCGATCCGGCCGACACGGCGCAGCCGCTCACCTACGAGCTTCCGGTGGACGTCGCGCTCGGCAAGGTGGACTACGTGGAAGTGATGGGGTATAGCGATCACCGTATCACGTCGGAGATCTGGTATCGCCTGTTGAACTGCGGTTTTCGCCTGCCGGCGGGGGCGGGGACCGATGCGTTTCCGAACTTCGCCAGCTTGCGGGGCCCGCCGGGGCTGGTGCGCGTCTTCGTGAAGACAGGCGCGGCGCTCGATCACGCGCGCTGGCTCGCCGCGATCAAAGCCGGTCGGACGTTCGTCAGCAACGCGCCCCTGCTCGAGTTCACGCTCGGGGGCCGGGACATCGGCGACGAGATCCGACTGCCTCCCGGACGGCACCGGCTCGCCGCCCGGGTGGGGCTCGCGTCGAACGTTCCCGTGGACCACCTCGAAATCGTCGGGAGCGGCGTGGTGGTCGCCACCATTCCGCTGAGCGGCGACCACACCAGGGCGCGCGATACCGTCTTGATCCCGGTCGCGCGCAGCGGCTGGTACGTACTGCGCGCCTACAGCGATCGTGCTGAGCTCCCGGTGCTCGACCTGTATCCGTTCGCCTCGACCAGCCCGATCTACGTACAGGTCGAGGACCAGCTGGTGCGATCGGGGGCGGATGCGGCCTTCTTCGCGCGCTGGATCGCGCGGCTCGAGGCGGCGGCGCGGGCCGCTACGGCGTGGAACACAGGGGAGGAGCGAGAGGAGGTGCTGCGCCGGTTCGGCGAAGCGCGGTCGATCTTCGAGGCACGGGCACGCTAGCCGGGGCCATTGCCACCGCACCAGTCGGCGCGCATCTTCCCCCGATCTGCCGTCTCTCCCGCCGCCCAGCAAGGAAGGAGCGCGCCATGCGCACCGCTCACGTCCGGGTCACCGCCGTGTTCTTTCCAGTCTTCCTGATCGCCGCCGCCGCGGCGCTGCCGGCGCCGGTGCAGCAACCTGCGCTCATTCCGCGCAGCGTGTTCTTCGGCAACGCCGAGAAGCTCAACCCGCAACTCTCACCCGACGGCCAGCGGCTCGCCTACCTCGCGCCGGACAGCGGCGTGCTGAACGTTTGGGTGCGCACCGTCGGCAAGCGGGATGACCACCCGGTGACGCACGACCGGACTCGGCCCATTTACAACTACTTCTGGCAGGGCGACTCGAAGCACATTCTGCATCTGCAGGAACACGCGGGCGACGAGAACTGGCGCATCTATCAGACGGACCTTGCCGCCAAGACCACGCGCGACCTCACGCCGTTCGACAGCGTGCAGACCCAGATCCTCTCCGTCAGCCCCGACTTTCCCGACCAGATCCTCGTGGCCTGGAACCATCGCGACCGGCGCTTCCATGACGCCTACCGGTTGAATCTCAAGAGCGGGCGGGCCACGCTCGAAGCGGAGAACCCCGGCGACGTCACCGGGTGGGCGGCGGACCACGCGTTCCAGGTCCGCGTGGCCCAGGCGTCCCAGCCGGATGGGAGCACCGACATCCGCGTGCGCGACCGCGCGGGCGCGGCGTGGCGCCTGCTGCGCCACGAGAGCGCCGACGAGACGTTCGGCGGTGTCGCAGGATTCACCCCTGACAACCGGGGGGTGTGGCTCATCTCGAGTGTGGGCGCGAACGCGGCCCGGCTGCTGCAAATCGATCTCGCGACCGCCCACGAGACGCCGCTCGCCGCGGATCCGCAGTTCGACGCGAGCTTCGTGCTCACGCATCCCCGGCGGTACACGCTGCAGGCAGTGGCGTTCTTGCGACAGCGGCTCGAGTGGGAGGTCGTCGATTCATCCGTGGCGAGCGATCTCGCCGCGCTGAAGGCCGTGCACGACGGCGACTTCACGATCGACAGCCGCGACGTCAAGGACGCGAAGTGGATCGTGTCGTACAGCGTGCCGGACGGGCCTATCTACTATTACGTCTACGACCGGGCCACGAAGCGCGGCGAGCTGCTCTTCACCCACCGCCCGAAGCTCGAGCAGTACACCCTCGCGAAGATGCAGGCGATCTCCTTCACGGCGCGCGACGGCATGACGATCTACGGGTATCTGACACTGCCCGCCGGAGTCGAGCCCAAGAACCTCCCGCTCGTGCTGGACGTGCACGGCGGACCGTGGGGCCGGGATACGTGGGGGTGGAATCGCGAGGTACAGTGGCTCGCCAACCGCGGCTACGCGGTGCTGCAGGTCAACTTTCGCGGGTCCACTGGATACGGAAAGGCCTACTTGAACGCCGGCGACCGCGAGTGGGGCGGCAAGATGCACACCGACCTGCTGGACGGCAAGAGCTGGGCCGTAGCGCAGGGCTATGCCGATCCGCAGCGCGTGTGCATCTACGGGGGGAGCTACGGCGGTTATGCGACTCTGGTGGGCGTCGCCTTCACCCCCGACGCGTTCGTGTGCGGCGCGGAAGCGTTTGGTCCGTCGAACATCGTCACGCTGATTCACAGCATCCCGCCCTACTGGGCCACGTTCAAGGCCGTGTTCGATAAGCGGGTCGGCAAGGTCGAAACGGAGGAAGAGTTTCTGAAGTCCCGCTCGCCGCTCTTCGAGGCGGACCAGATCAAGGTCCCGCTGCTCATCGTGCAGGGCGCGAACGACGTGCGCGTGAAGCAAGCGGAGAGCGATCAGATCGTCGCGGCGATGCGGAAGAACGGAAAGGACGTCGAGTACATCGTGTTTCCGGACGAAGGGCACGGATTCGCCAGACCGGAGAACAATCTGCGGTACTACGCCGCCGTGGAGGCGTTCCTGGCCAAGTACCTGGGCGGCCGCAGTGAGCCGGCGTCCGCCGGTGAGGACGTGGCACAATTCACGAAGTGAGATGGACATTCCCCGTGACTTCAACGCCGCTACGTGGTTCGTGGACCGCCACGTGGGGGAGGGCCGCGCCAAGCGGGTCGCGATTCGGTACGACGGCCAGGACATCACGTACGGCGACGTGCTTGCCGGCGCCAACCGCTGCGGCAACGCGCTCCGGCGGATCGGCGTCCGCATGGAGCAACGCGTGCTGTTGCTGCTCCCCGATTGCCCCGAATTCGTGTATGCCTTCTGGGGCGCCCTGAAAATCGGGGCAGTGCCGATTCCCACCAATACCCTCCTCAAGCCGCGCGACTACGAGTACATCCTGAACGACAGCCGCGCCGTGGTCGCCGTCGTGGCGGAAGAGCTGGCGTCGGCGATCGAGGAGGTTCGGCCCCGCCTCAGGTTCCTGCCCCAGCTCGTAGTGGCCGGCCGCGCGGGGCCGGGCCAGGTAGGGCTGGCCGAACTGGTGGCCGAGGAGCCCGCCGACCTCGACGCCGCCGCGACGACGAAGGACGACATCGCCTTCTGGCTGTACACGTCGGGCACGACCGGCACGCCGAAAGCGGCCGTGCATCTGCAGCACGACATGGTCGTCTGCTGCGAGGCATTCGGACGGCACGTCCTCGAGATCGGCCCGGATGATCGCTGCTTCTCGGTGGCACGCCTGTTCTTCGCCTACGGACTTGGCAACGCGCTCTACTTTCCGTTCCACGTCGGCGCCTCGACGGTGCTCTTCCCCCGGCGCCCCGAGCCGGTGAAGGCGTTCGAGATCCTCAGCTGCGAGCGGCCGACGCTGTTTTTCGCCGTGCCGACCGCCTTCGCTGCGATGCTGCAGGTGCCGAATGCCGAGCGCACCTACGACCTGCGCTCAGTCCGACTCTGCCTCTCGGCGGGCGAACCGCTCCCCAAGCCTATCTACGAGCGCTGGCTCGAGCGCTTCCGGCTCGAGATTCTGGACGGGATCGGGTCGACCGAACTGTGTCATACGTTCATCGCGAACCGGCGCGGGCACGTGCGCCCCGGCTCGAGCGGCACGCTGGTGCCGGGCTACGATGCCAGGATCGTGGATGACGACGGGCGTGACGTGCCCCAGGGCGAAGTCGGCAATCTGCTCGTCCAGGGCGACAGCGCCTGCGCCGGCTACTGGAACCAGCACGAGCGCTCGAAGCAGACGTTCGTGGGCGAGTGGGTGCGGACGGGTGACAAGTACCGGCGCGATCCCGACGGCTGCTTCTGGTACGCCGGCCGCAGCGACGACATGATCAAAGCGGGCGGCATGTGGGTGTCGCCTGCCGAGGTCGAAAGTGCGCTCGCCGAGCATCCCGCGGTGGTGGAGGCCGGAGTCGTGGGAGCGGCGGGTCGTGACGAGCTCGTAAAGCCGCTCGCGTTCGTCGTGCTCGCCGCGGGCCACGCGCCGTCGCCGGCACTGGAGGACGAGCTGAAAAGCTTTGTGAAGCAGCGGCTCGCCGCGTACAAGTACCCGCGCTGGATCGTGTTCGTCCAAGAGCTGCCGAAAACGGCGACGGGGAAAATCCAACGCTTTAAACTACGTGAAATGGCGGCGGGGAGATCACAGGGATCGTAGGGCTGCCCGTCGGCCATGCTGCGCCTCGGCGACGGCCCCGCCTCTCAGCGATGTCCCCGCCCGTCGGCATGGCCCGCCCGTCGGCATGGTCCGCCCGTCGGCATGGTCCTGCCCGTCAGGGCGGGGCTGGATGGGAACCCCGTGCTTACGCACGGGGCGATGCGGCTACGCACGGGGCGATGCGGCTTACGCACGGGGCGATGCGGCTTACGCACGGGGCGATGCGGCTAGGACGCCCGGCGATGCCCCGGGTCGGAGGCCGTGTCGGTCCAAGAAGCGCTCCATTTCCCGCTGCAACTCTTCCCTGCGGTGATGTGCCTCCTGGTTCAGGATGTACGACATGAGCCGCTGCTCAGAACGCTTGCTCACGGAGAACGCGGCGTAGCCCGTCTGCCATGCGAATAGACGGCGACGCGGGAACGTCGCATGGATCCATCGACAGGAATTCGCTTTGAGTGCGTTCACTAGGCTCGCGATGGACCGATCGGGCGGTAACGAGAGATACAGATGGATGTGGTCCTGCACGCCACCGGCACACAGCAGTAGAGCCCCCTTTCGGCGCGCAATGCCGGACAGGCATCGATAGAGCTGATGCCGCCAGTCCGTGTCGAGCCAGGGCTGTCTCCGGTACGTCGTCCAGATGCAGTGAACTCGAATCCAAACAAAACTGTGAGCCGCCATCGACTCCGACAGTAATAGCGCCAGCGCGGGCGTCCCCTATCATTCCCATGTCGGAAACATCGTAAGATTGCGGCATAGCCCCGCCCGTGAGGGCGGGGCTCCCGAGACGGCGGGGCTGTGATGACGGGCTCCGGTGACGGCGGGGCCGATGACCGGGCTCCCGTGACGGCGGGGCCCGTGGTGGCTGGGCTGCCCGTGAGGGCGGGGCTCCCGTGACGGCGGGGCCCATGATGGCCGGGCGCCGAGGACCCCGGGCTGACGCCCGGGGCCATGGCACGTGCTGACGCACGGGGCCATGGCACGTGCTGACGCACGGGGCCATGGCACGGGCAGACACACGGGGCCAGGGCACGGGCAGACGCCCGGGGCCATGGCACGTGCTGACGCACGGGGCCATGGCACGTGCTGACGCACGGGGCCATGGCACGGGCAGACACACGGGGCCATGGCACGTCCTTACGCATGGGGCCGATGGTCCGGGCCAACGGGCACCGTCACCGTTGACGATCGAAGATTGCGGCATAGCCCCGCCCGTGAGGGCGGGGCTCCCTAGAGGGGGCCGTGATGACGGGGCTCCCGTGAGGGCGGGGCCCATGCTGGCTGGGCGCCGAGGACCCCGGGCTGACGCCCGGGGCCATAGCACGGGCCGACGCACGGGGCCATGGCACGGGCCGACGCACGCGTCACCCGTTCACGTAAGGACCAGCAGCGAGACGTCATATAGCGCGTGCGTCCACGCGGTGATCCCGAACCCCCGCAGCAGATAGAGCGCCGAGAAGAACAGCCCGGCGATCATGCGAAACATGAAGGAATAGATCTGGAAACGGTCGCCGTAGGGGCCGAGGTAGTGGAATGCCGAGAAGATGCCGGCGCCGACGACCGTCGCAGCGATGCCCGCAGCGCGGGGTGACCACCCCGCGAGCGCCCGTGCCGCGACGGCGAGCCCCGTCACGAGCAGCACGCGAAACAGCAACTCCTCGTAGATGCCGGCGCCGAGCGACAGCATCAAGCGCGTCCACCAGTCGAGCCCCGGAGCGGGCGGCAGCGTCAGCGTCTGCAACAGCCCCATCACGCGCGACGTGACGCCGCCGACCGCGATCCCGAACACGAGCGCCAGCGCCACCGACTCGCCCAACATCGCCCCGAACACGCGACTCTTCAGGCGCGAGCCGTGGGCGCGCATGTCACGCGCCACGAGCCACAGCCCGCCCGCGATGAGGCAGATCATGAATAGGAGCGGACCCCACGTCCCCGCCACGGCCACGAACAGGTCCTGGAGGATCACGTCGGCGCCGTTGCGGACCGCGCGCGGGCCGGTGGAGAGCAGCACCGCGAGGGCCTGATAGAACGTGAGCAGCGGCAGCGCAAACAGCAGGCTGTAGCGCGGCGCGCGGCTCGCCTGCCAGTAGGAGGCGGGCGACGTGAAGGACGACAATCGGGCGTCGGTCATCGAAGTCAAACAATCTATCGCAGGCGATTCCCGGGCTGAGAGCCCGGGCTCGGCGCGGTGTTCGTCCTTAAGGAGCCGAGCGCGCCCTCTTAGGGCGCGTGTCCAAGTCAGACGCTCAATCATCGGGCGTGCTTGCGAGTGGTTTTCTCGGCCGGTATGCTAGCGCACCCCACCCCCACCCTACGGGAGGGCGTGCATGAAGGTGCCTGTCATCGCGCTGGCGGCGATAGTATGGGTTGCGCTCGCGACCCCCGGCCCTGCACACGCCCAGAAGCGGGAGCGCGCCCGCGATTTGGGGATCCCGCTCGAGGGCGTCCCCGGGCCGCTCGACGCCATCACCGACGTTGCCGGCGTCGAGGTCGGCCATCGCACGCTGGTCGCCGGGAGCGGCAAGCTGATCGCCGGGAAGGGCCCCGTCCGTACCGGTGTGACCGCCGTCTTCCCGCGGGGGAAGACCTCGGATGACCCCGTGTTCGCGGGCTGGTTTACAATGAACGGCAACGGCGAGATGACCGGGACGACATGGGTCGAGGAGTCCGGGTTCCTGTGGGGTCCCGTGCTGATCACGAACACCCATTCCGTGGGGGTGGTGCGTGACGCCGTGATCGAATGGGCGCTGCGCCAGGGGCGCCTGCTGCACGACGAGTGGTCGCTGCCCGTCGTCGCGGAGACGTGGGATGGCGGACTCAACGACATCAACGGGTTTCACGTGACCAAAGCGGACGCCTGGGCCGCGCTGGACAGCGCGCACGGCGGGCCAGTGGCCGAAGGAAGCGTGGGCGGCGGCACTGGCATGATCTGCAACCGATTCAAGGGGGGTATCGGCACCGCCTCCCGGCGACTCGGGGCCGATGGCGGCGGCTACACGGTGGGCGTCTTGGTGCAGTGCAACTATGGCGCCCGGGCACCGCTGCGGATCGCCGGCGTGCCGGTGGGCCGTGAGATCCCGGACCTGCTACCGTGCCGCGAGCCCTGCAGCGGCCCGCGCTCGGAGCGGGAGGCCCGGCTCGCAGCGGACGTGGGCTCGATCATCATCGTGGTCGCCACCGACGCGCCGCTGCTCCCGCACCAGCTCAAGCGGATCGCGAAACGCGCCGCCCTCGGGGTGGGTCGCATGGGCGGGCTCGCCGGGAACTCGTCGGGCGACATCTTCATCGCGTTCTCGACGGCGAACGCGCGGGCGTCGCGGGACTCTGGACTCGCCCAGCTGGCGATGCTCTCGAACGAGCGGATCACCCCGCTCTTCGAAGCGACCGTACAGGCCACCGAGGAAGCGATCATCAACGCCATGCTCGCCGCGGAGACGATGACCGGCGCCGACGACCTGAAGGTCTACGCCCTCCCCCACGACCGGCTGCGCGAGATCTTGCGCAAATACAACCGGCTCGTGCCGTAGATGCCTAAACCCGAGAGGCCGCGGCGCGCGCGCCGCGCGCCGACCGGCCTGAAGGCCGCGGACCTGCGCGTCCGGCCGCTGGCGCGCGCCGAAACCATCCCGTCGGCGTGGTACACCGACCCACGCTTCCACGACCTCGACCGCGACGCCGTGTTCGCCGCGACGTGGCAGTACGTCGCCGACGTGCAGCAGCTGGCCCAACCGGGCGACCACGTCCTGGCAGATGTCGCCGGGGAGCCGATCATCGTGGTGCGGGCGAGCGACGGCGAGCTGCGGGCGTTCTACAACGTGTGCCGCCACCGGGGCGGGCCGCTGGCGCTGAAAGACGGCAACGCGGATATGCTGATCTGCAAGTACCACGGCTGGACCTACCGACTCGACGGCATGCTGCGCGGCGTGCCCCACTTCAACCGGGTGGAGCTGTTCGACAAGCGAGACTACGGGCTCACGCGGGTGCAGCTCGCCGTGTGGGAGGGGCTGGTGTTCGTGAGCCTGTGCGAACGGCCGCAGCCGCTCGAGAGCCACCTGTCGGGCATCCGGGAGCGCATCGCGCCGACTCACCTCGGCAGTCTCACGTTCGCGCGGCGCATCGCGTACGACGTGCACGCCAACTGGAAGGTGTACGTCGACAATTACCTCGAAGGGTACCATATCCCCTACGTGCACCCGGAGCTCCTCAAGCTGTACTCGGACTACGAGAGCTATCGCACCGAGGTGAGTGACTGGTACAGCGTGCAGGTGGGGCCGCTGCAGGTCGAGCGCAACGTCTACACCGTGGGCGGCGGCGAGGCCCTGTATTATCACCTGTTCCCGAACCTGATGCTCAACGTCGTGCCCGGGCGGTTGCAGTCGAACGTCGTCGTGCCCGTCGCCCCGGATCGCTGCAAGGTGATCTTCCGCTACTACTACGACGACGTCACGTCGGCCGCGGCGCGCGAGCGGATCGAGTCCGACGTCACGTTCTCGGACACGGTGCAGCGGGAGGACGCCGAGATCTGCGAGCGGGTGCAGCGCGGGCTCGCCTCGCGGGCGTACGACAAGGGTCGCTTCTCCGTGCGGTTCGAGGAGGGGGTGTATCACTTTCAGAACCTCTTGAAGCGCGCCTATCGCGACTGGCTGAAGCACCCCGCCTGATGGCCGAGCTCAAGCGCCAGCTCGGTCTGCTCGACTCCACGATGATCAACGTGGGGACCATCATCGCGTCGGCGATCTTCATCGTGCCGAGCGCCATCGCTCTCCAGCTCCACGCCTCCCTGCCGACGATTCTCGTATGGATCGTGGGCGGCCTGGTGTCGCTGCTCGGGGCGCTCTCCGTGGCGGAACTCGGCGCCGCGATGCCCCAGGCGGGTGGGCAGTACGTGTATCTGACCGAGGCATACGGGCCGGTCTGGGGATACTTGTACGGCTGGACCAGCGGGGTCGTGATCAATCCAGCTTCGATCGCGGCGATCGCGGTGGGGTTCGCGACCTACTTCGGCTTCTTCGTACCGCTTGCGGACGCAGGCATCAAAGCGGTGGCCGTCGTTTCGATCGTGGCGCTCACGGCCCTGAACTGCCTGGGTGTGCGGCTGGGCGCGATCACCCAGAACGTGCTTACCCTGATCAAGATGGGTTTGCTGGCGGTGTTGATCGTCGCCGGGTTCGTGCTGCCCGGGGGCAGCGTCGCGAATCTATCGCCGCTCTGGCCCCCCGCGCCGGTCGGGAGCCTGATCGCGCCGTTCGGCGTGGCGATGGTGGCGGCGTTGTGGGCGTACGACGGCTGGATCGAGATCACGTACGTCGGGAGCGAGGTGAAGGATCCGGAGCGCACCCTGCCGCGCTCGATCGTGCTGTCCACGCTGATCGGGATGGCGCTGTACTGTCTCGTGACCGCCTCGTTCGCCTACGTGCTGTCTCCGGCCAGGATGGCGGCGTCGTCGCTCGTCGCCTCGGACGCCGCCCAGGTGACCATGGGCCGCGCCGGCGCCGCGCTCGTCGCCGTGGCGATCATGACCGCCACGCTGGGCTCGAACAACGGGATCGTGCTCACGGCGGCGCGCGTCCCCTACGCGATGGCGCGCGACGGCGTGCTGCCGCGCTGGCTGGCGGGGGTTCACCCCCGCTTCCTGACTCCCGTTCCGTCCCTGGTCGTGCAGGGAATGATCTCGATCGCACTCACCTGGATCTCGACCGAGCCGTCCTGGAAGGACACCTACAGCCGCCTCTTTACCTACGTCGTCTTGTCGGAGTTCGTCTTCTACGCGATGTCCTGCGGCGCCGTGCTGCGGCTGCGGTACAAGGCCGCGGCCCTGGTGCGGCCCTACAGGACGTGGGGCTATCCGGTGACGCCGATCGTCTTCATTCTGTTCTCCCTCTGGCTCGTCATCAACACGGCGCGCGAGCAGCCGCGCGACGCCGCCGCCGGGGCGGCGCTGATCCTGGCCGGCCTGCCGATCTACTTCCTGCGCCGCGGCGCGGCCGCGCGCTGAGCGCCCGCGCAGCGGCCGTCCCGCAGTTGCGGGCCGTGTGCAGAACGTGCAGTTTAGGGGAAGCGCTCCGTTGCGCCGCCCGTTATCCGTCAGCCGCTGTTCGGAGAGCCGTCCCACTGCGGACCAGCGTCTGACGGGTAACGGGCGACGAATCGGGTCAGCGTCTCCCGTCCCGCAGGATTTCGCGCGCCGCGTTGTACCCGCACGCGCCCATCACCCCGCCACCGGGGTGTGTGGCGGCGCCGCACAGATAGAGACCCTTGATCGGCGCGCGGTAGTCGGCGTAGCCCGGGAGCGGCCGCAGGAAGAAGAGCTGGGACAGGGTCATCGCCCCCTGGAAGATGTTCCCGCCGGTGAGTCCGAAGCGACGCTCGAGGTCGAGCGGTGAGAGCACCTGCCGATCGATCACCGAGCCTTTGAAGTTCGGCGCGTACTCGTTGAGAATGTCGAAGCAGCGATCGGCGAAGCGATCCTTCTCCTGGTCCCAGCCGCCATTGCGGAGCTGGTAGGGCGCGTACTGCACGAAGAACGACATCACGTGCCGGCCGGGCGGAGCGAGCGTCGAGTCGACGACGGACGGGATCGTGCACTCGAGGATCGGGTTCGCGGAAGGGCGACCGTACTTGGCGTCGTCGTACGCCTGCTCCATGTAGTCGAGCGTCGGCGCGATGTGGATCGTGCCGCGGAGGTGCGCGTCGGCCGGGAGGTCGCCGTGCGTGACCGCGCTGAAGACCGGCAGCTCGGAGAGCGCCACATTGATCTTGAGCGACGCGCTCGAGTAGTCGATCGCCCGCACTTGGTCGACGAACTCACCCGGGAGCGCATCCGCATCCACGAGCTCGAGGAACGTGACGTGCGCGTCCACATTGGACGCGACCCGGGGCGCCGCGAACTGCGTGCCGTCGGCGAGCGCCACGCCCGTCACGCGGCCGCCCCGCGTCAGGATCTTCGCCACCGGGCTGCGCAGCCGGATCTCCGCCCCCGCGGCACGCGCCGCGGCGGCGAGCGCGTCGCTCAGGCCGCCCATCCCGCCGCGCACATAGCCCCACATCCCCCGCACGCCATTGCACTCGCCCATGACGTGGTGGAACAGCACGTAGGCCGTGCCGGGCATCGAGGGTGACGCCATCGCGCCGATGATCGCGTCGGTCGCCAGCGCGATCTTCAGCTGCTCGGACTCGAACCAGCGGTCGAGGATGGGCCGCGCGGCGCCCGTGAGGATCTCGAGCGCCCGCGGGCCGTCCGGGCCGAGCTTGAGGAACCGCCACCCCAGGCCGGCGAGCTGCAGCAGGTCGCGCGGCCTGAGCGACCAGGGATTGGGCGGGGTCCGGAGCAGCGTCGGCTCGATGAAGTCGGCCACTCGCTCGAGCATCGCCTCGTAGCGAGGCAACGCCGCGGCGTCCTGCGGTGAGAACTGCGCCACCTGACGCCGCGTCAAGTCCTTGTCGGGGCCCATCAGCAGGAACCGGCCGTCGGGGAAGGGCGTGAACGACGAAGGGCTGCGCGGCAGCAGCTCGAAGCCGTGCCGGCCGAGCTCCAGGTCGCGGATGATCTCGGGGCGGAACAGGCTGCTCACATACGACGCCGTGGACACCTTGAAGCCGGGCCACACCGCTTCGGTGACGCAGGCGCCGCCGACCAGTTCGCGCCGCTCGAGCACGAGGACCCGCATGCCCGCGCGGGCGAGGTAGGCCGCCGCGACCAGGCCGTTGTGGCCGGCCCCGATGATGATGATGTCGTACGAAGCGGGCATGAATCCCTGTCGTCGGGC
>Ga0209375_1000397_pt1 | contig 38106 bp, 39 predicted proteins | sample GraSoiAngelo_131_FD_185888 | JGI IMG/M metagenome (GOLD analysis project Ga0209375, IMG submission 185888) | Grasslands soil microbial communities from the Angelo Coastal Reserve, California, USA - 14_0929_02_30cm (SPAdes) (version 2) | ecosystem: Environmental > Terrestrial > Soil > Grasslands ...
CAGCCTCAGTTGGGATTGAGGGCTGCAACCCGCCCTCATGAACATGGAATCCCTAGTAACCGCGTGTCATCATCGCGCGGTGAATACGTCCCTGCTCCTTGCACACACCGCCCGTCGCTCCACCCGAGTCTGGTTTTGGTGAGATGCAGCCTTGTTGGTTGCCTCGAACCTAAGCTAAGCAAGGGGGGAGAAGTCGTAACAAGGTGGCCGTAGGGGAACCTGCGGCCGGATCACCTCCTTAGAAATTCACAGGGATGGCTGGAGGGCAAATGAAAGGCTACGGGCCGATCAACGTGCAGCCCTCAAGATCTTCTTGAGGGTGAAGAAGGCGAGAGCGAGACCCGGGAAGCGACCTTGGTCCGCGATGAGATGCTGTGTAGAGGAAGCCTCAGAAATTGACGCGAATCGAACGTGGGTTCCTAAAGGGCTCGGCATGATACGCCGCCTGACGGATGGCTCGGCTTGGGCGCTGAAGAAGGGCGTGGCAAGCTGCGATATGCTCCGGGTAGGCGCACGCAGCCTTCGATCCGGAGATTCCCGAATGGGACTTCCCGCCCCGGGTGATACCTGGGGAACTCCCATATGGGAGGGGGAACCCTCCGAACGGAAGCATCCAAGTAGGAGGTGGAAGAGAAATCAATTGAGATTCCCAGATTAGCGGCGAGCGAAATGGGAAGAGTCCAAACTGAACCCTGAAGGGAAACCTTTGGGGAATGTGGTGTTGTAGGGCCCGGCTGCTTCCTCGTAGCTGAAATCGAAATGGCCTGGAACGGCCTGCCGTAGAGGGTGATAGCCCCCTAGACTTAAAGCTACAGGATCAGGGCTGGGATCCCTGAGTACCGCACCCCGGCATGGGTGCGGGAACCTGGGAGTAAGCAACTTCCAAGACTAAATACGTCCCAAGACCGATAGCGCACTAGTACCGCGAGGGAAAGCTGAAAAGTACCCCGGAAGGGGAGTCAAAAGTGCCTGAAATCAGGCGGTTACAGACGTGTACGGTCCGAAAGGGTAGATCCTCCCTGAAGGAGGCCGTGGCAACGCGGCATTACGAAGGGAGGGGACTAGGATTGTACGATCCGTTTAGTACCATGGGCCGGGGAGTTCATTTCTGTGGTGAGGCTAAGGGCCGATAGGCCCGGAGCCGTAGGGAAACCGACTGTCCATAGCGCGGATTCTGATGAAGCGTGAGGGACGAGGTCTGAAAGGGCCTCTAATCACAGGGATGACACTAGAAACCGAGTGATCTAGCCCTGAGTAGGGTGAAGCCGGGCGAAAGCTCGGTGGAGGCCCGTAGGGGTGTTGACGTGCAACTCACTCCCATGACTTGGGGCTAGGGGCAAAAGACCAATCTAACTCGGTGATCGCTAGTTCCCGCCGAAATATCTCTAAGGATAGCCCGGCTGGAGGCTGCTGTTGGGGTAGAGTCCTGATTGGGGAACAAGGATTCGAAAGGATCCACTCTCCATTCAAACTTCGAATCCAATAGCGCCGTAGAAGGCCGGAGACGGGCTTGGGGGGTAAGCTCCTAGGCCGCGAGGGGAACAACCCAGGCTTGGGTTAAGGCCCCAGAGTCCTGGCTAAGTGTAGAAATAGAAAGCCGTCCTCAACCCGAGACAGCTGGAAGGTAGGCTTAGAAGCAGCCATCCTCCAAGCAGTGCGTAACAGCTGACCGGCCGAGGTTGGGGGCGCCGAAAATATACGGGACTAAGCCAGGCGCCGATACCCAGGGACACGGAATCACATCCGTGTCGGTAGGCGGGCGCAGCGTTCGGGCGGAAGCTGGGCTGTGAAGTCCAGTGGACCGTTCGCTGTTGCAGATCCCGGTGGAAGTAACAGCCATAGAGGGGTGAGAATCCCCTCCGTCGAAGGGGCCAGGGTTCCCCGGCAATGCGTCGTCAGCCGGGGGTAAGTCGGTCCTAAGACAGACCTTAACCGGATCTGTCGAAAGGGAAACCGGTTAAGATTCCGGTACCAGGGAGGTACACGCGGCAACGCAAGCTTCTGATCCGACGCTTCCGGACAGGCCGAGTGAGACTGTCGTCTCATCTAACCATTGAAGCCTGGGGAGTACCGTAACGGTGAGAACCAGGCGAATATGGGAATGGCCCCCCGTCTTAGGGGGGTTCGGCTGATTCCAGGAGCCAGGGAAAAGGGTCAGGGGATGGATCCTCCCTGTCCGTACCTAGATCCGACACAGGTGCCCCTAGGTGAGAAGCCTTAGACGTATCGGGTGTAACTTAGGCGAGGGAACTCGGCAAATTAGCCCCGTAACTTCGGGAAAAGGGGTGCCTGAACTCCTAGCTATGCTGGGGGTTTAGGTCGCAGTGACAAGGGGGAGGCGACTGTTTACTAAAAACATAGGAGGCCGCAAGCGCGAAAGCGTGTAAACGGCCTTTGAGTCCTGGCCAGTGGCGGTATCTGAAACCCGGGTTCAACCGGGCTAAGGACCGCTAAACGCCGGGAGTAACTCTGACTCTCTTAAGGTAGCCAAATGCCTTGTCGGGTAAGTTCCGACGTGCATGAATGGATCAATGACCTCCCCGCTGTCCCCGCCTAGGGCCCGGTGAACCCACATAACCTGGACGAACAGTCCAGGGACACCCAGCGGGGCGAGAAGTCCCCGTGGAGTTTTACTGCAGCTTGTCGCTGGGATGTGAGTGCGGGTACAGAGTGTAGGTGGGAGCCGTCGAGGCCGGGGTCTTCGGGTCCCGGTGGAGGCATCAATGTAACACCACCTATCCGCGCTTACATCTCTCACCAGAGTTGGCTCTGGAACAACGGCAGGTAGGCAGTTCGGCTGGGGCGGCACCCCCTCGAAAGAATATCGAGGGGGCCCAAAGCTCGACTCATCCGGGACAGAACCCCGGAGTGGAGGGCAAGACCAAAAGTCGGGCTGACTGGATCCTCAACGGCAAGGGATCCAGAGGCGAAAGCCTGGTCTAGCGATCCTTGATGTCCCCTTTGCTGGGGGCTCGAGGTGACAGAAAAATTACCCCGGGAGTAATTGGCTCGTCTCCTCCGAGAGTCCTCATCGACGAGGAGGATTGGTTCTCCGTCGTCGTCCCTTCCCATCCTGGGTCCGCAGCAGGACCCAAGGGCGCGCCTGTTCGGCGATCAAAGGGGAATGCGAGATGGGTTTAGACCGTCGCGAGACAGGTCGGACTCTACCTGCTGGGTGTGCTGGTTGCCTGAGGGGAAGGCGCCCCTAGTACGAGAGGAACGGGGTATCGTAGCCTCTAGTTTACCGGTTGTCCGACAGGGCACTGCCGGGCCGCCACGCTATCGAGGATAAGGGCTGAAAGCATCTAAGCCTGAAACCTCTCCCGAAAATAGGCAACCATTCCGGTCCACTTGGCACGCTGGCGACAGCGTGTTCGGACTGGACGAGGGCTCCCACAGAAGATGGGGTTGATGGAATCGGGGTGTACGCGTCGAGACTTCGGTCGAGACGTTCAGCCCGCGATCCCCAATCGCCCAAGGTGCTGGTCCCTGGTGGAGCCCACGTTCGGAGCGATATCAACTTTTGAGGCGAAATCTACACAGCATCATTCGTATTTTTTGCAGGCGTTCGTTGGACTAGTTGTTATTACGATGCGGGTACCTCTCATTGATTGGCGCGCTGGATGTCAGGCTCGGGGTGTGATGATCAGGTCCGGATCATTGTTCATCAGCGGATGTTGATGCAGCCCGGCGGAGGGAAGGCCGTTGTCAGTTTTGATAATGGCAATATCATCATCACGTATCCCACCACTGGGCGTCCGAATACTCACACGGATTTCAAACCGAAAGAGGTGCGGCGCGTTGATCCGGTTACCCTCAAAGTGAACTCTGGTTTCTGGGGTTTCGGCTGGCTCACTCTCAAGTTTGAGTCAGAGGAGGATTCAGAGAAGGTCGAGCTGAAGCTTCGCGAGATCCTTCCCAGCTAGCCTGGTCTGATTAGCCTATTAGTTGGCGATAATTCCTAGCTCTGGGTGGCGAGTCGGTGAGCAGTCACAGAACATCGTCGATAACACGGCGTTGTTCTGAGGAAACTCCACCCACATGGCGGAAGCGTAACACGTAACGTGTCTGGCGAGAGCCTGTGTGGGAGCGCAGAAACGATACCCGGCCGGTACCGTGTGACGATGATGGGATGTTCTCCCGGGCGTCCCTGATGGAGGGCTGGACGCGGGATGAAACGGGCTCCTGCTACGCTGTGAAAGGGGATGTAGACGCCTGTGATCCTCCGCCGGAGGCGCGGGTTCCCCGATTAGACAGATGCTGCTCGGAACAGAAGGTGGGTTACGGCCGACACGCCACCCATCAAAAGTGTGAAGGGTTTCTGTACTATTGGTATGCCCCCCGGGGGTCGAGAAATAGATAACAGAAAAAGAAAAGATAGTGGGAAAGTGGAATATTTCTCATTCTAGGATTCGCTGGGTCTGTCATGATGGATTCCAACCGAAAGCTTGTCTGCCATTATGGGAATATGGATGTTAACTGATCATTCCCTTTTCCTGAGAACATCCAAAGACGGGTTCTGTGTCGCGAGGATCAACGCTTTTGAGATTTTCTGGCAGGGCGTCCCGCCAGTTGAACCCGGTCTGGGCTTTGATTCCTGTTTGTCGCGCAGAACGGGCGAGTCAGGCGTTTTCGTTATCGTGTAGGTCAGCGTGCAGGTCAGCGTGAAAACTGCGCGAGGTCAAATCGGCCGCCCGGATTTCCGATCAGGGCGTGTTCTGCGCCTGTCTCGGCTCTTGCGCCAACTGTTTCGGAGATTTCAGGACTTGATGAACCGCGTCGGATGGACTGGCAGGTAGTCTCCGGGCGGAATGTTGCAGTGGAGCTTAAGATCCCGACTCGGGTCCTGCGAGAGTTTCGGCACTGATCATCTAGTAGCGTTTTTCACTGATCTCCATCGCGTCCTTTGTTGTATCAGAAAATTCTAACAGGGTGTCAACCGTCCGGCTCCTATATCGCCCGGTGGTTCTCACATAGTTGAGATAGTCCATCATCTGGTCACGGAATACCCCTACATTGTCGGCGACAATGACGCTGCCCTGGTGCAGCTTCGCCTCAATCGCTTTCAAGTACGCCAAGTACTGGGTCTTCTCAGCATCCAGGAATACCAGGTCGAAGGGTCCAGGAAGCTCCGGGAGAATCATGATCGCGTCTCCCTGAATGACCTCGATCATGTCGTCCAGGCCAGCACGCGCGACGTTTTCCTGAGTAATGCGGGCGTTCACCGGGTCTTTCTCGACAGTCGTGATTTGTGCATGGGCTGGACTGTTCTTGGCGATAAGGATGGCCGAGTATCCGTAGAGAGCACCTACTTCGAGGATCAGCCTCGGCTTGTGCTCTCTGACGATATCGGCGAGTATCCGTCCCTTGACCGGGCCTATTGAGGGGATGAAGGATTTCTTGCCCATCTCCTCGATCTCCCGCAGAACCATGTCAGCAGGATCCGACGATCTCTTCACCGACCGGTCCACACCGGTGGTGTGAGATTCATGCTTGTCGTTCACTTTTCTATCCATTTTTCAGGCCCCTATGACTTTTTGAATCCCACTACCCTTACGGGTGACGATTCAAAGACTCTGGCTATACTGTGTCGTATCTGAAGCATTTCGTGGTATGGTCGTTCACCATTCCAACGGCCTGCATGAACGCGTAGCAGATAGTAGGGCCGACGAACCTGAAGCCTCTCTTGCGTAGCTCTTCACTCATGGCATCGGATTCTCTGGCAGTCGAAGGAATCTCACTGAGCAATCTGACTGCGTGCCTGATTGGCTTACCGCCGACAAATCGCCACACGTAACTATCGAAAGAGCCGAATTCTTTCCGCGTAGATAGGAATTGTTTAGCGTTTGTGATTGTCGCCTCGATTTTGAGACGGTTCCGTATTATGCCAGAATCATGGAGGAGACGCCGGACGTCCTTGCTTGCGTAACGCGCAATCTTCGCCGGGTCGAAAGCATCGAAGGCTTTGCGATAGTTTTCACGCTTGTTGAGAACGGTCTGCCAATTGAGTCCTGCCTGTGCACCCTCCAATACGAGAAACTCGAACAGGGTCCTGTCGTCATGCACGGGACGCCCCATTCTTCATCATGGTACTGAACCATAAGTGGGCTGTTGCTGTTGGTCGCCCACTCACATCTCTGAGTCCGAGCTTCCTTCAAATCGTCTCCATCCCCACCATCGCCTGGATAAGACCTCTTAACCCGAGGGGGTTTCAACCCGTTGGGCTCAGGTGCTTGACAAGAATCATTACTGACGAGCAGTCGTAATCACAGCGGGTTGGCTGGTTGGTCCACGAACACAGAGAGCGCATCTATCTGAGGAAGGATGTTCTCTTGAAGCTCGCGCAGCATGGTGAACTCAACCAGAGCAGACTGATGAGCTATTGCGGCCTAAACAACGTCAAGCACAAGGTGCTCCTCGACGAGATGGTCGCGAAGGGATTCATAGTCAGAATCGAAGAGCCTTGGGGTGCCAAGAAGATAATCAAATACAAGATTTCCGACCGCGGGAGGGAGCTCGTCCGGCAGATTCTAGAGCCGTACGAGACGCTCTTTCCCAGACAGCATGTGGAGAAATGATGATGGATAACTTAGTTCCTCGACTGTTTTTAGGAACCATGGCGGTGAATACCTAGTCTTGACCGAGTCAAAGAAGACGGAAAACGCCGGTGCAGCTTCTGAAAACATCTTCTCCATAGTAGACAGGCTAGTCTATCAGATCGATAGGACCAAGAAAATCATACTCGTAATGGTCATCGCAATTATCGTTGCAATTCCTTTATCATGGCATGTCTCACCCTTTCTCCTCGGGACGCCCAACGGCTACAGCTTCAGACTAGCAGGCGTCGTAGCGATCGTTACCGCTGCCATATTCCTGGCGATTGGAGCGAGACAGTGGATGATGCTCTCAGACTGGACCCGGAAATACAAGGCCTACAAGGAACAGCAGAAGAAGATCGACGAGAAGCTCGACTTTGAAGACAGCAGTGCATAAGGAGGACAGCGCAGGACTGGCGAACCTGCTTGCAATCGGGTCTTCCATCATCGTCTGACTCTTCCGCCAAGCGGCCACAATGCAAGCGCGGAGAGAATGGTTGACAGACTTTACTCACAGATTCGCTGGACGCGTAGCCGTCTATGCAAAATACCGGCCAAGCTACCCAGCCCAGATTCTCAACATTTTGAGAACTGAGATAGGATTTGACAAGAAGACCGTAGTAGCAGACATAGGCTCCGGAACAGGTCTGCTCTCAAAAATGTTTCTAGAAAATGGGGACACTGTATGCGGAGTCGAACCCAATGAGGAAATGAGGTCCCATGCCGAAGAGACCCTCTACGAGTTTCCTCACTTTGTGAGCATAAGAGACAAGGCCCATGATACAACTCTAGGAGACCCCAGCATTGATCTCGTTACCGTAGCACAGGCTATCCACTGGTTTGACAGCGGGCCGGCGACTCGAGAGTTTACGAGGATCCTCAGGAAGAACGGCCAACTCTGTGTAGTGTACAATGATAGGGACAAGAAGGACCCCTCCATGCAAAGCTACGAGGCTATCATCGAAAAACACGGGAGAGACCGAGCCAGGGTCCCGGATGTTTGGCTCTCTGGACCTTGCTAGGAAGATCACCTCTCAAAATACTTCCAGAACGGAAACCCAGAAGAAATTCGCCCTGACGAACGAGCAGTTTCTCGACCTCGAAGGTCTACTCGGCAGAATCACCTCCGCATCGTACATGCCAAATGTCGACGGAGAAGAGAGATTCACAGCGTTGACACAAGATGTAACTAGGCTATTCGAAGGCTCAGAGAAAAAGGGCAAGGTACGCCTGCTCTATGACACATTCATCTCCCTAGGGCCAGTCGCTCGCGTCAGGTAACTTTGGTACGTAACAGATGTCAACAATGACTATAACGAAACCCAGACACTCTACTGAGAATGACAACCCTGAGACTCATTTCAAGGAGAAAGGTCCCATGACTTCAGAAACCACTAAGCCGAAGCGCAAGAAGCTCTGGATCATCATAGGGATCATAGCCGTCGTCGTCGCTGTCGTTGCTACTCTTGCAGTCGTGATGGACCAGCCTGTCACTCCTCCCGCGGCTCCCAGCGGTCCCAACGTGATCATCTGGGACGGCACCTTCTGCAACGGCCCAGGAAACTGTGGTTTCAGCGGGAATAACAAGACTGTCTCGGTCGGCACCACTGTTACTTGGACGAATAACGGTGGGATGACACACACTGTAACCACCTGCGACTCGAACCACTCTGTCTCTCAGTGTCCGGCGTTGAGTGCAGCAGGTCTCGACAGCCTCGATTCCAGCGTAGCGAGCGGAGCAAGCTTCTCTCACACGTTTACGGTTGTCGGGAAATACTATTACTATTGTAGGCCCCATGCCTGGATGCAAGGAGAAATAATCGTGCAATAACTCACCCAGCGATCTGGACCGGATCCTAACGATTTTTTAGAACAGATGCCTGCTGAAAGAGCACATGTGTCATGAGACTGACTGCTTCTTGAGATTACTCTCGGAAAAAAAGGATTGACGGTGTGATTGAGTCCTCTAGCACGTTGGCAGCATACTGTCCACAGTGATTAGTCCCTGGCTGGCTTTGATGAGATGGTTGTAACAGGCACCCGTCGAGTTTGATAGGACATAGTCTTCGCTGTCCTGCCCAGCGGCGACAAAGTTTGCCCCCGTTGACAGGACGCGGCCTAGAACTGCTTCCGAACGGACAGTGTCGGATAGCGTGCTGATGGAGACTATCTGACCATTAGAGTTCATTATGGTGTTACGTGTGAAAGACTGAGTCACCGTCGCGGGCAGAACGAAACGCGACGGTCCAGAAGAAACGCTGCCGGACGCTGGTGGAATTATGAAAGCGGACGTCATTACGATTGGATAGGAGTCGGCCGTGGTGAGGGTCGTGCTGCCGCTTGGACCGGTCGTAGTGGTCATCATGGTGATTGCTTCAGTCCCTTTCAGGTTCTCCAGAAAGTTGACTAGGTCAAGGACTTGGTTGTTGGTGAAACTATAGTCTTGGTGGATCGTGGTTGTGACGCGTCCCTTGGACGTGTTCACGTAGCCAGCGATGGTGAGTGATCGGGTAGCTACGAAGTTGAATAGTCCTCCGTTGTTACTGATGATCTGGAACGCAGTCTGGGTCGCATTAGGCGTCACATAGTAGGTTGTGACCTGACCACTAGTAACGGCTGACCCGGTGTCAACGTTGACGAGAAGGTTGCCGTCAATCTGCCAGTAGAAGCCGTTGTTGACGACCTGAAAACCGAGAGTATGGGGGCTACCATCGTTAAGCGTTCTCGCGAAAGGCGTCAAGTCCAGGATGTAGGCCGGCTCGTTGAAGGCGTCGACCGCGGGTATCGGTCTCCAGAGATACGGATTGACTCCGCCCGTGAAGACGTACGGGAATGGCCAGACCACGCCGGCTAGGGTACCATGTAGGAATACTTTGATCTCCCGGAAGGCCCCGCCACCACAGAGACCGTTAGAATTGGCGAAGGCATCAGGCTGGCTGCCAAACCAGAACTCGTCGCAACTGTTCCCCTTGGCCCAGAGCTCCAATTGGACCTGGACAGGGTTGGTCGGAAGAGTAACAGAATGCGCGCTGACGGTCGTCCGCTGCGGGACGAAGAGCCAACTGGCTGACAGGGGAACTATAACGTCGGGGTGAGCCGCAGCAGGAAACGAACTACTGGTCTTGTAGAATGCTAGAGTCGCGTTGATGTGGATTGTTCCGGTGTAGACGTCGTTCACAATGTTGGGAATCTGGAGCGCGAAGGGCTGGTTCTGTGTCAGAAGAGGAGTGTACTCGCTTAGATCCTTCTCTACATGCCAGGTAATGCCCGCGGGCGTAGGTTCAGGAGTCGTCCCCATGTAGACCATAGCGTTTCCGATCCAGATCGCGGCCTCACGGTCGAACTGCCGTCCAGCAACATGCCCGGTCAGGTCGAGGACAACCATCGACCAGGGCGCCGGACACTGACCAGGAGGGTTGTATGTCCCGGTGAACGGGGTGTCGTAGCCGGCGAATGGGAAGGCCTGATTCTCGACAAGAGAAACAATGCATGAAGGAGTGTTGGGACGATTGAGAGGAGGGGTGGCCGTCACAGGATTCTGATACGATGTCTCCAGGGCCGAGACGGGTCTTGGAGCGAGAGCTCCAGCAAAGAAGACTACTCCGAGAAGCACTATACACAAGGCCAGGCGGACAATTTTCATGAGCCCTTCTCTCCGGGATGTGATTTTAGGGTCCACGTACACAATTGGCGACAACAGAAAAATAGAATGTTCTACGCGATTTCAGGCGAAGTGATGAGTTCGCTTTGCTTCAGGCTTTGATCGGAGCCCGAGGGGTAGTTGGAGAACTTCCCAAAGCTTGAGAACCAAGGAGTCCTAAAGACTTGGATCTATCCTGACTATCAGAAGATCGGGCTGAGCAGAGCCGTTGTACTGGCAACCCCCCAGACTGGAAAGGAGGCTCTTGCAAGGGAAGCGCTGAAGGCCCCGGGATTCTGGCTAAAGATCGCCCGCCCACGTGGCCTTGAGAGAGGTTGCATAGGCGAACCCGGCTGAGGCGTAGGCTATTAGCATGAAAGCGGATATCGTGAGCCCTACCAGGATCTGGGTAGGAACCGTCCGATCAGGCGTACCAATTAGAAAGAGCCGACCCTAGCCCAGGAATTAAGCGTAACGGATTTCTACTGAAGCAAATCGGCGTCAGGGTGCCTTGGATCCCAGCTATCACTGATTGTTTCTCCGCGGCTCAGTGATTCTTAGACTGGTACGAGGTTGGAAAGCGTCTAACGTTCGACGAGAAATTGGTTAAGACTCAACCAGAACGGAAGGAGTTGTTGCTTCCGATATTTCCGACATGGCGTTCAGTAAACTGGTAGAAGGGCCGAACCCGCAAGTTAGTCATCCCAGTCGGCCTGTGTCATGTGGTCTGCCACACGTGCAGTACGCCGCTTCCTTCAAAGTAGAAGTAGTAACTGTGCGTATGGTTGTCTAGGTTAGTGATTTTTATCGTCATGGAACGCTGCACCCCTTGTTGACCCTGTACGAGTAAACTCGCCAGCTTCGTAGAAAACCCGACGCCTTCCAGGCTAGCACTCACATCGACTCCTAACTCGTAGCGGAGGGCAAAGGACTGGCTCTGGGTGTAAGTGTACTGGATGGTAGTTTTCTTTGGAAGGTATTGTATGATACCACCTGAAGATGGTGGAGAGGGCATGTAGTCCGCCATGTTAGTGACTTGCCCGTAGACGTTTTGCTGGGCAAGAACGTAGACGTTTATGGGATGTGATGGGTCCTGCTTCCAGAAGATTCCATGGACGACGACTCCTCGCTGATAAAGAAGGCTTGTCGCGGTTGGGTCACTGCCTGTGCTGACGGATCCCGATGTGGTTACATCGGTGGAGACATCGTAAGTGCCGCCCAACGGGTTGACATAGGCATCGACATGGACCGTTGACCCGGCAGAGAGGCTCCAAGACAAGTCAGCCTGGCTCTGTTGGGTGTTGACAGACGCGTACATGACCAGCAAGTTTGCCACAGGGTAATAGAGATCTTGAGGCAGATGAAAGTCTCCTGTCCCAGTGCAACCATTGCAAGAAACCGAGACATATTGCCTCTCTTCCCAGTAGAGGAATTTTGACGCGTTCACCATGAAGGTTCCGGCTGAATACCAAGCAATAGAATAGTACCCGTTTGAATCCGTTGTCGTACTCCTTAACAGCGTGCTACCATCTTGGCTCCACATTTCGATAGAAGCACCTGCAATAGGGGTCAAGGAGTTGTCAAGAACATGTCCCACGACGAATATACTGTTGACGAGAATCGCGTCCCAGAAGCCTACGACTCCAAAGTTGGCGTTCGTCAGGGAGAAGCTCAGGCTATAGCTGCCTGTTGACGAGACAGCCTCATACTCTGCCATGTTCGCCTGCCTGGCTGTCCCTGTTCCCGAGGTTATCAGGCTGCAGCAGGAGCCTTTGGTTATCGTCGGGGCGCTGCCACCGTAAAAGTTGGTCGCGTAGACTCCTGATACGAGAAAGTCTTGAGCATACCCTGTCACGAGGTTGGCCGACATGCTGCTGGCACTGTCCGCGTACTGTGCGCTTCCAATGCCTGAGCCGGTGTCGAACGCGTTGAGCGTGCCGCTGATAGAATAGGCGATTATCATCATGGGGCTTGACTCGCCATAGCACCAGTCTGAAGCGACATTAATTGTGTCACCACTATCACCGTAATCACCGAACGGGTCGACAGCATAGTATTCCGATCCTGCAAGCCTGTTGTTTCCTCCGCCAGCTGAGGTGCGGAGGCTGAATGAGAGGCCAAAAATGTCGCTTGGAGTGTTGATGGGGCAGCCTCCGAGGCCGTTGAACCCGCCACCGTAGACTATTACCATGTCGTTCTGGTGGACGGTTAGCGTAACAGCACAGAACGGAGCTTCACCTGGCGGAATGTTGCTGTTGTCGCAGAAGTTGCTCCCGTACCCGTCTATCGCGGGCGTCGACGCATGGACTGGCCGGGCTATGAGGAAGGGGGTGGAAGCGATGATCATGACCATCAGCAGTGACCACCTCATTCTGTCGACCCCGTCCCCCTGAACAGCTTCGCTATAGAATACAGCCATGAGGGGTGATGATCGCCTAGAGAGGCGCCAATAGTGCGACCATGAGTCCGCTTCGAGTACATCCCCGGAGATTATACACGGGTCACCATTTATAGAGAGCTATGGTTGGAGTGTGTTCGATTGTGTTCATACTCTTACTCTGTGGTAACTTCGCAAGTGAACTAAGCGGTTTCACGATTTGGCTTTCATTTTGAAGGACCCTGTATTTTTCGAAGAACCCCCGAGGTTCAACTTAGCCATTGTCCTTCTTTGAGGACCTATCACTCCTGCTAACATTGCATTTAGTGTTCGAGGAAACAGCCTGACAGTCGAAATCAGATTCTGAGCCTTGATACTCTTTCAGCGAATTGACCCATACCCAACTTCAAGTTCTGGTTCTTGATTTCGGTCCTCCTGCAAGTTACTCAGGGAGGCGTGTGTCGACTTTGCCCATGCAGGCCAATATTCCGATTGACTGTTTCGCAAAAGCGTCGCAAATAGATTGGCGGTTTGCATAAGATCCATCTTAACATCTTTCAGGACTATCCGAAACCCTGAGAGGTTGAATTGTTAGTGGAGTACTTTGAACACGGCATTCCACGAGTTGAGAGAAGCAGCAGTCCTTACCCACAGGGGCACAAAGGCCTCCAACCATCTAGCTTCTGTGATTCCCCCAATGTCGATAGTGCCAGCCCAACCGAAATCTTTCAGAATCTGAGTAACCTTATGCTTCGCCTCAGAATCGTTACCACAGATTAGCATCTCCACAGTCCTGTCCCCAGGGTTGACCATTCGCGAGTTTGGCACCGTGTTGAAGCACTTTACAACTTTCGCTTGGGGGAGTTTCCGCTGAATCTTCTCACCGAGAGAATCCGTGAGTCCAGTGAAGAGTCCTGGTGGCATTCCCTTCGAAAAATCGAGAGCATTCGTCGTATCTATGACTATCTTGCCGGCAAAGTTCGTAGCGCCCGCTAGACCGATCACGTCGTCGACTGCAGATCCTAGCGGGGCAAAGACGAGGATATCCCCGTAGGATGCTGCTTCTGCGAAGGTTCCAGTTGAGGTCTCTCCCTGAGCCTCCTTCTGCCAGACCTTAAGTTTCTCGCTGTCAGGTGTTCGTGATCCTAGCTTGACACTGTGGCCGTGGCTCGCGAATCCTTTACCCAGCGTCTTCCCCACATCGCCGCTTCCTAGAATACCCACTCTCATCGCTAAAACCTGCTTCAGCAGTCAATGAACGAGTATAATATGATTGACCTGCGCGGAATCCCGTAAGCTCTTCCGCTCCAGATTCGCGACCGCTCGGTCTTCTCTCTATCTCAACCCTGCAAGGGATAGGAGAGAGTAAAGGAGTGCTGCGATCGCGGCTGCTGCCGGTATTGTCAGGACCCATGCGTAGACTATTCTCCTTGCAACTCCCCATCTTACAGCTGACAGTCGTCTCGTGGCACCGACGCCCATTATGGCGCCTGCGATCGTGTGTGTCGTACTGACGGGAATGCCCAGTGACGCCGTGGCGAAGAGGGTTGATGCTGCCGCGGTCTCGGCGCTGAAGCCGCCGAACGGGTGGAGCTTGGTTATCTTCATACCCATGGTTCGGACTATTCTCCAGCCTCCAAACCAGGTTCCGAGTCCCATAGCGACTCCGGCGATTATTATGACATAGTACGGGACGTAGAAGGTTGGACCGAGGATACCTTGGGCGAAGAGGAGTGCGGCGATGATGCCCATCGTCTTCTGAGCATCATTCGTCCCGTGTCCCAGACTGTAGAGGGCCGCGGAGACAAGCTGTAGGCGACGGAAGACGTGGTCGGCCTTTGAACGGTGGAAATGCATTCCGATTCGAGCCGTCAACAAAATGAGCCCTATCGCGGCCAGTAGGCCTATGAGCGGAGAGAGGACAATGAAGATGAGTATCTTGTTCACTCCTGCGACCTGAACGACTCCCCATCCTCCCTTTACCACACCTGCTCCGATCAGCCCGCCCACGAGTGCATGCGAGGAACTTGTAGGCAGGCCGAACCACCAGGTTATGATATCCCAGGCGATTGCGCCGAGAAGGGTTGCTAGGAGAAGCCAGGCTGTGACGATACTCGGGTCTATGGTCCCCTTTCCGATGGTGGACGCGACGTTGACGCCGAAGAGGAAGGCGGCGACGAAGTTGAAGAATGCGGCCCAAAGGACTGCGAGTCTAGGCGTGAGGACCCGGGTCGATACTACGGTCGCTATCGAGTTGGCGGCGTCATGAAAGCCGTTGATGAAATCGAAAAACAGGGCGACAATAACGACAAGTACTACTATCGCGAAGGGAACTATTACCGTCGACATCGGGTTTTCTCGGCTAGGAGTATTCGAGAATGATGTCGCGAATCACCTGGACAACGTCCTCACACTTGTCCGTGATCGTCTCCATCAGCTCATAGATTTCCTTCAGCTTGATGATCGCTATCGCATCATTGGTCTTGAAGAGTGCTGCGACTGACTCGTTGAGTACCACATCGGCCTCGTTCTCCAACCTGTCAACTTCGATTATCCTGCTCTCCACCTCGCCCGCCTTGATCTTCTGAATGCTCGCAAAGGCGAAGTCAATCTCCTGTACAGACTTCACCACTATGTCCGTAAACCTCCTCATGGGCTCGGTCGGCGACCGGACCTCGTAGAGATACAGACGGTTAGCGACTGCCTCGATGTAGTCGAGAACATCATCGTAGAGGGAGGCGAGTTTGCTGATGTCCTCTCTGTCGATGGGAGTGATGAAAGTCTTGACCAGCTGGTCCCAGATGGAATGAACGATGTTGTCCCCGTCATGCTCAATGTCTTTTATCTTGTTCCGCTTCTCAGCCAAACGGTCGAAGTTCTGGATGAGATCATTCAGTGCATGGGCCCCTGCGAGCACGTTCTTGGATTCCTGCTCCAAGAGCTGGAAGAAGATCTTCTCTCGAGGGATGAGGAGTTCTCTAAGCACCATTCGAATCTAGGCCGACTAGGTCGTAACAGAGGAAGATAAACAGTGCTGACTCGGTGTATCTGCGTGTGGAGAATCAGGAGTCTGGATCGAAAGCCTCGTCTCTACAAACCAGAAACTGCATGATGGAAGGGTTCTGGTCCGGAGTAGCTTCGTAGACACGACGATTCGAAGCGCCATGCCGGCCCAATAATCCACAGGCTATGGCTTGGCGATTCTCTTCATATATTTCTTCACGAGTTCATCGAACATCTTTTCCACGCGCTCGGGAGTTGGACCCTCGACTTCCACCTCATAGCTCCCCTTTTTCACTCGAATCTTCCAGTTGGCGCTCTGGTCGGGCATGAGCAGAATGTACAATCCGTCAGGGTATTAAGCAGTAACTATCGCCTCCGAAAGGAGACTGTACCCTTAGTCCACGCCGCGGCGCGCCATCATCGTTCTCAGATTCTCACTCGACCGAGATACGGCCTGATCTCGCATCGTGATGAGCACTTATATCGCGGAGCGAAGAAACGAATAGTGTGAGACCAGGCCAATACTCTTCACATGGCGGTGGTCCCTTGAAGGTTACTTTTGTCGGCATCATGCCCACCATGTTCGCCCACTGCGAGCACTGCATGGAGGTCATGCACGCGACCGGCATGACTCCCTACTCAGAACAACTGGAAGGCTACCCGGAGGATGTCAAGAAACAATACTTCCAACTCTCAGAGATTGCGCAGAAGCTCAAGGCAGAGTTCGACGATAGAGTAGTATTCGACCCAGTGGACTCTGCATCCCTGCAAGGCGTGTGGCTATCGATTAGGCACCGAATCCTGAGGACTCCATGCATCCTGATCCAAGGGAAGAAACTATTCAGCAAGCTTCCGAGCTATGACGAGCTGAGAGCGAAGATACTAGAGGCGTTAGAGCGCTCTGGCCATTTGGCCCCGACCCAAGTCTCCCGCTAGATCGACCGTCCGACCAGAGAGATAAGGTCAATCAGCTTAGCCAGGTCGTCCATGTGTAGCCTTGCCACGAGGTGGATCCTCGACGGTTCTTCCTGAAGCTCCAGAGACTCAACATTGACAAGGTCCTTCAATCTGGCAGCCACTCCGCTTTGCTTGACTAGCTCGTTTGTAAAATCGACACCTGTTGAGTAAACTCTGTAGCCCAGCTCTGCGAGTTGTGGAATCTTTACCTCCTCAATACCTGCCGTATCCCAAGTGACCTTCGCTTTCTTCCTCTGCCTCGTGATCTCGACCTGGAACTTTACCGGTTCCGTCAATGTAGCCCAGCAGTTCAGCTTGTCGAAATCTCTGGTCACCACGCGATATGGATAATAGATCAGATTCTCTCTCGCCCCGAGCGTGAGCGCGAATTCTAGTTCCTTGAAGCCGTCTGAAGAACTGTTCATCTCGCATTTGATCCTAAGCCCGGCGTGTCCGAAGGATGCATACTTCACTTTGGCCTTCCGGGAGAATCGTTCTTCAAACCAGTGCGCATATCTTTGGAGAGCCTTGTGCTTCCAGTAGGTGCCAAGGAAGTAGACTATGAAGAAGAGTACGGCTAGTACAGCGACAATTTCTACATCTGAAACAGCGAGGGCCAAGATGAGTAGGAGGCTCTGGACTGTTGGCTGACGCCGAGTCCGAGGGCTATGTTTCTATTGAGTCCTGAGGAAGGCCGGCGGGTATGTCGGTCCTTTGACGCGTGGAAGACATGATTGGTCCAGAGGCTATAGATGGGGTCAAACCCGGGCCGCCGCCTCTCAGGTTTCTGTATGCCTTGAAACCGTCGTATGCAAGGACTAAACCCAGCGCTGTGAGAATGATGGCTATTACCCCGGCGACACCACTACCTATTCGGATAAGGTCAACACCGTACAGCTTCTGGGCAGTTGTGGCAGTTGCAACATTTATTGTCGCTGCGATATCTAGTGTTGCAAAGGCCGTGTATCCAAGGGCGACTATCGTCGTGACCATCATGAAGATAGTTGGTATGCCCGTAAGCCAGCTCTTTTTCTTTAGCTTGGTAAGCCAAAGTGTGGTCACAAGAAGAGTAACTCCCGCCAACAGTTGATTTGATCCACCGAAAAGGGTCCAGATGAATCCCCAAGGCGCACCGAACCGGGTGCTTGTGAGAACGAACGTTATAATTCCCACAACGATTGATGTGAAATAGATGTTCTTGAACACCCGCTTCCCCACCATCTCGGAAACGGCCAGTCTAGCAAAGCGCAACGCGAGCTGGGTCAGCGTAAGCCCCAGAATGAGGACCATCAATGCCATGGTTCCCGTCCCGATAGCGGAGGATATTCCTATATTGCCCAGATATTGAGCCCCCCCGCACACATAGGCTGCCAGCGCCCCCGTGCAAGCCCTTGAGGTGCTCGCGAGAGCTGCGATTGCGACGACTGACGTTAGTCCGAGCATCCCTTCCAACAGCATTCCTCCACCTCCGACAAAGTGTGCGTCCGACTCGTTGTCAAGCTGTTTCGATGAGAGGGATGAACCGATCAGGCCATGCCATCCCGAACAGGCTCCACACGCAATCGTCACAAAGAGGAGCGGCCAGAGGGGAAAGGCGATAGAGCTAATGGCGCCTCCCCCTGCCCCAATAGCTACGTTGGCGAACCAGTTAGTGAACATAGGTCTTGTGAACGTCTGCGGGACCACAAATGAACTCCCGATTATGGCTGCCACCACGAAATAGGCCACGTAGAATCCCAAGTAGTTTATCGGCATCGCAAAACTCCACAGAGGCAAAACCGCACCGAGAAAACTGAAAACAAGCATTGACACCAACATGACATCTTCCTGGATCTGCGGATCCGGTATAGCAGACGTGAAGGCCGTGTTTATCGCACCCCCAAAGACAACCTGCGTCAAATATACAGTCAGAGCGACTGCGACTAGGGAAAGTGCAGTGACCGCAACGACGTTAACCTTAGCTTTGAAAATGGCAAGTCCTGAGGCGACTCCTATTAGGGCCAAGATGATGAATGAGAGCATTGCAGGCGCGCCTCCGGCACCGGTGCCTTTGACTATTGGAAGCAGTGCTCCCAGGAATGCTGCGAAGATCAGTATCGAGTAGAATGCCAGAAAGGCCACGAGTACTTTGCGTGCTCTCGAGCCGGCCAGTTTGTAAGTGAGAGGTCCGAGAGAGGCTCCTTCGTTCCGCACTGAGGAAAACATTGAATTGTAGTCGTGCAGCCACCCCATCAACGAATTTCCGATCAGTATCCAGAGGAATCCAGGTAACCATCCCCATACGATTGCGAGTGCGGGACCGGTTACGGGTCCCAGAGCTGCTATGCTCTTCCAGTGCCAACCGAGCATGACATATTTGTTTGAGGGGAAGAATTCGACACCATCCATGTAGACATGTGCCGGAGTTGGACGGTTGGGGTCGGATTGGATGATCTTCCTGTCGAACCATTTCACGTAGAATTGATAGACGAGACCATAGACGATGATTCCGCTCAGCATTACTATGAGCGATTCGTACAAAGACGGTCGGGCAGCGAAATCAGGGCCTAGAAATATAAGAATAGCGGGTAAATTGGGGCTTTATAAGGTATAAAAGGCGAGAAACTGTTCAGATCTTACGTTCCGAGCCTAAAGATAGGCTTTGAGCCATTCTCGAAACCATCTCCAGGCCGTTAACCTCCTTTTCATACAGCGGTAATACCGCCCGGATCATTCCTGGAAACTTTTCTTCGGCCAGTTTCAGGTAGCCCATCTGTTCCTCCATCCGGTTCGCGACATACGGCGATAATTTTTCCGTATCGGTCTTCGGAATGACTTCGTTGACGATTACTCCTCCGACGGGAATCTGGAAGGCTTGGACCCAGGTGATGAACCGTTCAATCACCGCGATCGGGAGGGCTAGCGGCAATGTTACGAAAAAGAATGCGGTCTTCTCCGAGTCCGTGAGTAGCGTTCGAGCCTCCTCTGTCTTCTTCTTGGTCCCGGCCAGCGAGATTAGCAGCGGGTCCTTCCTCAACTCTTGAATTATCTTCTCTTTCCGGAAGGAGAGCTTTGCTCGTAGAGACATTGACTCTTCCCGACTCTTGATCATCTTGTTGAGCCAGAGATTGTAAACCTTAGACATTCCCAGCAGTCTGTAGGTATGCGCAACCGGTGCCGTGTCGAAGACGTACGCGTCATATTTCTCGTTCAGGATCAAGTCAACCATGTCGTCGAACATAGCAGACTCTTCGAAGGAAGGATTGGTAGTGGCAATTTCGATGAACGGCTCAATGTCTACAGGAATGTCTGCGAATTTCAGAAACTGGACGAGGCGTTCCTTGATCTCTCCCTTGTATCTCTCTATGGTCGAAGAGATGTCTATCTCATTAGCATAGAGGTTCTTGGTTCCCTGAATCCTCTGAGTCCCTTTCTTCCATAAGTCTTGGCCAAAGAGGCTTGACAGGCTGTGGACCGGGTTGGTGGATGAGATCAGGGTCTTCCTTTCTAGCTTCTCTGAGAGATAGTGTGCTGTTGCACCGGCGATTGCTGTCTTTCCGACCCCTCCCTTTCCACCGAAGAAGAGATACTTCAGATCCTTCTTTCCGGCTATGAAAGACGGAAACGATGTGCTCGGTCTCTCTGTCTCCATAGTAAATTAGGGTCCGTACAGTATGTCCGCTACTTTCGATATCATGCCAAGTCCTTTCGGCTCTCGGTCAAGCATCGGCACAGTTCCTCTGATGAGACTGCCGAACTCGTTCCGGATTTGTTGCATGTATTCTTGCTGGGACGATATCTTATTCTTCAAGAACCCTGGAACATCCGTCTGGTCTCTCAGCTCCTTCGGGTATACTTGGTTGAGCACCACTCCACTGACTGTCACGTTGAACTCGCGGAACATCTCCAGTGCCTTTCGCGTGTCTAGGATTGGCATGAGTTCCGGAATCAGAACATAGAAGAACGCAGTATGTTCGCGGTCGCGAACCATAGTGCTTACAAAGTTCAGCCTCCCACGAATGAACTCAAGCTCTTTGAGGACAAGGTCCTCCTGGGCCAAGCCTCCCTTGCTACCCATCACCGTCGCAGCCTCGCCATATTCTCCAGCCTTCTTTCTCACACTGACTATTTTCTCGACCCACTGGTCCAGAATATCCGCCATGCCCAGGAATCTTATCGCGTGTCCATGGGGCATCATGTCGAACACGTAATAGTCGAACTTGCCAGCGGTCATCAGTTCAACCATCGCGTCGAACGTGGCCGATTCCGCCATCGCTGGCTCAGCTGCTGACGAGTTGATGTAGTCCTCCACCTCCTCGGGAATCGTGTCCATCTTGTACATGTCTTTGATCTTGTTCCTGATCTCGTCCTGATACTCTGCTATTCTCCGGTCAGCGTCTATCTCGACAGCGTAGAGGTTGCCTGCAAGTTCAACCTCGCCCTGTCCGAAAATTTTCCTCTCGAAAATATCCGATAGACTGGCCTGGGGATCGGTTGAGAACACGCAGACCCTTTTGCCCTTCCGCGCAAGCCAGTAGGCGGTCGCCGCTGATAGTGTAGTCTTTCCTAGTCCACCTTTGCCGCCGAAGAGAATGTATTTGATCTCAGGGTTGGATGCAAAGTAATCGGCCATGTCCGCCCTGACGGTAGTGCTCATGGCCATTCACCCGCACCTCACTAGTATAATGAGTCGGTAATGTCACGATCCCTAAGCAGGGTCTGCTTCCAAGTCTTCAACGATGGAACCGCGTAAGGCAGGAGTCTGAGACTGTAGTATGGAGGCAGCACGGGTATTCCCAGCATGTCCCCCATAGTTATGAGCATGAACAGGTTCTCCATATGCATCCTCAACCTCAAAGCGTAGGTCACCATGCCATGCAGAGCCATCCCATAGAAGAGACCCTTCGCCGCCTTCGCAACCTCACTCTGCTTCTTCGGATTCTTCGCGTCCTCGACCTTCTTTGCCATCTTACTCCCAGAAGAGAATATGATTCAGATCGCTAAATAGATACCTACAGACGCCCGCGGGGGACCGGTCAATCCACGAGTCCCTTTTTAACAAAGAAACTCTCCAAAGTCTCAGTTCGCGCCAGAGAGTCAAGGCTAATTGATCTACGTCGGCGTCGACATAGGAGGAACCTTCACTGACACAGTCGTCTTTGACGAAAAAGAACCCAAACACATCGAGATCGTCAAAGTCTCCACCGACCCGAATGAACCGGAAAAGGCAGTTGTCGAAGGGTTAAGACGCGAGCAGGGAAGAGCCCAAAGGGTCTCGCTACTATCCCATGCTACCACAGTCGGCACAAACGCCCTCCTTACTCATACAGGACTCGCGAAGACAGCACTCATCACCAACCAGGGATTCAGAGATATCCTAGAAATCGGACGGCAGAGAAGACCCGAACTCTACAACTTGAGGACCCAGCGACCAGTGCCATTGGTCAGGAGAAGAGACCGGTTTACTGTTAGAGGAAGGATGAGAGTGAATGGAAGCCAACTCGAGCAACTCAACGAGGAAGATCTCAGAACTTGTGCCCAACAGATAACTCGGTCGGGATTCGAAGCAGTGGCCATCTCGCTCCTCCACTCCTACGGGTATCCAGCTCACGAGAATAGGGTGCGCGATTTCTTGAGAGAGGCAGGCTTCAATGGGCACGTTGATGTTTCCAGCGAAATCGACCCAGAGTATCGTGAATATGAGAGAACAAGCACCACCGTCGTCAACTCTGTACTTAGTCGCTTAGTCTCGAAGTATCTGACAAGGCTGGAAGAAGAGCTACGACGGATAGGATTTCACTGTCCCTTCTACGTCATGAATTCTGACGGGACCACGAGTACAATAACGCAAGCCTCACAACGTCCAGTCTCCATTATCGAGTCCGGCCCTGCAGCTGGAGTCCTCGCCTCAAAGAGCTTGGCGAGTGTTCTGGGATGCAGGAAAGCAATCACCTTCGACATGGGCGGGACGACCGCCAAGGCAGGGACTATCATCAACGGCAGACCAGACCTCGCCTACGAATTCGAAGCCGCAGCAAGAACTTACCACGGAAGGTCAATCAAAGGCAGCGGCTACCCAGTAAGACAACCGTTCATCGACCTGGCAGAAGTGAGCGCTGGAGGCGGAACAATCGCATCGATAGACGAGACCGGAGGACTCAAAGTGGGACCAGAGAGTGCGGGTGCAGACCCGGGACCCGCAGCATATGGCAAGGCTGGACGACAGGCGACAGTAACCGACGCAAACATAGTCGCCGGAAGAATCAACCCCACCCAACTCCTAAGCGGCAATCTCCAACTACACTATGATCTAGCCGTCGAAGCCATCGGACGTTTGAGTCGGACGCTTGGAATATCAGTCGAAAAGATGGCTGAACGCATTCTCCGGATAGTCAACAACAACATGAGCAGAGCTCTCAGACTCGTGAGCATAGAACGCGGCCGAGACCCGAGAGAATACACACTAATCAGTTTCGGTGGTGCTGGGCCGCTACACGCCTGCGACTTGGCAGAAGAGCTTGGAATCAAGCGGATAGTCATACCATTGCACCCAGGTCTCTTCTCAGCCTTTGGCCTCCTCACGGCAGAGCTCTCTAGGACATTCACGCAACCTATCCTCAGACCTGTCACTGCCAGTGTCGAAAGAACATTCACACAGCTGAGAGAGCGAGCAAGGAGATCGTTGAAACAAGAAGCCTTTACGACCTATCAGGCGATGGAGCATGTCGACCTGAGATACCAGGGTCAAGCCTACGAGATTACGCTGCCGTATAGACGGCACACAAACCTGGCTCGGCTGTTCAGCAGAGAACACCAGAGACTCTACGGATACTCGTCAAACGACACTGTGGAAGCGGTAAACGCAAGGCTACGAGCCGTTATCCCCACGCCGAAAGCCAGACTTGCCAAGAAGAGTCTCCGACCATCCAGACCACCGGCTACTATCTCGTCGAGAAGAATGTCGCTGCTAGGTGCCTGGCAGAAGGTTCCAGTCTACAACCGGGAGACATTGTGGGCAGGAGTGTACGGTAAAGGCCCGTGCATCGTTGAAGAATACGACTCGACCACAGTGATTGGAAAGCACTGGTCTTGGAGTGTCGACGGGTACGAGAATCTTGATCTGACGACCCGGTCGAAGAGTCAGTGATGGTCTGGGGTCTTGATTGCCATTGGCGTCCCGGTTTGGACCTGTGGTCGATCTGGATTCCGGTCTAGCCAGCTTGCCGAGAGATAGGTGAAGATCAGAGTCGCCGAAGCTAGAATGTCCACGAGTATAATTCCAGCCACCATTTGAGTGGAGAGACTCGTAACAATCGTCCATGTAATTCCCATCACGATAGGACCAAAGACTGTGCCCAGACGCGCTACAAGATTCGATGCTGTGCTTGCGGCTGCCATCATATCCCGTCCCACGCCCACTATCAGAGTCATTGTAGGACTTGAGAAGAGACCGATCCCCATCCCAACAAGCAAGAGACGCCAGGCGAGATCCATCCAAGAGGTTGTCGAGGAGACGACGAGTGAAAGAGCGAGGCTGCCAATGAGCAGCAGTCCAGACCCAGCAAGCATGAACGGCTTAGCATGATACCGGTCTGAAAGATATCCACCAGTTATCCCCATGGTCATCATCCCAAGAGGGACGCAGAGCAGGACCAGACCCGAAAGAGCGGGATCGATGTGTTGTATGTCACTTAGGTCAAACGGCAACAGATAGTAGAGTGCGACACTAGCGGATACGCTCGAGAAAAACGCGATCAGCGCCAACAGAAACTGTGGTCTGCGCAATAGCCCGGCCATTTGATGGTAGACGTTGTTAGCTGGTTCCTGATGTCCCAGGCTCACGCCTCGTAGGCTAAGAAAGCCAAGCAATGATGCCAGAAGCCCTACTGGTACGTTTACGAAGAAAATCGAGGACCATCCAAAGTTAGCCAGGAGCAGGCCGCCGATCCCTGGACCTGCTACTCCTCCCAGAGGAGCAACAGTGCCGACGATTCCCATGGCTCGACCCCTCTCCTTGGGCAGGACCACTGCGGCAGCGAGGGCGACTCCTTGCGTCGCAATCAATGCGGCGAAGCTTCCCTGGACGATACGACCGGTTAGCAAGACGAGGAAGTTTGGTGCCAAACCACATGCAACACTCCCAAGCACAAATCCGAGGATCGAGACGAGGAAAGTTGGAAGAGCGCGGAATCGGCTAACCAACGCTCCTGACGGAAGAACTAGCAGGGTCAAGGGTATCGCATATGCGAGTGTTATGGCGGCAGCAATGCTGTCCGAGAGCTGGAAACGGCTCGCAATTGGCGGTAGCGCAAGCGCTACGATTGTTGCGTCGAGAGCGGAGAGAAACAGCGAGAGACCAACGGCCACTATGGCCACCCACTTTCTCCGGTCTTGCGAAGCTGCAAGACCGACTTGAGCGTTCATGGGACGAAGTATGCGCTGTCCGGTTTCTAAGTCAATCCCAAAAGGGCTTGGCGTTTTTGGACAACAGGGGTCGGACATTCTGAGAGTCTACTCGAACGTGCTCAAGCCTCATTCGCAGACGTTACTGAATGAATATCTGTCAGCTCCTGACGCATCATCAAGCTAGAGCGGATCCCTCGCATCGATCATGTCCGCATCAGCTAAGGTGATGAGACCTCCAGTCAAATATTTCGTCAGCGCCACCGCAGTGGCTGCAGGCTCATGAAGCGATAGTCTGGGTTGGGCAGACCCAGTACGGCTCCCGGGGATGGGGAGGCGGAATAGTCGTCATCCTCTTCGCAGGATTCTTTCTAGCCGCTGGAGTGTTCGCCACCGCGCCAATTATGATGGCTTTCGGACTCCTATTCATGATCATAGGAATCCCACTCACCTATCAGGGCATCAAACAGGGCGGAACCAGATTCTATCTAACAAACTTCAGACTCGTCCGAGCAAAGAAAGGAAACGTCGTCGCGCAGATCTCAAGACAAATCTTCCGAGGAAAGAGTCTCTCATCCTTCCTCCGCGTAATGCAAGCGCCTCGGAGTGACGCGAAGGACAGAGCATGGCAACCCGTCGAGAACTTCCACGTCGAGGTCCTAGACCCGAACTCGGGCAACCAGCTATTGAGCCTCGGCTGGATACCAGAGCCATCCGTTAAAGCCCTAGAAACTATCAGCGAGGAAGTATATTGTCAGTACTGCGGTCGGAAGAGCCTCCCGTCGAACACCGTCTGCTCCGAATGCGGAGCAAACCTCTAGAGACAAACAAGATCTCGCTATCCATTCGAACGCTCACTCTGGTTCCGGCAGACCCATGTGGTTAGAATACAGTGCTAGTCTGAATGAGCCTTTGAGGACGCAGAGGTTCCTAGGATGGCTTCCGCTGCTGGTTGGGATACTAGTCTCAGTGGCGTCTCTAGTTCCCGTGAAGGCGGCTCCCGACTTTGGCATATCCGCCAATCCATCCTCAGTAGCAGGCCCATCGCTGAGCTCTACCATTACTCTCACGAGTCTAGGAGGATTCTCGGGCAGTGTGAACGTCTCAGCATCCGTCTACCCCTCGGGTCCAAGCATCTCGTTGACCAGTGTGGTCTCAAGCAAGAGTGTTATCCTAGACTTGCCGGCGGGTGGATCAGCGTCTACGCCTCTCTTCGCAACCTCGTATGTGAGCGGTAATTTCACCATAACCGTAACGGGAGTAAGCGGCTCGATCTCTCACTCGGTACCGGTAATTTTCGAGGCCCAGCCTCTCCCGGCTGATTTTAACATCGACTGTTGCTTCCCGCTCGGCAATGGGGATATGGGCCGTGTCTCAAGGGGTGAAAACTACACTTCTTGGGGCTGGGTGACGAGCATCAACCATTTCTCTGGCGTGGTGAACCTGACCGCAACCCTCAACCTCAATGTGCAAGTCTCCATCAAGCCATCCACGGTCATTGTTCCGGAGGCTGGAATGGTAGAGCCGACTATCACGTTCCGAGTACCTACCAACGCGACAGTTGGACGTTACACTGGCCTTCTAACATCCACCAATGGCTCGATAACTCATACCGAAGCCTTGACACTCACTGTAGACCCTCCACTACCCGCGTGCCCCACATGCTTTCCCAGTGTCTGGTCACCAATGACGATCCTCTCAGCCGCAATAGCGTCATCCTCAGTCGGGACCGGGATCGTCTTTCCGAGAATCAACAAGAACCCCAAGTTCATCCGGTTAGTAGAGAACGTCGTTCTTGTCTCGAGCCTCGTCTCCATCGGAGTCATAGTCACACTTGCCACGGGTCTCATATTATTATGGCAAGGTTGGCTAGGACTTACCTGTATTCGATTCTGGAAATACGGGTTTCCATTCACTTGGCGAGAAATCCTCGGTTGCGGGAACGTCTCGCAAGAACTCAACTGGTATGCCTTCGCATTCGACACGATATTCTTCACTGCCGTGGGCTACATGGCGGTTTTTTCGTTCCATGCAAAGTGGCGTGGCAGGGTAATCAATCCTCCGACTACGTTTCTGATCGCGGCCGGATATGTAGCTGTAGCAATGGCCTGGTTTGGCTTGATCGCCTGGGCGACGGCTCACCCTGGTCTGGCCACATTACTCCTCTAACGCAATGTAACGCTGAGCATTCTCATCGACGGCTAAGGCATTTATCTTCGAGCGCGGAAACTTTGCTCCGATATGCAGAGCACTCAACGGAATTGTTACAGATTCACGGTCACAACATAGACTCCTCATTCGGCAATCTGTTAGAGTGAACAAAATGGTTCAAGGTTTCGAATCATTCGGCTTGAACCCTCGTCTCCTCCAGGCGGTGCGGGAGATGGGCTTCCACGAAGCATTCCCAATACAGGTAGAAGCCATAGCACCTCTCTTGAAGGGCAGAGACCTGATTGGTCAAGCTCAGACTGGGTCCGGCAAGACACTGGCCTATGCGCTGCCAATGCTGCAGAGGGTCGAGCCACACTCACGCGAGATCCAGGGACTGGTACTTGTTCCCACTAGGGAACTTGCCGTACAGGTCTCAGGCGAGTTCGAACGCCTTGCCAAGCATCTCCCGTCACGGACAATGCCGATCTATGGAGGCGCGAGCATGCGAGCGCAGATCGAGCAACTACGACACGGCTATGCGAAAATAGTTGTAGCCACACCAGGCAGACTGCTCGACCACCTGAAGCGCAGAACGATTGACCTGCACGGTGCCAAGTTCGTCGTTATCGACGAGGCCGACCGGATGCTGGACATGGGTTTCATCGACGATGTCAAGTCAATCCTCGAGAACGTACCCCGAGGCCACCAGACTGCACTTTTCTCGGCCACAATGCCCAACGAGGTTGTCAAACTCTCCCAACGTTATCTCTCCAACCCGCTACGAGTATTCGTCGACAGCGAAGAGATCGCTGTAGAGTCACTCCGCCAATCCTATGTTAGAGCTGAAGAAGACTCGAAGTTTCCCGTCCTACTCGCAATACTCAAAACAGAGAGGATGGAGGGAGCACTAGTCTTCTGTTCAACAAAGATCAGAGCAGCTCATCTCGCCGAAGCACTTGCAAGAAACAATGTCAATGCTGAGGCCTTGCATGGTGACATGTCTCAAAGCCAGAGAAACGCTGTATCACAGGCCTTCCGCCAGGGACGGATCGACGTACTCGTCGCAACAGACGTTGCCGCCAGAGGCCTCGACATACCCTGGGTCAGCCACGTGATCAACTATGACATGCCAGACGATCCACTCATGTACTTCCACCGAGTAGGACGCACAGCACGAGCAGGAAAGAAAGGAACGTCAATCTCGGTTGTCAGCCGTGAAGACCACGATATTTTCAACAGCGTCAAGAACATGACCGGGATCACCATCGAACAGGACGAGAGATTCGCTCTGGAAGGCACTACTCGAACACGCTTCCTACTGCCTTCGAGACCTGCAAGGTTTGGCGGGCACGGGGGAGGCAGAAGGAAAAGAGACCATCGTGGAAGACAGAAGAGGTCTAGGGACGGCGGCAGGTTCAGACGCCACCGACGACGCTGAGAAGTCAGACGGACGAGTATCCCGTTTGAACAAGAAGGCGAAGAAGGATCAGCGGGATGCCATGCCAGGCTATGAGGTCTACGCGAAAGCGAGGCCCATTATGACCTTATGGCGCTGGGTTGTCGCCAGCCTTGTCTTTCTAGTTTTGGGTGCCGGAGCTTGGGCTGACCTGCCTAACAGCCTATTCGGGGTTCTCTTTTTTGTCGCGTTTGCTCTGGCCGCCGCAACAATCTCCGGATTCTATCTGCGCAGTAGATGGATCCCGATCGGGATCAAGCGTGACGGAGAGAGACTGCTGATCACCGGTATTGCAGACTCCGGCATAATGGTTGCTTCAAAAGTCGAATTTACCAGTCCGACCAGTCTCTATGTGGAGCGTTGGGGCGAGAGGCTAGCCTCCAAGAAAATGATTCTGTTCTTTGCGTCGACTGAAGACGCGAGTAAAGTAGCGAACTGGCTGAAACCGGGTGCAACGCAGGGCGAGGTGCCACCGGTTTCGGGCTAGCCTAGGTTCTTCCCTTTGCTCTTGGAAAGTTCTGATTTCAGCTTTTGTTCGATCATATCCGCGTCTGCTGAGGAGTCGAAAATCATTCTAACATCCCCATAATGCCAAAAGCCGGTAGAGGCAACTAGGGTTACTGCGTCTACGCGTTCTATTTTCTTCGGAACCACCTCGAACATGTTCCTGACAGGGTCCACAACAAAACAGATGCCTCTCTCAAAATGTATGCGAGACCTCTTCACGTAACCAGCCTCGCCTCCGGGTGCTATGACCATTGCCCACACATCCTTAATGCCGTTCAAGCTTCTCGGCAACCAAAGATCTCATTGTCTCGCTTGCATAATCCTAGCCACTAGCTGCTCACCGTTTCTACAGTAGACATCTACAGGTAAGTCTTAAAACAAAACCCTCTCTCCGCCTTGGACATCAGGGCGCGTGAGTGGGGCCTCCCACCCGTTGCGCCATAAGAAACCCCGGAGTCGGGAGGCAGAATGCATACACAAGCAATCACAAGACAATGGATTCCTAGAACCGCCGAACTAACACTCGCCGCTGGCCTGGCAGCTACCTACGTCATCACTACCTTCATTCCGTTGACGCCATTCATCGGCGGGCCCGCCTTCATCACCCTCGAAATCGTCATGCTCCCAGTAATAGCCGCAGTACTGAGACCAATACCGGCACTCGCCACCGCATTCGTAGGCAGCCTAGGAATGGCCCTCGGCCAACCCAGCTTTTACCAAGCCTTCGGGCTACCAGGACTCCTGGTTCCCATGATCGCCGCAGGAGCCGGAAGCGTTGCTTTCCACTATGGCCTCGGACCCATCTTACCATGGGCCTACGTCCTAGCGGGCGCAGCATACTACATCGCCCTATCCAGAGGCGGAACACTCTTCTGGCTCATACCATACCTCCTCGTGATCATCTCCCTCCCCGCGGCCTTTCGACTGAAGGAAAACCCACGAATCGGAATACTGACATTCTACACCGCCATGACCGAACAGGTCACACTCAACATTCTCAGCATAAGCCTCCTAAGCCTCACGGGACCAGTATGGCTAGGAATTACGCCGCTAATGTACTTGGAACGGACAATAGCCACGTTCGGAGGTGCAGCAGGAATCGTTGCCCTTAAATCGGCACTCGGAGGCAGACTCGACATAGCAAAGAGGATCCGAAAGGAGGTGAGGTAGGAGAGATGTGTGTCACTCCAGTTGTGAAGTGTTGGCACTGTGGAGAATGGTTCGTCAAGAAGGCCAATCGTGGAGAATTCGAAGACTGTCCTCACTGTGGAAAGGGCTTCGAGGATCTTACACCAGAAGCGCAGGTGGCTGTGAAGGCGACTATAGCGCCCTTTTTCGAAGTGCCTAGGATAAAGCAGATCGCATAGATCTCACAACCCCATTCTTTCTTTGACTACAAACAGCGGAGCCCTAGCAAACTGAATAACAAACAACGCGAACCATCTGATCGCTCGGACAATGCTTCTGGACCCGACGACGACAGAGATCATCAGAAACTCGCTAGTCTATGCGAGTGAGGAGATGGGCATCGCCCTCCGCAACACCTCCTACAGTCCCAACATCCGTGAGAGAATGGACCACTCAGCCGCGATCTTCGACGAGGAGGGAAGACTCCTCGCCCAGGCGGAACACATACCTGTACACCTCGGCTCTCTACCTTGGGGACTCGCCAGGACCCTTGACTACTGCGAGAGAGAAGACATCGATCTCGAACCGTCCTCAATGATAATGGTCAACAATCCATACATCGCGGGGACACACCTGAACGACGTAACCGTCATCAGGCCAGTCTACCACTCCAACAGACTTGTAGGTTACGCCGCCAACAAGGCTCATCACTCCGACGTCGGAGGCAGAGTCCCAGGAAGCATATCCGTAGACGCCAAGACTCTCTTCGACGAAGGCGTCGTCATAGACCCTCGATACCTGATCCGGAAAAACTGGATTATCAAAAGCGCAGTTAGAGCTCTATCCTCAAGATCTCGCACTCCAAAAGAGCGGATGGGCGACCTCAAAGCCCAAACAGCGGCCAACATTACAGGAGAACGTAGGGTCCTCGAACTTGTAAAGAAACACGGACTCAAAACATTCAGGCAAGCCTGCACGGAGTCGTTGAGGAAGACAGAGCAGCTCGCCCGGCTGCGACTCTCAAAGATGCCAACCGGCACGTACCAAGCCCAAGACTATCTCGAAGACCCGGACGGAGAGAATATCCTACTGTCGGTCAGTATCACGCTCTCCAAAGGGAGCCTGAAAGTTGACTATACCGGCACCGACAAACAGGTATCTAATCCACTCAATGCGGTTTTCGGAGTAACCCTCTCAGGCGTATACTACGTCACCCGAACGTTGACAGGAGACGATGTCCCCGCAAACCACGGAGCCTTCGCACCGATCCTAGTCCACGCACCCGAAGCAACAATCCTCAACCCAACCTATCCGCATCCGGTGGCGGGCGGGAACGTGGAGACGAGCCAGCGGAACGCTGACCTCCTATATCGCGCATTCAGCCAGGCGGTCCCGGACAAGGTCCCAGCGGATTCGGGCGGGTCCATGAACAACGTCATGATGGGCGGAAGATGGAGAGGAAAGAGCTGGGCCTTCTACGAGACAATAGGAGTAGGCCTCGGAGCACAACGCGACCGCGACGGCATCGACGGCATACAAGCGAACATGACCAATACGATGAACACGCCGATAGAGGAGATTGAACGATCCTACCCACTACTCGTCAAACAGTACGAGCTACGACCTGACAGTTCCGGATCGGGACACCGTCGAGGAGGCACAGGAATTATCAGATCCTACCAAGCACTAACCAATGAGATTACAGTAACAGTTCTTGCAGAGAGAGGACGAAACCGGCCACAAGGGCTCTCCGGAGGCGGGGCCGGGGCGAGAACAGAAGTTTCTCTCTACAAGAAAAGGAGAGGCCGGTTAGAGAAGATTGGTCTACCAGTGAAAACCACTGTCATCCTCGATGAAGGAGACATCATCGAAATCAAGACCGCGGGAGGCGGAGGCTATGGGAGACCGGAGAAACGAGAGAGGCAAAGAATCGAGGAGGATCTTGAAAATCGAGTAGTTTTACTTGCAAAGTAGGAAAGCAACAATCTTGAGAAATCCTTCCTCAGGTGATGTCGATGAGCTTTGAGACTGTCGCAGGGCGGAGAGAAGAGAAAAAATGAGAAGTTTCTAGGAAGGCGTTGTTGGGGAATGTATCGGGGCCGTGGCTGGGGCGGACCCGGGCAGCGTCGCTCCCTTGGCTCTTCGAGTGAACCAGACGATTAGAGCCGCAGCGACGCCAGCGGCTAGTCCCGCTATTCCAAGCGGCACCCATGGCATGGCGGACAGCAGACCCATGAGAGTTGATGTCCGTGATGGGGACTTGGGCAGGCTAAGGCTGGTCGTTGAGAGACGGAGAGCAATGTCGATTGTCAGAGCCATGTCCCGAGTTACTGTAACTGGGACTGGACCTGTAACCGTGCCGATGGTCGTTTGGGCCACGCTGTGCGTCGTCAGACTGGCCGCATTATCGTTGCGGAGTAGCAGACCCGTGCTCTTGTCATAGCTCCAGAGGAGCTTGAGGATCACAGCCGCTGTGGAAGTGGTAGAGCTGAGCGGATTGCTCGGGTCGGGTATGCTTATGTTGATAGACTGAGAGAGTTGGCTTGTGACGATCCAGGCCGACCTCGTCCCGATGCTCCCGGGGAGGTTCAAGCTCTCACTACCCGTGACGCTACTCCAACCGTGCAGTATCTGGACTGGGCTTCCGAGGGACAAGGGTGCGTTGACCCACCACGTGGTATAGTCTGGGGTATTGGAGGCTAAGAGCGTGCTCTGAAATACCGGGCTAGTGACGCCAGTCGCGAATGTGGCTCCAGCCAGTGCTGAGGCTAATGAGGTCGAGAAAGACTCGACTATGCCAGTCGCTGTGCTTGGTGACTCTGCGCGTGTCGACAGATTGATGGACTGTTCGTAGCTACCCGATTCTGTGACTGGAGTGAAGCTGATTCCGGGGAGGGGCGACACGGACAGGCTGATCTGGTGAGAGACGTTGAGGTTGGCCTGACTGGTGCTCAAACCCACTACATTCCAGCCAAGATTTCCGCCTAGGTCTACTTGGAACGAACTTGGCATGGGCGGGACCACTGGAGCAGAGGCAGCGGGAGTAACGACTATCGTTCCTCTCATCCAACTGTAGGCTAGGTCGTAGTACTGGTAGACGCCCGGTTGCAGGAAGCTTACTCGGAGGCTGCCCCCGCTTGTGATGTTGCCTGAGAAGTTGGGAAGACCGGTGTTGGCTGTAGCGTTGGATTTTACATCATGCTGAAGTGTCCCCAGATTCGTCCAGACTACCATGCCTCCTTGCGATACATGGGCGAACATTGGGCTGAAGCTACAGGCTGGGTCTCCGCCGGGTGAGCAGCTGCCGTCGTCCAGGATTGTGACGTTCGCCACGGTGGGATTACCCGTTGAGGGGGGTGCGCAGGCCTGGGGTGTGTAAATTGCCGGATCGGAAGTGCAACTCTGGCTGACTTGGATCTTTCCCGTCAGATTGTAGGAGGCCGAGGAGCCCAGACTCAACGGCGGCGCGGCATAGACGGGAGCTACCGCGAGCAACAGGAGAGTGAAAGCACCGACTAGTGTCATGTATGATTTTATGAACAATTTTGTAGTCGAGGTTGGGTCTTCTGACAAGCATAAAACTGTTCCGGGTACATCTGACTATTCTCAGATAGCCGCGGGATGAGCATCCTAGAGCCTCTTATACGGCTCATTTGTCGAATAGCGACTTCATCCGCTAGCGAAAGAACCGTGTCCTTCGATGACTGATCTCATTGAGAGTCTCAACCAGCTCATCAGTACGAACCCTCTGCTAGGCATCTTTGTCACCAGCATAATTGGCAATGTTATCCCGTTCTTTCCCGTCCCATACCTGCTGTTCGTCGTCTTCGTCGCCTCGACAGACACCGGCCTTAGCCTCATACCGGTCGCAACAATCGCCGCCTTGGGCGCCTCTGTCGGAAAGTTCACAAGCTACACCCTTGGATATGGAGCCGGCCGAGCCTTCTCTGGTAGCAAGACCAAGTTTGACTCGCTCAGAAAACTGCTCGGTGGAAGCGCCTTCCTTGCAGCCTTCGCATTCGCCGCACTGCCTCTGCCCGACGACGTCATCTTCATCCCGCTCGGCGTAATGCGATACAGCCCGATCAAGACATTCGTCTCCCTATTCACCGGAAAGTTTTTCCTCACACTCCTGATCGCGTACGTCGCTCGGACCTCCAGCGGCTTCCTCGACGTTCTCACGGGAGGGAGCCTCTTCGCCTCCATAGCCTCAGCTGGAGCGGTTATCATTATCGCAATACTCATGATGAGAATAGACTGGGAAGAAGTCCTGGCTTCCGGGCGAAAAGGAGCTTTTCGTCGACTCTTGAAGAGTCTAGTTCGACGGCAAAGAGGCCGTCAAAGGGGCTCACAAGAGGACTCGGACCCTTCCAAAGAGGACCATTCAGACTAATAGTAATCGCTACTCCTTAGGCTTGGTAAAGGTCCGGGTCAGGGTATACTTGAAGGAAGAGAAGACTGTTATCCGCTTCCTGTGAATCAAGACCTCGACTAGGGCAAGGGCTAGAAAGAGAATCGCGACCCAGAACCTGATCTGGACAAGGACCGTAGAGGCGAGCCATAGTCCGAAGAGGATTGTCGCGTTCCTCATATCATACTCCAGATCCAAGAGACACATGCACGCGTACAGCGACTGGGTCATCGTCAGCAAGACCTCGTCCCGATGCGCCAGAATCGGCACGGAGTCTAATGCACCGAGACTAAATGCAAAGACCACGGGGATGATCGCCACAAGGGCCGTCAGCTCGCTGACGGCAGATGAGACAAAGTTGAGCAATGCCATGGGCGCAAGCTTGATCTTTCTAGCCCAGTGAAAAGCGGTCACTTTCTCGGGAAATTCCGACAAGAACGGGGCAATCCACTGAATAAAGAAGAAGCCAGCCCCCGCGCCGAAAAGTGCGACCGCTATAGTGTTGATCGAATCCACGAACGGTTGTGATATGAACACGAAAACTAGCCCAGATAGGAGGAACAATCCTACGATGGCTCCTATCCTGGTACGTCTTCCGCGGAGTCTTACTATCGCCTTGGGAGGCGCGTCCAAAACCTCTTCAGGATCTTCCTTTTCAGAGGGAAGTCTTGACAAGATCGTCATGTAGACAATGAAGATCGCAAGGAGCACACCCGTATCAAGAAGGTCCAGGGCTCCCCTGAACCAGATGATCGCGTAGAAGGCGGTCGCAGTCAGCATGAATGCAATTTCAACACTCTGTTCTCTCCGAAGGGTAATCACGCCGCTACCCTTCAACCCATTCCTACGCCTCTGAACTATCGCGGTGAACAGTATTAGTGGCCATCCGAGCCCTGTCAGCAGCCTGTTGGCCCCGGTGAAGTTCGCGGTGACATTGGGAAGCCAGTTAGCAGGGTCCTTGCCGGCGTTCCATGTGATGGCTCCCTCGACGAAGAATTCGGGAAGAGTCTGTACAATAGCAACTATCGCTAATGCAAGACCCTGGCTTATCGAGAACTGAGAGGCCTCTGCCGCCCAGGCAATCATCATAGCGGCAGAAACCACCGCGACAAATGTCAAGAGCGCGACCAGATAGGTCAGGGAAGAGTACGAGGCGGAGAACTCTTCAAGCGCGATGACAAGAGCCACTCCAACTATGGACGTGAGGATTAGGATCGCGTAGCTAGCTCGAACCCAGCTCACTCAAGAAGCACTCTCTCGACCCCGAACTCTCGGCCTATTTCTTTACCCTTTGGGGCAGTCTTCGAAAGACCGCCCTGATGGTCAAGTAGAAGAAGCGACGAAGGATTGCCGCTCAAAAACCGTTGACCTTTGGACCATGGACCTGTCCTACGTTCAGAATTGAACGGCGGGCTTATCTACAGCGTGGCTAATCAATTCTATACGGATATCCAAGTGGTCTGATGTCGGACAAGCGATTTGTCCAACAGTCCGGTATCGACGCCTTCAACGGAAACGAGCTAATAGTAAAAGGCGCACTGGAAAGCCAGGTCGGCCTCATAGCAGGCTACCCTGGATCACCCGTAGCAGAAATCTTCACAATTCTGGAAGAGAACGCCGACATTCTCCGTGAGGTTGGACTCTGGGGCGAGATGACAAACGACGAGTCGCAGGGTGCAGCCGCCCTCAGTGGCGCCATGGATGTAGGCGTGAACGCGATAGCCGTCATGAAGAGCGTTGGACTAAACGTCGCCGCCGACCCCATCAACATCATCAACTACTCAGACAAGTACGGTCTGAGCGGGAGGAAGGGAGGAGCAGTCGTCGTATGCGGCGACGACCCCCACGCCTCCAGTACCCAGGTAGCGGGAGACAGCCGCGCTTTGATGGAGCATCTCAAGATGCCCATCATAGAACCTAGCAATCCGCAGGAGATCAAGGACTGGATTGGAGAAGCCCTCAGACTCTCAGCCCACTCGAACCTGGTCGTAGGCTACCTCATCACAACCTACCTAGCCGAAGGAGGTGGAAACGTTCAACTCTACGAAAATAAGTCCCCCGAGATCAGCTTCAAACACCCGATCACCCTCGACATCTCGAAAGTCGACATCAAACGGAAAGTCAGCATCCCACCCAACACGTGGGATCTTGAAAAGGAGATTATTCGGGACCGTTTTCCGAGAGTCCACCAGTACGTTCGAGAGCATGCTCTGAACAAGATTCTCTATTCAGACGGTAAGAAGCATAACATCGGTTTTGTCGCTGCGGGAATCTCTTACAGCTACCTGGAACAGGCTCTCTGGGAGCTGGGCTGCGACGAACAGTTCCCAATCCTCAAACTTTCCGTAACCTTCCCCATAGACCCCGAAATCTTAGAGCAATTCTCGAAACTCGCCGATAATATCGTGGTCGTGGAGGAGAAGGGTCCGATAATCGAGAACCAGATCAAGACAATCCTCCGAGACATGGTCCAAGACGGAAAGATCACCAAGGAACCCAACGTCTGGGGAAAAGTATTCCCGAAGGACGAGGACGGGTTTCCTGAGGAGAGCGGACTAACCCCGTCGACCCTCATCGAGAAGATCGGGGGACTAATCCTCGATATCGGAGACCGGATCGCGAAGTATGATGAGAAGAAGATCCAAAGCGAACTAGATCTCCTGACAGAGATCAAAGCATACGGAATACTGGTACCTCCTCGGTCTCCGGGATTCTGCGCCGGCTGTCCCCATAGAGAGACGCTCAGCGCAGTCCATTCGATGAGAGAAGAGCCGGCTCACAAGGACATCTTCGCCCACGGAGACATCGGTTGCTACTCGATGAGCTTCCTCCCGCCCTTCGGTGAGATGCACAACCTAACCGCCATGGCCCTAGGCGGCGCCGCGGGGAGTGGCATGGACCCGTTCGTAACCAACAAGCAGTACGCGTTGATGGGCGACTCGACATTCTTCTGGAGAGGCATGACAGCCATCTCCAACAGTATCAAGGAGGCCCAGGACATCCTCTACATCATACTCGAAAACAAGAACACGGCCATGACCGGCCACCAGCCCACCCCAGAGTCGGGCCACAACATCATGGGCGACAAGACCACAGCCCAGGACATCGAGAGCATCGTCCGAGCAATGGGACAGGATCAGATCTACGTCAGGAAGATGCCTCCCTCGAACCGGGAGAAGTACATGAAAGAACTCGACAAGGCCTTCGCCATACCCGGCGTCAAAGTAGTCATCGCAGATAAGGAATGCGGAATAACATTCCACAAACGCAAACGCGCCGAGAGAAACCGTATAATCGATCGGCAGGGATTCATCCCCCGCGAAGAGTTCGTCAACATATCACAAGAAGTCTGCGAAAACTGTCGCGAGTGTACAAAGAACACCGGCTGTCCGGGACTGACGATCATAGACACGGACTATGGCGAGAAGATAGGCATAGACCAGTCCACATGCGTCAGCGACACCTACTGCACCAAGATAATGGCCTGCCCCAGCTTCG
>Ga0209375_1000398_pt1 | contig 38046 bp, 39 predicted proteins | sample GraSoiAngelo_131_FD_185888 | JGI IMG/M metagenome (GOLD analysis project Ga0209375, IMG submission 185888) | Grasslands soil microbial communities from the Angelo Coastal Reserve, California, USA - 14_0929_02_30cm (SPAdes) (version 2) | ecosystem: Environmental > Terrestrial > Soil > Grasslands ...
GGCGCGTGCGCGCCCCGCGCCGCCGCCGGGCGTGGAGGAGTCGATCGGGCGTGTGCCGCAGAACGCGGGTGATCGAACTCATCAACACCTCACTCACCACTCACCGTTGAGAGTTCCGCGGACCCGGAGTAGTCATTAACGCGAGGAAGCTGTTGCCGCAACGCGACAACCGCGGGGACATCGCCGCGCTCCGAGATGCACATCTGCCGCGCATCCAGGTCCGCGTCGCTGCCCGCTCCGTGGGCCCGTAGACGACCGCCACCTCGTCCCCCCACCTTATGGCCCAAGATGTGCGCTAGCAAGAATCGCACCTGACCGGCCTCCCAGATTCCTCGAAGGCGCGGGCGCCCGGGCAGCGAACGTCTGGAGCACCGCCGTGGCCGAGGGATCGTGACAGACGAGCGGCAGGGCCTGCTGGCAACACTCAAGAACCAGGGGTTCGCCGAGGCGGAGAGATGGGTCGACTACGCCCGGGACCACGGTTTCCAGCAAATCCGCTCGCAAAGAGTCAGCCGCTGCCCGAACTGCGGGACTGAGTCCCATACACAAATCGGACAGTACGTCTACTACAGCACGCTCATGCGCCTCAACCTGTGCGCAGGCTGCGGGCTCGCGTACTCAGATAGGCGAATCGACCCGCTCATCATTCGCACACACTTCGAAAGAGCCTACAAGGACGAGGACTACTTTCTGGACCGGCGATCACGGCTCTTTGATCAGCTGGCGCGGCTCGTGGACGGTCATGCACCATCGGGTGGGAGTGTCCTCGATATCGGTGGCGCCAAAGGCCACTTGATGGCGGTCGTGCAGCGACGCCGCCCCGATCTGCACATCACAATCAGCGATCTCTCCAAATCGGCGTGCACATGGGCGGCGACAACTTACGGTTTCAAGACGATTTGCAGTGCCGCAGGAGCGCTCCACGTGGACCAGGTGTTCGACGTGGTGGTCATGAGCGACGTTATCTACTACGAGCCCGAACCCGCGAAACTCTGGACCTTGCTGCCTAACCTGGTCGCGCCAGGAGGCATCGTGATCATCCGCGTCCCCAACAGGCTTTTGTTGATCCGCTTGGCACAGGCGATTCGGCGGTTCGTAACGTCGAAGAGGGCGAGGGACATGAGGGACCGAATCATGTTCTTCAATCCGGAACACCTGTTCATCTTCTCCCGTCGGCTCCTCACGCGGCGTTTGAGCAGCCTCGGCTTTGATCCCGTCACGGTCTGGCCATCGGAGCTGCTGACCCCAGGCGCCCAGACGCGCCGCTTGCATACCCTGTACTACCAGGTCGCGCGACTGGTGCACCTCGGAACCCTTCGAAGGCTGACGATCACGCCGTCGCTGCTGCTGGTCGGACGGCGACCGCTGCCGGCACATCGTGGAGGGGTGGAACGTCCTTCCGCCTAGGGCCGCGGGGCTGGAGTGCTTGCTGCTGCGACGGAGCTGTTGCCGCGGCGCGACAATCGCGGGGAAGTCGCCGCGATCCACGACGCCATCCACCGCAGAGGTCCGACTCCGTCGCAACCGCGGCCAGCTCGGCGCGCGGGCACGCCATTCGAGGCGTGGCCCGGGATGTGCGATAGCAAGAATCGCACCCGACCCGCCTGGCACGGCGGAGGAGAAACATGCGGTATCTGGTCACCGGCGGGGCCGGTTTCATCGGCTCCCACCTGGTCGAACACCTCGTGACGTCGAAGCACGAGGTGGTCGTCCTCGACGATTTCTCGAGCGGCTCGCGCGAGAATCTCGCCGGGGTCGAACACTGCGTGCGTGTCATCCCCGGAAGCGTCGCCGATCCAGCGGTGTGTGCGGAAGCGATGCGCGGCGTGCATTACGTCCTGCATCACGCCGCACTCACCTCGGTAGTGGGATCCGTGACCGACCCGGTCACCGCCGATCGCGTGAACGTTGCTGGCACGGTCGCGGTGTTACACGCGGCGCGCGCGGCGGGCGTGCGTCGCGTGGTATTGGCCGGCTCGACTGCGGTTTACGGGGACGCTGCCGAGTTACCCAATCGAGAGACGACGCTCCCCCAGCCGCTGTCGCCGTATGCCGCCTCCAAGCTCGCCGCCGAGGCGTACTGCCAGGCGTTTCACGCCTCGTATGGTCTCGAGACGGTCGTGCTCCGGTACTTCAACGTGTTCGGCCCACGCCAGGACCCCGACTCCCCATACGCCGCGGTCGTGCCGCGGTTCATTCTCGCGGCGCTGCGGCGAGAGCCGCCGCTGATTTTTGGAGACGGCGAGCAGACGCGCGACTTCACCTACGTCGCCAATGTCGTACGGGCGAACGCCCTCGCCTGCACGGCACCGAGAGACTCCGTGGCAGGGCAAGTCTACAACATCGGCTGCGGCGCCAGCGTCACGATCAACGAGCTGTGGGATCGGATCCAGCAGGCGCTCGACATCACCCTCCCCGCCCGCCACGGGCCCGCTCGCGCCGGTGAGGTACGCGATTCGCGAGCAGGCATCGAGAGGGCTACCAGGCAGCTCGGCTATCGTCCCGGCGTCGACTTCGCGACGGGCCTGCGGCTGACCGTCGAGGCCTATGCGCAGCGCTGGGGCGCTGAGGCGCCCCTGACCTCCCGCGCGCGCGTCATCGCCGGCCGCCGGCCATCCTTAAGGCCTCAGGACGCCGCTTGAGCGCTTGCATCGCCCACACGCCGAGCGCCGGGCCGACGGCGAGGATGCTCATGCTCCACCGCCAGCCGAGCACCCGCGCCGCCTGTGGCACCAAGTAGATCGTGGCCACCGTGAGCAGAAACCCGAGACTGGTCTGGAGCGTGAGGGCGGTCCCGACGTACGCCGCCGGAGCCAGCTCGCTTACCGCCGCCGAGAACTGAGCGGAATCGGCAATCACTGCGACCCCCCACACCACAAGCAGCGGCACGAGGACCCAGAGCGGACGGCCGTAGGCGACTCCCACAGCCAGGGCGCAGGCACCGGACGCGGCCATCGCGGCGCTCGTGACGGTCGTGCGTCCCAGGCGGTCCGCATACCGTCCTCCCAGCCAGCACCCCATCGCCCCGATTCCCACGACGCAGAACGTGATCAGCGCAGCAACCCCCCGCACGTCTTCCGCGGCGCCGCGGCGCACCGTTTCGCTGGCCGCGACGAAGCTCGCGGTCCACGTCCACATCGCGTACAGCTCCCACATGTGCCCTAGGTACCCGGCGTTCGCGAGCAGCACGGCACGGTCCCGCAGAATCCTCGGCGCGGCAGTCCACGAAAACGGCGGGGACGGTGCCGCATAGGGCCCGTCGGATGGCACCCGCAGCATCAGGGCCGCGCCCAGTAGAGCCGACACAGCCGCCGCCACCAGGACCAGACGCCAGGCTTCGGCGGGGACGAGCCAGCGCATCAGGTGCGGGGCGGCCGACCCCACGGTGAGCGCACCGACCAGCATCCCGATCGCCCACCCGCGCCCGTCGCGGAACCAGCCCGCGGCGATCTTCATGCCGGGCGGATACACGCCCGCGAGCGCCGCACCCGTCGCGACCCGCGCCGCGATTCCCACAGCCGGGCCCCGCGAGAACGCCACTGCAAGCGTCGCCACCGCGGCGCCGAGACTCGCTGCGGCGGCGAGACGCCGGGCAGACCAGCGATCGCTGAGCGTGAGCGCCGCGCTGACCAGCGCCCCGGCGACGAAGCCGAGCTGCACCGAGATCGTTAGCCACGCGGCGCCCCCGGGCCTGAGCCGCCACGCCGCGGTGAGCGCCGGCGCCACCGCCGAGGCGCTGAACCACGGGGCCATGCCGCACAGCTGCGCCACCACGAGGACGGCCAGGACGCGGCGGGGGGTCACAGTCCGGTGGGATGATCGAGGAACACCCAGGGAAGCGCAAAACGCGCGGCGAGATGCTCCGCCAAGGCCTTCACGCCGACCGTCTCCGTGGCGTAATGGCCTGCGAAGTAGACGTTCAGGCCCAGCTCCTCGGCGTCGAAATACGCGTGATGCGCGCCTTCGCCGGTGACGTAGGAGTCGAGCCCAGCCTCCGCCGCCTGTCGGATCAGGGCACCCCCGCTCCCCGTCACGATGCCCACGCGCTGCGTCGTCACCGGCCCGAACGGCATCAGCTTCACCGTGGCACCCAGATGCGTCGCCAGCCGATCTCGCAGCGCCTCGCGCGGCAAACGCCGATCGCTTCACCATGGTGATCACCGAACGCGCTCCGTACCGTCACACCGAGGGCGCGGGCCAGCACGGAATTGTTCCCGACTTCCGGATGCACGTCGAGCGGGAGGTGCGCGCTATAGACGGCGATGTCGTGGCGCAGCAGCTCCGCGACCCGCCGATAGTGGGGACCGGTGAGCGGCTGCAGTCCACCCCAGAACAGCCCGTGATGCACCAGGAGCAGGTCTACCCCCTGCCCTGCAGCCAGCCGCACCGTCGCCTCGTTCAGATCCACGGCCGCACCGACCCGGGTCACCTTCCCGGAGTTCGCCACTTGCAGTCCGTTGACCGCCTCGGCGGCATCTCCGACCGCGGGCACTCGCAGGTAGTTGTCTAGGTACCGAGCGAGCTCTACGAGCTCCACCGGACCTCCAGAGCGTGGACCTGAGGGGAGCGCTGTGTGCAGTGAGGAGACAGTATAGCGCTATCTTACCGACAGTTATTCACAATACTGCTGGAGATTCCCACATCCCTAATCCGTAAACGTGTATGCAACAGCACATTACGCTATCCACACGTCTTGTCACACAATATGTGGATATCCGAAATCAGTGTCGGGACTCGGCAGGCACGCGCTCGTTCACCTCGCCCATGCGGATCACGCCATTGATCTCCCCGCCCTCCTGCACAAACAGGCGTTTGGTCGTAATGTCTCCGTGGACAACGCTCGTGGCCTGGAGCTCGACGCGCTCCTGCGCCCCGATCCCTCCGCGCACCTCCCCGCCGATGATCGCCTCATCCGTCACGATGTCCCCCTCCACGACCCCGCCCTTAGCGACCAGGACCTGGCGAGTCGCGCGGACGGTGCCGACCACCGTCCCCTCCACCTTCACCACCCCGTCCGAGCTCAAGTCGCCCTCGACGCGCAGCCCCGTCCCGATAATGGAAAGGCTGGCCTCGGTTTCGCGTCCTGACTGCTTCTCCGTGAAGATCGCCATGCCTAGTTCCCTTCCCTGACCATCGTGAGCGGGTTGAGTGATTTTCCTTCGCGCCGGATCTCGAAATGCAGATGCGGTGCGGTCGAGCGTCCGGAGCTCCCCGTCAGAGCGATCACCTGGCCTGCCTGCACCTCGTCCCCTTCGGCGACGAGAAGACGCGAGGCGTGCCCGTACATGGTCTCATACCCCTCGGGATGCCGCAAGAGGACGAACAGGCCATAGTCATGGTCCGTGCCCGCTGCCGCGACCGTACCGCCGCCGGCTGCCCGGACCGGCGTCCCCTGGGGAACCGCGATGTCGATCCCGGCATGTGATTCCGCAGGATCGCCTGGGCGCACTTGGCCCCGCGTCACGAACCCCTGGAGATCGAGCGGCCAATGACCGGGGATCGAGGGCCCCGCCTCGAAGCGCGACCCACTCCCAGGCACGCCGGCGGTCACAGGCACCGCTCGCATCAGGTCGGGCGCCTGCTGGGCCGGCGCTTTGACACCCAACAGCTGCCGCAACGCCTGGTAATTGGCCTCCGCGCGGTTCACGGCCGCCGCCAACTGCTGCACTCGGCCATTCTCCTCGCGCAGCCGCGCTACCTCGCGGTCAAGGATGTGCGCGCGCGCTGCGTCGCGCGAGATGGGCCCGGCGAAAGTGAAGAACAACACCACCAGCAGCCCGATCACGAGTGCCCCCCATTTCCCTGCCTCGAACGCCCACATCGGCAGACGGTATTTTTTCGACGCCAACTGTCCGTCCACGTGGACGACGATGGTGACGCCGCGACGCTTCATCCGTCGAATGGGGCGCCCAGAATCAACTCCAGCAGCCGCGCCAGGTCATCGTTGGAATAGAAAGAGATGTGGAGCTGACCCTTCCCCTTCGCCCGCAGTGAGACCCGCACATCGGTTCCCAGGCGGCGACGCAATGCGTCTTCCACACGCCGCACCTCGGGCGCCGGCGCCAACCCGCGCTTGAGGCGCGGTCGCCGCTCGGGAGCGCGACCCCCTCGCACGCGATCTTCTACTTCGCGGACCGACCATCCTTGCGCGACTGCTTCGCGCGCGAGGTTCGTCACCAGCCGGGAGTCCTCCAGCGCCAGCAAGGCGCGCGCGTGACCCACAGTGAGGTGCCCCTCGTGAAGCATCGTCAGCACTGCGTCGGGGAGCCGCAGCAGCCGCAGGGCGTTGGCGACCGTGGACCGGTCCCGCCCTACCGCGGCGGCGACGTCCTGCTGCGTGAGGTTGAACTCCTGAATGAGGCGCTCGTAGCCGCGCGCCTCGTCCACCGGCGAGAGGTCGTCACGCTGCAGGTTTTCGATCAGGGCAAGCGTCAACACCGTGCGATCGTCGACTTCCCGTTTGACGGCAGGGATCCGCTCCCAGCCCAGCGCCTGACAGGCGCGCAGGCGGCGCTCCCCGGCGATCAGCTCGAAGCCTCCGCCGTTGGGCAATGGGCGCACCACGACCGGCTGCAACAACCCGGCTTGCTGGATCGAGGACTTGAGCTCTTGCAGCGCCACCGGATCCACGTCGCGGCGCGGCTGGTAGGGGTTGGGATGGATTTCGCTGACGGGGAGCTCGACCAGGCTGCCCTCGCGCTCGGCTTCCTCGCGCGTGGGTCCGAGTAGCGCTTCGAGCCCGCGTCCTAGGCGACGACGTCCTGCCGCTGTATCGGTCATGCGGGCACCTCCGGCAACCGCTCGGCGGCAGGCGGGGCAGGGGCCCCTTCGCGCTCCACCCGGCGGATCAACTCCTGCGCCACCGCCAGATAACTCCGCGCGCCGACCGACTGCACGTCGTAGAGAACGATGGGCTTCCCGAAACTCGGAGCTTCCGCCAAGCGCACGTTCCGCGGAATCGTCACCGCGAACATGCGGGCCCCGAAGTACTCCTTGGCCTCCTCGGCCACCTGCTTGCAGAGATTCAGCCGCGCATCGTACATCGTGAGCACCGCCCCGTCGATTGCCAGCGCTGAGTTGAAGTTCCGCTGCACGAGCTTGACCGTGTTGAGCAGCTGCGAGAGCCCCTCGAGCGCGTAGTACTCACACTGGATTGGGATGATGACGCTGTCCGCGGCCGTGAGGACGTTGAGGGTGAGCAGGCCGAGGGATGGGGGGCAGTCGATGATGACGTACTGGTACTGATCGCGCACGTCGCGCAGGGCGCGTCGCAGGGCCGTCTCGCGTCCCGAGCGGTTTACCAGCTCGACCTCCGCCCCCACGAGATCCTGCGTCGCCGGTACGACGTCGAGAAACGGGAAATGGACTTGCGCGATCCGTGCGACCGTCAACGCCTGGCCGTCGAGGAGGGCGTCGTACAGCGAATGCTCGAGGGCCGCGCGATCGATGCCAACGCCGCTCGTGGCGTTGCCCTGCGGATCAGCGTCCACGAGCAGGGTCTTGCGCTCGGCTGCGGCGAGCGAGGCGGCGAGGTTGACCGCCGTCGTCGTTTTTCCGACGCCGCCTTTCTGGTTGGCGATTGCTATAACACGCGTTGTCATTATAAGGCGTTGTTGTATATATGCTTATATAGCATATCGGCTATCAGGCCACCAATATAGCACTTACGTGGTCAGGACGAAAGCACAGTTTCACGTGAAACGGCTCGGTGGTAGTTTCACGTGAAACTGTAATGCTTGGACGTGCTGACTATTTCGTGGGGATCAAGTCACCCGCCCGCGCCGCAGAGTCTCCATCACCAGGTTGTGCAGGTCGCTCGGAGAAACGCCCGGGACCCTCGCCGCCTGGGCGAGCGTGGCAGGCTTCACACGATCCAGCTTCTGCCGCGCCTCAGTCGACAGAGTGCGCAGCTCGGGATACGGGAGGTCCGCTGGCAGCCCGAACGACGCAAGCTCGGCGAGCCGCGCGGCGGCTTCCCGCTCGCGCACCAGATACCCGTCGTACTTGAGCTCGATCTCGGCGGTACCGATCGAACCTTCCGGGTAAGCGACCTCAACTCCCGTCGCCCGCAGCACCGACCCGAGGCCGACCCCCGGCCGCTTGACCAGGGTCGCCACGCGATCCGCTACCCCAATCTCAATGCCGAGACCCGCCGCTTGTGCAGGCGTAATCGACGTGCGTCGAGCTAGGCTGAGGAGCGCCTCTTCCTCCTCCAGTCGCTGTTCTCCTGTTCGATGCTCCGCCTCGCTGAGTAGTGCGAGTCTCGTTGCCAGGGGGAACAGCCGCCGCAGCGCATTGTCCTGCCGGAGAAGCAGCCGGAACTCGGACCTCGACGTGAACAGCCGGTACGGCTCGTCCACGCCGCGCGTCACCAGATCATCCACCAGCACGCCGATGTACGCGTCGTCCCGGCCGAGCACGATCGGCTCCTCACCCCGGGAGCGACGCACGGCATTGATTCCCGCCACTACCCCCTGGCCGGCTGCCTCCTCGTAGCCCGTGGTGCCGTTGATCTGGCCGGCGAAAAACAGCCGCTGGATTTCCTTGGTCTCGAGCCATGGCGTCAACTGGGTCGGCGGAAAGTAATCGTACTCGATCGCATACCCTGGCCGGGTCATCTTCGCGCGCTCCAGACCCGGGACCGCCCGCAAGAACTCCAGCTGGACCGCGACGGGAAGGGACGTCGACAGCCCGTTCAGGTACAACTCGTTCGTGTCGAGCCCTTCCGGCTCCAGGAACACCTGGTGTCGGAGCGCGTCGGGGAACTTCACGACCTTATCCTCGACGGAAGGACAGTACCTGGGACCCCGGCCGCTGATCGCGCCGCCGTACAGCGCCGACTCGCCGAGGTGGCACTGGATGATCTCCTTGAAGGGCGCACCGGCCCACGTGATCCAGCACGGCACCTGGCGGGGCAGGGGCTCGCGCTCGTAAAAGGAAAAGCGGAAGGCGTCGCCATCGCCGTCCTGGCGCTCAACCTTCGACCAATCCACCGTGCGGCCGTCCACGCGCGGAGGGGTCCCGGTCTTGAATCGTGATACTGTAAGCCCAAGTGCAGCAAGGTGTTGCGCTACTTCTATGGCGGGCGGATCCCCGGCGCGCCCCGCCGGGATCTGGGTGCCGGTGCCAACGTGAATCCGTCCACGCAGAAATGTGCCGGCCGTCAAGATCACGGCGTGAGCGGCGAAGCGGCGGCCGTCCGCGGTTTCCACGCCCTGCACCTGATCCTTCTCGAGGAGGAGCCGGGTGACCATCCCCTGAGTAAGCTCCAGGAGCGGGACCGACTCCAGCAGCTGTCGCACGGCGCGCCGGTAGAGGGTGCGATCGCACTGCGCGCGCGGTGCCCACACGGCCGGCCCCTTGGAGCGATTCAGCATGCGGAACTGAATCGTGGCGCGATCGGCGGCGCGCCCCATGATGCCGCCCAGGGCGTCGATTTCGCGCACGACGGTACCCTTGGCAATCCCGCCGATGGCAGGGTTGCAGCTCATCTGTCCGATGGTATCGAGCGAGGCGGTGAGCAGGAGGGTGCGAGCGCCGAGCCGGGCGGCCATGGCGGCGGCTTCGGTTCCGGCGTGGCCGCCACCGATGACAACGACATCATAGTCAACGGACATGACGCCAAAGATAGACGCCGAGGCGCCGAGACGGCGAGTGGATGTCGAGGGGCTAGGAAATAGGTCCGCGCGCTGAGATGCCGGCGATCTTGCGAAGCAATCCCCAGAGCGTCTTGCCGGTCTCTACTGTCAGGGCCTCGAGCCGTCCAAAGTCCGCAGGACCGATGTAGTCGAGGTCGCGGGCCATCTCTATGATCGTCTCGACTTCGGCGAGGGACGCGCGGGCTGTGTCGAGGTATCGACGGTATTCCCGCGCACCGCTGCGCGTGTTGCCCTCCGCGATGTTGAGGGAAACGCTGTAGCCGGCTCGGCGCAACTGGTCGGCCAACGCGTTCTGCTCATAGTCGGGGAAGCCGCGCGCCGCTCTCGAGCACTCGATGGCAAGCCGCTGTGCGTGCTGCCAGGCCTTCAAGGTCTTGTAGTGAGCCACAACGGAATGATGAGCCCGACACGACAAAGACACGGTACCGGAACTACGCGACCCGTGCCTTTCCTATGCACTCACCCCTCGACGTCCACTCAGCGTCTCGGCGCCACGGCGTCTAGGCTATCCAACTCTCACCCATCTTACTATTTCCTTGAGGCTCGGGCGCTTGCCCGTCATCAGGATCCCCACCCGGTAGATGCGCGCGGCGACCCACGTCACGGCGACGATTCCGACCGCTTGCAACACCAGTGCCAGGGTCACCTCGCCCGCTGAGAGTGTTCCTGCCGCCCATCGAGCGGGAACTGCGATGGGAGAAGTGAACGGGATCAGCGAAAGGATCACGGCCAGCTTCGAGCCTGGATCGTTCAGCATTCCCAACATCCCGAAAAAGGATAATACCAAGAGCCAGGTAACCGGCTGCTGGGCCTGCCGCGCCTCTTGGTCGCTGGAGGAAATCGCGCCGACTGCTGCGTACATGGATGAATACAGAAGGAAGCCGCCGATGAAGCATGCCGTGAAGATCGCAGCAGTCCCCAGCGAGACGTGGGGAATCTGGAAGACTGAGGCGGAGTCGCTGAGCGCAGTAGTGCTGGCGAATCGCGCGCGCACACGCAGTAGCAGCCGGGCGGATACTGCCCAGATCAGGAACTGGAAGATCGACACGGCGCCGACTCCCAGAACCTTCCCGGCCATCAGTTGGAAGGGCCGGACCGAGGAGACAAGTACCTCCATGACTCGGTTCGTCTTCTCCTCGACGATCGACCCCATCACGTTCACGCCGTAGATGATGATGGCGAGCAGCAGGAGGTACGACATGAAATACGCGAGGGAGAAGGATTGGGCGGCACTTTCCCCTGTGGTCTTCCCGCCGGTGATCTTCTTCGTCTCAAGATCCAAGTGGACCTGGGCGGTCGCGACAACCGTGGGGTTCACACCCGCGCGTTCGAGGCGCGCAGCCGTTGCTAGCTGCCCAAGCGTCCGCTCAAGCACGGCGATCGTCCGGAACGCCGAAACGTTCGAGGAGCGGTATTCCGCCTTACCGGAGTCCACGGCCGCGTCCGTGAGGAGCAGAAATCCGTCCAGCTCCTTCGCCCCGACCGCCCGGGTCAAAGAGTCGACGAGGCCTACCCGCGCCGGTACGCGGACGGCGGTGAACACCCCACTCCGCTGCAAGGCAGAAGCGACGCCGACGCCGAAAGACGTGCGGGTCCCGTCCACAACCACGATTCGCTTGATCCCGCCGCTCCCCGCGAGCAGCAGCGGAAGGAAGAAGAGCCCGGCGAAGAGGAGCGGCCCTAGGAGGGCCATGACCCAGAACCACCGCTGACGAACGCGCTCCCGGAACTCTCTCCTAATGACCGCGAAGAGTTTAGCCACCGTCCACCGCCTCAGACCGCGCTGTCGGAGTCGCCGCTTCGGGGCCCACGAGATCGATGAAGATCTTGTTCAAAGACGGCTCCGCCAGCTCGAATCGAGCGAGGCGGGCCCCCGATCGCACTAGGGCTTGCAGAATCTCTTGTGCATCGGCGCTGGCTGCGAGTTCGAGTTCCGCGTATTGACCCGATACGTCCGCCTTCGAGACCAGCCGTCGATCGGCGAAAACTCGATCAGCGTCACCGCGGGCGCCGTCGAAGTTCACAATGACGTGACGTCCCCCGTGTGTTCGTTTCACGTCGGCGAGCGTGCCGTCAACAAGTTTGCGCCCGCGCGCAATGATGCAGACGGAGTCGCAAAGTTTCTCGGCCTGCTCCATGATGTGGGTGGAGAGCAGGATTGTCTTACCCCGGCCACGCAGGTCGAGGACGGTGTCCTTCAAGACCTGGGAATTCACCGGATCGAGACCCGCGAACGCCTCGTCCATGACCAGCAGGTCCGGATCGTGGAGAACGGTAGAGATAAACTGCACCTTTTGCTGCATCCCTTTGGACAGCGCATTGACCTTTTGCGCGCGCCAGTCTGACAGCCCCAGCCGCTCCAACCACTCCCCTGCGCGTGCCCGAGCGAGGCGGCGGCTTACTCCCCTCATTTCCGCTAGGAATACCAGGACATCGAGCACTCGCATCTTGGGGTACAGACCGCGCTCTTCAGGTAGGTAGCCGATCCGCGCTGAGTGGTCGCGCCCGGTCCCGTCCTCACCGAACAAGCGGACCGACCCGCTGTCGGGCACGTAGATGTTCATGATCATTCGAATCGTCGTGGTCTTGCCGGCCCCGTTGGGGCCGAGCAGGCCGTAGATGACGCCCTTAGGCACCGTGAGCGTGAGCCCATCCACAGCGGTGTGCCCAGCGAACCGCTTGACGATGTGGTCTGCGGCGAGAATCGCGGTGTTCATGGGACCGAAAAGCTACTCGGTCGAGACGGGTTGTGCTGCTCCAGCCAGGGCGGCGTGCAAAGTGTGCCAGGAGAGACTCGCGCACTTCACCCGGGCGGGGAACTGCCGCACGCCGGCGAAGGCGGCCAGCTTCCCCAACACCCGGGGATCGGCAGGAGCGTCCGGGCCGCCGGTCACCATCTCATGGAAGTCGTGAAACAGCCGCTCGGCTTCCGTTTTCGACTTGCCGGCCACGGCCGCCGTCATCAGGGAAGCCGATGCGGTGCTGATCGCGCACCCCGACCCCTGGAAGCCGATTTCCTTGATCACGTCGTCGTCGAGCCGGAGGTACACCGTGAGGTGATCCCCGCAGAGCGGGTTGTCGCCTTCGGCGCTGCGGTCCGCGGGCTCGAGCTTCTTGAAGTTACGGGGGCGGCGGTTGTGCTCGAGGATCGTCTGCTGGTAGAGGTCGGCGAGGTCGCTCATGCTCCGAATACCTGTTGCACCTTTTCGACCGCGGCGACGAGCGCATCCACGTCAGCGCGCGTGTTGTAGAAGGCGAACGAGGCGCGCGCCGTCGCCGGGAGCCCGAAGAAATCCATGACGGGCTGGGTACAGTGGTGCCCGGTGCGGATCGCGACGCCTTCCTGGTCCACAATGGTTCCGACGTCGTGCGCGTGGACGCCCTCGACCGTAAACGACACGACGCTAGCCTTGTGCCCCGCGGTGCCGATCACCCGGACCCCCGGCAGTGCCGAGAGTCGGTCCGTTGCGTAGCGGAGGAGGTCCTGCTCATGAATCGCCAGCGCCTCGCGGTCGAGGCCGCCGAGGTAGTCGATGGCCGCGCCCAGGCCGATGGCTCCAGCGATGTGCGGCGTACCCGCTTCGAACTTCGCGGGAATCGGGGCGAAGGTCGTCTTCGCGAACGTGACCGAGCGGATCATGTCGCCGCCGCCCTGATAGGGGGGCAGGGCCTCGAGCCGGTCGGCGCGGCCGTACAGCAGTCCGATGCCGGTGGGGCCGAACATCTTGTGGCCGGACACCGTGTAGAAGTCGCAGCCCAGCGCTTGCACGTCGATCGGCAGATGCGGCGCGGCCTGCGCTCCGTCGACGAGCACCGGGATGCCCTTGGCGTGGGCGAGCCGGACCATCTCGCGGATGGGATTGATCGTCCCCAACGAATTGGATACGTGCACGACCGCCACGATCTTCGTCCGGGGACCGAGGAGCTTCTCGTATTCGTCGAGCAACAGCTCGCCACGGCGGTTCATCGGAATGACCGTGAGTCTCGCGCCACGTTCCTCGCAGATGAGCTGCCAGGGAACGATGTTCGAATGGTGCTCCATGGCGGAGACGAGCACCTCGTCTCCCCGTTTCAGATTGGCGTGCCCGAACGACGAGGCGACGAGGTTCACGCCCTCCGTCGTCCCGCGCACGAACAACACCTCCCGTGCCTCCTTGGCGCCCAGGAACCGCCGAGCCTTTTCGCGGGCGCCGTCGTAGGCAGCGGTGGCGTGCTCGCTCAGGTAGTGGACGCCGCGATGGACGTTGGCGTTGCCCTCTTCGTAATAGCGCGTGAGGGCGTCGAGGACGGCGCGCGGCTTCTGGCTCGTCGCCGCGTTGTCGAGATACACCAGGGCGCTGCCCCGCACCTTGAGTTGCAGCGCGGGGAACTCCGCCCGGAGCTTCGCGACGTCGAGCACGGGACGGGAACCTGCCGCCGCGGAGATCGGCGGACGGACGATCGTCATGTGGCCTGCTGCCAACTATCCATGTGCAGCCGCTCGCGGACAATGCGGTCGAGCTGCGTCCGTACGTCGGGGACGCCGACTCGCGCGAGGATCTCGGTGCCGAACCCGTACGTGAGGAGCGCACGCGCCGCCTCGGCCCCGAGCCCCCGGCTACGCAGATAGTAGAGCGCGGTCGGGTCGAGCGGGCCGACCGTGGAGCCGTGGGTGCACTTCACGTCGTCGGCGTAGATCTCGAGCTGCGGCTGGCTGTCGGCCCGGGCGTCGCGCGAGAGCAGGAGGTTGTTGTTCGTCTGCTTGGAGTCGGTACGCTGGGCGCCCGGCCGGACGATGATCCGCCCGTTGAACACGCCGCGCGCCTCCGCGTCGAAGATGCCGTTGAACACCTCATGGCTCTCGCAGTGCGGTTGCGCGTGATCGATGCAAGTGTGGTGGTCCACGTGCTGTCGACCTCCCAGCACCTGCAGCCCGTTCAGGATCAGGTAGCCCCCGGTGCCACCCAGCACGGCGGTGAGGTCATGGCGCGAGAGGCCGGCTCCGAGGACGACGGCGCACGACTCGAGGGCGCTGTCCCTGCCCTGATGGGAGTAGGTGGTCGCGACATGATAAGCGTTCGGGCTCTCGCGCTGCACCCGGTAGTGCTCGCCGCGGGCGCCGTCGCCCAAGACGAGCTCCGTCACGGCGTTCGTGAGGGAAGCCGCGTCGCCGAGCCCGGCGTACGTCTCGACCACGGTCGCGCGTGCCTCACGCCCAAGCACGATGAGATTCCGCGGATGCCACATCGGATGGCCGGCGACGGCGGTCGCGACGAACAGCAGCTGCAGCGGTGCCTCGATGATGGTCTTCGCCGGCACCGAAACGAACGCGCCATCAGCGAGGAACGCGGTCGCAAGCGCTGTGAACCCGTGGGCGTCGAAGCGGGCGTACTTGCCGAGGTGCGCCTCGACCAGCGCTGGCTCCGCCGCTAGTGCGGCGGCCAGCCCGCCGAGGCGCACGCCGTCCGGGAGCCCCTGCGCAGAGGACAGGTCGGGAGCGAACCGGCCGTTCACAAACACCGCGCGGGGCGTCGCGCGACCCCCCACGAGCAGCGGGGCGAGGTCGTCGAGGGTCGGCAGCGGGGTGTCGGGGGGGATCAGCGAGAACGGCGTCTCGGCGATCGCCTGGACGCTGGTGAACCGCCACGCCTCCTGGTGCGTCGTGGGGAAGCCGACCTCCGCGAACCGGGCGATCGCCCGCGCGCGGAGCGGCTTGAGCCACGCGGGGGCCCGCGCGCTTCCCCCGCCGTTGCCCACGAACGCCCGGTACTCGGCGAGGAAATGCTCCTTCACGCGATCGCCGCCTCGGGCCGGAGCCAGTCGTAGCCTTTCTCTTCCAGTTCCAGCGCCAGGGCCTTGCCGCCGGACTTCACGATCCGGCCGTCCGCCAGCACGTGGACGAAGTCGGGCACGATGTAGTTGAGCAGGCGCTGGTAGTGCGTCACGACGACGAACGCCCGGTCCGGCGCCCGCAGCTTGTTCACCGCCTCGGCGACCGTCTTCAAAGCGTCGATATCGAGCCCCGAATCGGTCTCGTCGAGGATCGCGAGGCGCGGCTCGAGCACGGCGAGCTGCAGGATCTCGTTGCGCTTCTTCTCGCCGCCGGAGAACCCCTCGTTCACCGGCCGGCTCAGGTAGCTGTCGTCCCAGCCGATCGCCTTGAGCTTCGTCTCGAGGATCTGCGCGAAGTCCAGCGGGTCGAGCTCCTCGAGACCCTGATGCTGGCGGATCGCGTTCACCGCCGAGCGCAGGAAGTAGGCGTTGGTGATGCCGCGGATCGCCACCGGGTATTGAAAAGCCAGGAACGCCCCGGCGCGTGCCCGCTCTTCGGGCTTCATCGCCAGCAGGTCGTTGCCGTCGTAGCGGACGGTGCCCTGCGTGACCGTGTAGGCCGGATGGCCCGCTAGGACCTGAGCGAGCGTGCTCTTGCCAGAGCCGTTGGGGCCCATGATGGCGTGCACCTCGCCGGCGTGAACGCGCAGGGTGACCCCGCGGAGGATTTCCTTCCCTTCAGCGGTCGCGTGGAGGTCGGTGATCTCGAGCAGGGGACTACCCAACGGACCCCTCCAGGCTGATGCCCAGGAGGTTCTGGGCCTCCACGGCGAACTCCATCGGCAGCTCCTTGAAGACTTCCTTGCAGAATCCGTTGACGATCATGGAGACGGCGTCCTCGGCGGAGAGACCCCGTTGCTTGCAGTAGAAGATCTGATCCTCGCCGATCTTCGACGTGGACGCCTCGTGCTCCATGATCGCCGTGCTGTTGCGCACGTCGATGTAGGGGAACGTGTGGGCGCCGCACTGGTCGCCGATCAGCATCGAGTCGCACTGCGAGTAGTTCCGCGCGCCCTCGGCGCCCTTCAGGATCTTCACGAGGCCGCGGTAGGTGTTCTGGCCGTGGCCCGCCGAGATCCCTTTCGAGACGATCGTCGACCGCGTGTTCTTCCCGATGTGGATCATCTTGGTGCCGGTGTCGGCCTGCTGGCGGTTGTTGGTCACCGCGACCGAATAGAACTCGCCGATCGAGTTATCGCCCTGGAGGATGCAACCGGGGTACTTCCACGTGATCGCCGACCCGGTCTCGACCTGGGTCCAGGAGATCTTCGAGTTCTTCCCCGCGCACTTGCCGCGCTTGGTGACGAAATTGTAAATGCCGCCGCGCCCCTGCTCGTCGCCGGGGTACCAGTTCTGGATCGTCGAGTACTTGATGGTGGCTTCGTCCAGGGCGATGAGCTCGACGACGGCGGCGTGCAGCTGGTGCTCGTCACGCATCGGCGCCGAACAGCCCTCGAGGTAGCTGACGTAGCTGCCTTCGTCCGCGACGATCAGTGTTCGCTCGAACTGTCCCGTCGATTTGGCGTTGATGCGGAAATAGGTCGAGAGCTCGAGCGGGCAGCGCACGCCCTTCGGCACGTAGCAGAACGACCCGTCTGTGAACACCGCGGAGTTCAGCGTCGCGAAGAAGTTGTCGGTGTAGGGGACGACCGTGCCGAGCCACCGCTCGACCAAGGCGGGGTGCTCGCGCACCGCGTCAGAGAACGAGCAGAAAATGATGCCGTACTTGGAGAGCTCTTCCCGGAAGGTCGTCGCCACCGACACGCTGTCGAACACGGCATCCACCGCTACGCCCGTGAGCCGCTTCTGCTCGGCCAGCGGGATGCCCAGCTTCTCGAACGTGTCGAGAAGCTTGGGGTCCACGTCGCCCAGGCTCTCGGGACCCTTCTCCTGCTTGGGCGCGGCGTAGTAGTGGATCGCCTGGTAATCGATCGGCCCATAGGTGATGTTCGCCCACTTCGGCTCGCCCATCGTGAGCCAGTGCCGATACGCCTTGAGCCGCCACTCCAGGAGGAACGCCGGCTCTCCCTTTTTCTGCGAGATCAGGCGGATGATGTCTTCGTTCAGCCCCGCCCGCACGACGTCCGAGGCGATCGTGGTCTCGAACCCGTACTTGTACGGCTGGAGGACGCGCGCCTCGATGGATGTCATACGCACTCCCCCGACGGCGCGCAGCCGTGGAAGGTGATCTGGTACTCGCACGCGTTACAGCCGTGCACGATATGCGTCCGCCGCTCGACGGCCGCCCCGAGCACCGTCTGCAGGAACTGCTCTTCGGCGGCGCAGACTTCCGGGAACCGCTCGGCCACGGCGCGGATCGCGCAGTTGTGCTCGGAGAGCCGGAACGTGCCGGCCTCAGCCTGCCAGTCGGCCATGTAACCCGCTTCGCTCATGACCCGCGCCACTTCGGCGAGCCGCTGCTCGGACGACACCCCAGCCAACCGAGTCGTCAGCTGCTGCGTCAGGTCGGCGTAATGCTCTCGGAAGATCTCGACCGCCGTCTCCCGCCCCGCCTTCTCCGCGAGGCGCTCCAGCACGTCGGTCAACGCCCGCTCGTACTGCCGCGGGAAGAGCGACTCCCCTTCGGCACTCAGGCGGTAAGCGTAGGTCGGCGCGCCGACCCCGCGCTGCTCGCGCCCGTAGGCGATGAGCTGCTCGGCCTCGAGCTCCTTGAGGTGGTGGCGGATCGCGTTGGGCGAGACCCGCAGCTTCTCGGCGAGGTCCTTGGCGGTGAGCGGCTGCGCCCGCTTCAGCTCCAGGAGGATTTGGCCCCGAAGTCCTTTATGCGCGGCCAGTTGCGGCGTTGGGGTTCCCATGCGAGGAATGCTACGCCCCGTACAAGTGATTGTCAACTAAATCAAAGGAGATTGGTGTGAATTGGTAACACCTTATGATACAGCATGTTATAGGTCGTCAGTTATCAGTTTTCAGTAACCGATGACCGAGAACTGACAACCGTGAACCTCAGTACGCATCCCGGTTCACCTCGCGCACCAGCCGCTCATAGTCCTCCGGAGTATTCAAGTCGTCGACCACGGCGGGATCATCCCCGGCGAGAGTGACAGTTTGGCTAGCGTGCTCGCGCAGCACCGCTCGAGCTCCCTCCGTTCGAGCAGCGGGGCTCGACTCCAATGCCCCGAACAGGGCGGCATCCCAGATCACGGGGTGCCCGCGGCGCCCGCCGAACGCGGGGACGACCGCCCCCGGCTGCTCCCGCCTCCAGGTCTCGATCAGGCGCTCGACGGTGGCGATGCGAACGTGCGGGAGATCGACGGGCCAGACCAGAGCGGCGGCGGGGCGGAGCGGTTGGAGGGCCGACAGCGCAGCGCGGAGCGAAGCGATGGGGCCGGCGTCCACGTCCAGGTTCTCGACAATGAGGCAGTCGTGCGTGGCCAGAACAGGTCGGATCCGGGCGGCGTCGGGACCGAGCACCACGACTCGGGTCTTCAGGTCCAGTGCCTCGAAGGCTTCGAGGATGCGCACGATGAAGGGAGCCCCACGGAAATCGAGCAGGGCTTTGGGGGTGCCCATCCGGGCCGAGCGCCCGGCCGCGAGGATGACGCCGGCAAGGGGCATGGGGTCTCAGAGCTTAGCTGTGCAGAGGGTTGCACGCTACCTGCAAACAGGCACATTAGACGCCCCCTATGGCTATCCGTCGCATTCGCCAACTCGGCGACCCCATTCTGCGCGTGCGCTGCGAGCGCACGCAGGATCCCAAGTCGCCGGCGATTCGTCTGGTCGCGGACGACCTCCGGGATACGCTCAAGGCCGCCCGCAAACGGTACGACATGGGCCGGGCCATGGCGGCACCCCAAATCGGCGCGCCGGTGCGCGTCGTCGTCGTCGAGATTCCCAAACAGATGCGCTGGGTGATGGTGAACCCCGAGATCACCGACGTCGGTCCCGACGACTTCCTGGTCTGGGACGACTGCTTCTGCTTCCCGAACCTACTGGTGCGCGTGTCCCGGGCTTACCAGATCACCGTGACGTGGCAGGACGTGAAAGGGGACATGCACACGGAGCAGCTCGAGGGTCCCATGGCGGAGCTGATCCAGCATGAGATCGACCACCTCGACGGCATTCTCGCCGTGGATCGCGCGACGGGGCTCGACCCGTTCGCGTTCCGGCGGGAGTGGGAGAAGCTGCACGACAGCGCCGAGCGCCACGGTCCGCCGACGCCTCGCGAGATTCTCTGACGGCTCTCCCTCGGGGAGAGGGGGAGCGGCCGTCTCCACTCTCTCGCCGAGGTTCAGCGGCTGGGCCTAGCAGCAGTTACCCAGGCACCACGGGCAGTCGGACACGAGCCTCACCTCCTTTCTTCTTCCGGGGATGGATACCGACGACGCATTTGCCGCCGCGCCGCAGGGCGAGGCGGGCGCGAAGCCGGCGCTGGTCTTCCTGCGCATCCACACAGCAGCACGCCGTTTCGATGCAGGCGGTGAGCGGCTTGAGGAGGGGATGATCCTTCTGGCGCAGCGCGTAGTAGGCCCAGCGCCCCTCGCGACGCTGCGTGACGAGGCCGGCTTCTTTGAGAAGCTTCAGCTGGCGGCTGACGTTGGGCTGCGGTTCTCCCAGAACGTCCACCAACTCGCAGACGCAGAGGCCGTCGGGCGCCATCAGCAGGCAGCAACCGATCCGCAGGCGTACGCTGTCGCCCAGCGCGGCGAAGGCACGATCAATGACGGTCGTGGTGAGGGTCGTGATCATATTCTCAAAGTGGAATATGTGAATATGGGACCGCCACGTCAAGACCCCAACGCTTCGATGGCCTCGGTGCGTCGGCGCGCCGGCGCGTCTAGATTGGTCTGTGACAGGGGTGCCCGCCAGTCTCATCAGGCGGGCTGAGAACACACCCTTACCACCTGATCCGGTTCGTACCGGCGGAGGGAGTCACGATGTCCTGTGTCACGCAGATGCATCACGCCCGCCAGGGCGCGCTCACCCCCGAGATGCGCCGCGTCGCCGAGCGCGAGGACCTGGCGCCCGAACTGGTTCGCGAGGAGATCGCGCGCGGACGGCTCATCATCCCAGCCAACGTCGGTCACCTCGCGAAGCGGCTGGATCCCATGGCGATCGGCAAGGTCGCCACGGTCAAGATCAACGCCAACATCGGCAACTCCGCCGTCACCAGCGACATCGACGGTGAGCTCGACAAGCTCCACCACGCGGTGCACTACGGGGCCGACACGGTGATGGACCTCTCCACGGGCGGCGACATCGACCGCATCCGGGCGGCCATTCTCGACGCTTCGCCTGTACCCGTCGGGACGGTGCCCATTTACCAGGCGGTGCAGAATGTCCCGCGGATCGAGGAGCTGACTGCGGACGATCTGTTCGATATGGTCGAGCACCAGGCCCAGCAGGGCGTGGACTACGTCACCGTGCACTGCGGTATCTTGCGCGAGTACGTCCCACTCGCGTTGGGACGGGTTACGGGGATCGTGTCGCGCGGCGGCTCGCTCCACGCGTATTGGATGACGGCGCACAACCGACAGAATCCGTTCTACGAAGACTTCGACCGGCTGCTGGAGATCGCGCGCCGCTACGACGTGACGCTATCGCTGGGCGACGCGCTGCGTCCCGGCTCGCTCGCCGACGCCAACGACCGCGCGCAGTTCGCCGAATTGGAGACCCTCGGCGAGCTGACGACGCGCGCCTGGGCCCGGGACGTCCAGGTAATGATCGAGGGGCCCGGCCACATCCCGCTGCACCTGATCGAGATCAACGTCCGCAAGCAGAAGGCACTGTGCCACGAGGCGCCGTTCTACACGCTGGGCCCCCTTGTGACCGACATCGCGCCGGGCTACGACCACATCTCCTCGGCGATCGGCGCGGCGATGATCGGCTGGTACGGCGCCGACATGCTGTGCTACGTGACCTGCAAGGAGCACCTCGGACTCCCCAACGCCGCAGAGGTGCGCGAAGGCGTGATCGCCTACAAGATCGCGGCCCATGCCGCGGACGTCGCCCGCGGGCGCCCGGGGGCCCGCGACCGAGACGACGCACTGTCCCGGGCGCGGTTCGGGTTCGACTGGAACGAGCAGTTCCGTCTCGCCCTGGACCCCGAGCGCGCGCGCGCGCTGCACGACGAGTCCCTGCCCGCCGAGTACTTCAAGAGCGCCGAGTTCTGCGCGATGTGCGGGCCGAAGTTCTGCTCGATGCACATCACGCGGGAGATCGAGCGGAAGTTCGGGAAGGACGCCGGCAAGGTGGAGGAGCCGGTGCCGGCGGACTAGGTCACTTCCCCACGAGCGCGAACGCTCGCACCGGAAAGCTGCCGATCCTCTTTACCCTCGGTGGGACCGCGAAGAACCGGAACCCGGACGCCGGCACGCGATCCAGCCCGCACAAGTGCTCGACGATAGGGATGCCCGCCGCCAGCAGAGCGGTGTGGACCGGCCGCGTGCCATCGCTGTCGTCGTCGATGTTCAGCGAGTCGATGCCGACCAATGCCGCGTCGCCGTCCACGAGGTGCCGCGCGGCCGCCGCCGTGAGGAACGGGTGCCCCTTCCCGTAGCGCTCGGTGCGCCAGTAGCGGGCCCAGCCAGTGTGAACCAGCACGGCCTTCCCACGCACCTCGACCCCCCCGAAGACATCGGCGTCGATCGCCCGTCCCCGATCGGCGCCGTGAACGACAACTCCGTCAAGGTTCGCCACCGCCTCAAGCGCATAGCCGGCGATGTCCTTCCCCTCTGCGTAGCGGTGGAAGGGAGCGTCGATGTAGGTCCCCGTGTTCGCGAGCAGATCGATCATCCCGAGCTGGAAGGTCGTGCCGGGCGCATAGCGGGCGTTGGAGGCCTCGCGGCTGAGCCAGTCGCGGATCTTCGGCGCGGGGAGGCCGGGATAGGTGATCATCCCGTCCTCGATCTCGTGACTCAGATCGATGAGGCGGGCCATAATCGCGCCAGGGCTTTGAGCAGTTGGCCTTCCACGGATCCCCCATCAGGCGCTTCGGCCAACACCTGAGCGAAGCGCCGCTTGAGCAACGGATCGCGCATCCCCTGGGCAGCGAACTGCACGGTGAGGGGGATGAACCAGGACGCCTGCCGGGCCCCTGGTCCCGCCCGCGCCACCGCGGCGTATTGCTCGAAGAGCGCGAGCTGGAACGCACCCTTGGACGGGAACTGCCGGTAGATCGCGCCCTTGGTGAATCCGGCAGCCTCAGCGACTTCGTCTAACGTGACCGAGTCGAAGCCGCGCTCAGCGAAGAGCGGCAGGCCAGCCTCGATCAGCCGGGTTCTAGTTTCCGCCTTACGGCGCTCTCGAACGATACCCACAGGAATCTAAGATACGCATTCGTATCGTTGGCAGCCAGTAAAAGCGGCCTTGACGCCGCAGATAGATACTTGTGAGTATCTATACTACTACTTTCGCAGCACCTCGAGACTCTCGTCCGAGGTGAGCGGCAGCCCGGTGACCTGGACGCGATGACGGCGAACACCGCCATGCGGGCGATCTATTGATCGCGGTGCAACCCATCGAGCAGTGCAATGCGCAGCTCGATCGTAAAGCGGTGGCGCCGACCGTTGACCTAAAGGCGCACGGCCATCTAAGTTGTGGCCTCGCACGCGAGTCCACGCACTCGCGCCCGGCTGAGGAGTCCGATGCCCTACATCATCGCGGAACCCTGCATCAACGTGAAGGACCGGTCCTGCGTGGACGTGTGTCCCGTGGATTGCATTTATGAGGGCGAGGACATGCTGTACATCCACCCGGATGAGTGCATCGACTGCGGCGCGTGCGAGCCCGAATGCCCCGTGACGGCGATCTTCCCCGAGGAAGACTGCCCCCCGCAGTGGAAGAGCTTCATCGCCAAGAACCGGGACGTGTTCAACGGTCCCAACCCGCCCGGCAAGCCGCAGCGCAAGGGCGCCTAGAGCCGCTCCAGAAACTCCACGAGAATCCGCGTCGCGGCGAGCGGCTGCTCGAGCGGCGCCAGATGCGCCGCCGCAGGTACGCGCTCGAGCCGCGCGCCGGAAATGGCTGCGACCATCGCTTCCATAGCCGGCGGCGGCGAGATCCGATCCTCCTCGCCGACCAGGGCGAGCGTCGGCACCCGCACCATGGCCAGCGTGGGCCGCGAATCTGGGCGGTCGCGAAGGGCCCGGAGCGCCCCCACCATCCCAGGCACCGGCATCCGCTCGATCATCTCCCGCACGTCGCGGACAACCTCGGGTTGGCCCTCAAAGGTCTGCGGGGCGAGCACGAGAGGGAGCAGCCGCTCGGCGACCGCGGCCTGGCCGTGCCGCTGGGCGACCGCAATGAGATCGTCCCGGCCGCGCCTGGCTTCCGCGGTATCGGGCTCGGCCTTGGTGTCGCAGAACACGGCGGCGCGCACGCGCTCCGGGTGGCGTCGCAACAGTTCAAAGAGGATGTAGCCCCCCATCGAGAGACCGCACACGACCGCCTGCGAGGCGCCGACCGCGTCCAGCACCGCCGCGACGTCGTCGGCATACCGCGCGATCGAGTAGCCATCTGCGGGGGCGCTGGACGCGCCGGCGCCTCGCAGGTCCGGCGCGATGCGCCGCCACCGGGTGAGCCCCGCGACCTGGTGCTTCCACATCGTGCGATTGAAGGGGAACCCGTGCACGAAGAGCAGCGGCGGGCCGGCGCCCCGCACGTCGACGGCCAGCTCGACGTCGTCCACGCGGACGATCAGCGGTTCACGCGTCACGGTGCCGCAAACGTATGCCAGAAAACAACGCGACGGAATGCGGCCGGCAGGGCGCCCAGCGCAGCGAACGCTTTGGAGCCGTAGGTCTCGTCCAAGGTCACACCGTGCCGAGCCGCCAGCTCCCGCGCCGCCTCGCCGGCGGGCGTGGGATGGCCGTAGCCGGGGCCGACGCCGTCCAAGATCCACGGGATGCGGGATGAGGGATGGGGGATGGGGATGCCGCGGTGCGCGAGGAGACGGGCGGCCCCGCCAGCCAGACGCGCGATCCGCCAGCGGTTAGCGACAAGCGCGGTGGTGACCCGCACACCCACGACCACCGTCCGCCATCCCAAGGCGCCCATCGCGAGTGCGAGCCCGGCGGCGGTCCCACCGGTGCCGAGCGGCAACACGATGGCGTCGGGCGGGGCGGGCAGCTGGTCGGCGAGCTCCAGTCCGGCGAGCAGGTGGCCGACGACCGCGGCCGGGGCCGCGCCGCCGCCGGGAATCCAGCGACGGCGACCGAGGCGGGCCGCCGCCCGCCACGCCGTCCAGAGCGCGAACGGGAATCCAGCGCGCGATCGACTGCGCACCACGACGTCCGCTCGCGCGACGGACGCCGCGGCGAGCGCTCGGGTGGTGGCGGTCTCGGGTTGCGGAAACTGAGCGAGGACGGTGCGAAGGCCGAGGTCCCGGGCGTGGGTGGCGGTGGCGACGCAGTGCGTCGAGCCGAGCCCGCCGATCGTCACACATACCGTCCCCGCGGGCAGTCCGATGAGGAGGAACTCAAGGCCGCGGACCTTGTTGCCGCCGCCGCGGGTCGACGAGCGGTCCTCGCGCTTGAGCCACAGCTCCGCGCACCCCGTGGCAGCCGCCAAGTCCGGCCGGACGTCGGCGGGCGTGGGCCAGCCGCCGAGACTGCACGGCGCGAGGGCGCCACGTATCTTTCGCGAAAGCTCAATCGGATCCATGACCATGCGGGTTTCGACCGATTACATCCGGCACGCGGCGCGCGCCGCGCGCAAGTGCGGAGGAGACCCCTTCGGCGGCGCGCCCCAGCCCCCGGACGCCGAGTTCTACAAGACCCTCGCCAAGGCGCTCGAGGAGATCGCCGCCGGGCTGGAGCAGCTCAGTAAAGAAGAATAGCGCGTGGACGGGTACCTCCGCTCCGCCGCCGCGGTCGCCGAGACCGTCGCGGCGTTCCGCCGCGAGCCCCTGGTCGCCGTGGACACGGAAGCGGCGAGCTTCCACCGCTATGTGGACCGCGTCTACCTCATTCAACTCTCGACCCGCGCGGCGACGGCGATCATCGACCCTCTCGCGGTGACCGACCTCGCGCCACTGGGCGGCTTGCTCGCCGACGCCCAAATCGAAAAAGTCTTCCACGACGCCGATTACGATCTGCGAATCCTGGACCGCGACTACCAATTCCGGGCCCGGCGCCTGTTCGACACGAGGATCGCAGCCCAACTGGCCGCCGAGCCCGCGATCGGGCTGGCCGCGCTCCTCGAGAAGTACGTCGGTGTCCGGCTCCCCAAGACGCATCAGAAGGCGGACTGGTCGCGGCGGCCGCTGCCCCCGGAGATGCTGGCCTACGCCGCAGACGACACCCGACACCTCCTCAAACTCCGCGACGCCCTGCGCGCCCGGCTCACCGAGCTGGGCCGGCTCTCCTGGGCGGAGGAGGAGTTCCGCCGGCTCGAAGAGTTGCGCTGGTCGGGGCCGGCCGGCGAGGGCGACGCCTACCTGAGAGTGAAGGGCGCGAAGACGCTGTCCCCGCGCCAGCTCGCCGCCCTGCGGGAACTGGTCGGCTGGCGGGAATCCGTGGCGCAGCAGGAGGACCGGGCGCTGTTCCGCATCATCGGCAACGATGCACTGCTGGCGGTGAGCCGGGCCCTACCCAAGTCCGCCGGCGACCTGTCCCGTGTCCCCGACCTCCCGGCCTCGCTCGCCCGGCGGCACGCAGCGCCCTTGCTCGACGCGGTGGCGCGCGCGCGGGCGTTGCCCGAGGCGGCCCTCCCCGAGATCGAGCGCGCGCGCCGCCCTCCCAAGGACTCCACGCTCGACGAGCGCGTGGAGCGTCTCAAGGCAGTGCGGAACCGGGTGGCGCAGGAGTTAGGGATCGATCCCGGCGTGCTGTGCGGGCGCCCGACGCTCGAAGCCGTCGCCCGCGCGGCCCCAAACGACCGCGCCGGGCTCGCCCGGGTGGGCGAGCTCCGGCGCTGGCAGGCGGAGGTGCTGGGCGACGCGCTGCTCGTCGCGCTCTAGAAGCCGAGCATCGCGCGCACTTTGGGATCGATCTTCTCCGGCGTCCAGTACGGCTCCCACACGATCTCGACATCCACATCCTTCACGCCCTCGAGGGGGCGCAGCGTTTTGTGGATGTCGTTCAGGATGAGGGGGCCGGCGGGACAGCCGGGCGAGGTGAGCGTCATGGCGATGTGAACGTTCCCGTCCTCCACCTCCACGTCATAGACCAATCCCAGGTCGATGATGTTGAGGTTGAGCTCCGGATCCTTGACGGTGCGTAGCGCCTCGCGGACCCGCTCGTCGGTGATCGTCCCAGTCGTCATGGTTTCTCCTCGGCGAACCTACGCGCGGCGCCCCGCCACGGTCAATTCCCCGGCGGAGGAGCATAGCCGCGCACCGCACAACGGCGGCGCCGCGCGACCCAGGCGTACACGCGCCGCGCCACGGGCCGCACACCGGGGATCGCGAAGAGCCAGCGCATCCAGCGCCGCCCCGGCAGCAGTCGCAGGATCTCCGGGACGGCGTCGGCACCGGCGAAGACGCGCCGGTCGGGGAACACGAGGTGCATCGCCGCCGCGAGCGCCGGCAGCGGAATCCCGAACCGCGCGACCGTCGCCTGGTCCTGAAACGGCACCAAGGTAATGCGATGTTCCCGGTCCCAGCGGCGCACCAGCTCGACACTGCGTCGGCACAGCCCACACTCGCCGTCGTAGATCAGCGTCGCCGCGCTCCGGTCAGCGGGCATCGCTCGCCTGGGCGGCCGCGTCCGCCACCCGGCCGCGCACTTCCTTGAGTACCGTGAACGACCGCCGCGCCCGGGGAGCGAACGCCCGGTTGGTGAGCAGCACGACGAACAGGCCGCGATCCGGATCGATCCACAACGAGGTCCCCGTCCAGCCGGTATGGCCGAAGCTGCGCGGGCCGAACTCGGTCCCGGCGCTGCTCACCGTCTCGCCCGTGGGCACCGCCTGCCAGCCCAGCGCCCGGGCTTCCGTGCCGTGCCCGAAGTCGGCGGCCTTGGTGGTGAATAGCCGGACGGTCTCCGACCGGACCACGTGGCGGCCGTCGGGGAGCGCGCCCTCATGCAGGATCCATTGCGCGAAGCGCGCCACGTCCGGGGCGCTGGCGAACAGCCCCGCGTGTCCCGCGACGCTGCCGAGCCGCGCCGCGTTGCGATCATTCACTTCGCCCGCCACCGCGTGGCCGTGCCACTCGCCGGTCGGCGCGATGCGCCGCCGCAAGGCGACGGGCGGGCGGTAGAGCGTGTGCGTGAGCCCCAGCGGCGCGAAGATCTCGCCCGCCGCGAAGCGATCGAGCGGCTCACGCGCGGCCCGTCGCACGATCTCGCCCAGCAGGATCGCGTTCACATCGGAGTAGAGGACGCGCGTCCCGGGGCGGTAGATCGGGGACTCGGCGAACACGCGCCGCAGCGCCGCCGCGGCATCCGCTTCGCGATAGAGCGGCAGGGTGGCCCGCAGCCCCGACGTGTGCGTGAGCAGGTGGCGTACCGTGAGCCCCTCGGTGCCCGCGGCCTGGAACTCCGGGAGGTAGGTCCGCACCGGGACGTCGAGCCGCACCGCGCCACGCTCGACGAGCACCATCAGGGCGGAAGTCGTTGCCACGATCTTGGTGAGCGACGCGAGATCGAACAGCGTGCTGTCGGGGTCCACCGCGGCGCTCCGCGGCGACCATGTGAATCGTCCGTAGCCGTTGAGGAAGAGGATGGTGTCCGCCCGGCCCACGACCAGGACGGCGCCCGGGTACGCGCCCGCGCGAATTCCGGATTGGACGATCGGATCGAAGGTCGCGGCGTCGAAGCCCGCGTGTGCCGGCGCGGGCGCCCCGGCGCCGGCTTGTAGCAGGACCAGCGCCGCTACGACCAAACCCCGGGGATGCGTCGGTGGCAGGAAGGGCAGCGGCCGTCCGGTCCGATGCGCTGCTGTTTGATCGCGTAGCCGGAGCGCTCGATCAGCAGATCGCCGCAATCAGGGCAGTAGGTGTGTTCCCAGCGTCCGACCCGCCCTGGGAGGTTACCGGCGTAGACGAACCGGAGTCCGGCGCGCGCCCCGATCTCGCAGGCGCGCACCAGCGTCGCGGCCGGCGTGTCGTCCGGATCCGTCATCTTGTAGTCCTTGTGGAACGCCGTGACGTGCCACGGAATCTCGGGCGAGACCGAGGTGATGTAGTCGGCCGCGCGAGTGAGCTGGACGTCATCGTCGTTGAAGCCGGGAACGATGAGCGTCACGATCTCCAGCCAGAACCCGCGCTCGTGGACCAGGCGCACCGCGTCGAGCACGTGCTGCAGCACGCCGCCAAGCTCGCGGTAGCGCCGGTCGTCCATCGCCTTGAGGTCGATCTTGTAGCAGTCGGTCCACGGCCGGATGAAGTCGAGCACCTGCGGCGTGGCATTGCCATTGGAGATGAACGCGGTCTTGAGACCGCCCGCCCGCGCCGTCTTGAACACCGCGACCGCCCACTCGGCCGTAATGAGCGGCTCGTTGTACGACGAGCCGACCATGCGGGCGCCCTGGCGGTGGGCGAGCCGCACCAGCTGGTCGGGCGTGATGTCGGTCGGCAGCACGCCGGCCGTCTCGTCGCGCAGGGCCTGAGAGGTCAGCCAGTTCTGGCAGTAGCCGCAGTGAAAGTCGCAACCCAGCATCCCGAAGGTGAGCGTATCGCTGCCCGGGAGGCAGTGAAAGAAGGGTTTCTTCTCGGTGGGGTCGCACTGCAAGGCGGCGACATAGCCCGCGGGGACGAGCAGGACGCCGTCCTTGTTGAAGCGGACCTTGCAGATCCCCCGCCGGCCCGGCTTGACGAGGCAGCGGTGGCCGCACGCGAAGCAACGCACCGCGCCGTCCGGGAGGGTTTCGATCAGCTCCCCTTCCCGAACCCGCGCATCGAGCACCTGGGCGAGCGACGCCGCGCCGCCGTCCGGCGCGTCGTGCGTCAGGAACGAGGTGATGCCGCGATGCGCCGCGGGGCTCACCGCAGGCTCCCCGGCGTCAGCTGATACAGCAGCAGCGCCGTGCGGACGTCCCGGTCGGAGAGGCGGCGGATCGTCCCCTTCGCGTACATGAGATCGGTGGAATCGGGGGAATGGTCGAGGCCGATGACGTGGCCGATCTCGTGCAGCGCGACGGCGCGCACGTCGTCGACCCCGAGGGGGCGCCCCTTCGGGTCGAACGTAGCGATGGTCACGGTGGCCCGGAGAATGTGCCCGTCCTGGTCCCATTCCAGGTCGGTCTGGCCGGTGCGCTCGATCTCGAACTGGATGCGCCAGCGAAAGGTCACCTCGGCGTTGGTCGAGTCGCCGCCGAGGTCGAACCGGACTGGCACGCCGGTGCTCCCCCACTCGGCGAAGGCGCCGCGGATAGCGTCGACGAAGCCCGGCTGGAAGTTGGCGACGGTCCCCGGTGTGACGTAGACGCGCACAGGATTCCGCCCGCGGTTGTCCCAGCGATGCAACATCGAGTCCTGGCTGGCGGCGACGATTTCGTTGAGGTACGTCACGCCGGCGCTGGCCCGGACACGGCGGCGCGTCTCCGACCGGGCCAGCGCGTCCATGTAGGAGAGCCCGCCGGTGTCGGCCCCGACGCCCTGGGACGTGGTGGTGGTCGCGGGCGGCTGGGGGGGGGGCCGCGGCGTCGCGGTGTCGGACGCGGTGTGGGTCGCGGTGTCGGGGACCGCGGACACGGGCGGCCGCACCGGGGCCGCGACCGGAACCCGATGGCGCATGAAGACGTTCCACAGAATCGCGAGCGCCATCAGTGTGATGGACGCGGCGATCAGGGCGGTGAGCCGACGCTCGAGCATACGCGCAATATGTCAAAACGCTCGGCTCCGCCGCTAGCTTTGCCCCTCCGCCGTCTCTATGATTGTGGCCCGGCTATGTCGAGACTCGCGTGATCGCTTGGCTTGCGAAGACCGTCGTGCGCCGCCGCTGGCTGGTGCTGGTCGCGTGGGCGGGGCTCGCGGCCCTCTTCCTTCCGCAAGCGCTCGGGGTCCAGCAGGTGCTCGCGGTGCGCGGCGGCTCGGACGAGGAGACCGAATCGTTCCGCGCCGCCCAGCTTCTCAAGCAGGCGTTCCCAGGTCCTTTCGCAGAGTACGTGGCCGTCGTCGTGCACGGGCCCATCTCCCGCGCCAACCGGCGGTTCGACGTCGTGCTGGACACGCTCGCGGCGGCGATGCGGCGCCGGCCGTACGTCCGCGAGGTGGTGGCGGCGAGCAGCCTCGGCGAGTCCACATTCGTGAGCCGGGATCGCCGTACCACCTTCTTCATCGCCGCCCTGGCCACCGACCAGACCGACAACATCAGCAACAACTACGTCCCCGACCTCCGCGCCGCCTTACGCGACGCGCTGGCCCGGGCGCCCGGCGGCGCCGGGTTCGACGTCAAGCTCACGGGATATCCGGCGCTCGATTACGACATCCGCTCGATCAGCGCCGAGGACACCGCGCGCGGGGAGCAACGCGTCCTCCCCGTCACGCTCGTTGTGCTGGTGCTGGCGTTCGGCGCGCTGGTGGCCGCCTTGCTGCCCATCGCGGTCGGCGTGCTCGCGATCACGATCGCCCTGGGCCTCGTGACGCTGGCCGCAAAATTCCAGACGATGTCGGTGTTCGTGCTCAACATCACGACGATGGTCGGCCTGGGCGTCGGCATCGACTACTCGCTGCTCGTGGTGACGCGGTTCCGCGAGGAACTGAACCGCGGGCTCTCCGCGTTCGACGCGGCGGTGCGGACCGTGCAGACCGCCGGTGCGGCGGTCGTCACGTCGGGGCTCACGGTGGTCGTCGGCTTCGCGGGGCTGCTCACGACCCCCCTGGTGGAGACGCGGTCGGTCGGGGTGGGCGGCCTCCTGGTGGTGGCGACGGCGGTGCTGCTCGCCACCACGTTTCTGCCGGCCATGCTCGCGATCCTGGGCCGGAACATCGACCGGCCGCGCTGGCTGGCCCGCCCCCTCGCGAGCATCCATGCGCCGAGCGGCTGGGAGCGCTGGGCGCGCTTCCTGCTGCACCGGCCGTGGCGCGCCGTGGCGGGCGGCGGCCTCGCCGTGGCGCTCCTGAGCTTCCCGCTCACCCAGATTCGCATCGGCGTGCCCGCCCGTAACTGGTTTCCCCCGGAATCCGAGTCCGGCCAGGGGCTCGCGGAGCTCCAGGAGATGGGCGCGAGTGGGGTGATCCAGCCGACGCGTGTGGTGATCCAGCTCCCGGAGGGTGAGTCGGCGCTCTCCCCGTTGCGTCTGCGCGGCCTCAAGACGCTGAGCGACTCGTTGCGTAAGGATCCCCGCGTCAAGGAAGTCCGCGGCGTGGCGACGATCCGACCGGGCATGTCTTCGCTGCAGCTCGCCCTCTTCTACAGCGACAGCCGGGAGGTGCGCGAGCGTTTCGCCCCCTTCTTCAACGCCTATCTGAGCGCGGACAACCGCACGACGCTCGTCGACGTGATTCCCGCCGACACGGTGACCCTGACCGGCCTGATGGACGTCGCCCGCCGCGTCCGCGCCGTCGTCGCCCACCGCGTGCGCGGTCTCCAGGGTTGCGAGATCCTGGTGGGAGGGTTCGCGGCGACGAGCGTGGATCTCCAACACCACCTGCTCAGCCGGCTCCCCGGGGTCGTCGCGCTGATCCTCGGCATCACCGCGCTGATGCTGTTTGTGGCGTTCCGGTCGGTGCTCGTGCCCTTGAAGGCGGTGCTGCTCAACTGCCTCTCCGTGAGCTCCGCCTTCGGCGTCACGGTGCTGGTGTTCCAACACGGCTACGGCGGCCGCCTCTTCGGTCTCGACGGACCCACCGAGGCGATCTTCGTGGTCGTCCCCGTCCTCATCTTCGCGACCGTGTTCGGGCTGTCGATGGACTACGAAGTGTTCCTGCTCACGCGGATGAAGGAAGTCTTCGACAAGACGGGCCGCAACGACCACGCGACTATGGAGGGGCTGTCGGCGACCGCGTCCACGATCACGTTCGCGGCCGCGATCATGATCGCCGTGTTCGGCGTGTTCGCCTTCTCCCGCGTGCTCGCCGTGCAGTTCGTCGGCTTCGGCCTGGCGATGGCGGTGCTGTTCGACGCGACACTGATCCGCATGGTGCTGGTGCCGGCCATCATGCACATCGCGGGGCGCTGGAACTGGTGGCCGGGAGTGCGCGCGCCGAGGCAGGATGGAGAGAACAGCGCCTAAAGCCTCTTGAGCCGGTCTCCCCGGACGTCCCAGTGCCACGCCGGCACGCGCTCGCCGGTTCTCGGATCCTTCAACGGCTTGTACTGCAGCCACGCCGCCTGCATGCCCAACTCGCGTCCGACGGCGAGCAGGCGCTGCTTGTCGGCGCTCACCAGATGGACCATCGGCTCCCCGCGCCACCGGTGCCGGTGAAGCCAAACGCCACCGTCGAGGGCGAAACACATCCCCTCGCGGCGGCGTTCGAACTCCTGCCAGGGACGGGCTACGTGCAGCTGATCCGGCCCTCCACAGTCGCCGTACCGACCGGCGGTCCCGCGCCGAAAAACAGATAGCATTGCCGCGGCGTCTGCGCGTGCACCGCCGTCGCGTTCCAGCCGCCCGTCGACACGGTGACGGTGAGAGTCACCCCGGTGCTGGGCGAGAAGTTATTCAGCATCGCCATGCTGGTCGTGTACTTGACGCTGTCGTAGAAGAAGGCTTCCTCGGCCGTGGCGAGGTTGCGCAGGTCGGACTTCATCTGCGCCATGTAGCTCTTCTCCTTCGTGTTGACGAACTTCGGGATCGCGATGGACGCGAGAATCCCGATGATCACCACCACGATGAGCAGCTCAATCAGCGTGAAGCCACGACGGGACCGCAGCACGGCAAACCCTCCAGGCGCCAAAGGGCACCGGCCATGGAGGGCTGACCCCCAAGGACCGGCGCGACAATAGTGTGGCACCGGGGAGCTTTGCCGCAAGACTTATGCTTATTCCTTGGCATCCACCCAATTGCTTCCGATGCCGACACTTACCACGAGCGGTACCGACAATTTGGCAGCCTCTTCCATATGGCGTTTTACCAGAGTGGAGGCGGTCTCCGTTTCGGCGCTGGGCACCTCGAACACGAGCTCATCGTGCACCTGCAGCACCATCCGAGTCGCGAGGCGCCGCTCGCGCAGCGCGGCGTGAATGCGGATCATCGCGATCTTGATCAAGTCGGCGGCCGAGCCCTGCAGGGGGGAGTTCGTGGCGGTCCGCTCACCGAATGCCCGGATGTTGAAGTTCTTGTCCTTGAGCTCGGGGACGTAGCGCCGCCGGCCGAACAGCGTCTCGACGTAGCCCCTCTCCCGGGCCTCGGCGACTGTGCGGTCGAGCCAGGCGCGCACGCCGGCGAAGCGGCGGAAGTACTCCTGAATGAACGCGCGCGCCTCGTCCTGCGTGATGCCCAACTGGCGGGCCAGCGCGAAGGGGCCCTGCCCATAAATGGTGGCGAAGTTGATCGTCTTGGCCCGCGCGCGCATCTCCGCGGTCACCTGCTCCTGGGGCACGCCGAAGATGACGGCCGCTGTTTGGCGGTGGATATCGCCGCCCTGTCCGAAGGCGGCGACAAAGGCCGGATCGCCGGAGAGGTGGGCCAGAAGCCGCAGCTCGATTTGCGAGTAGTCGGCGGTCAGGAGCACGGCCCCCGGCGGCGCCACGAACGCGCGGCGGATCGCCTCTCCCCGCTCGGTGCGCACGGGGATGTTCTGCAGGTTGGGGTCCGAGCTCGAGAGCCGTCCCGTCGACGCCCCCACCGGATTGAAGCTCGTGTGCACCCGTCGCGTTGAGGGATTGATATACGCTGGGAGCGCGTCCACGTAGGTGGACTTGAGCTTCGACAGCTCGCGGTACTCGATGAGCAGCCGCGGCACCTCGTGGCCCATCGCTGCGAGTTGCTCGAGCACCTCGTAATCCGTCGAGGCACCCGTCTTCGTCTTTTTGAGGACGGGCAGCTGCAGCTTGTCGAAGAGGACGGTCCGCAGCTGCGGGGTGGAGTTGATGTTGAAGTCGACTCCTGCTGCCTGATGGATCTCGCGTTCGAGGTCGCTCAGCTCGGTCGCGAACCGGTGGGACAGGTCCGCCAACAGTTCGCGGTCGACGAGCACCCCCGCCCACTCCATGTCGGCCAGGACCGCGAGCAGCGGCACCTCGATCCCTTCGAGGAGGGGCCGCAGCTTGTGGTCCTCGAGCTCGGCGGCGAACGCCTCCCGCAGGCGCAGCACGGTCTCGCTGTCGTCGCAGCAGTAGCGCGCCGCGGCCGCAACGGGAACCGTGGCGAACGGGCGCTCGGTCCGCCCCTTCCCCGCGACATCCGCATAGGTGCGCAGTTCCGTCCCCAAGACCTCCCGGGCGAGATCGTCGAGAGCGTGGGAACGACGCCCGGGATCGAGGACGAAGCTGGCGAGCGCCGTGTCGTAGGCGACGCCAGCGAGCTCCACGCCCGCCCGCCGCAGCACGATCCAGTCGTACTTGATGTTGTGTCCCGCCTTGGGGACCGCGGAGTCGGCGAGCAGCTCGCGCAACGGCGCGAGCGGAGCGCTTCCCAGCGGCGGCAGGTTTCGCGGCGGGGCGTCGCCCGCGAGCTCGCCGTCCGGCGCGACGTGGGCGAAGGGCAGGTACCAGGATCGTCCCGGCGCCCCGGCCAGCGAGAGTCCGATAAGCTCCGCGCGCATCGGGTCGAGCGACGACGTCTCAACGTCCAGGGCAACGAGCGGCGCGCGCCGGATCTCGGCGATCACCCCGGCTACCCGCCCGACATCGTCGAGCACCGTTGCCGGGGCGGCGGGCGGCACGGCCGCCAGCGGCGCGACCGGCGCCGCACCGGCCGCGAGAGGCGGGGCGCCCAGCCCCACGAGGCGGTCGAGCTTGGGGATGAGCGAGCGGAACTCGAGCTCGGTGAACAGCTCGCGCAGGCGGGGGATGTCCGGCGGGCGGACGCGCAGGTGGTCGAGGTCGAGCGACACCGGCGCGTCGCGACGGATGGTGACGAGATCGCGGGACAGCCGGGCGAGCTCGCTGTGCTGCAGCAGGGCCTCGCGGGCCCGCTTCCCGGTCACTTCCGGCGCGCGCGTGAGGATCGTGTCGAGGTCGCCGTAGGTGCCGAGCAACTCGAGAGCCGTCTTCTCCCCGATCCCCTTGACGCCCGGCACGTTGTCGGAACTGTCGCCCACGAGCGCCAAGTAATCCACGACGCGCTCGGGCGGGACGCCGAGCCGCTCGCTGGCATTGGCCTGGTCGACCCACTGCTCTTCGACGGCCGCGGGGCCGCCTCGGCCCGGGTTGAGCAGGACGATGCGCGGGCCGATGAGCTGGTAGAAGTCCTTGTCGCCCGACACGATGACGGCCTGGAGCCCCCGCTCCGCCGCCGCGGTGGCGAGCGTGCCGATCACGTCGTCGGCCTCGAAGCCTTCGATGCCGATGACCGGGACGCTGAACGCGTCCAGGATCTCTTCGATGCGCTCGACGGCGCGCTCGAAGTCCTGCTGCAACTGCTCGTCCAGCTTCTCGCGCGTCGCCTTGTATTCGGGGTAGGCCTGCTCGCGGAACGAGACGCCGACATCGTGTACCCAGCCGAGGTAAGCGGGGCGGTGTTTCTCGTGAAGGCGCAGCAGGAAGTTGGTCGCGCCCCAGGCGGCGGAGGTGTTCTCGCCGCGCGCGGTGGTGAGGGGGCGGGAGATCATCGCAAAGAAAGCGCGGTAGATGAGCGCGTAGCCGTCAACGAGGAACAGCCGCTCGGCGGGCGGGGCCGTCATGGGCGCAAGATAACAGGGCGCAAATGAAAGCCCCGCCCGGCAGCGCCGAGCGGGGCGGGTCGAACGGCCCGGGGACCGGTCAGACGCGGGTCACATTCGCCGCGTGCAGTCCCTTGTCGCCCTGGAGGACTTCGAACTCCACCGCCTGGCCCTCCGCGAGCGTCTTGAAGCCGTCCATCTGGATGGCGGAGAAATGCACGAACACATCCTCGCCGCCTTCCTGTTCAATGAAGCCGTACCCCTTCGCGTCATTGAACCACTTCACCTTTCCCTTGGCCATTCGATCAGCCTCCTGCAGAGTCACACGTGAGGCGTTGGGCGCCTGCCCGGCAACCTGCTGTCGGGCGGCATAGAAATGCGCCCGGCTGTGGAGGTTGTCAAGCAACCCGGACACGGCCCGGGGCGCGGGGCTAACCGCGCTGGGCTCAATTGGTTGAAGTCGCGTACAAGGCGCGGTACAGCTCGCGGTTGCGGAGCACCGCGCGCACGTAGCCGCGGGTCTCCTGGAACGGGATCAGCTCGAGGAACTGGTCGGGGTCGTCGGCGCCGGGGCGTGCGAGCCAGCGCGTGACGGGCGTGATGCCGGCGTTGTACGCGGCCACGGCGGCATCCACGCGTCCGCCGAAGCGGCGGAGCAGTTCCGCCAAGTGCGCGGCCCCGAGGTGCAGGTTCAAGTCGGGGACGGTGATCCACTCCGGATAGAACGTCACGTCGAGGCCGCGGGCCGTCTGCGCTGCGGTCCCGGGCAACAGCTGCGCGAGGCCGCGGGCGCCGGCCGCCGACAGCGCCTCGAGATCGAAGACGCTCTCCTGGCGCACCAGACCCGCCAGGACCAGCGGGTCGACGCCGAACTCTCCCGCTTCCGCCTCGACCGCGGCCCGGTTGGGCCACGGGAAGATCGCGCGCAACACGCGGGGATCGTTGGGCGCGCGGGTCGCCGCCTGCCAAGCGAGCCGCACGGCCGCCGATCCCCACCCCCGCGCGGCCAGTCCCTCGCTCCACGCCAGCAGCGCATCCACATCCTGCCCAGGCCGGGCAAGCAGCCAGCGCACGGAGGCCTGGGCGTCGCTGTCCAGTCCGGCGAGCCCCAGAGTGTCCAACTCAGCGAGGCCGCGGGCGACGGCCGCCGGCGGCGGTGTGGGACGCGACGGCACGATCTCGAGCGCGGGGAGTGCCGCGGCCTGACGCGCCCGCAGCCCGTAGTACCCGATCGAATCCTCGTGGGCGAGCGCCGTCCACAGCGCGAGAGCGGTCGCGGTGTCTCCTTTCATGCGCGCCAGCCTGGCGAGCCAGAAACGGGCCGCATTCCGCTGCGGTCCCACCGCATCCGCTTCCGACTGATAGAGGCGCTGCGCGCTGTCGGGGCGGCCCTCCTCCACCGCGTGCGCCGCCAGGCGGAACCGGGCGAGCGAGCTGCGGAGGTCGGCCGGGTAGCGTGCCAACAGCTCGCCGAACCAACGCGCCGCCCCCGGCCAGTCGCCGCGGTCGACGAGCACGTCGCCGATCACGTACAGCGCGGTCGGCGCGGCCGTGTCGGCCGGATAGACCGCGGCGAAGCCCGACAGTGCGTCGGTCGCTCCCGGGTCGCCCAGCCGCACGAGCACCCGGGCGCGGCGGTAGACCGCGAGGGGGCCGAGCGCGGAGTCGCGTGCGGACGCCCGGTAGGCGAGCTCGGCGTCGCGCAACCGGTTCGCTTGCACCAGCAGCTCGCCGTACAAGACCAGCGTGGCCGCACTCGAATCGCCCTGGGCCACGGCCCGCTGCACCTCCACGCGGGCGGCGGTCGGATCGCCGTGGAGGCGCAGCGTACGCGCGAGGGCGACCCGCTCAGCGGCGAGGCGTGGCGGCAGACCCGCCCGCGCGAGCGTCACGCCGGCCGCCGCGTCGTCCGATTCGGGCGCCCGGGTGAGGAGCTCATAGAGCGCGCCCCGGGCGCGCGCGGAGTCG
>Ga0209375_1000399_pt1 | contig 37886 bp, 33 predicted proteins | sample GraSoiAngelo_131_FD_185888 | JGI IMG/M metagenome (GOLD analysis project Ga0209375, IMG submission 185888) | Grasslands soil microbial communities from the Angelo Coastal Reserve, California, USA - 14_0929_02_30cm (SPAdes) (version 2) | ecosystem: Environmental > Terrestrial > Soil > Grasslands ...
ACTCGAGACGATCGCCGCGGCGCTGACCATCGCCGAGACGGGCCACCTCGCCTTCGCGACGCTGCACACCAACTCGGCGATGGAGAGCATCAACCGCATCATCGACGTCTTCCCCTCGCACCAGCAGTCGCAGATCCGCGCCCAGTTGGCCTTCGTGCTGGAGGGCGTGATCACCCAGACCCTGCTGCAGAAGATCAAAGGGCGGGGGCGGGTCATGGCGGCCGAGATCATGATCTGCACCCCGGCCATCCGGGCCCTGATCCGCGACAACAAAGTGCACCAGATCGAGTCGGCGATGCAGGCGGGGAAGAAATACGGCATGCAGACGCTGAACGACGCCCTCTACCAGCTCTACGTGGGCCGCGAAGTCGCCAAGGACGAGTGTCTCCGGGTCTCGGCCAACCCGAACGAGTTCCTGCGCATGATCGGTGAGCCGCCGCAGGACGACAAGGAGCCCGCCGCCAGCCAGCCGCAGACGGCCCAGGCCAAGGTGGCGGCGCGCCGCTAGGCGCCCGGAGGGAGTGAGCTATGCCAGTCTTCCAGTACACCGCGCGCACTCTGAAAGGCGATCTCGTCAACGACAAGATCGACCTGCCGAGCCGCGACGACGTCATCGCCCATCTGCGGAAAAACCGCATGGTGGTGGTGCAGGTCCGAGCCGCGCCGCGCGAGTTCAAGCTCAACTTCAAGATCGGCGGCGGCGTCAAGACGCGCGACATCGTCGTGCTCACACGACAGTTCGCCACCATGATCAACGCCGGTCTGCCGCTCGTCCAGGCGCTCGACATCCTGGCGCAGCAGACCGAGAACAAGATCCTCGCGGACGTCACCCGCCAGGTCGTCTACGACGTCGAGAGCGGCCACACCCTCGCCGACGCGCTGCGCAAGCACCCGCGGGCGTTCAGCGACCTCTACGTCAACATGGTCGCCGCCGGCGAGGCGGGCGGCATCCTCGATACCATTCTCGTGCGCCTGGCCCAGTTCCTCGAGAAAAACGACGCCATCGTGCGGAAGGTGAAGGGCGCGATGGTCTACCCCGCCGTGATTGTGTCGGTGGCGGTCATCGCGGTGTCGGTGCTGCTCATCTTCGTGATCCCTACCTTCCAGAACATGTTCGCGTCGGTGAACCTCGAGCTGCCGCTCCCGACCCGGATCGTGATCGGCATGAGCAACCTGCTCAAGAACTATTGGTGGGCGATCCTGGGCGTCGCCGGCGTGACCGTGTTCGGCATCACCCGGTACTACAAGACGGCGCCCGGCCGGCTGCAAATCGACGCGATGCTGCTGAAAATGCCGGTGCTGGGCGACGTGCTGCGCAAGTCCGCGGTGTCGCGGTTCACGCGCACGCTCGGCACGCTGATCTCGTCGGGCGTGTCGATCCTGGACGGCCTCGAGATCACGGCCCGCACGGCCGGGAACATGGTGATCCACAACGCGGTGATGGAGTCGCGCGCCTCGATCGCCGGCGGCGAGACGATCGCCCAGCCGCTCGCGAAATCCAAGGTGTTCCCGCCGATGGTCATTTCGATGATCGCGGTCGGCGAACAGACCGGCGGCATGGACGAGATGCTCTCCAAGATCGCGGACTTCTACGACGACGAGGTGGACGCCGCGGTGAGCACGCTCCTCTCCCTCATGGAGCCCATCATGATCGTGGTGCTGGGCGTCGTCGTCGGCGGCATGGTCGTCGCGATGTACCTTCCGATCTTCGACATGGTGAACGCGGTGCAATAAGGCCGCAACAGGCCGGGGAAGGGGAAACGGGGCCCCACGTGCCGGAGCGCACGCGCAAGCTGCGGCACGATAGCGTGCCGATGCGCCTGTACCATGAGGCCAAGCGCCTCGGCGCCTGGGATCCGCAGAGCCTGGACCTCAGCCAGGACGCGCGGGACTGGGCCCGCCTCAGCGTGACCGAACGCGACGTGCTGCTGCGCCTCACCGCGCTGTTCCAGGCGGCGGAGGAGAGCATGACCCGCGACCTCCTGCCGCTGCTCATGACCGTCGTGCGCGAAGACCGGCTCGAGGAGCAGCTGTTCCTCACGACCTTCCTGGCCGAGGAAGCGAAGCACACCGAGTTCTTCCGGCGCATCCTCGACGAAGTCTGCCAGCAATCCGGCGACTACGACCGCTATCAGACCCCCAGCTTTCGCAAGCTGTTCGCCGAGAAGCTGCCCGCGGCGATGCAGGGGCTGCTCACCGACCCCTCGCCCATCGCTCAGGCCGAAGCGCTGGTCACCTACACGCTGGTGGGCGAAGGGGTGCTGGGCGAGGCGGGATACCATGTATTCACCGCCGCGCTCGAGGGCGGCGGCATCATGCCGGGCTTCCGCGACGGCCTGCGGCAGGCCCAGGCGGACGAGGAGCGGCACATGGCCTACGGCCTCTTCCTCTTGGCGTGGCTCGTCGCCGTGGACGACCGCGTTTGGGACGCGATCGGCCGCCGCATGGACGCGTTGATGCCGGATACGCTGGGGATCGTGAGCGAGTTCTTTCAGCCCTATGACACGATGCCGTTCGGGCTCACGCTCCAGGCCACAGTCGAGTACGCGATGGCTCGGTTCGCCGGGCGCTGGGCGTCGCTCGAGCAGGCGCGCGAGCGGGGGCGGGGGGCGAGCCGGTCCCCAGGTCCCGACGCGGCCCTCCGCGACGTCGTCGCGTGGATCCGCCAGCAGGTGCAGCCCGCGGCCGTCGAGATCCGAGGTGAAGGGACGGGGCCGATCTACACGGTCCGCGTCGGACCCGAAGGATCGACGGCCTTGTTGATCACACGCGAGGTGCTGGAGCACCACGAGGCGAGTGAGATCATCGCCGCTCTCGGCGCGCGCGACGCGGCCGGGCGGCTGCGCCAGCGCGCCCACCTGCGCCTCACGTGCCTGCGCGTGGGCGGCAAGATCGTCGTCCAAGCACCGGCGTGAGTTACGGCGTCAGGGCACGGACGCGGCGGGCGGCACCAGCGGGTCCGTCAGGCTCGCGAATGACGGCAGCTCGGTCCATTGGCGGGGAAAGCGGGGCAGGAACTTCACGTGCCGGTTTACGACCGCCTGCACGCGTCGCCACCAGCACACGATCGGCCGCGGCGTACGACCCACGCTGACGACGGCGAAGGGGATCGAATCCGCCACTACCGTGCGCAGATCGGGCTGGCTGAGCGAGCACAAGTCCTCGGGTGTTTTCACACCGAAGCTCGAGTCGGGCCCGGTCCACGGATGGTTGTGCCACACCGCGAGGGTCGTCGGCACGCACGGCTGGGGCTCGACCAGATCCGCGGTGGACCGCAGCAGGTCCGGCATCACGAAGTCCCGCACCACGGCCGTATCCCCCGACGCGCTGCCCTGCAAGCACAGCACCACCTCCCGGTCGAGACCGGCAGCCAGCAGGCTGAGCCGGCGGAACAGCGACGGCGTGAGGACGAGACGCTTGAGCGGCTGGGAGGCCAGGATGGCCGAGTCGGCCGGCGTGAGTTGCGCCTGGCCGACGGCCGACCGCGCGCACAGCGCGAGCCCGAGTAGGGCGACGGTGAAGCGATTCCGCATCGAGCAAGCATAGCCAGCGGCCAGCGGCCGCGCTGCCCCACCCGCCGTGCTCTTGCACTTTGCCAGACCTATTCCAATACTTACCCCCGGTGCCGCCGTCGCGGGCTGATCGTGCTGTAGGGTAACGCATTGCTAACATTTCACTTATATGCTGAGGTCTGACGTCTGATGTCTGACCGCTCTGCTGACGGCTGACGGCTGATGACTGACAGCGCCGATTCCAGGAGTGCAATGTGAAATGGCTCGGCGGCGGATCCTCCAGGTCGGCGATCCCGACCCCCCAAAGCCTGCTGCGGTCGGTGTACGTCGGCCGGCTGTGCGTGGCCATCGCCATCTACCTGAGCGCCGCCTTCAATCTCAACGTCGCCGCCCCACTCGATCTCCTCGTCACATCGTTTCTGCTGGTGGCGACCGTCGTCGTCACGATCGCCTCGTACTGGCACACGCACCTGCGGGGGCGCTCCCCGGGCCGGACCTTCCTGTACGCGCAGGCGCTGTACGACGTCGGGCTCATTACGGCGGTCGTGCACGTCACGGGCGGGCCGCAGAGCGACCTGACGCCGCTGTACGTCCCGGTCATCGCCGTCACGGCCGTGCTGATGCCGCCCGCGAGCACGGCACTGGTCACGGCCTTCGTCGGGATCGTCTACTTCGCCGACGTGTTCTTCGGTCACCGCACGCCGATGACGGCGCAGGTGGGCCTCCAGCTGTCGGTGTTCGTCGCCGTCGCGGCCGTCACCGCGTACTTCGCGAGCCGCGTCTCGGTGATGGGTGCGGAGCGGGAGGCGCTCGCCGGCGAGCTGCGGCAGGTTCGGCTCGAGGCGGCTGACGTGCTGCGCAACATCCCCACCGGCATCGTAACGGTGGACGAGGACGGCCATCTCCTGTACTGCAATCCCGCGGCCGAGAACATCCTGGGCTTCAAGGAGCGGCAGTGGCGGGGCCGCTCGGTCATGCCCGAGTTCGCGCGGATCGCGCCCGAGTTCTGGGCGGCGATTACGGCGACGGCGCGGCGCGGCGTCAGGGCGATGCGGGTGGAGGCCACTGTGCGGCTGCCGGACCGGACGTTCCCGATCGGCGTCACCACGACGACGCTCGAGGTCGAGCCCGGCGGCGTGCCGCGGGTGACGGCCATCTTCACCGACATCTCCGACTCCAAGCGGCTCGAGGAGCTGCACCTGCGCGCCGAGCGGCTCGAAGCGGTGGCGGAGCTGTCGGCAAGCCTGGCACACGAGATCAAAAACCCCCTCGCCTCGATCCGCTCGTCGGTGGAGCAGCTCGGCCGGTCGAAGCGCGCCCACCCCGACGAGAAGTTCCTGACAGGACTGGTCGTGCGGGAGAGCGACCGCCTGTCGCGACTCTTGTCCGAGTTCCTCGACTTCTCCCGGGTGCGGGCCACCGAGTGCCGGCCGCTCGACCTGCACGCGGTGGCCGCGACGGCGATCCGGCTGGTACGCGAGCACTCCGACTGTCCCGACGACGCCGTGATCGATCTCGCGGGCGGGACGACCGCGATGGAAGGGGATGAAGACCTGCTGCATCGAGTCGTCTCGAACCTGGTGCTGAACGCGGTTCAGGCCGCCGGCAAGGGCGCCCGGGTGACCGTCCGTACCGGCCGGCCGGCGCCGCACGAGCTGCCGCGGGGGGCCGGGATCGAGAACCCGGTGTCCCTCGCCGTGAGCGACAATGGCCCCGGCATCCCCGAGAGCCTGCGGACCCGCCTGTTCGACCCGTTCGTGACGGGTCGGGCCGGCGGCACCGGCCTGGGGCTCGCGATCGTGCAGCGCGCCGTGGAGGCGCATCGCGGGCTCGTGCTGGTGGATTCGACCCAAGGGCAGGGGACCACCTTCACCGTGTATTTCCCCGCCGCTCGGCGGAAAGAGGAAGCCGCATGACGCAGCAGCCATCGATTCTGGTCGTCGACGACGAGCTGGGCATCCTGGATGTGCTCCGCATCCTCCTGAAAGGCGAAGGGTTCGACGTCGTCACCGCCCAGGGGGGCAAGGCCGGTCTCGAGGCGCTGAAGGCGGCGGCGCCCGACATCGTGCTCACCGACATCAAGATGCCGGGCGTCTCCGGCACCGACATCCTCGCCGCCGTGCGCGAGCAGGACCCCGAAACCCCGGTCATCCTGATGACCGCGCAGGCGTCGCTGCAGAGCGCGATTCAGGCGGTGAACCAGGGCGCGTTCTACTACATCCAGAAGCCGTTCTCGAACGACGACCTCGTGGCGATCTGCCGCCGCGCGGCGGAGCAGCGCTTGCTCAAGGCCGAGAACAAACAGCTGAAGCAGGAGATCCGCCGCCGCGAGCGCTCCGGGCTCGTGAAGCCGCTCGGCAAGTCGCGCCCGTTCCAGGACGTGCTGCGGCTCGCGGAGCAGGTGGCGCCGACCGAGAGCACCGTCCTCATCCGGGGGGAATCGGGGACCGGGAAGGAGATCATCGCCCGCTACATCCACGAGCTGTCGGCGCGCACCGAGGGGGCGTTCCTGTCGTTGAACTGCGGTGCGCTGCCGGAGAGCCTGCTCGAGTCCGAGCTGTTCGGGCACGTGAAAGGCTCGTTCACGGGGGCGGTACGCGACAAGCAGGGGCTGTTCGCCGCGGCGCGGGGCGGCACCTTCTTCTTGGACGAGATCGGGGAGATGTCGCCGGCCACGCAGGTGAAGCTGTTGCGCGTGCTCCAGGAGCGGGAGGCGATCCCGGTGGGCGGCACCGAGGCCATTCCCGTGGACGTGCGGGTGGTGGCCGCCACCAACCGGGATCTGGAGGATGACATCAAGCGCGGGCGGTTCCGGAGCGACCTGTACTACCGCCTCAACGTGATCGCGATCGAGCTCCCGCCGCTGCGCGACCGGCGGGAGGACATTCCCATCTTCGTGAAGGCGTTCCTCGAGCGCATCGCGCACGAGCACGAGCTGGAGCCCAAACAGCTGTCGCCCCAGGCCCAGGAAGTCATCATGGCGTACGACTGGCCGGGCAACGTGCGCGAGCTCGAGAACGCGCTCGAGCGCGCGGCGGTGCTCACCAAAGGCGAGACGATCGAGCTGTCGTCACTTCCCGAGAAGCTCGCCGAGCACCGCGCCGAGCCGCTCGTGTCGGAGCGAGCCCATCCCAACCCCACCCTCGACGTGATCGAGCGCGCCTACATCACCTGGGTGCTGGAGAGCGAAGGCGGTAACAAGACCCGCGCGGCCGAAGTCCTCGGCATCGATCCCTCGACCCTGTACCGCAAGCTCAGTCGCTACGATGGGGAGCCGTCCGCGGAGTGAGACTGAGCGTCCTCATCCCCGTGTACAACGAGCAGGCCACGATCCGCCCCGTTGTGGACCGGCTGCGGAGCGTGCCGCTCGATCTCGAGCTGATCGCCGTCGACGATGCGTCCACCGACGGCTCGGGGGTCTTGCTCGATGAGCTGCAGCGGGCGGGATGCGTCCACCACGTGGTGCACCATCCGACGAACCGCGGCAAGGGGGCGGCGATCCGTTCCGGCATCGCCCGCGTGACGGGCGACGTCGTCGTGGTGCAGGACGCCGACCTCGAGTACGACCCCGTGGAGCTGCCGATGCTGCTGCGGCCCATCGCCGACGGGAAAGCCGATGCGGTGTTCGGGTCGCGCTTTCTCGGCGGCCCGCATCGCGTGCTGTATTTCTGGCACTCGGCGGGAAACCACCTCCTCACCCTGCTGTCGAACATGCTCACCGACCTGAACCTCACCGACATGGAGACGTGCTACAAGCTGGTGCGCGCCGACCTGCTGCGGGGCCTCCCGCTCACGGCCGAGCGGTTCGGCATCGAGCCGGAGCTCACAGCCCGGCTCGCCCAGGCGGGCGCCCGCATCTGGGAAATGCCGATCTCCTACAGCGGCCGCACCTACGCCGAGGGGAAGAAGATCACGTGGCGAGACGGCTGCGCGGCGCTGGTCCATATCCTCCGCTACAACCTGTTCCCGCCGGCGGGCGGGTGGCGCCGCCGCTGAACCGCTTCACGCCCGGCCGTGCCGGGCTGGCCGTGGCGGTGCTCGCAGCTGTGGCCGGAGCGCTCGCCCTGAACCACGACCTGGTCGGAGTCTTCTACGACGACGGTCTCTATGCCGGGATCGCCGTCGCGCTGGCCCGCGGGCTCGGGTTTGTCCATCCGCACCTGCCGGGCACTCCGGCCGTGGTGCACTACCCGCCGCTCTACCCGCTGCTCCTCGCGCCCCTGTTCGGCGCCTTTCCCGTGCCGACGGCCGCCTACATCGGTAAGCTGCTGAACCTGTTGCTCGCCGCGCTGAGCGCCGGGCTCATCGCCTGGCACGCCGCCCGCGTTCGCCTCTTGGGTGACGACGCGCCGGAGTGGCTGGCCCCGGGAGTCGTCGCTGCCGCCGTGATCGCGATCCCTGTGCTCGCGACGCAAGCCGTGCTTTTCTCTGAGCCGTTGTTCGGCGTGCTGCTCGCGGCGGCGGTGATCCTCGCGGACGCTCCGCCGGCCCGGGTGTCGCCCGTCACCGGCGCGGCTCTCGCGGGATGCGCCGCCGCCCTGGCGCTCCTCACCCGCTCGATCGGAGTCGCCGCGGGAGCGGGGATCGTGCTGTTTCTCGTCGCCGCCCGCCGGGCGCCGCGCCACGTCCGGCTCGCCGCCGCCGCACCGGTCGCGCTCGCCGCGCTCGGGTGGGGGCTGTGGCTGCTCCGGCACCGCGGCGGGATCGACCCCGCGCTCGCGATGAACTACGGCAGCTACCTCGAAACCGTGCGGCAAGCGGGCCTCGGGGTGTTCTGGCCCGCCACCCGCGCCTTGCTGCGCCCGCTCGGGGATTTGACGCTTGGCCTCGTCGCGTGGACGCCGATCTACTACGTGTGCGCCGCCGCCGCCGCGCTCGTCGGTGGCTACGGCGTCTCCCTACTACTGCGCCGCTCGAGTGTCGGCTGGACGCTGGTGTTCTACCTCCTGATCCTCGCCGTCTGGCCGTTCCCATCCGACCGATTTCTGTGGGGCGTGCTTCCGTGGCTCGGTCTCGCCTGGACTGCTGGCGCAGCAGCGTTGTGGCCGGTGGTATGGCACGGTCTCCGACTGCGCCTCGCCGTGCTCGTGCTCGCCGCGTTGATGGCGGCGGGTTACGGTGTCATCGAGGTGCGCGGCTTCAGCGGCCGCTGGTGGGGAACTCAGGCGCACCAGATCTCCGCCAACTTCGCGGAGCTGCTCCCTTGGCTCGACACCCTGCCGCCGCGGGCGGTGGTCGCCATCGACGATGAAGCGCTCGTCTGGCTGTACACTGGGCGCGCCAGCGTCCCGCTCTATGTGTACGGTTACCACGGTCGCGCCGAGACGCGGCCCAGACCAGCCGAGCACCGCGCTTACCTCGAGCGCCAGGGAGTCACCCACGTGGTGCTGACCGGGTTCGGGTCCGGGTCGGACGTCGAGCTGGACGCCCTGCTGGGGGCATATTCAGGCTGGCTGACCGTCATTCACCGCTGGCCCGGAGGGCGCACGGCGCTGCGGGTCAACCGCTCAGGATCCGCCGTCGACCCCTGAACCGCGCCTTCTGAGTGCCCGACGCCTTGCAAAAAGCATGACTTCTGGCCGTTTGTCGGCCGCGGCATTGTGCCCGTGCTAGCGACCCAACCTCTTTTGGGACAGCGCGTTGCACCACCGCCGACTGACCAGGGCACGCCGCTTGCTTGAAAGGGACACCGGCAGAATGGCCACACGCTCTTGAAGGTTAGCCGTAACCAGGGACTCCCAAAGGGGGATGTGCAGATGAACCGCAAGGGTTTCACGCTTATTGAGCTGCTGATCGTGGTCGTGATCATCGGCATTTTGGCCGCGATCGCGATTCCGAAGTTCGCCAACACGAAGGAAAAGGCGTATCTGGCCTCGATGAAGTCCGACCTTCGTAACTTGGTGACCGCTGAAGAGGCCTACTTCGCCGACTCCGTCAAGTATTCGGCGACGATCGGCGCGGGTGCGGGTGGGGTCATCTTCACCCAGTCGACAGGCAACACGCTGCCGGCCGTCGCGCTCACGGCCGATGGTTGGACGGCCAACATCACCAACGTCAACACCACGAAGACCTGCTCGATCTACATCGGGTCGACTGCGTTGGCGCCGGCGAACAAAGAAGGCGAGCCGAAGTGTCAGTAAGCCTTCGGGCTTAACGCTGGAAGCAGAGCAGAACGGAAGGGCGGCGGTGACCCCGCCGCCCTTCGTGTACTAGCGAGAAGGGCCCGCGATCGGCATGCGGCCTGCCGTCGTAATCGGGTTCCGGTGTGATGCAGGTCAAGAGAGCGCGCATAGGGGGCTGTCCAGATGAACCGCAAGGGCTTCACGCTGATTGAGCTGCTGACCGTGGTCGTGATCATCGGCATTCTGGCCGCGATCGCGATCCCCAAGTTTGCCAACACGAAGCTAAAAGCGTATCTCGCCGAGATGAAGTCCGACCTTCGCAACTTGGTGACCGCCGAAGAGTCCTACTTCGCTGACTCCATCAAGTACTCGACGACGATCGGCGCGGGTGGGGTCACCTTCAGCCAATCGACGGGCAACACGCTGCCGGCCATCACGCTCACGGCCGATGGTTGGACGGCGAACATCACCAACGTCAACACCACGAAGACCTGCTCGATCTACATCGGGTCGACCGCGTTGGCGCCGGCGAACAAGGAAGGCGAGCCGAAGTGCCTGTAGGGCGGCGGTGTCCCCGGCGCCCTTCGTGCATTTAGCGAGACAACGGCACAACACCCCACCGACCGTGGCCGGACGGCCCTGGCAAGAGACCTAATCCATTTGGTTGTAGCGACTTACGAACAAGCCCGCCAGCGGCATGTGGCTTGCTCCTCTGGGTGCCGGTGTGATGCACATAACTCGAACTCCCATAGGAGGTTGTCCAGATGAACCGCAAGGGTTTCACGCTCATTGAGCTGCTGATCGTGGTCGTGATCATCGGCATTTTGGCCGCGATCGCGATTCCGAAGTTCGCCAACACGAAGGAGAAGGCGTATCTCGCCTCGATGAAGTCCGACCTTCGCAACTTGGTCACTGCGGAAGAGGCCTATTTCGCCGACTCCGTGAAGTATTCAGCGACGATCGGCGCGGGTGGGGTCACCTTCACCCAGTCGACGGGCAACACGCTGCCGGCCATCGCCAAGACGGCCGATGGTTGGACGGCGAACATCACCAACGTCAACACGACGAAGACCTGCTCGATCTACATCGGGTCGACCGCGTTGGCGCCGGCGAACAAGGAAGGCGAGCCGAAGTGCCAGTAAGCTAGCCGCAAGTCGTAAGCCGTAAGCCAGAGCCGCAAGCTTGCCATTCTTCCTGCAGCTTGCGGCTTTCGGCTTATGGCTGAGTATTCCCCGTCATGCGCGCCAAGCCTGCGCTCCGCACCGAGCTGCTCTTCTATCTCTCCTTCTTCGCCGCGGCCGCCCTGTTGGTGGGCGTGGCCACGACGCAGGTCGCGAGCACCTTCGCTCCGGGTGAGGAGTTCTGGATGGTGATGGCGCTGGTGGCGCTCGAGGTTGGCGTCTTCGTGGTCTTTGGCCGCCACCTGGTGACGCGCCTCGTACTGCGACCCCTCGGTGAGCTTACGGCCACGGCGGACGCCGTGGCGGATGGCGATCTCGACGCCCGGGCGCCCGACGCCGAGACCCGGGACTTCGCGACGCTGGCGGAGCGGCTGAACCGCATGACCGACCATCTGCTCGACGCCCAGAGCCAGCTGGTGCGGTCGGAAAAGCTGGCGAGCATTGGACGGCTCGCCGCCGGGATCGCGCACGAGGTCGGGAATCCGCTGGGCGCCGTGGGCACCTACGTGGAGGTGCTGCGGCGTCGCGAGGCCGATCCGGAGGTGGTGGCCGGGCTGAGCCGGGAGCTCGACCGGCTCGACCGCATCGTGCGCAGCCTGCTCGATTATGCGCGGCCACAGGAGGAGGCGCTGGACGTGGTGCACCCGGGCGAAATCGTGCGGGGCGCCTTCGCCTTGCTGTCGGCCCAGGGTGCGCTGAAGGCCGTCCGGGCCGCGCTCGACGTGCCGGGTGACGTGCCCCCGATCCGGGCGCGTGCCCACCTGCTCGAGCAGACGATCGTGAACCTGGTGCTGAACGCGGTGGACGCCGCGCCGGGCGCCCCCGTGGTGCTGGGGGCGCGTCGCTCGGCGTACCGGCCCGGTCGGGCGCCGCCGCGCCGCACCACTGACCCCGCTATCGCGTCCTTCTCCCGCAGGCCAACGCGGCGCCCGGCGCGGACCGAGTTCGCCGCCGGTGCACCAGGTGCACTCGTGTTCGTCGCGGATGGGGGGCCGGGTGTGCCGCCTGAGGACCGCGAGAGGGTGTTCGAGCCGTTCTACACCACCAAGGCGCCAGGCCGCGGCACCGGGCTCGGCCTCGCGATTGTGGCGCGCGCCGTCCATGAGATGGGAGGCGTCCTGTGGATCGACACCGCGCGCGAGGGCGGGGCGGCGTTCAAGATGTTCTTCCCCGCTACGGGTGAGGAATGAGTCGAGTCCTGATCGCCGACGATGAGCCCGGGCTGCGCCAGTCGCTCGGCCTGCTGCTCGCCGACGCCGGCTATGAGGTGGCCGCCGAAAGCGACGGAAAGCGTGCCCTCGAGCGTGCCCTCGCCGAGCCGTTCGACCTCGTCCTGTGTGACGTCCGCATGGCGGAAATGGACGGGCTGGCCTTCCTGCGCGCGTATCGCAGCCGTGGCGGCAGCGCGCTCGTCATCATGATGAGCGCCTACGGGGGAGAAGAAGCCGCGCTCGCCGCCATGAAAGAGGGGGCGTATGACTACATCCCGAAGCCGTTCCGCCCCGACGAGGTCGTGCTCACGCTGCGCAAGGCCGAGGAGCGGGAGCAGCTTGGACGCACCATCGCGACACTAAAGGCACAGCTAGCCGCCACACCCGACGCCCGGGCCGTCGTCGCCGAGAGCGCGGCGATGCGGGACGCCCTGGAGCTGGTGGCGCGCGTCGCCGAGCACAAGACGACGGTGCTGATCACCGGACCGAGCGGGACGGGCAAGGAAGTCATCGCCCAGGCGATTCATCGCGCCAGTCCCCGAGCCGCAGCCCCCTTCGTCGCCATCAACTGCGCCGCCATTCCGGAGAATCTCCTCGAGTCCGAGCTGTTCGGCTATGCGCGCGGTGCGTTCACGGGCGCCGCCGGGGACAAGGCCGGGTTGTTCGAGCAGGCGAGCGGCGGCACGCTGCTGCTGGACGAGATCGGCGAGCTGCCGCTCCCGCTCCAGTCCAAGCTGCTGCGGGTGCTCCAGGAGGGCGAGCTCCGCCGGGTGGGTGACCAGAAGACCCGCCGCGTGGACGTGCGGCTGCTGGCGGCCACGGCCCGGGACCTCGCGGCCGAGGTCGCCGCCGGCCGGTTCCGGCAGGATCTGTACTACCGTCTCAACGTAGTGACCATCGCACTGCCCCCCCTCGCCGAGCGGCGCGCCGACATCGCCCCGCTGGCGCGACACTTCGCGGCCCAGCTGGTGCGGCGCGTCGGCCGACCGGTCGCCCTGAGCGACGCGGCCCTGGCCTGGCTCGAGCAGCAGCCGTGGCCGGGCAATGTGCGGGAGCTCGAGCATGCGATCGAGCGCGCGGCGGTGTTGTCGGACGTGGCAACCTTGGAGCCAGGACATTTCACTGCCGTTCCCCCTCTCCGCGTGGCGGAGAGGGGGTCAGGGGGTGAGGTCAGCGGGTCAGGGGGCGAGGTCACCCTGCGCGACGCCGTCGAAGCGGCGGAGCGCAAGGCCATTCTGGCGGCGCTCCAGGCGACGGACGGCAACCGCCGCGCTGCGGCGCAGCGGCTCGGCGTGAGCCTCCGCACCCTGTTCTACAAGATGGATCGCTACCGCTTGGAGTAGTGCAGCCGATTGCACTAGTGCAGTATTGTGCAGCACCAACGAACCCCCGCTCAAGTAGCTAACGCGTTGTATTTCAATATGTTGCAGCGAGGCACGCATTGTGTAACAGAGACGGTTCGGACTGGAGGGACAGGCATGCGCCGGCTCGGCTTCACTACCATCGAACTGCTCATCGTGATCGTGCTGATTGGGGTGATCGTAACCATCGGGTTTCCCCGCATCCGCCGCACGCTCGACACAACCAACGTGCGCTCGGCGCGGGTGTATCTGAGCACCGCCGTCGCGACGGCGCGAGCCGCCGCCGTGCAGCGCGGCTGCCGGGCGGTGGTGCACTTCACTTCCGGCGCGAGCGGCACGGTCTGGGTGACGACCTGCTCCCGCGCCAATCCGGCGGCCCTGGATACGATCGGTGGTGTGGTGCAGCTGGCGTCCCGCTTCAACGTGACCCTGGCGGTGACCACTGACTCGATCCGCTTCGACCCGAACGGTCTCAGCCCGGAGACCGCGGCGGCGTCCATCCAGATCACCGGGGCCACGTCCTACGGGCACGATTCGGTCCATGTCAACCAGCTCGGCAAGGTGGTGCGGTGATGAAACAGGAACACGGGTTCACCATCGTCGAAGTGATCGTCGCGATCATGGTGCTCACCGTCGGCTTGCTGGCGTTGATGAACAGCTCGGCGCTAGTGACCCGCATGATCGCCCAGGGGCAGCGCTCGGCGGTCGCGGCGGGGGATGGGGCTCGCATCCTCGACAGCCTCCGGACCAACGCCTGCGCGGTGCGAAACAACGGCGCGGCCGTGATGTGGCGCGGCGGCACGCCCGTGGACTCGCTCAACTGGCACTTCGTGGCCGACACGACCAATCACTGGCGCCTGGTGCTGTCGTCCAAGTACAAGACGCGGCAGAACAAATGGCGCCGGGACAGCATGGAGACGTTCATCTCATGTCTCATGTAACGCGTCGAGGGTTCACCCTCATCGAGCTGTTGGTGGCGCTCGTCATCCTTGGCTTCGTCTCGGCGGCGATCTACAAGGTGCTGGTCACGAACCAGCAGACCTATGTCGCCCAGACCCAGCGGATCGACTTGCAGCAGAACATCCGCGCGGCGGCGACCATCTTGCCGGCCGAGTTCCGCGAGATGAACGCCGTCGGCGTCAACGGACTGAGCGGCGACATCAGCGGTATGGGCGCCAACTCGATCACGATCCGCGCCATGCGGCAGCTCGCCTTCCTGTGCGTCGCGCCGACGCTCGGCGGCGGCCTCGGCCAGATCACGCTCACCGTACGGCAGCGGCCGATCTACGGGTCGCGGCAGACGTTCTCCCGAGGGGACTCGATCCTGGTGTTCTTCGAGGGCGATCCCACGACCCGCAACGATGACAGCTGGGTGCGCGGCGAGGTCAAGGGCGTGGCTGCAGGAACTTGTCCGGACCCGAACGGCACTCCGCCGGCGTGGATCCTGGCGCTGCAGCCGCAGTGGATCGTCGGCAGCCAGTTCAACGTCGACGGGGCGATCACGAACGGCTCGCCGGTGCGCGGCTTCACGAACGTGACGTATAGCCTGTGGCAGTCGCCCAGCGATAACCAGTACTACCTGGCGCAGGCCGTGGGCGCGAACCCCCCCCAGCCTATGGTCGGGCCGCTCTCGGGCCCCAACGGACTGACGTTCAAGTATTTCAACGCCGCCGGGGTGCCAACGGCGGACTCGACCCAAGTCGCCCAGATCGAGATCCGGGTCCGCGGCCGGACGCAATCCAAGATCCGGCAGGCGGGCGCGGCCGGCGTGACGTACAAGATCGACAGCGTCGTCACCCGGGTGATGTTACGCGGCAACATACGCTGCAACCCTTGCCTCTGAGGGCGAGGGCGACACTCAAGTGCACGAGGAGCGGTCTATGAAACGGGTCATCCAGAACGAGCGCGGTATGGCGCTCGCCCTCGCGATCGTCGCCCTGGTCGTGGTGGGCGCGCTGATCGCCGGGGCGTTCTTCGCGGGCACGCAGGAGCAGCGCGTGGGCGAGAACGCGCGCTACAGCCAGCGGTCGTTCGGCGTGGCCGAGGGGGCCGCGAACTACCTCATCGGTCACTGGAATCCCCAGGTCTTCAACCGTAGCAAAGCCTATCCGCTCGATTCGGTGAAGGTCCCGAGCCTGAGCTTGGATACCATTTCGCCGAGCCACACCGGGCGCTACGCCGGCTACGTCTACCGGCTCAACTCTGAGATGTACCTGATCGACGTCACCGGCCAGGACTCGACCAGCTTTGCGGCCGGCGGGGCGTTGCGGCGCCGCGGTGGGGGGGGGCGCGAGCGGGTGGGCATCCTCGCCAAGATCAAGCCGCTCGTGGTCGACATCCGCGCGTCGCTCACCACGGGTAAGAGCGATATCGTCGCTGGTAACGCCGTGGTCGACGGCAACGACCACATCCCGGACGGGTGGACCACGTGCGGTCCCAAGGACACCATCAACCTCAAGGCCGGAATCCGCGCCGATCTGGGGGCGACCATCACGGAAGGCGGGAGCTCGGACATCGTGGGCACCCCCCCGTGGTACATCGATCCTAACATCGGCGACTCCACGTTTTCGAGGTTCGGGGACGTGACCTACGCGCAGCTCGCGTCGCGGGCCACGCTCACGCTGGGGGGCGGCCAGAACTTCGCCAACGACATCTACCCCCGCACCACTGCGACCGGGCAATGCGACTACGCGAACACGCACAACTGGGGTGACGGCGAGAACCCGGGGCAGGCGTGCGGCAGCTATTTCCCGATCGTCCACATCCTGGGCAGCGCCCAAGTCAACGGCACCCAGGGCCAGGGCATCCTCCTAGTCGATGGCAGCCTGACCGTGAACGGTGGGTTCCAATGGTTCGGAATCACCATCATCCGGGGCGTGCTCAATACGGCCGGCGGTGGCGCCACCGACGCGCACTTCTGGGGTGCCGTGATGGCCCAGGACAGCGTGGTGGTCGGCAGCAACACGATCAGCGGCCACGCCAACCTCAACTACTCTAAGTGCGCTATTCTCAAGGCGTTAGACTCGACGGGTATCGTGTCGATGCTGCGGTCACGGGCGTGGCTGCAGCTCTACTAAGTGGCCTAACTGTAGGCCAGCAAAGTAGTTGTTGGTTCGGCCTCAAGTAGGTTCGAGGCTTGACAGGATAAGGGGCGGGGCTTACTGTAGTTTGCCCTCGCCCTGTCTTGTCTCTAACCCCTAGGCAACTATGGCCCTGTTTGGGTTCCTGGGCGGCAAAAAAACCTCGGTCGGCCTCGATATCGGCTCCGGCATCATCAAGCTGGTGGTCATCGACCATGGTGGCAGCGAGCCGGAGCTGGTCAAGGTGGCGACCACCGAGGTGGCGGCCGACGCCATCGTCGAGGGCGAGGTCATGGACCCCGGCATCGTCGCTGAGGCGATCCGGGGGCTGTTTTCCGCGGCCGGGGTGAAGCACCGGTCGGTCGTCACCGCCGTCGGGGGGCGGGACGTGATCGTCAAGAAGATCCAGATGGATCGGATGAAGGAGGCGGACGCGCGCGAGGTGATCCGCTGGGAGGCTGAGCAGCACGTGCCGTTCGACATGGCCAACGTCGAGCTCGACTTCCAGATCCTCGATCCCGACGCCGAGGGGCTGCAGATGAGCGTGCTCCTGGTCGCGGCCAAGCGGGAGCTGGTGGAAGGCCGGGTGGGGCTGCTCAACGAGGCGGGGCTCGACCCGGCGATCATCGACGTCGACGCCTTCGCGATCCATAACGCGTTCGAGCTAAACCACCCCGACGCGATGCAGGGGGTAGTGGGCCTCGTCAACATCGGCCACGAAGTGACCAACGTGAACGTCCTCGAGGACGGCGTGCCGGTACTGACGCGGGACCTCTCCGTGGGCACGCGCCGGTTCCGCGAGGACTTGCAGCGCGAGAAAGGGCTCTCGGCGGAGGACGCCGAACGGGCGATTCAGGGGCAGACGCACAGCGCCGACCTGGCGCCCTACGTCGAAGCTCGCGGCGAGGAGATCGCCGTGGGGGTGGAGCGCGCGGCGGCGTTCCTGGCCACGGCTTCGCGCTCGGCGGGCGGGCTGGGTCGGGTGTACACGATCGGCGGCGGGGCGCGCATCCCGGGGTTGAACGAAGCGCTGGGGAGCCGGCTCAAGGTGCTGGTCGAGGTCGCAAGCCCCGTGCAGCGGCTGAAGGTGCGGGATTCGGTGTTCGAGTCGGTGGAGGTGGATGAGGTGGCGCCGCTGCTGATGCTGTCGGTGGGGCTGGCGTTGAGGCGCGCCGCATGATCGAAATCAACCTCCTCCCCGGCAAGAAAAAGCGGGCGGCCCCCGGCGCCGGATTCAAGTTCGCGCTCCCCGATTTCCGCGGCCTCATCGCCACGATCCAGAACCCCTGGCTGATCGCGGCGAGCGCGACGTCGGCCGTGGTGATCGTCGGGGCGGTATTGCTGTTCTTCACGCAGACCGCGCGGTTGCGCGTGGCCGAGGCGCGGCTCGACGGGGTGCGGGTGGAGAAGCGGCGGTTCGACGCGGTGATCGCGCAGAAGCGCCAGTCGGAGCGGATCCGCGACTCGCTCGCCGCGGAGATCAACATCATCCGCGGCATCGACGCCGACCGCTACGTCTGGCCCCACGTCCTGGATCAGATCACGAAAGCGCTGCCGCCCTACACCTGGTTGACGGGCGTTTCGGCGCTGGGCACCGGCACGAGCCAGCCGGGGGCGGCGGCGCCGCCGGGGGCGGGCAACGCCCCGGTCGCGGGCGCGGTGGACTCGAGCGGCGCGCCCGCGGTGCGCGTCTGGGTCACGGGGGTCACGGTGGACATCCAGGCGTACACCACATTCCTGCGCCAGCTCGCCGCATCGCCGTGGCTCACCGACGTGTCGCCGGCTACGTCCTCCACCGTGGTCGAGGCCGATCGCCCGGTGACGGCGTTCAACGTATCGCTGCGCTACAAGGTCGCGGACTCGGTGTATATCCGCACCGTTCCCCTCGCCCAGTCGGTGCGGTAGGCCCCCCCATGGCGCTCCTCCCTCAGGACCGGCAGAGCCAGTACATGCTCTTGATCACCCTCGTCATGGTGATCCTGGGCTATGTCTTCTGGACGTACTGGGAGCAGCCGACGGCCACGCAGATCGCGGCGGCGAACAGCGAGATCGACAGCCTGCAGGTGATCATCGACAGGGCGAAGCAGGACCTCGCGAGCGGCACGGTCGAAGATCTGCGCCGCAAGGTCGAGCAGTACCAGGCGTTGCTCAGTGTGATGCGCCGGCTCGTTCCCGAGAAGAACGAGGTACCGGCGTTGATCGACGACATCTCGACCAGGTCGAAGGTCCGCGGGGTCACGATCGGCCGGTTCGAGCCGCTGGCGGTCGAGTCCGGCTCACCGTTCGACACGTACCGCTACCGCCTCGAGATCCTGGGCCATTACGACCAGCTCGGGGAGTTCTTGTCGGACATCGCGAGCCTGCCGCGGATCATCGTGCCGCAGGACGTGCTGCTCAAGCCGGCGCAGGCGCAGGCGCAGAAGATCCTCAGCGATACGCTGGGATCGTTGCTCGAGGCCCAATTCCTGATCCGCACATTCGTCAAGTCCGCGGCGCCGCCGCCCGCGCCCAAGAAGGCCGCGACCGCGCGGCCGGCCGGCAACGCGACCGATGAACGTTAGACTCGCGGTCGGCCTCGCGGCGCTGTGCGTGGCCGCGCCGCTCGCGGCCCAGGCGAAGCGGCAGCCCCGGGCCAAGCCGGAGAGCGCCGTCACGGACACGGCGCCGAGGGCCGACAGCGCGCGCGCGACGACGTTGTCGCGCGAGGTGTACGCCTACGAGGGCGGCGGGCGCGATCCCTTCCTGTCGCTGCTCAAGTCGGGCGACATCCGGCCGCTCCTGTCCGACCTGAAGCTCGTCGGCATCTACTACGACTCGCGCTATCCGGCGCGCAGCGTGGCCGTGCTGCGCGATGTCACGAACACCAAGATCTACCGGGTGAAGCCGGCGGACATCATCGGGCGCCTCAAGGTCACGACGATCCGCCCGCGGGAAATCGTGTTTACGGTGCAGGAATTCGGCTTCGAGCGGCAGGAGACGCTGACGCTCGCCAAGCGGGAGGTATCGCCATGACGCACATCGCTGCTCTCGCCGCGTGGCTGCTGGTCGCGGCGGCGCCCCGGCCAACCCCGGACTGGCGTCCGGGGCTAGCCCCGGGCGTAAGCCCCGCGATCACGGGAGCGGCGGGGCGCGACGGCGAGGTCAAGGCCGTCAGCGTGCTCCCGACCCCCGGCCATGTGGAGGTCGTGATCGACCTCCAGGGCACCGTGGAGGTGCAGGACTTCACCCTGGCGAGCCCCGCCCGGTTGGTGCTCGATCTGCAGGGCGCGCGGCTGGTGGCGCCCGCCGCGCTGTACGACGGGCAGAACCGCGGAGGCATCAAGAACATCCGCTACGCCCAGTTCCGGCCCGGCGTCGTCCGCGTAGTGATCGACCTCGACGTGCTGAAGGACTACCAGGTCGAGCGCCGCGAGGGCCAGGTGCGCGTCAAGATCGGCGCCGACCGTACTGCGTTTAGCGTGTGGTCGAGCCTGGACGTCGCCGCTCCCCCTGCCCGCGTCGCGGAGCGTGCGTCCGGGGGTGAGGACCGGGTAGCGCCGCGACGGACGGGCGGTGCGGCCGCACGCGTGGCCCCACCCAGCCCCAGCGACAATCCGGTGTCGATCGATGAGTACCTCTCGGCGCACGCCAACGAGGCGGCGCAGTCCCGGGCTCCCCGCATCACCGTCACGTGGGACCGGGCCGACATCCAGGAGGTCGTCGCCGGGTTCGCCGCGTTCAGCGGCCGGACCATCGTGGTGAACAAGGGCATCACCGGCCAGCTCTCGGCCGAGATCAAGAACCAGCCGTGGGACTTGGCTTTCAGCGCGGTGCTCGAGTCGCAGGGGCTCACCGCCAACGTGCTGGACGGCGGCATCCTCCAGGTCATCGACAAGAAAGACCTCGCCCGCGCCGACTCCACGGTCCCCGTGGAAACTCGCCTCGTGCGGGTGAACTACGCCAAGGCCGCGTCGCTGGTGCCGGCGGTGCAGTCGATCGTGTCCAAGCGTGGGGCCGTGGTGGCGGACTCGACCAACAACGCGCTCGTCATCACCGAGATTCAGAGCCGCATCCGCAGTGTCGAGGACTTCGTGAAGGGGCTCGACATCCGCACGCCGCAGGTGTCGATCCAGGCGAAGATCATCTTCATCGATCGCACCGACGTCGAACAGCTGGGCGTGAAGTACGACCTCGGCTCGACCACGCAGTTCTTCAACAAGCTCATCCAGCGGCCCGATCCGCGGAGCGCGAAGGCGGTCGACACCAACCTGGACGGCGTCCCCGATGCGCTGGTGCCGCAGGACAACTTCAAGTCGACCGACGTCATCGTCGACCTGGGCGGCAACTCGCTCTCGGCGCTGGGGAACGCCGACCAGCAGGTCGTGAACCCGGCGCTCGACCTCATCTTCTCGACCGCGATCGGGAACTTCGACCTCACCACGTTCCTGCAGGCGCTGCAGCGCGTCGAGCTGGCCGATCTCCAGGCCGAGCCGACGATCACGACGCTCGACAACCGGCCAGCCGAGATCCTGGTGGGCGATCGCGTGCCGATCCGCGTAATCGACGTGAGCGCCCAGAGCGGCCAGACCAATGCCGTGCCGCGCGCCACCGTGCACTTCGAGCAGACCGGCATCAACCTCAAGGTCACGCCGCACGTGACGGCGAACCGCCAGGTGCTGATGGAGGTGCACGCCGAGAACTCGGCCGTGAAGCCCGCGTCGGTGGACATCGGGTTCACGTTCCAGACGCAGCAGGCGGACAACCAGATCCTGGTCAACGACGGCGAAACCGCGGTCATCGGCGGCCTCACGGTGACCTCGATCACGGTAAGCAAAACCGGAATCCCGTTCCTTGTAGACCTGCCGATCATTGGCAAGCTGTTCGGATTCAGCGACCAGCAGGAGCAGCGGCGCGATCTGTTGATCCTGGTCACGCCGCACATCATCGACGACCTGGTGACGCCCAACACCGGGAAGTAACCGGGAGCCTCGTATGCGGCTGGGACGCAGGGCGGGACCGCTGTGGGGGATGTGTGCGCTCGTGGGCGCCGTGGGGGCGTGCGAGACGTCGCGCAACCCGGGCCAGATCGTGCGCGATCAGGTCCCGCCCAACATTCGGCTGACTACTTCCGCCGACACCCAGGACATCGCGGGCGGGCTCAACTTCGGCGTCACCGCCACCGATAACCTCGGCCTCAAGGACATCCGGCTCACTTATACCGGCGGCTACATCAATCAGACCGACACCGTGTTCACCACCACGGTGACGAACGTCACCCTCACCGTGAAGATCACCCCCGGCTCGGGAGCGGGCGGCATCATCCGCATCATCGGCCGGGCCACCGATGGGGCCAACAACTTCGCGGAAGACACGATCTTTATCTTCCTGCAGAACGTGGACGCGCTGCGGGTGTACCTGCTGCAGCCGACGGCGGGCGCCGTCGCCTCCTCGGGGAAATACATCCCCATCCAGGTGGCCGCCGCCCAGAAGTCGGGCGTCAAGCGGATCGGCTGGCTGGTCGGCGGCAACGCGGGCCAGACCGCGCAGACCGGCGATTCGTTGGTGAACGGGTCGCCCCCGTTCCCCGATACCCTCGACTTCGTCGACTCGGTGCAGGTGACGGGCACGACCGGGTTCTTCACGGTCGCAGGGTTCGCCGTCGACTCGGGCGGCCGGGTGTCGCAGACGTCGCCCATCACGGTCACCATCCTGTCGGCCGCGAACGACGTCACGCCGCCGCAGATCCAGCAGACCGTGTCGCTCCGGGCCGAGGCGAACGACACCCTCGCGGTGCACGCCACCGATCCGAGCGGCATTTCGGTCATCGGCTTCCGTGTGTTCTCCATCGCGGGGACGCTCATCCGCCAGGACTCGGTGCTGCTCAGCGGCACGTCGACCGACGTCGTGAAGAAGTTCGCGATGGGCCTGACGAGTCTGACCCCGATTCCGCAGCAGGTGGTGATCCAGGCGTTCGCGTGCGACGCCGCCGTGGCTCACAACTGCGGCGTCACCGGGCAGACGTTCACCGTCCCCAGCCCGACCGGCGCATCGCGCGCGGACACCGTCACGATCGTCGCGGGCGCGACCATCGCGCTGCCGTTCGGCGGCAAGATCGTGGACGCGATTTACAACGCCAACCGGCGCGAGCTGTATCTCACGAACCCGACGCTGTCGCGGGTCGAGATCTTCCAGGCGGCGAACTCGAGCTTCGTCGCCGCCGGCATCCCGACCGCGGGGCCGCAGCCGTGGGGCATCGCCCTCTGGCCGCGCGACACCCTCGGCGCCTACGGCGACTCGATCGTCGTCGCCAACTCGGGCGGCACGCAGATGTCGATTATCGACGTGTCGCCGGCGCGCGTGCTGCGGTGGCGGCAGGACCTGCCCGACTTCCTGATCCAGACCTACAAGGTGGTCTCTGTGTCGGGCGGCTTTAAAGTGGAGATCACCGAGTACAACATCTCCGACCGGCCGCAGTACCTCGGCACGGTGTGCCGCCCGGCGGGCGGCACGGCGTGCTCGCTCGACTCGATCTTCGCGCTGTACTCGACGACGCCCGAGCCGTCCAACCCGTCGCCGTTCACGGGCCGCGCCACGCTGCGGATGGAGAAGCTCTTCAACCCGGGGAACCCGCCCGACACCTCGAAACTGTTCGGGCACGTCTTCTGGGAGATCTCGAACGCGCCGCCGTCCGCCACGTCGGATACGCTGCGCATCATCGAGCGTCGCGGGCCGCCGTACAATACCCTGAAGGTGATCCTCAGCGCCTGCGCCGGGATCACGACGGAGCTGCAATCGTTCGCGCTGGGCGACACGACGTTCGCGCGCAACTCGGGGAACTTCACCCACGGCTTCTTCGGCGAAGGCGGCCGCGTGACGGCGCAGTTCGCGCGCGTCATGGCGTACCGCACCACGGCGCCGCTGATCCACGGGGCGAGCACCGTGGTGGGGTGCGCCACGGCGCCCGTCGGGAGCGGCATCCGCGATTCCGGCCAGGTGGACGTGGATCTCGGCATGTCGCCCGCGGTGGCGGTGAACGACTTCATCAGCAACACCGCGACCAAGATCCGCTCGATCGCGACGAACTTCAACGGCCGGACCAACGCGGCGCGCGCCGACTCGGTCTACTATCTCGACGAGGGGTTGCGGCTCAAGGCCACCTCCCCGGATTCCGGTATCGCGTCGGGGATGGACATGAACTACAACCACAACTTCGCGCCCTCGGGCTCGTGCCCGCCGCTGACTCCCGCGTGCGGCGGCAGCGGGAGCCCGAACGACCGCTTGCTGTTCGTCGCGCGGTTCGACGCCAACATCGATGTGTTCGATACGTACTTCGGCTTCCAGGTCGGCACGATCTCGATCCGCGATCCGATCATCGGGCCGCTGCGGGTAGCGAAAGACGTTTCGACGGGGAGCCAGCTACTGTTCGGTATCACGGCCCGCGGGCTGGTGATGGTGAGCCTGCCGGCCTTCACGAACCCGCTCCCCGCGCCGCGGATCCGGTGAGAGCCCCGTGACCCGCAGGGTCCCGTCGGGGTCTCCCTTCGCGACAAGAATACGCAGTCGCTCCGGGAGACCCCGACGGGACCTGCGGGTCAGGGTGCGAGGCAACGAGAGCCCGACCCGGAGTCGGGCTCGCGCGTTATTATCGGATGGCGTGGAACGCGCGAGTGAACTCGCGACTCGGCGTCTGCCCGTAAACGGGCGCAAGGCCGCTTCAGCGGCAGGGCCGAGCCGCGGCTTCAGCCGCGACTCGGGCGACGGGAGCGACCGCGACTCGGGCGACGGGAGCGACCGCGACTCGGGCGACGGGAGCGACCGCGACTCGGGCGACGGGAGCGACCGCGACTCGGGCGACGAGAGCGACCGCGACTCGGGCGACGGGAGCGCCGCGACCTTGGGCGACGGGAGCGACGATGACGTTCCGGTTCACGACGGCAGGTGAGTCGCACGGCCGCGGCCTGGTGGCGATCCTCGAGGGGATCCCCGCCGGCCTGCCCGTGCCCACCGAGCGGATCAACGCCGAGCTGAAGCGGCGCATGGGCGGCTACGGCCGCGGCGCCCGTATGAAGATCGAGTCGGATCAGATCGAGTGGCTCGCGGGGGTGCGCGCCGGGGAGACGCTCGGCTCGCCCATCGCCATGCTGGTGTGGAACCGCGACTGGGAGCACTGGCGGGACGTGATGGCGCCCGAGGCGGACGCCGCCGGGACCGAGCGGCGGCGCCAGGTCACGCGGCCCCGGCCGGGACACGCCGACTTGGCCGGCAGCTTGAAGTACGACCGCGAGGACGCACGCGACATCCTGGAGCGGGCCAGCGCGCGCGAGACCGTGGCGCGGGTCGCCTGCGGTGCGGTGTGCAAGCTGCTGCTGGAGCAGTTCGGCATCGAAATCGGCAGCCACGTCGTAGAGCTGGGCGGGGTCAAGGCGGGTGTAGGGGCGCAGCATGCTGCGCCCCTACCCATCGCTTCTCCCCTGAACGAGGCCGCCGATGCCAGCCCGGTGCGGTGCCTGGATCGGGACGCTGAGGGCGAGATGGTCGCCCGGATCGACGCCGCCAAGGCCGCCGGTGACACGCTGGGCGGCGTGGTCGAGGTCGTGGCGCTGGGCGCGCCGGTGGGCCTCGGGTCCCACGTGTCGTGGGACCGCAAGCTCGACGGGCGGCTGGCGCAGGCGTTGATGTCGATCCCGGCGGTGAAGGGTGTCGAGCTGGGGCTCGGCTTCGAGGCGGCACGCCGCAAGGGCTCGGAAGTGCACGACGAGATCCTGCCGGGGCTGGCGCGCGCCACCAACCGGGCCGGCGGCACGGAGGGCGGGATGACGACCGGCGAGCCGCTGGTGTTGCGGGTGGCGATGAAGCCGATCTCGACGCTGATGGCGCCGCTCAAGACGGTGGACCTGAAGACCGGGGCGCCGGCACAGGCCCAGTCGGAGCGCTCGGATGTCACCGCCGTTCCGGCGATGGGCGTGATCGCCGAGGCGATGGTCGCGCTGGTGCTCGCGCAGGCGATGCTCGAGAAGTTCGGCGGCGACGCCTTGAGCGAGATGAAGCGGAACGTCGCGGGGTATCTGGCCCAGGTGCGGGCGCGCACGCCCAAGGGCGCCGCCTCGTGAAGAAGCACGTCGTGCTGGTCGGCCTGCCGGGATCGGGCAAGACCACGATCGGGCGGCTCGCCGCGGAGCAGCTGCACGCCGCGTTCGTCGACATCGACGCGATCCTGGCGCGGCGCGAGGGGAAGTCGATCACGCTGATCTTCGCCGAGAAGGGCGAGGCGGCGTTCCGCGAGATGGAGCGCAAGGAGATGGACGCGGCGCTCGCCGGCGAGCCGAGCGTCGTGGCGCCCGGCGGCGGCTGGGCGGCGCAGCCGGGTGCGATCGAAACCGCGCAGTCGTGCGCGCTCGTCGTGTACCTGCGCACGCGGGTCGAGACGGCCGCGCCGCGCACGGCGACGGAGGGAACCCGCCCGTTGTTAATAGGTGAGGATCCGATGGACCGGATGCGCCAGCTGCTGAAGGAGCGCGAGCCGTTTTACCTCAAGGCGCACACGCAGTTGGACACCGAGCGCAAGACGGCCGAAGAAGTGGCGCGCGAGGTCGTCAGGCTTGCGCAATCCAGCGCCGGATGGTAAAGATGCGCTTTCGCGCCGTTGACGAAGGATTGACGCGTGGCTGCTAAAAAGCCTGATGTGAAGGTTGTGGAGGATGTGAAGGTCGTGAAGGGTCGCAAGCGTCGCACGGCGGCCCGCGCGGCTGACCCCGGGGCGACGCCCCGGGGGAAAGGCGGGCGTGCGCTCGTGATCGTCGAATCGCCCACCAAGGCGAAGACGATCGGCAAGTACCTCGGCTCGGGCTACACGGTCAAGGCGACGGTGGGGCACGTGCGCGACCTGCCGCAGCGCAAGCTCGGCGTGGATGTCGACAACGGCTTCACCCCCGAATACGTCCCCATCAAGGAAAAGGCGAAGACCCTCGCCGAGATCAAGAAGGCCGCCAAGGCGTCGACCCGGGTGCTGATCGCCACCGACCCCGACCGGGAAGGCGAGGCCATCGCCTGGCACGTGGCGGAGAGCCTCGGCAACGGCCGCAAGGTGCACCGCGTGCTGTTCCACGAGATCACCAAGGACGCGGTCAACCAGGCCCTCGCCAACCCGCTCGACATCGACCAGAAGAAAGTGGACGCGCAGCAGGCGCGCCGCGTGCTGGACCGGCTGGTGGGCTACAAGACGTCGCCGCTGCTCTGGAAGAGCATCAAGACGGGGCTCTCGGCGGGCCGCGTCCAGACGGTGGCGTTGCGGCTGATCTGCGAGCGCGAGGAGGAGATCCGCAAGTTCGTTCCCCAGGAGTACTGGACCATCGAGGCCGACCTCGAGAAGGACGGCCAGGGGTTCCAGGCCCGGCTGCACAAGCTCGACGGCCACAAGCCCGAGATCAAGAATGAGGCGAGCGCGCAGGCCATCGTCGCCGACGCGCTCAAGCTGCCCTTCAAGGTCACGACGGTCGAAAAGGGCGAGCGCCGCCGCCCGGCGCCCCCGCCGTTCCGCACCAGCACGCTGCAGCAGGAAGCAGCGAAACAGCTGGGCTATTCAGCCGCGGTCACGATGCGGCTGGCCCAGCAGCTGTACGAGGGGATCGAGATCGGGGCCGAGGGGCCCGTCGGGCTGATCACCTACATGCGCACCGACTCGGTCCGCATCGCGGACTCGGGCCTAGCCCAGGCCCGGGACTTCATCGCGCGGGAGTTCGACAAGCGCTACCTCCCCGCCACGCCGAACGTCCACAAGACCGGCAAAGGCCAGTCCCGGGTGCAGGACGCGCACGAGGCGATCCGCCCCACGGACGTGCTGCGGCGCCCCGACGACCTGAAGCAGCACCTCGACGCCAAACAGTTCAAGCTGTACCAGCTGATCTGGCGGCGGTTCGTGGCGTCGCAGATGAACCCCGCCGTGTTCGAGACGACCAAGGTCGACTTCGACCTGGGCCGCTACGTGTTCCGGGCCACCGGCTCGAGGGTGCTGTTCGACGGGTACCACAAGCTCTACCACGAGGCGCACGAGCCCGAGGAGGGCAAGACCCTCGAGGATCTGCCCCCGATCCCGCCGCTGGTGGAGGGCGACGTGGTCACCGTGAAGCAGATCACCCCGAACCAGCACTTCACCGAGCCGCCGCCGCGCTACAGCGAAGCGAGCCTGGTGAAGGAGCTTGAGCGGCTGGGGATCGGCCGGCCGTCCACCTACGCGGCGATCATCTCGACCTTGAAGAACCGCTGGTACGCCACCGCCAAGGACCGGCGCTTCCAGCCCACGCCGCAGGGCGAGATCGTGTGGCAGGTGCTGAAGCGGTGCTTCCCGGACGTGTTCGAGGTCGGCTTCACGGCGCAGATGGAGACCGAGCTGGACAAGGTGGAGGAGGGCGATCTGGCGTGGCAGCGGGTGCTCGAGGACTTCTGGGGTCCGTTCTCGAAGGCGCTCGCGGCCGTCGACATCGATCGGCTCATTCACGACGTGCACGACCTGTCGGAGCTGCCCAAGGAGAAGTGCCCCAACTGCGGCGGCCCGCTGGTCGTGAAGAGCGGCCGCTTCGGGCCGTACATCGCGTGCGCCAAGTATCCGGAGTGTCGCTTCAGCCGGCCGCTCAAGAAGAACAAGGTGCCCGACCGGCCGTCGGACGAGAAATGCCAGGAGTGCGGCGCGCCGATGGTGATCAAGACGGGGCGCTACGGCGAGTTCCTCGCGTGTACGCGCTACCCCCAGTGCAAGCACACCCGCCCCGTGCCGCTGGGCGTGAAGTGCCCGAAGTGCGGCACGGGGGAGCTGGCCGAGCGGCGCACCCGCAAAGGGCGCAACTTCTTCGGGTGCCTGCGCTACCCGGACTGTGACTACTCGACGTGGAACCGCCCGGTCCCGGTCGCCTGCCCCAGCTGCGGATTCGTCGGGATGGAAGAGAAGCAGACCAAGGCCGCGGGAGCGACGCGCAAGTGCCTGAAGTGCGGACACGAAGTCACGCTGGAGGAAGTCACCCCGGCGGAGCCGGTCGCGACCTGATCGCGACGGTGGTGGGCGGCGGGCTCGCGGGGAGCGAGGCCGCCTGGGCGCTGGCCGAGCGCGGGGTGGCGGTCACCCTCTACGAGATGCGGCCCGTGCGCATGACCGCGGCCCATCAGACCGACCGGCTCGCCGAGCTGGTCTGCAGCAACTCCTTCAAATCGGTGGAGCGAACCAACGCCCACGGCCTGCTCAAGGCCGAGATGCGGCGGCTCGGGAGCATCGTGCTGGAGGCGGCTGACGCCGCGCGCGTTCCCGGGGGGGCGGCGCTCGCCGTCGATCGCGTGGCGTTCGCGCAAGGCGTGCACGATCGCGTGACCCGGCACCCGCACATCACGCTGGTGCGCCAGGAGGCGGCCGAGCTCCCGTCCCCCGGCGTCGTGGCGACCGGCCCGCTCACGTCGGACGCGCTGGCGACGGCCATCGCGCGGCGGCTCGACGCGGCGTCGCTCGCCTTCTTCGACGCCATCGCGCCCATCGTCGCCGCCGAGTCGCTCGACCACGCGCGCCTGTTCCGCGCCTCGCGCTACGGCAAGGGCGGCGGGGACGATTACCTGAACGCGCCGCTCACCGAGCAGCAATACGACGCATTCGTCACGGCGCTGCGCACCGGCGAGCAGTATCAGCCGCACCACGAGTTCGACCGGACTCCCTACTTCGAGGGCTGCCTGCCGGTGGAGGAGATGGCCGCCCGCGGCCGCGACGTGCTGCGCTTCGGGCCGATGAAGCCGGTGGGTCTCCCAGGGGAGGCCTTCGCCGTGGTGCAGCTGCGCCAGGAAGATCGCGCGGGCCAGATGTGGAACCTGGTCGGCTTCCAGACGCGGCTCAAGATCCCCGACCAGCAGCGCGTGTTCCGGATGATCCCGGGGCTGGAGCAGGCGGAGTTCCTGCGCTTCGGGAGCATCCACCGCAACGCGTATGTCAATTCGCCGCGCGCGCTCACGGCCCATCTCTCCGCCAAGGACGACCCCCTGCTCCTGTTCGCCGGGCAGCTGACGGGGGTGGAGGGGTACACCGAGTCCGCGGCGACCGGGATCCTCGCCGGGATCAACCTCGCGCGGCTGCTCGGGGTTGAGGAGCCGTTGCTCCCGCCACCGACGACGATCCTCGGCGCGCTGTATCGCTACGTGCACTCGGCCGACCCGGAGCACTTCCAGCCGATGAACGCCAACTTCGGGCTGCTCGAGCCGCTGGAGCGGCCGGTGAAGGACAAGCACAAGAAGAAGGAGATGCTGGTCGAGCGGGCGCTGCGGGACATCGATGCGTTTGCGAGTCAGGTCGGAGTGGAGGTGGCCGCGTGAGGAGCGCGAGTGAACTCGCGACTCGGCGACTGCCCGTAAACGGGCCCGCCGCTTCAGCGGCAGGGCCGAGCCGCGGCTTCAGCCGCGCACATCCGTGACCGGAGCGTCTTCCGTCCCCGAGATCGCGGCGTTCGTCGAGTTCCTCGCGAAGGAGCGCAACGATTCCCCCCACACCGTGAAGGCATACGGCCGTGACCTCGCCGACTTCGCCGCTTTCTGCGGCCGCTACTACGGTGGCGCTTGGAGCTGGGCCGGGGTGGACCGCCTCGCGATCCGGGCGTGGCTGGGCGCGCAGCAGCAGCGGGGCCTCGCCAAGCGCTCCGCGGCCCGGGCGCTGTCGGCGCTGCGCACCTTCTACCGCTTCCTCAACGCGACGCGCGGAGTGGAGGTGAACCCGGCGAAGGCCGCGCGCACTCCCAAGCTCGAGCGCAAGCTCCCGGACCACCTCGACCGGGCCGAGATCGACCTGCTGTTCGAGGAAGCGGAGGGGCGCGCGGCAGCGGGCGGCTTCCGCGAGGGGAGGGACCTCGCGATGCTCGAGCTGTTCTATTCGACGGGGATCCGGCTGGGCGAGCTCGCCGGCCTGAACGAGCAGGACGTGGACCTCGTCTCGGACCAGTTGAAGGTGCGAGGCAAGGGGAAGAAGGAGCGGATCGTGCCGGTAGGGAAGCATGCGGGTCGGGCGCTGCGGCGGTACTACCGGCTGCGGGACACGGCGCTGGGGGAAACCGGACAGGAGCGGCGGGCGTTGTTCGTGAGCCGGCGCGGGAAGCGGCTCACGCCGCGCGCCGTGCAGCTCGTGATCAAGCGCTTGCTCGGCGCGCTGGCCGGCAGCGGGAGGGGGGTGGGGATGGGGATGGGGGGGGACCGGGGCTTGCACGTGCATTCGTTGCGCCACTCGTTCGCGACTCATCTGCTCGACGCCGGCGCCGACCTGCGGGCGGTGCAGGAGCTGTTGGGCCACGCCTCGCTCAGCACCACGCAGGTGTATACTCATACGTCGGTGGAGCGCCTGAAGAAAGTGTATCACCAGGCCCACCCCCGGGCGTGAGACCATAGGAAAGCCATGACGGGTATCCGCAGCACGACGATTCTCTGCGTCCGCCGCGACGGGCATGTGGCCCTGGGCGGCGACGGCCAGGTCACGCTCGGCGACACGGTGATGAAGGCCAACGCCAACAAGGTGCGGGCGCTGAAGGGCGGCAAGATCCTCGCCGGCTTCGCGGGCGCGTCCGCCGACGCGTTCACGCTGTTCGAGAAGTTCGAGGAGAAGCTCGAGCGCTATCCCGGCAACCTGCCGCGCGCCGCCGTGGAGCTCGCCAAGGACTGGCGCTCGGACCGCGTGCTGCGCCGCCTCGAGGCGCTGCTGGTGGTGGCCGACAAGGAGCACGGCTACGTCATTTCGGGGTCGGGCGAGCTGATCGAGCCGGACGACGGGATCCTGGCGATCGGCTCCGGGGGCAACTACGCGCTCGCAGCGGCGCGGGCACTCGCCACCGCGTCGGGCCTCGGCGCCCGGGACATCGTGCAGCGGTCGCTCGAGATCGCGGCCGAGATCTGCGTGTACACCAACACGCACATCTCCATTCTGGAGCTCTAAATGGCCGAGCCCACGCGCACGCCCCCCTCCGGAGACGAGCCGCCGCCCGGCGCGCGGGCGCCGGCGGAAGACCAGCTCCCCTGGCTCGAGGAGCTGCCGCCCCGCAAGATCGTGGCGGAGCTGGATCGCTACATCGTGGGCCAGGAGGTGGCGAAGAAGGCGGTCGCCATCGCCGTGCGCAACCGCTGGCGGCGCGCCCAGGCCCCGGACGACATCCGGGACGAGATCCTCCCGAACAACATCATCATGATCGGCCCCACCGGCGTGGGGAAGACCGAGATCGCGCGCCGCCTGGCGCGCCTCGCGGGCGCGCCGTTCCTCAAGGTCGAGGCCTCGAAGTTCACCGAGGTGGGCTACGTGGGGCGCGACGTCGAGTCCATGGTGCGCGAGCTGGTGGACGTGGCGATCAACATGGTGCGCACGGAGCGGGAGGACGAGGTCTACCCGGAGGCGGAGGCGCGGGCGGAGGAGCGGCTGCTGGACATACTCCTCCCGCCCGCACCCGCCCAACCCCTCACCCCTTCCCCCTCCCTGGGGGAGAAGGGAGAAGGGAGAGGGGAGAAGGCCCCGCTGTTCGTCGTGTCGTCCAAAGGCGACATCACCACCAAACCCGCCGAGGCCGACACCGAGGCGCAGGAGCGGCGGCGCCGCAGCCGCGAGAAGCTGCGCCAGCAGCTCAAGGAGGGGAAGCTCGAGGAGCGCGAGGTCGAGGTCGAGGTCCAGCAGCAGGGCTTCCCCATGCTCGAGATGATGCAGCCGCCGCAGGGGATGGAAGGCCCGGATGTGAACTTCACCGAGTGGCTGCAAGAGATGCTGCCGAAGAAGAAGAAGCGCCGCACCGTGCACCTGCACGAGGCGCGACGCATCCTGGTGGACGAGGAGCTGAAGAAGCTCGTCGACATGGACGACGTCGTGAACGAGGCGCTGGACCGCGTCGAGAACCACGGCGTCATCTTCATCGACGAGCTCGACAAGATCGCGGGCGAGCGCGGCACCGTCGGGCCCGACGTGTCGCGCGAGGGCGTGCAGCGCGACCTGCTCCCCATCGTCGAGGGGTCCACGGTGCAGACGCGCTACGGCTACGTCCGCACCGACCACATCCTGTTCATCGCCGCCGGCGCTTTCCACATCTCCAAGCCGTCGGACCTGATCCCGGAGCTGCAGGGCCGCTTCCCGATCCGCGTGGAGCTGCAGCCGCTCACCGAGGCGGACTTCGTCCGCATCATGACCGAGCCCGAGAACGCCCTCACCAAGCAGTACGCCGCCCTGTGCGCGGCCGAAGGGGCGACGCTCGAGTTCACGCGCGACGGCATCGAGGAGATCGCGCGCATCGCCGCCAAGGCGAACGAGCGGATGGAGAACATCGGTGCGCGCCGCCTGCACACCGTGATGACCAACCTGCTCGAGGACGTGCTGTTCGAGCTCCCCGAGCTCCCCGAGAAACACGTCCTGTTCGACGCGGCCAAGGTGCGCCACCGCCTCGCCAAGGTCGTCGACGACGAAGACTTGCGCCGCTACATCCTCTAGGTAGAATGGGAAAATCCATGGCCAAGCGCGACTTTCTCGCCGTCACCGACTTGAGCCGCGACGAGGTCGTGCGCCTGTTCGACCTCGCCCACCGCATGAAGACCGGGGCCTACCGTGAGACACCGCTCGCCGGGAAGAGCCTGGCCATGATCTTCGCCAAGTCGAGCACCCGGACGCGGGTTTCTTTCGAGGTAGGGACGTACCAGCTGGGGGGGCATGCGCTGTTCCTCTCCTCCCGCGACATCCAGATCGGTCGCGGCGAGCCGATCCCGGACACGGCGCGCGTGCTGTCCCGCTATGTGGACGGCATCATGATCCGCACCTTCGATCACGCCGAGGTGGAGGAGCTGGCCCGCCACGCGACCGTGCCGGTCATCAACGGCCTCACCGACCTGTCCCACCCGTGCCAGGTGCTGGCCGACCTGTTCACCGTGCGGGAGGCGCTGGGCGGCTGGGAGGGGAAGCGGATCGCCTGGGTGGGTGACGGAAACAACATGGCGAACAGCTGGATCGAGGCGGCGCACCTGCTCGGCTTCGAGCTGCGGCTGGCGTGCCCGGAAGGGTACGAGCCGAGCCGCGGCATCTTCGATCGGGCGAAGCAGGCCGGGGCGTGCGTCGAGGTGACGGAAGTGCCCGAGGAAGCGGTGGAGGGGGCCCACGTCGTCAACACCGACGTCTGGGCCTCGATGGGGCAAGAGGGCGACGCAGAGGCGCGCCGCAACGCGTTCCGAGGCTACACGGTGGACCCCGAGCTGATGAAGCTCGCCGATCCCCAGGCCATCTTCCTGCACTGCCTGCCGGCGCATCGGGGCGAGGAAGTCACGACCGAGGTGATCGAGGGGCCGCAGTCGCGCGTGTGGGACGAAGCCGAAAACCGGCTGCATGTCCAGAAGGCGCTGCTCGTCACGCTGATGGGCTGAATGGCCGAGCCAGCCCTGAAGCGGACCCCGCTCCACGACATCCACGTGAGCCTCGGCGCCAAGATGGTGCCGTTCGGCGGGTACGAGATGCCCGTCAGTTACCCGGCCGGGATCGCGGCCGAGCACAAGGCGGTGCGCGAGACGGTAGGCGTGTTCGACGTCTCCCACATGGGCGAATTCGAGGTCACGGGTCCGGACCGCAACGCCTTCGTGCAACGTGTGACGTGCAACGACGTCGGGGCCTTGCGCCCCGGGCAGGCTCAGTACTCGGCGATTCTCACCCCCGCAGGCACCTTCGTGGACGACTGTCTGATCTATCGGTTCGAGGACCGGGTGATGATGGTCGTCAACGCCGCCAACATCCCGCGGGACTGGCAGCACGTCGTCGAGCAGAAGCGCGGCGCCAACGTGCGGCTGCGCAACGTCTCGGACGAGACCGGCCTGCTGGCGGTGCAGGGGCCGAAGGCAGAGGCGCTGCTCGCACCCCTCACGCCGCTCGGCATCGCGATGATCCCCTACTATCATTTCGCCGAGGGGAAGGTCGCCGGAGTGCAGTGCTTCATCTCGCGCACCGGGTACACCGGTGAGGACGGCTTTGAGCTGTATTGCCGCGCGGGGGATCTCGAGACGCTGTGGCACGCGCTCGTGGGCGCGGGCCGCGCCGAGCCGTGCGGGCTGGGGGCCCGGGACACGCTGCGGCTCGAGGCCGGCTATCCGCTGTACGGCAACGACATCGACGACACGGTGACGCCGTACGAAGCCGGCCTCGGCTGGATCGTGAAGCTCGAGAAGGGCGCGGACTTCACCGGCCTCGCGGCGCTGAAGCGGCAGAAGCTGGAGGGTGTGAAGCGCCGGCTGGTCGGCTTCAAAATGGCGGCGCCGCGCACTGTCGCTCGGCACGGCTACGGCGTATACGTGGACGGGGCGCAGGTGGACGTGGTGCGGAGCGGCACCGTGACCCCGACTGCCAACTGGGCCATCGGGATCACCTACCTGCCGGTCGAGTCTGTCCAACCGGGCGCCCGATTCGACATCGACGTGCGGGGCAAACGCGCCCCGGCGGAAGTGGCGCGGCTGCCGTTCGTGGCGCGGAGAACGAAGAAATAGAGGCGTGGAGGTCGGTGGAGGTTGGTGGAGGTTGGTGGAGGATGTGAAGGCGATGCGGCTAGGGATTCTGACGATCAGCGACTTGGGCGCGGTGGGACAGCGGGCCGATACGTCGGGCGACGCGATTCTCACGTGGGCCACCGAGCGGGGCTACGAAGTCGCGGTGCGCAGCGTGGTGCCGGACGAGTCGGACCGGATCGCGGGGAAGCTCGCGCGCTGGGCCGACTCGGGCGAAGTCGACGTGATCCTCACGACCGGCGGCACGGGGCTGACCAGGCGGGACGTGACTCCCGAAGCGACGCAGGCGGTGCTGGAGCGCGCCGCGCCGGGGATCGCGGAGGCGCTGCGGGCCACGGCCGCGCCGGGGTTTCCGCGCGCCTGGCTCTCGCGCGGCGTCGCCGGCACGCGCGGCAAGACGCTGATCGTGAACCTCCCGGGCTCGACCGGCGGGGTGACGGACGGGCTCGCGGTGCTGGAAGGATTCCTGGACCATGCAGTGACTCTGCTGAGCGGCGAAAAGGTGACCCACTGATGACTGACGTCTGATGTCTGACCGCTCCCATGGCTGATCGCGTTCTAATCACCACCGACGATCTGGAGCACGCGGTCCGGATCAACGCGCATCTCGAGACCGCGGGCTTCCACACGACGCTCGTCTCGTCGTTCGACGACGTGCGCCGGGCGGTGGGGGGGGCGGGAGGGGTAGAGGGGAGCGACACCGCCCCCGGACTGGATTGCATCGTCCTGACCGGCGGGCTGCACGAGTCGTCGGCCGCGCAGCTGTTGCGCATCGCGCACGACCGCTCGATCTCCACACTCGGTCTGATGGAGCCGACGGAGCCCGACCCGAAGGAGGCAGCCCGCCGGCTGGGGCTCACCGCCTTCCTCGTGAAGGCCGCCGACCCGGCGGAGGTGACCGCGACGGTGCGGCGGCTGATCGAGCGCCGCCGGCTGCAGGCGCGCACCGGGATCCTGGGCGAATCCCCGGCGATCCAGGAAGTGCTCGTGAAGATCGAGCAGATGGCGCCGGTGAGCGCGACGGTGCTGATCGAGGGGGAGTCCGGGACGGGAAAGGAGCTGGTGGCGCGCGCGCTCCACGACCTCTCGCCCCGGCGCGCCAAGCCGTTCATCGCCGTCAACTGCGCCGCCATTCCAGAGACGCTGCTCGAGAGCGAGCTGTTCGGGCACGAAAAGGGCGCGTTCACGGGCGCCGCCGAGCGCCGGCTGGGCCGCTTCGAGCTGGCCGAGGGCGGGACGATCTTTCTGGACGAGGTCGGCGAGATGCCCCCGGCCACGCAGGTGAAGCTGCTGCGCGTGCTCGAGGACCGGAGCTTTTTCCGGGTGGGTGGCGCGCAGGCGATCAAGGTGGACGTGCGCGTGATCGCTGCCACCAACAAGTCGCTCAAGGAGGAGGTGGCGCTGGGCCGGTTCCGCGACGACCTGTTCTACCGGCTCAATGTGCTGCACATCACGCTCGCGCCGCTGCGCGAGCGCAAGGTCGACATCCCGCTCCTGGTGCGGCGCTTCATCGCCGAGTTCGCCGCCCTGCACGAGCGCCCGTTCCGGGGGATCACGCCGGAGGCGCTCCAGATCCTGGTGGACGCCGACTGGCCTGGCAACGTGCGCCAGCTCCGCAACCTGGTGGAGTCGATGGTCGTGCTGGCGCCCGAGGGCGAGATCCGGGCGAGCGACATCCCGCGCGACATCCGGGAGCGGGGCCGGGGGTTGCCGGTCCGGGTGACCGGGGCCACGCGCGACGTGGCAGGCCGGGAGCTGGAGTTCATCTTCCGCAGTCTTGTGGAGCTTAAGCTACAGGTCGAGGAGCTGCGCCGGCGCCTGGACGACCGGGCGCCCCAGCGGGTGGAGGTCATCGAGGTCGGCCCGGGCTCGGGGATCGTGCCCGTTCAGCCGATCGAGGCGGAGCCGGCATCCGAGGCCGAGGTCGTCTATCGGGCTGGCATGACAATGGCAGACGTAGAGCGAGCCGCCATCGAGGCGGCGCTGCGTCAGACCAAAGGCAACCGGCGCGAGGCGGCGGAAGTGCTAGGGATCGGCGAGCGCACTCTGTACCGCAAGCTCAAGGAATACGCCCTCGCCTAACTCGTCGTAAGACAAGAGGTTGCAGTGGCGCGCCCATTGACAGACCGTGACGTGCATCACATGTTACGTCGCCCTGTTTCCGCTTTCTTTAGGTGGCCGCAGCGCCCCGGCCTGGTTTCCCGTGGATTTTAGGGTTGATCCGGATCTGTGCGTGGCATGCCTCGCCTGCGTGCGGGTGTGCCCCGCCGACGCAGTCGCAGTCGAGGGTCAACAGGTCCGAATCGTGGATGAGGCGTGTACGCGCTGCGGGTTGTGCCTGCCTGCGTGTCCCCACGACGCCATCGTCGCCAAAGGCGATGTAACGCGAGCCCTGGAGCTCGCGATCGGCGGTCGCGCCGCGCTCATCCTCAGCGTGGAGTCGGCGGCCTACTTTTACCCGGCTACTCCCGAGCAGGTGGTGAACGCCTGCTACGCGGCGGGCTTCCGCACGGTGCACCGTGGCGTGCTGGGGGACGAGCTGGTCGCCCGGGAGTACCTGGCGCTGTGGGCCGACGACGGCTGGGGCACGCTGATCCGCAGCACCTGCCCGGTGATCGTCGAGACGGTGCGGGCGCAGTACCCGGAGCTGATCCCGTACCTGGCCCCGATCGCAACGCCGATCGCGGCGGAAGCGCGCTACCTGAAGCGCATGTACGGCGCGGGGACGCAGGTAGTATACGCCGGGGTGTGCATCACGGAAGGGGGGCAGGACGTGGAGGCAGCCATTACGCTGGACGAGCTGACGACGCTGCTGGAGCGGCGCGGGGTGCGGATCGACCAGCAGGCCCCGTACTTCAGCCGGCTCCCCGAGGAGCGGCGCCGCCACTGGAGCACGGCGGGGGGACTGCCGCTCGAGCTGCTGCGCGAGG
>Ga0209375_1000404_pt1 | contig 37635 bp, 30 predicted proteins | sample GraSoiAngelo_131_FD_185888 | JGI IMG/M metagenome (GOLD analysis project Ga0209375, IMG submission 185888) | Grasslands soil microbial communities from the Angelo Coastal Reserve, California, USA - 14_0929_02_30cm (SPAdes) (version 2) | ecosystem: Environmental > Terrestrial > Soil > Grasslands ...
TGCCGTATGCCGTGATGAACTTCTCACCGCATCCCGAGTTCGGCACGCTGGTCCGGCAGATCCGGCACGCGGCCGACATCGAAGCCGCCTACCTCGCTGCCATCCGCACCGGGACGATGGACTTTGCGGGCCACCCGCGCCAGCGGAGCTTGGAGCAATCCAAAGAAAATCTGGAAGGCTACATGCGGTACGTGGACGAGGAGCTGGTCGCGGGGCTGCGAGCGCTCACCCCCGCGCAGCTGGTCCGGCCGGTGGAGTGGGGGACGGCGAAGCCCACCCTGCTGCAACACCTGATGTGGCTGCTGCAGCATGAGACGCTACATCAGGGCATGTGGGCGTTTTACGCGAAGATCGCCGACCTCCCACTCCCAAAGAGCTGGCAGGAAACCTGGCGCCTCACCTAAGCCATTTCAAAAGGGTCAGACCCCTTTGAGGTCACCACTGGGGGGCAGTGCCAGGCAAACCAGCCTTGACACGATCTAGCCGTTGTGCAAGAGTGTAAATGGTCTGACCAATGGACCATTCCGCACTACAGGGGTCAACAATTCCGTCCCCCAGCGCCGTCAAAGACGAACTCGAGCCGGTCCGCAAGACCCGGATCTATGAGGAAGTGGCCTCACAGATCCAGCGGCTGATCACCGACGGCAGGCTTCGGCCGGGGGATCACCTCCCGCCGGAGCGAGAGCTGGCCGAGCGGTTCGGCGTCAGCCGGACGTCAGTCCGAGACGCCATCCGGGTCCTGGAACTGATGGGACTGCTCGAACCCCGGCAGGGGGAGGGCACGGTCGTCAGGGACCTCAGCCCCGACTCGCTGGTGAACCCCCTCGCCTCGCTGCTGGTCCGCAACCGCACCCTGCTCGCCGACCTGCTGGATGTCCGTAAGATGATCGAGCCGGCGCTCGCGGCCCGCGCGGCGGTGCATGCCTCTGGCGACGAATTGGCTCGGCTGGAGCAGATCTTCCTCCGCCAGCACGATAAAGTCCAACACGGGGAACTCGCCATCGACGAGGACTCCGAGTTTCACTACGCGATTGCGACCGCGGCACGGAACCGGGTCGTCCTGCGGGTGCTGGATGTGCTGATGGACCTCTTGCGGGAGAGCCGGGAACGGTCGCTCCAGGTCGCCGGACGGCTGCAGCGGTCGCTCGCGGGCCACCGGCGCATCTTAGACGCGATCCGGCGCCGCGACGCCGACGCCGCCGAGGTGGCGATGCGTCAGCATCTGCAAGAGATCGAAGACGTCTTGCTCAGACCGAAGGCATCTCGGGTGGGAGGGTAGCTGTGGGCCGCCTCTTCGCAGTAGAGATCGTCTACCGTGGGATCTTTCAGAAGAACCTGGCCAAAAACATCAGCCGCGGGATCGTGCTGGCCGCCAAGCACGACGGCAAGACCGGCATTTCCTTCGGGCGCTACGGTGACAGCCCCGAGCGCAATGGCATTCCCGCCAAGAACTTCGCCATCGTCGCTACCGACGACGAGACTCTGCAGGAAGGGATGGCCAAGTACGAGCCCAAGGAAACCGACATTAGCATCTCCGTCGACGATACGCTGTGCAAAGGCGTGGAGTCGTGGGCGTGGTACGGGCTGCAGCCGATCAACCGGCTCCTGAAGCCGAACGGCACGTTGATCGTGACGACGATGAAGGGCCCCGAGGCCGTCATCGAGATGTGTCACCGGAAAGACGCGCCCTACCGGCTGGCACTCCTCACGGCGATTCCCAGCTTCTCCGGGCTGTGGGTCTACAAGGATGATCACACCGACGTGCGCATCCTGGGCGCGATCGCCAAAGTCCTGCCCGAACTCCTCAGCCTGAAATCGGTCGAAAAGGCCATCAAAGAGGAGTGGCACGATGACCTGAAGGTGAAGTCGGCGCAGAAGGCGTTCGAGCGCGTCACCACCAGCGTGGTGTCCCCGCAGGAAGGCAACCCCGAGAAGCCGTATGAGTTCGAACTGCCGAAGTGGTACGAGCTCCGCGAGGGGCTGGCGATCCCGAGCATTCCGAAAGGGAAGGAGATTGCCGACCCTGTCTCGCAGCAGACTGGCGGGTTCCGCCCCGACCGCAACCCCACCTTCAAGAAATACTCCACCCGCACGATGCGGCCGGTGGTCGACTTCGACACCTGCGTGAAGTGTACGCTGTGCTGGCTGCAGTGTCCGGATTCCTGCTTCGACGTCACGCCCGACGGGTATTACGACGCCAATATGCAGGCGTGCTGCGGCTGCGGCGTGTGCGAGGCCGTGTGCCCGGTGGCGAACTGCATCACCATGGTCAACGAGACAGCGTTCGCCGACAACGCCAGCCAGTGGGAGATGTGGAAGAAGGAGAAGCCAGCATACAAGACGTGGCTGCAGGAGAAGATCCAGCACAAACCTGAGCGGTCGCACGGCTTCTGGGTGCGGGGACAGTACGAAAAGCAGGTCGACCAGATGGTGAAAGACGGCATCGTCGATACCGGCGGCGAGGCGATCACCGAGAAGGTCGTCACCGATGTCGGCGAAGCCAGCGCAGGAGGCTGACGCGGATGGCCAAGGTCATTGAGAAGGCGCAGCAGGAAAAGGAGTCGCTGATCAGCGGCAGCGAGGCGATTGCGGTCGCTTGCAAGCTGGCCGATGTTGACGTCATCACCGCCTATCCGATCCGGCCCTATGACACGGTGATGCAGTACGTGGCCAAGCTGGTGGCCAACGGCGAGCTGGACTGCGAGTACATCGTGGCCGAATCCGAGCACTCGCAGTTTGAGATCGTCAAGCACGCCTCCGCCGCCGGGGCGCGGGTGTTCTGCGGCAGCAGCGGCGTCGGCTGGATGTACGCGTTTGAGGCGCTGACGGTGACGCCGGCGCTGCGCATCCCGATGGTGGCGATGGTCGGCAACCGCGCCCTGGATGATCCCGGCGCGTTCGGTGTGGAGCACAACGACGCGCTGGCGGTGCGCGACCTGGGCTGGCAGCTGGTGTGGGTGGACAACGCGCAGGAAGCGCTGGACACTGCGCTGATCGCCTACCGCGTGGCCGAAGACCGCCGCGTCTTCCTGCCCTGCGCCATCGCCTGCGACGGCGCGTTTCTGACACACTCCCAGTCCATGGTGAAGATCCCGCCGCAGGAGTGGGTGGACGCTTTCCTGCCGCCGTACAACCGGGGCGACCTGCTGCTGCACCCGGATAACCCGATCACGGTGGCCCCGCAGGTGAACGAAGACTGGCTGATGGAGCTGCGCAAGCATAATGACGAGGCGATGAAGCGGTCCAAGACCGCGGTAATTCCGGAGGCGTACCGGGACTTTGAGCGGATCTTCAACCGTGCTTACGGCAACCCGTTCTTCGAGGAGTACCAGACCGAGGATGCCGATGTGGTGCTGGTCGGGATGGGCACGCTGTCCATGCCGGTGAAGGTGGCGATCCGCCAGATGCGTAAGGAAGGGAAGAAGGTGGGGTTTGTGCGGGTGCGCTGGTTCCGGCCGTTCCCGGCGGAAGAGCTGGCGCAGACGCTGGGCCGGTTTAAGGCGGTCGGAGTCATCGACCGCGATTACTCGTTCGGCTCCCCGCACATGAGCGGCGTGCTGGCTACCGAAATCCGCGCCTCGCTGTACCCAGCGGCCGCGCGGCCGCCGGTGGTCGGATTCATCTGCGGGCTGGGAGGCCGCGAGGTCACCGTGCCGGACGTGCGGCGTATGAGCGACATGGTATTCAAAGCAGCGGCCGGTCAGACCCAGCCGCCCGTGACATGGATCGGCATTCGAGAGTGAATTGTTCTGTCATTGCGAGGAGCGAAGCGACGAAGCAATCTCCAACCAGCGATTGCTTCGGCCTGACGGCCTCGCAATGACAAGAGAAGACTGAGGTGAGCTGAGATGGACGCCGTCGAGACCCTTCCCACCCAGCAGCTGGACCCGTTCAAGGGCGTGAAGAAGGTGCCGCTGGAAGAATACTTCACCTCCGGCCACCGCACGTGCCAGGGGTGCGAGTCGGCCCTGGTGATGAAGTTGATGGTCAAAGCCGCCGGGCCGCGCACCATCGTGCTGGGCAGCACCGGCTGCATGTACGTGGCCAACACGACCTACTACAGCACGTCATGGGTCGTGCCGTGGATGCACACCCAGCTGGGCAGTTCGGGCTCGGCCGGCCTGGGGACCGCCGCGGCCCTCAAAGCGCTGATGCGCAAGGGGAAGATGAAAGAAGAACCCATCAACGTCATCGCGTTCTGCGGGGACGGCGGCGGTGCCGACATGGGCCTGTCGGCAATCTCGGCCACGTTGACCCATCCGCAGTACAACGTGCTCATCCTTCTCTACGACAACGAGTCGTACGCCAACACCGATATCCAGCTGTCCGGCATGACGCCCTACGGCGCGCATACCACGTTCAGCCCGCCGGGCAAGATGAAGCGGATCATGCACAGCCGCTGGAAGAAGAACGTCGCCGGCATGCTGGCCGCCGGCCATCCGGAGACCAAGTACGTGGGCACCGTCTGCGCGTCGTATGCGGTGGAGATGATGAACCGGGTCCGCAAGGCGCTGACGATTGGCGGGCCGACGTTCGTCCACTCCCTGGATCCGTGTCCCAAGGGGTGGGATTACGATCCGATGCTGTCCCACGAACTGGGGGAGCTGGCCGTGGACACCGGCATCTGGCCCCTGTACGAGGTCGAAAACCGGGTGCTGAAACTCTACGGTCGCACCAAAGGCATTGCCGAGAAGCGCTCCAGGCGCAAGCCGGTGCGGGACTACCTGCTGCGGCAAGGGCGCTTCGCGCACTTCACCGACGACGATATCGCCTACTTCCAGGCGAAGGTTGACGAGATGTGGGAGAAGTGGCTGATCCCCGGCGTCATCCCCTTCCACAAGGAACTGGAGAAAGACCAGCCACCGGCCTAGCCGGTGAGCGCCACCGATGACACACGGGCCTGCCTTCTCCGCGCGACGCGCAAGGGCAGGCCCGAACTGTTCGTGAGGGAATCCGAGGGCAATCGAACCGAGGGGGTGCAGCGGATGATCAGGTGGTTCAGAGCGGCTGTGGTCGTGGGACTGGGGGTCGCGCTCCTGGCCGTCTCACCCGTGGCGGGCGCGCCGGGGTGGCAGCCGACGAAACCTGTGGAGTTTGTGGTCCCCGCCGGAACCGGAGGCGGCGCCGACCTGATGGCGCGTTTCATCTCCGCCGTTCTCCAAAAGAACAATCTGGCTTCCCAGAACTTTCTGGTCGTCAACAAGGCGGGTGGAGCGGGCGCAGAGGCGTTCTTGTACGTGAAATTCGCGCGCGGGAATCCACACGTGATCGTGATCACGCTCTCCAGCCTGTTCACCACGCCGATGAACACCGGCATCCCCTTCAAGTATGACCAGCTGACACCGCTGGCCATGATGGCGCTGGACTACTTCATCCTCTGGGTGAACGCCGACACGCCCTACAAGACCGCGCAAGAGTACATGGACGCGGTGCGGCAAAAGCCCGGCGAGTTCAAGATGGGCGGAACCGGCTCGGCGCAGGAAGACCAGATTCTCACCATTCAACTCGAGCAGGCCTTCGGCGTCAAATTTACCTATCTCCCGCTCTCCGGCGGCGGGCAGGTCTGCGCCAACCTGGTCGGCAAGCAGGTCGACTCCACGGTCAACAACCCGTCAGAATGCGTGGGGCACTGGAAGGCCGGCCGCGTCCGGCCCCTGGCCGTGCTGTACAACCAGCGGATTGATCTGCCTGACTGGAAAGACATCCCCACGATGAAGGATGCCACCGGCAAAGATGTGTCCTACCTCATGCTGCGCGGGATCTTTGCCCCGCCCGGCATCCCCAAGGAAGCCGAGGAGTACTACATCAACCTGCTGCGGAGCGTCACGCAATCCTCCGACTGGCAGAAGTATATCGACGACAACGCCTTGAAGGGTCAGTTCATGACCGGGCCGCCGTTTGTGAAGTGGCTCGAGGAAGCCAACGCGCTGCATCGAGACCTGATGACCAAGGGCGGTTTGCTGAGCCCGATCAGCAAGCGATAGGACTTCAGGGGGCAACGGTGCGAAGAGCGGAGATTCTCACCGCGCTGGGTTTTCTCGCGTTTGCCATCGCCGTCATGGTGCAGGGGAGGTCTGTCGGTTCAGGCTGGTCGGGGGGACAGCCCCAACCAGGAATGCTGCCGTTCCGGTTGGCGCTGCTGCTGGCGATTTGCAGTGCGGTCGTCATGGGGCAGGTGCTCAGAAGCGATCCCTCCGTACACGCATTTTTTGAGAATCGGACCGGGCTCGTGTCGGTGCTCAAAGTGGCCGCGACCGGAATTGCGATGCTGGCCCTGACGTATGTCGTGGGGTTCTACACTGCGACACTGGTCTACGTTCTTGTCTACACCCGGTTTGTAGGGAAACACCACTGGCCCGTGGCGATCGCGCTCAGCCTGGCGATTTCGTTCGGGAGTTTCTACCTGTTCGAGCGCGTGCTGGCGATCTTGCTGCCGCGAGGCATGTATACCATCATCCCATTTTTCGGGTAGGCGCCCGCCGGCCCGGGGAGCGCTGGAATGTCGGGGACGCTACACGACCTACTGTTCGGACTGGGGGTGGCCACCCAGCCGGTCAACATCATCGCCGGCTTCGCCGGCGTGATCACCGGGACCATCATCGGTGTGATCCCCGCCCTGGGCCCGACTCAGGGCGCCGCGCTCCTGCTGCCGGTCGTCTTTCGGCTCGCACCCCACACCGGTCTGATCTTTCTGTCCGGGCTGTATATGGGCGCCATCTTTGGCGGGTCGGTCACCTCGATCCTCTTCAACATTCCCGGGACCCCGATGTCTGTGGCCAGCGCCTTTGACGGCTATCCGATGGCGTTGAAAGGGCAGGGCTCTCGGGCCCTCGCGGGCTCTGCCCTCTCGGCATTCATCGCGGGGACCGTATGCATCATTATGTTCACGCTGTTCGCCCGACCCCTGGCGGATTATGCGCTGACGTGGGGGCCGCCGGAGTACTTCTCGGTGCTGCTCCTGGCCTACGCCGCGCTGGTGGGGTTGGGTGGGGCGAACATCTTCAAGAGCGTCATGTCGGTCCTCTTTGGCCTCATCATTGCGGAGATTGGGACGGATACGATCACCGGAACGCTCCGCCTGATGTTTGGTACCTTCGCGCTCCTGGCCGGGATCAAGTTCCTGGTCGTCGTGGTGGGCGCGTTTGGGATCGGTGAACTGCTGCGGGCCGCCGAAGAGAACATCATGACCAAGGGCGCGGTCGCCGCGCGGATCAGTTGGGCGAATGTGTTTGACGCGCTGAAGGAGATGCGGGCGTACTGGAAGACGTTTCTCCGGTCTACGATCAGCGGGTTCTGGATCGGCGTACTTCCGGGCACCGGAGCGACCCCCGCCTCGTTCGTGGGATACGGCCTGGCCAAACGGTTTTCCAAGCACCCCGAAAAGTTCGGCACCGGGATCCTCGAAGGCGTCGTCGCCCCCGAGTCCGCGGCTTCCGCCGCCGAGGTCGGCGCCCTGCTGCCGATGGTCACGGTCGGAGTCCCGGGCTCGCCCACCGCGGCCGTGATTCTCGGGGCCATGCTCATCTGGGGGCTGCAACCCGGGCCGCTGCTGATGGTAGACCACCCCGAGGTCGTCTGGGGGTTCATCGCCAGCATGTACATCGCCATCATCATCTCCGTCACGCTCAACCTCTTTGCGATTCCGATCTGGACTCAGATCCTGCGGATTCCCTTCACCGTGCAGGTGCCCCTGATCTCGCTCCTATGCTTTATCGGTGGGTACACGGAAAACAACACGCTGTTCACGATGTGGATGGTCATGGTGTTCGGGCTCATCGGCTTTCTCTTCAAGAAGCTCGATTATCCGCTGGCACCCCTGGTGGTGGCCATTGTCCTGGGCGATGATACCGAAGCCGCCCTCCGTCGCAGCCTAATCATGTCCCACGGGAGCCTGGGGATCCTTTTCACCAGGCCTGTGTCCCTCGCACTGCTCCTGCTCGCTGCAGCGCTCTTCTTCCTCCCGGTCATCAGCGCAATCATGAACAAACGACGTGGATCTCCGGGGTCACCCGCTGAGGCCATTCCCTCGTAGCTTCGACTCGGTTTTGGTAGAGCGCGGCCATGCCGGCTGAGTGGTGGCGGGTCGGCGCAGCCACGCTTCCGCTCGTGGTCCTGCTGGTCGGGTTATTGTGGCTCCACTGGCGCGGCACGCAGGCCGGGATCATTGCGCTGGCCGTTTCGGCCGCCGTTGCCGCAATCGCCTTCGCCGCATCGCCGGCGGTGCTGGGGATTGCCCTGTGGCGGGCCATCGCCCTCAGCCTGCATGTGCTATACATCATCTGGGCCGCGCTGCTGTTGTACGAGATCGCGGACAAGATCGGCGCCATCCGCAGCATCGGGACCGCGGTCGCCCATCTCACCGAAGATCACGTCCTGCAGTTGCTCATCGTCGGGTTCGCCTTCACCTCGTTCCTGCAAGGTGTGGCCGGGTTCGGCGTCCCGGTCGCTGTCACGGCTCCGCTCTTAATCGGCCTGGGATTTCAACCGCTGGAAGCCGCTGCCGTTCCGCTGGTCGGGCATGCCTGGGCGGTGACCATGGGCGACATGGCATCATCGTTTCAGGCCCTGCGGGCCGTCACGGGGCTGCCGCCGCGACAGCTGGGCATCTGGATCGCCGCGCTGCTCGGCATCGCGTCGGTGGCTACGGGATTCGCCGTCGCCCATGTCCACGCCGGGACCCGCCCGTACCGCCGGGCGTTTGGCGCCATCCTGGTGCTCGGCGTCGCCATGGGCGGAACACAGCTGCTGCTGGCGCTCTCTCAGCACTGGATCATCGCCTCGTTCGGCGCCGGGATGGTGGGGCTGGTGGTGAGCATGGGCCTGGCCCGCCTGGCGCGCCGCAGAGGACCCGGGTATCTTGGGCTGCTGCCGGCGTGGCCGCCTCCGCAGGGACGGCGGGAGCCGCCGCGTCCTGCTCCGCCCGCGGGAGCGGAGATGTCATTCCACCTGGCGTTCCTGCCGTACTACGCGCTGATCGGTGTCGTGGCGGTGGCGACATTCATCCCGCCGCTGAACCGGCTTCTCGATGCCGTCGCGGTCTCGTTCCACTTCGGCACCGCACAGACTGGTCTGGGGTGGACCACGGAGAGCGGGGCCTTCCATATCCCGGTGTTTGGACATCCGGGCGCCTTGTTGCTCTATACCTCCGTGCTGGCGGTGCTCCTGTACCGGGTCGCCGGCCGTACCGTCCCGGATTGGCGCCGGCTGTGGCGCCAGGTAGCGGTCCAGGGGGTGCCCACCACGATGACCATCATCACGCTGGTCGGCGTGGCCACGGTGATGGCCTACAGTGGAATGACGTTCGTCCTGGCGCGCGGGCTCACCGCCGCGGTCGGGCCGCTCTTCCCGCTGCTGTCACCGTTCCTTGGGCTGCTGGGGACGGTGATCACCGGCAGCAATACAAACTCCAACGTGCTCTTCGGCGCACTGCAGCGCGATGCCGCGCGGTTGCTGCAGATGAACCCGGTGCTGATGGCGGCGCTGCAAACCGCCGGCGGGGCGCTGGGCTCGATGGTCGCGCCGGCCAAGGTGGTGCTGGCGACCGCGACGACCGGCCTGGCGGGGCGGGAGGGGCCCGTGATTCGCATCACCGCCCGTTACGCGCTGCTCCTGACCGCCCTGATGGGGTTCATCGGGATGCTGGTGCAACGGTGATGCAGAGTGTCGAAGGAGGACGGCGATGAAGTGGGTGACTCGCGAACACGTCAAAGTCGATCGCGTGGCTTGTCCCTGGTTGATTCGCAAGTTTGTCGACCCCCAGGCGCAATTTCTGTTTGTGCCGCCAGAGCAGGTCCTGGAGGTGGCGCGGCGGGAGGGCGCCATTCCCTATGACGTCACCGGCGCCGAGTTGGGGCATCATCAGGGGAAGTGCAGCTTTGAGGCGATCGTCACCAAATACAAGATTGATGATCCGGCTGTGCGGCTGCTGGCCCAGATCGTGCACGGCGCGGATGTGGCCCAGGATCTGTACCGGCGCCCGGAGGCCCCCGGGTTGAAGGCGATTGCGGAAGGCTTCCGCCAGCTGGGATTGGCCGATGATCACGAGATTCTGGCCCGCGAGTTCGTGGTCTACGATGCGCTGCATGCCTATTGCCGCCAGGTGGCCTCGGCCGGGTAGGAGGGGAACTGCGCCGGCCGGGTTCGAAGAAGACGGGGATGGCGGAGCATGAGTTTGACGTCGTCATCGTGGGCGGCGGCTCGGCTGGCTGTGCGGCGGCCGGACGGTTGTGCGCGACGACCGATCTGCACGTCTGTCTGGTCGAGGCCGGCCCGGACTATGGCCCGGCGAGCGAAGGCTACTGGCCCAGCGAACTGCTCGACGCCCGAGTCCGGCCGGGAACGCACGACTGGGGCTACGGTGAGGAACGTGAGGACGGCACCACGGTCTCCGAGCCGCGAGCCAGGGTGATCGGTGGATGCTCGGCCCACAACCTCTGCGCCGCGTTGTGGGGGATGCCGGCCGACTACGATGCGTGGGCCGCGGGGGGGAGCCATGGGTGGACCTACGCCGAGCTCCGTCCGCTGATTGATCAGGTCGAGCAATGCGCGGAGCCCGATGCGACGCACCACGGTCACGGCGGATCGCTGCCCACGCGGATCTATCGCGACGAAGAACTCTCCACCTGGCAGCGGGTATTCTTGCAGGCGGCCGAGGCCGCGGGATTCCCCCGGCTGCCGGACCTGAGCGCGCCGGATCCACCGCAGGCTGTGGCCCCATTCCATGCCAACGTGCTCGATCACACCCGTTGGAACTCGGCATTTGCCTTCCTCGACCCGGTGCGGGAGCTGCCCACCCTCACCGTGTATGACGGCACGACCGCCGACCGCTTGCTGTTTGATCAAGAGAACGCCACGGCCCTGATCTGCAGCGGCGGGGCTGAGGTCGAGCTGGTGGCGAGAATGTTCATCCTGGCTGCGGGCGTGTACGGCTCCCCCGCGATTCTGATGCGATCGGGCATCGGGCCGAGTGGGCATCTCACGGAGCTCGGGATTTTTGCGGCGACAGACTCGCCCGGGGTCGGGGAGAACCTGCACGATCATCCCGGGGTCGCCATGCGCTTCGGGCCCTCCCCTGGGGCCCGGCGGGCGGTGATCGAGGAGTATCGGCGGGGGACGCTGCTGCAGAGCCAAGTGATCCTGCGGGGCACCAGCGGTCAGTGCACCGAGGGGTTCGATCTGCACGTCCTGCCGTACATGCACGAGACGGAAGCCGGCGAGTGGGAGTTCATGATGTACGCGTTCAACATGACCCCGCGGTCGCGCGGCCGGGTGCTGCTGCGCGGGGACGACCCGGAGCTCGCCCCGGTGATCGAGCGGCGGTTGCTCACAGACCCGGAGGATCGCGACATGGCCGTGCTCGCCGATGGCGTCATCATGGCACGGCATCTCGCCACATTCGAACCGCTCACCTCCACGATCGCCGCGGAGGTCGATCCCGGGCTGCGCGTCCTGCGTGAGGACCAACTGTTTGCTTTCATCCGCAGCACCGTCGACACCTACGCGCATCCCGTGGGCACGTGCAAGATGGGGCCGGCGACCGATTCCCAGGCGGTCGTGGACCCGACCGGCCGCGTGCATGGAACCGGTAACGTCTACGTGGCCGATGCCTCGATCATCCCCCAGATCCCTCGTGCGAATACGAACCTCACCTGCATGCTGATCGGCCTGAAAGTCGCCGACGCCGTCGTGCAGGCCATCCGCGATCTGGGCTGACGCCCACTGGCCGCCTTCGCGAGCAGGAGGGGACAGTCCCCTCCTGCCTGATTTGCCGACCACGGGATGCCGTCCCGTCATGCCCGGCGATTAGCAGTAACCGCGAATTCCCTGGCAATTTGCGCGATTGGGGGAGGAAGGAGGGTAAGCCCGTTCCCAAAGGCAATCGACCCTTGATCAGAGGAGGGGCCTGTCCCCTCCTTTTGACTCAACTGGGCTATTGGGATGACGGAGATGGGTGCGTATTCTTAGGCTGGGAGCGGCAGGGTGAAGCGGATGCCGAGACGGCCACGGGGTGTGATTGTTGAATCGTTCGTGCATATCACGTCAAAAGGAAACCGTGGCGCATGCCTCTATCCCAACCGCGCGGACTATCTCTTCTTCCTACAGCGCCTTCGGATGGACGCCATCGCCCATGGCGTCAGCGTCCACGCCTATTGTCTGATGCCCAATCATTTCCATCTGCTCGTCGAGGTCGCTGACCGCCCCGTGTCGACATTCATGCATGGTCTTCTGCAACGGCATGCGCAATACATCAACCGCCTCTACCGCCATCATGGGCATGTGTTCGCTGACCGGTTTTGGTCGAAGCGGTGCGACTATGATTTCTACTTTCTGGCTGTGCTCGGGTACATTCACCTGAACCCCATCCGGGCCGGATTGACACGAAATGTTGCGCAATACCCATGGAGCAGCCATCGAGCCTACATTGGCCGGGAGGAAGCACCCTGGGTGAACACGAGGGCGCTGGAGCTCTTTAGTCCAGACCGTGGCATCGCCATCGGCATGTTCGCGCAGTTCGTGGAACTGCAAGCATTTGGACTGCGTCACCAACGGCGCCTGGTGGGATGAGGAGGCATCCCGCCTGGAAGATGGAATGGGGACATGAGGCAAATAGGCCATGGCTCATATCACTCGCGCGGGCGTGCGGCTGGCGTACGCCGACACCGGTTCTGGACCACCGGTCGTGCTGATCCACGGCTTTCCGTTTTCGCGCCGGATGTGGGAACCGCAAACTCCGCTGGCCGGCGCCGGCAGACTGATCACGGCGGATCTACGAGGGTTCGGCGAGTCGGGCGGGACGCCGGCATCGCTGGATGAACTCGCCGACGACCTGCATGCGCTTGTCGAGCATCTCCGCCTCCCCACGGCAGTCTTCGGCGGTTTTTCGATGGGTGGCTATGTGTTGTTCCGCTACCTGGCCCGCCATGCGGACCACGCGAAGGCCGTGCTGCTCCTGGATACGCGTGCGGAGGCCGATACCCCGGAAGGACGGCAGCGCCGCTACGACAGCATCGCCCGCATCGAGCGCGACGGGCCGGCGGGGTACCTCGACGACTTTGTCAAACTGGTCGTCGCCACGAAGACGCTGGAATCCCAGCCGGATCTGGTGAAAACCGTTCGCGACCTGATGGAGAGCCGGCGGACGCCCTCGCTGGTCGGCGGGCTGCGGGCGATGGCGCAACGGCCCGACAGTACCCCGCTGCTCTCGTCCATCCGCGTGCCGACGCTGATCGTCGTGGGCGAGGATGACAAGGCCACGCCGGTCAGCAGCGCCAGGACGATGCACGAGGCGATTCCCGGGTCGCGCCTGGTCATCATTCCCGAGGCCGGCCACGTCAGCAACCTCGAGCAGCCCGAGCGATTCAATGCTGCGCTGCGGGACTTTCTGCAGGCGCTGCGGTAGGCGCCGCTATGCGGGCAGGCGGCCGATGAGATCCTGGCGGGAAAATGGGCCGGGTTGCGCGATCAACGCGCGGGCCTGATCCACCTGTCCCCACACGTTCCACAACAGGACGCCGCGCACACGCCCGTCGCGCAGGTAGTAGACGACGCCTTCACGGTGCGGCTGCTTCCAATCTTCGATCGTGGTCAGGCGCGAATCCAGGTCGCCGACGGCCTCGTAGCCCAAGTCAAAGAGGTCGGAATAGAAGAACGGGAGATGGTGATACGGCGCCGGCGGCCCGGCCATGTTCCGGCCCGCCGTCTGCCCCATGGTGTTGGCATTATCTTCATGCTCGACGCGGATGCGGGTGCCCAACGCCGGATTGGGAAACTTGGCCACATCGCCGGCAGCGTAAATCTCGGGGGCGCTGGTGCGCAGGAATTCGTCGACGACGATCCCGTCGTCGGTGCGCAGCCCCGCCGCCGACGCCAGCTGATCCTCGGGCTGAATGCCGAGACCGGCGACGACGCCGCCAGCGTCGATGCGCCGCCCGCTCTTTGTGGTCAGCACCGTGTTCCCACTGGTGGTGGTTATCTCTGAGACGAGCTCGCCGGTAATCACCTCCACGCCTTTCTCCCGGTAGAACTGGTTGAGCGCCTGGGCCAGACCCGCGGGGAAGAGACGGCTGCCGATGCCGTCCTCAGGGAACAGCATCACGGCCTGCCCGCCAGTCATGGTCAACGCGGCGGCGATCTCCGAGCCGATAAACCCGCCCCCGATCACGGCAATCCGCCGTCCGGCCCCTGCCAGTTCACGCAGGCGCCGGTAGTCGTCGAGTGTGCGGAAGTAGATAATGCGATCGCCCTCGCGATCGAAGGGAAGGCGGCGCGGCCGGCCGCCGGTGGCCAGCAGCAATTTGTCAAACGTGTAGACAGTGCCGCGATCGTCCACCACCAGTTTGCCGCTCTTGTCGAGCTGGATGGCCCGGCGGCTCAGGTGCAGTTCCACATCGAGGCTGCCGGTGCCCCGCCAGATCTGCTCGAGGGATTGGTCCTTCCACAGTCCCTTCGACAGCGGAGGGCGGTTGTACGGCGGGTGCGGCTCGGCGCCGATCACGCCGATGGGGCCGGAGGAATCGATTTCGCGGATGCCCCGGACGGCGGCATCACCGGTCATGCCGGCGCCAACGATGAGGTACCGGTAGTGCGGCATAGGACCTCCTGATGTGCGACGGTGGTGGATATTCCGCCTCTGTGATGCTAGACCCTCCGTGTCATTCTCGCGCGCCTGAGCGGGCGCCGAGGTTGACAGCCGTGACCGGGTATGGTACAAGAAGCCCAATACCCGGTCGGCCAGGACGCCGGCACTCCAGCCGGCGTCTTGTGTTTTTCGGTGAGCGCGATGAGCAAATGTCACCTGTGCGGCACGCCGGATACCGCCACCGTCCTGATCAAGTGCCAGTGGTTTGGCCGCGGGACCAAGTGGCTGTGTCTGGAGTGCGTGCGCTCGACGGCCGCCCGGCCTGCCGGCCGGCTTTCACCCGCGCGGCGAGGCGACATGCGGCCGGGGAGCCTGGACCTGCCGGTGAGATCAGGTCGAAACCTGACTTGACCGCGATCGTCTGCCTGAAGGAATGCAGGGAGGTAATTCAGTGAGGAAGTGCGCCTAGGGTTCCGTCGCGCCTACCCGGCGCGGGACAGGTCCTAGCGGCGCAGGCCGGCGACGCGCCCGGCCACACCGTCGGGAGAAAAGCCCGAGGGGGAGGTTCCTCATTCGTCCGGAAGGCATTGGCCTTCCGGCCCTGCGGCGTCAGGGATGAGGAGCCGCCGCCTTGGGCTTTTGCGTATCTTACGGCGGCTGGTGACGGGCCGGCCGATGAACGACGGACTTGCAACGGAGCGAGACGCCTGTGGCGTGGGGTTCGTGGCGGATGCCCGCGGCCGCCGCAGCCACACCATCCTGCAGCATGCCCTGACCGCGGTCGCCAACCTGAGTCATCGCGGGGCGGTCGCTGCCGACGGGAAGACCGGTGACGGCGCGGGCGTGATGACGCAGCTACCGTACGCGGTGCTGCGCCGGGATCTCGACATCCGTGCACCCGATGATCACCTCGCGGTAGGGATGTGCTTTCTGCCCGCCGCCCTGCGCGACCGCGAACGAGCCATGGCCCTCGTGCAGGAGGTCATCGCGCAGACCGGGCTGCGCCTCGTAGGCTGGCGCGATGTGCCAACGGATCCGGACGCGCTGGGCGATCACGCCCGGGCGACGCAGCCGCACATCGCGCAGGTCGTGGTGGCCCAGCCCGGGACGATGGCCGGCGACGCCTTCGACCGCGCCCTGTACCTGTGTCGCCGCTGGATCGAACGGCGGGCAGGCGAGGCCGGCCTCGCCCTGTACGTCCCGTCGTGCTCGCGGCGCACGGTCGTCTACAAGGCACTGCTCACGTCTCCGTGGTTGTCGCGTTTCTATCGCGATCTCACCGATCCCATCTACGAGACGGCGCTGGCCGTCTTCCATCAGCGGTACAGCACCAACACGTTCCCGAGCTGGAGCCTCGCCCAGCCATTCCGCTTTCTTGCCCACAACGGCGAGATCAACACGCTGGGCGGCAACGTGCACTGGATGCAGGCGCGAGACCCTGAACTCCGCGCCGCCATCTGGGGCGACCGCCTGCGGGTGCTGCAGCCGGTGATCCAGGAGGGCGGCAGCGACAGCGCGATGCTGGACAACGTCGTTGAGCTGCTGACGGTATCCGGCCGCAGCCTCGCCCACGTCCTGGCCATGCTGGTGCCCGCAGCCTGGGAAGCGGAGGACGGGCTCGACGAGGCGGTGCGGGGGTTCTACGAATACCACGCCTGTCTGACCGAACCGTGGGATGGGCCGGCCGCCCTGGCGTTTTCGGATGGGGTTGCGGTCGGCGCGGCGCTGGATCGCAACGGCCTGCGCCCCGCTCGCTTCGTGCGCACAAAAGATGATCTGATCGTGATGGCCTCGGAGGCCGGCGTGCTCGACATCGCTCCCGAGCGCATCCTCGAGAAGGGACGGCTGGGGCCGGGGCAGATGCTGCTGGTGGACACCGCACGGGGCGCCGTGGTGCGGGATCACGAGGTCAAGGCGGCGCTGGCCCAGGTTCTGCCCTATGGGGCGTGGGTCCGCCGGCATCTCGTCCGGCTCGGGCCGGTGCCGCTCAATGGTGCCGGTGGTGACGCCTCGCCGGCGCACCAGCGCGCCTTCGGATACACGCTGGAGGATGTGGAACGCATCCTCCGCCCGATGGTGCAGGAAGGGAAAGACCCGGTCTTCTCCATGGGGGACGACATCCCCCCGGCTGTGCTCTCGGCTCGGCCGCGACTCCTCTACCAGTATTTCAAGCAGCGGTTCGCCCAGGTCACGAATCCACCCATCGATCCCCTCCGGGAACGCACCGTGATGTCCCTGGCCGTGTACCTGGGACCGCGGCCGTCGTTTCTGGAGGACTCGCCGGCGCATGCGCATTTGTTGCAGCTGCCCAGTCCGATCTTGCTGCCCGACGACATGCGCTGGCTGCAGTCCGAGGGGCCATTCCCGGTGCGGGTGCTTCCGGCGCGCTTTCCCGCGGACGCGGGTCCTGGTGGGCTGGCCGCGGCGTTGCGGGAGCTCTTTGACGCAGCGGCCGAGGCAGCGCGCGACGCGGCCGTCATCGCTCTCAGCGACCGGGGCGTTGATGCCCGCTGGGTGCCGATCCCGATGCTGCTGGCCGTGGCGGCTGTGCACCACGAACTGATCCGCCGCGGGCTGCGTATGCGCACCAGCCTCATCGCCGAGACAGGGGAGGCGCGGGATATCCACCAGTTCGCCTGCCTGATCGGGTACGGCGCCAGCGCCATCTGCCCGTATCTGGCGCTGCAGACGCTCGCGGCGGACCCGCACATCGTGGGCAACCCGCACCATCGCTGGGCCGCGTACCGCACCGCGGTCGATGCGGGGCTGCGGAAGATCATGTCCAAGATGGGAATCAGCACGCTCTCGGCGTACTGCGGCGCTCAGCTCTTCGAGGCAGTGGGGCTCGACCGCACACTGGTGACGCAGTACTTCCCCGGCACGCCCTCACGGCTCGATGGGATCGGCCTCACCGAGCTTGCGGCTGAGGCGCTGGACCGTCACCGCGCGGCACTTTCCACGCCGCACGAAGCGCTGACTGAAGCCGGGCTGGTGCGGTTCCGGCGTGACGGCGAGTACCACGCCTTCAACCCCTACGTGGTGAAGGCCATGCACCGGGCGATCCGTACCGGCGATGCCGTAGCGCGCGAGGCGCTGATCGGGCTGATCGCGTCGCGACCCCCCGCCACCGTGCGTGATCTGATCGAGTTCGTCCCGCAGGCGCCGGTCCCCCTGGAGGAGGTGGAGCCGGTCGAGGCGATCCTGCGGCGGTTCGTCGTCTCCGCCATGTCGCACGGCGCGCTGGGGCGGGAGGCGCACGAGACGCTGGCCACCGCCGCCAACCGGATCGGCGCGCGCTCGAACAGCGGCGAAGGCGGCGAAGATCCGCAGCGCTACCGGGCGTCCTCCAACAGCCGCATCAAGCAGATTGCCTCTGCGCGGTTTGGCGTCACCCCGGAGTACATCCTGTCGGCGGATGAGCTGGAGATCAAGATGGCGCAGGGAAGCAAGCCGGGTGAAGGCGGACAGCTGCCGGGCCACAAGGTCTCTGCGGAGATCGCCCGGATCCGCCGGGCCCAGGCGGGCATCACCTTGATCTCTCCACCCCCGCATCACGACATCTACAGCATCGAGGACCTGGCGCAACTGATCTACGACTTGAAACGCATCCATCCCCGCGCGCGTGTGGCGGTGAAGCTGGTGGCGGAGGCCGGCGTAGGGACGATCGCCGCCGGCGTGGCCAAAGGATTCGCCGATACGATTCAGATCAGCGGGCACGACGGCGGAACCGGCGCGTCGCCGCTCGACTCGATCAAGAATGCCGGCGTGCCGTGGGAGCTGGGCCTGGCCGAGGCGCAGCAGGTGCTGGTGGGCAACGACCTGCGGGGGCGCGTGCGGCTCCGCGTTGATGGCGGATTGAAGATCGGTCGCGATATCGTCATCGCCGCCCTGCTGGGCGCGGATGAGTACGGCTTCGGCAGCGCCGCCGTCGTGGCGCTGGGGTGCGTGATGGCCCGGCAGTGTCACCTCAATACGTGCCCGGTGGGCATTGCCACCCAGCAGGAGACGCTGCGCGCGAAGTTCAGCGGCACGCCCGAGATGGTCATCGCCTACTTGAGCGCCGTGGCCGCCCAGGTCCGTGAGATCCTGGCCCAGCTCGGCGCCCGGTCGATCCAGGAAATCGTCGGCCGCGTGGATCTGCTCCGGCCAAAGCCGACTGACCACCCCAAAGCGGCGCGTGTGAATCTCGAGTTCATCCTGCGCGACCCCGATCCGCAGGGGGCACGGTCCCGCCGGAACGTGACCCCACGCAACGACCGGACCGAGGACGCCGACCTCGACGCGCAGATCATTCGCGAGATCACCGCGGCGCGAGCGCAGGGACGGCCGGTCCGGCTGCGTTCTCCCATCCGCAACGCCCACCGCGCGGTCGGGGCCCGGGTGGCGGGCATGATCGCTGAAGCGCACGGGGACGCCGGCCTCCCGGATGGATCTGTCACCCTTGAGTTCGCCGGTGCCGCCGGGCAGAGCTTCGGTGCCTTCTGTGTGCCGGGCATAACCCTGATGCTGGAGGGGGAAGCCAACGATTATGTCGGCAAAGGGATGGCGGGCGGCGTCATCGTGATCCGGCCGCCCCGGGCGTTGATGGGCGTGACCGATCGGAACGTCATCCTCGGCAATACCGTCCTCTATGGCGCCACCGGCGGCCGGCTGTTTGCCGCGGGGCGGGCGGGAGAGCGCTTTGCCGTGCGCAACAGCGGAGCCAGCGCGGTCGTTGAGGGCGTGGGCGACCATGGCTGCGAGTACATGACCGCGGGTACGGTCGTGGTGCTGGGAGACGTGGGGCGGAACTTTGCCGCGGGCATGACCGGGGGAACCGCCTACGTGCTCGATGCGGACCATATCCTTCCCGCCCGGTGCAACCCCGAGCACGTGCGCTGGGAACGGTTGCGGGGTGCAGACGACGAGGCGCAGCTGCAGAAGTTGATTGCCAGCCATGCGCGGCTGACCGGGAGCCGGCACGCACAGACCGTGCTGCGGCTCTGGGAGCAGTACGCGCCGTTGTTCTGGAAAGTGGCGCCGCCTGTGGGGATGGTTGAGCGATCTACCGCCAGGGCGCAGCCCGCCGTGGCCCCCCGGGAGTGAGGAAGGCACAATCAACTTGACCGGCATGATATTCTCTGCTATATTCCGGGGAAACATATAGTTGTGTGCAGGGCCACGGCGCCCTCCTTGCGGGGGCGCCGTATCTGTTTTCATACAGGAGGGCACGGCATGAAGGAGCAGATCCGCAATCATCTCGCAGACCAAGGGATGGTCAATCCCTCACAGGTGATTGACCTCTGCCGCCGGCAGGGGGTGCAGATGGTGGATTTCCGGTTCACCGACGTGGTCGGCACCTGGCAGCACTTCTCCGCGCCCGCCGACGAGCTGGATGAAAGCATGTTCATCGAGGGTATCGGGTTCGACGGCAGCAGCATTCGCGGATTTCAAGCCATCGATGAGAGCGACATGCTGCTGGTGCCCGACGCCCGCACCGCGCGGGTCGATCCCGTCCTGCACGTGCCGACCCTCCTGTTGATTTCCGACATCGTGGACCCGGTGACGCGAGAGCGCTACACCCGCGATCCCCGGTACATTGCGCAAAAAGCGGAGGGCTATCTGGCCAAATCGGGAATCGCCACGACCACCTATTGGGGGCCGGAAGCCGAGTTCTTTGTGTTCGATGATGTCCGCTATGACCTGACGCAGCACTCCGCCTTCTACTCGATCGACTCGGCGGAGGGAGCCTGGAATAGCGGGCGGGACGAAAAGCCCAACCTGGGGTTCAAGCCCCGGCACAAAGAGGGGTACTTCCCAGTACCGCCGGCCGACAGCCTGCAGGACTTCCGCTCCGAACTGGTTCTGAAGATGAAGGAAGCGGGGATCGAGGTCGAGGTCCACCACCATGAGGTGGCCTCCGCCGGCCAGTGCGAGATCGATCTGCGCTTCACCACGCTGACCGACATGGGCGACCGGATGATGCTCTACAAGTACCTGGCCAAGATGGTGGCCCGGCAACACTTCAAGACGGTCACGTTCATGCCCAAGCCCATCTTCGGCGACAACGGGTCGGGCATGCACTGTCACCAGAGCCTCTGGAAGGATGAGGTGAACCTGTTCTTCGACCCCAAGGGCTACGCGCAGGTGAGCGATCTGGCGAGGTACTACATCGGAGGTCTGCTCGCCCATTCGCCCACGCTGATGGCGTTCTGCGCGCCGACCACGAACTCGTACCGGCGGCTGGTCCCCGGGTTCGAGGCCCCGGTCAACCTGGTCTACTCGCAGCGCAACCGCAGCGCCGCCGTGCGCATTCCGGTCTACTCGACGAGCCCGCGGTCGAAGCGGATTGAATACCGGCCGCCGGATCCGTCTGCCAACCCGTACCTGGCGTTTGCGGCCCTGCTGATGGCGGGACTGGACGGGATCCGCCGGAAGATCGATCCCGGCGACCCCATGGACGTGGACCTGTACGAACTGCCGGAGGCGGAGGCCAAGAAGATCAAACAGCTTCCGGGCTCATTGGATGAATCATTGGCCGCGCTTGAGGCGGATCACGCCTTCCTGCTGGAGGGCGGGGTCTTCACGCCGGATCTCATCGAGGCGTGGATCGAGCTGAAGCGGCACAAGGAAGGTGACTTTGTGCGGATGCGGCCGCACCCGGCAGAGTTCTACCTGTACTTCGACGTGTAAAGGGAAGCCGTCATTGCGAGGAGCGAAGCGACGAAGCAATCTCACTCCAGTTTGTCATCGCGAGCGGAGCGAAGCGATCTCCCCGGGTGGAGATTGCCACGGGGCTTCGCCCCTCGCAATGACAGCCTGCATCATCTCCACTTGATGGTGCAGCCCACCGGTTTTGTTTCGGCCGGCGTCGGCATCTTTCCGGCCAGCAGCGCCTCGATCGCGTTCCGCAGGTAAGGCTGGCGGACCGCGGCGGGGTCCTCGTAGTTGTCATCCGGGGCGCCGTGGTAGCGCAGCACGCGCCGTTCGTCAAAGAGGAAGATCTCCGGCGTGCGGGTGGCGCCGTACTGCCTGGCCACCTCCTGCGTCTCGTCAAATAGATAGGGGAAGGGATACCGCTTCTCTTGGGCCCGGCGCTGCATGCTGGAGAAGCTGTCGTCGGGGTATTTCGCCGGGTCGTTGGAGTTGATCAGCAGGAACTGCACCCCTCTGCCCGCGTAGTCGCGCTGGATCTGGATCAACCGTCCCTCCCACGCCTGAGCGTAGGGGCAGTGGTTGCACGAGAAGATGACGCCCAGCACCTTCGCGCCGGGATAGTCCTCCGGCCGGTGGACTTTCTCGTCAGTGCCTTTCAGGGCGAACGAGATCAAGCGAGATTCGAGCGTGATCGCCATCGATTCATCACTCCCTCAGTGCTTTTCGAATCGCCTCACGGATCATCTCTGCCGTCGGCAGCGGCGTCACGCGCCCGTTATCCGCGTGGTACACCCGGCAGGTCAGGCCGTACGGACCGTCTGGGGTGGGGAAGAGGTCCTGCCCATCGATCCGGATGGTCGGGGATCCTGGGAAGCGCAGCGCCTCGGCCTGCTGCTCCGTGGTTACTTCGATAAGGCGGACCGATTCAGCGACCTGTCGCTCAGCCAGCGCCTCACGGAGCCGCTGCAGCGCGAGATCGTACGACGGGCATTCCTCCCAATACAAGAGCTCAATACGCATCCCAGTCTGTTTGGAAGTACGCAATCAGTGCGATTGTTATTCCAGCCTGGCCATCGCCGCATCCCAGCGCGGGTCCGGCCGGGGCTCGTACACGGTGGGCTGCGCTGACCGGCGGGCCACGGCGCGGAGGTCGGCGAGTGATGCCAGGTGCCCGAGTGCCATCGCCTGCACAAGCGTGTTGCCCATCGCTGTCGCCTCGGCGGGCCCAGCGTAGACGGGGCGGCCGGTGGCGTCCGCGGTGAGCCGGCACAGCAGGTCATTGCGCGACCCTCCCCCTAGGATGTGGATAGCGCGGATCTGCCGGCCACTCACCTCCTCGAGGCGGTCGATCACCCACCGGTACTTGAGGGCCAGACTTTCCAGGATGCAGCGTACCATCGCGGCCCGGCCGGCAGGCTCGGGCTGCCCGCTTTCGCGGCAGGCGGCGCGGATCGCGGCAGGCATGTCGGGCGGTCGCAGGAGTTGCTCATGGTCGGGGTCGATGATCGGTCCGAAGGCCGGAGCCTCCGCGGCCGTGCGCATCAGTTCCGCGTACTCCACCGGTCCGTCACGTTCCCATCGCCGCCGGCATTCCTGAACCAGCCACAGCCCCGCGACGTTTTTCAGCAACCGGAAGGTCCCGGCAACCCCCCCCTCGTTCGTGAAGTTATAGCGTAGGACCGCCGGCGTGAGGTGGGGGTGGGCGGACTCGATGCCGACCAGCGACCACGTGCCGGAGCTGATGTACGCGAAGTCCTGGCCGGCCGCCGGGACGGCCGCCACCGCCGCGGCCGTATCGTGACAGGCTGGTGCGATCACCGGGATGGCGTCCAGACCAGCGTCGGCAGCCACCTCAGATCGGAGCAGACCCAGGACCGTGGCCGGCGGGACAATCGGCTGCAGGATGTGGGTGGGAATCTGGAGGCGCTGCAGCAGCGACGTCGCCCAATCCCGCGTCCGGGGATCGACGCACTGACTGGTTGTCGCGTCGGTGAACTCGCACGCCGTGCGGCCGCACAGCCAGAAGTTCAGCAGGTCAGGCATCATCAGGAGCGCCTGCGCCTGCTCCAGCTGCGGGTCGCGGTGGATCACCTGGGCCAGCAGCTGGTACAGGGTGTTGATCGGCATGACCTGGATCCCGGTGGCGGCGAAAATGTCCTCGCGCGGCACGCGGCGGAACGCCTCGTCCGGCATGCCCTGGGTGCGCCTGTCGCGATAGTGGTACGGGTTCCCAAGCAGGTTGCCGGCCCGGTCCAGCAGCGCAAAGTCCACCCCCCAGGTGTCCAGTCCGATCCCGGCGGGACGATGGCCATCGCGGGCGCACCGGCGCAGCCCGCCGACGATCTCGCCGAATAGCCGCAGGACGTCCCAGTGGAGACTGCCGCCAATCTGGATGGGGCCGTTCGGGAACCGCGAGAGTTCCGAAAGCGCGACGCGCTCGCCGTCGAACTGGCCGAGCATGCAGCGACCGCTCTCGGCGCCCAGATCGCAGGCGACAAACTCCAGTGCCGCCCTCATGCGCCGGGATAGCCGGCCCCTGCCGCCTGCACGCCACGTGCCTTGGCCAGGCGCTCGGCATGACCTTCTCGCCGGAACGCCTCGAGGGGATCAGCTGGCGCCCGGAGTGCTTCCCGCGCCATCCGCAGCAGCGGCCGCACATCGGCCTGATAGGCATCGAGCAAGATCTGGTGCGCCCCCAACACATCGCCTGCGGCCTGACGGCGGGCCAAGGTCCGCCGGTCGACCAGCAGGGCTTTGGCATACGCAGTGTGGATGTTGACCACCGACAGCAGCACCGGCTCGATCTTCCCCTCGACGTTATGGGACTGGTCGATCATGTAGGCGATCCGCCCCGCGCACGCTGCGGCCCGCGGGTCGGCGCTACCGGCCGCGGACAGGATCTCATGAAAGATCATGAACAGTTCAAAGGGATTGACCGAGCCGACGATCAGGTCGTCGTCCGCGTAGCGGCGGTTGTTGAAGTGAAACCCGCCCAGCCGCCCCTCATCGAGCAGGCAGGCGACGATGTGCTCGATGTTGGTACCCTGCGCGTGGTGCCCCAGGTCGACCAGGACCTCCGCCTGCGGGCCCAGACGCGAGGCGACCGCGCCCGCCATGCCCCAGTCGGCAAGATCGGTGTGGTAGAAGGCGGGTTCGAAGAACTTGTACTCGAGCAGCATGCGCATGCCGGAAGGCATTGTCCCATAGACCTCCGCCAGCGCGTCGACCAGACGGTGCCGGCGCCCACGCAGATCATCCTGCCCCGCGTAGTTGGTGCCATCGGCGAACCACAGGCTGAGCAGGCTCGAGCCAACCGTCTTCGCAATCTGCACGCACTCCATCAGGTGCGCCACCGCGCGGCGGCGCACCGCGGGATCGGGATGGCAGACGCTGCCCAGCCGGTAGACATCGTCCTGGAAGACGTTGGGATTCACCGCGCCGATACGCACCCCGCGCTCTTTCGCATACGCCACCAGGCGGGGCCAGTCGTCCACCCGGTCCCAGGGAATATGGATGGCCACCGACGGGCAGATGCCGGTGAGGCGGTGGACCAGCGCCGCGTCCTCCAGCTTCTCCCACACCGTGCGGGCAGCGCCCGGCCACGGGAACACCGCAAAGCGCGTACCGGAGTTTCCGTATCCCCACGATGGCGTCTCAATCGCAAGACGCGTCAGGGCCTCGACCGCGGCCGGCAGGTCGATGCCCTGGCCGGCCAGGGCCCGGAGCGCGTCGCGGTCTGTTCCCATCGGCGCCTCCTCACCGCCCGGCATAGGGCAGGCAGGTCATCAACGTCAAATTCGGCTGCGTGACATCCATGCGGCTGTACTGTACGATTACCGGGACCGAGGCACGCACCCGCATCGCGTACGGCACCTCGCGGGGCACCGCAAAGCCGCCCAGCATCTGCGGCCGGTCGGTGCGGACATGGAGGGTGCGCCGCGGGCCGACGCTGAAGGCCACGCTCGGGTGCGGCTCGCGATCTTCGAAAAAGAAATCCACCTCGATGTGCGCGCGTTCGTCTGAGGTGTTCAGCACACAGATGGCCTCGTGGCCGGTCAGCGGTCCGCTTCCTTCTGCTGGCAGGTAGGCGTCGGGAATGTACCAGGTCAACGCGCCCTCGCCGGGCATGGTTCAGCCCCCCATTGTGACCGCAATATGCGGCAAGCGCACCGGGGAGAGGGTTGCGTCCTCTCCCCGGCGGCGCCGAGTGCGACTAGAAGTTGAACCTGTCGATGTTCTCTTTCGTGAACCGGAATGGCGCGCCCAGCAGGATCACGTTGCGCAGCGTCAGCGGGCCCTTCGCCGTGATGTCGTTGAGCTGCGCGGTGGCCTCGCGGGTGCCGAGCCGGCCGGCCTGCACCGACTGCTTCGCCATCCCCTCTTTCAATGCGCCGGTGATGGTGGCGTGGGCGACGTAGATGGCCAGGTAGCCGAGATCCACGGGATTCCACAGCACCACCGTTTTCACCGTGCCCTTCTTAACGAACTCGCGCATATCATTGGGCGTCGACAGCCCGGTGACCACGATCTTGCCGGCCAGCCCGGCCTGCTCCGCGGCCTCCGCCACCTTCGGCAGCGCCACGGACGTGGGGGCGATGATGGCGTCCAGTTGCCCGCGATACTTGTTGATGAGGTCCTGGGCGACGGAGAATGACTCCGCCGGCTTGTCCAGCCCGTAGCGGATGTCGACCAGCTTCATCGCGGGGTACTTCTTAGCCACCCGGTCCTTCATCGCCGCGATCCAGGAGTTCTGGTTGAAGGCTCCCGGGTCCGCGCTGACCACCGCGAAGCGGGCGTTCTTCCCCGCCTGCTCGGCCACCACATCCACCAGCGCTGCCCCCACCAGGGTGAAGGTGCCCTGATTGACAAACCAGTGCCGCGCCGTGGGATCGGCGACGTCGGCGTCATACGTGATGACCTTGATGCCGGCGGCCTTGGCCTTCTTCGCCACCGGAACCAGCGCCTCTGCATCGTTGGCGGAGATGATGATCGCGTCAGGTTTCTGGGCGACCAGATCATCGATCATGCGGATCTCTTCATCGGTGTTGGCGACGCTGGGACCGGTGTACAGGAAGTCGATCGCGACGCCGCGGCCCTTCAACTCCGCCACGGCGTCCTTCGCACCCTTCTCCGTGGCGGCGAAGTATGCCGCGCCGGTAAACTTCGGGATCATGAAAATCTTCAGCGCCTTCTGAGCCTGCCCTGGGCCGGCGAGTCCCATCAGCAACGCCAGAGTCAGGGTCAGGGCGAAGGCCTGACGGTATCTCATGGCTTCCTCCTCTCCTCGCCCGCGGCGAGGGTGTTCTCAGGATCACTCATGGCGCGCCCGGCCGCGCGACGCGGCGCAGGCTGCGAGGTGGACTGCGCGGACACCTCCTTTCGCATAGGGCGTTCGCGATACGTCAAGACGGCCGCCAGCAGCACGGTGCCGATCAGCACGTCCTGCATCGCGGCGGGGACCCGGGCCAGGGTGAGCCCGTTTTGCAGGATCGTGAGAATCAAGACGCCCAGCACCGTGCCCACGAGGGTCCCTTCGCCGCCGGCCAGGCTGGTACCGCCCAGGACCACGGCCGTGATGATGGAGAGTTCGTACCCGGCGGCGGCGTTGGACTTCGCCGTCCCGACGCGGGCCGCGTAGATCATCCCGGCCAGCGCCGCGACGAACCCCGAGGCGGTGTACAGGCCCAGCACGATGCGGTCCACGGCGATTCCGGAGAAGCGCAGCGCGGTCTCGTTGTGGCCGATGCCATAGATGTACCGGCCGTTGGTGGTCCGTGTGAGGAAGACGGCGGCAATGACGATCCCGGCGATCCAGATCACCGTCTGCACGGGAATCCCGGCGACCGTGCCGGCGCCCAGGGCCAGGAAACTCTCGGGAAATCCCAGGATGCCGGTGCCCCCGGACAGCCCGGTCGCGATCCCGCGGTACACGGCCAGCGTCGCCAGAGTTACCACGATCGCCGGCACGCGGACCCGGGCGATGACCCAGCCGTTCAGCCACCCCGCGAGCGTGCCGGTGACCACGCCGATCGCGACGGCCGGCCAGATGGGGAGGCCGCGCTGCCACAGCAGTCCCATCGCCATTGCCGACAGGGCCATGTTGGACGCCACGGACAGATCGATGCCGCGGCTGATGATGATCATCGTCATCGGCAGCGCGACGAGGCCGATTTCCGCCGCGTATCGCGTGGCGCGGAGCAAGTTGGCAGGCGTGAGGAAGACGTCGGATAGCAGCGCCAGCACCACCCCGCTACTAATCAGCAAGCCGATCAACACCCGCTCGCGCCACAGCAGCCGGATGTTCATCACGCCCACCCCACCGGCTGGCGCCACTGTCCGGTGCGCACGATATCGGCGGTCACGGCCACCAGGATGAACGCGCCGCGAATCGCCTGGTCCCACGTGGCAGAGATGCCCAGGAAGGTCAAGGCACTACTGGTCACCGTCAGCAACAGCACGCCGAGATAGGTCCCCATCACGGTGCCGCTGCCCCCGAAAATGTTCGTCCCGCCGACGACCACCGCGGTGATGACCAGGAACTCCAGGCCCAACCCCTCCTGCGTCTGGACCATGCTGAACCGCGTCACGTGCAGCATCGTCGCCAGGCCCACCAGCAGCCCGTTGAGCGCGAAGACCCAGAACGTCACCCGCGCGGTGTCGATGCCGTTCAACTGCGCCGCCTGTGGGTGACTCCCGGCGGCGTAGATTTCGCGCCCGAACACCGTATGCGCCAGCAGGATCGAGGCAGCGAGGACCGCGGCCCATCCGATCCACACCGGCAGCGGCAGCCCCAGGAGGTGCGTGGTGCCCAGCACCTTCCACCCCGGTGGGAGCGGCATGACCCAGTATCCTTTGGTCCACCACACAATCGCGCCCCGCAGCACGGTCAGCGTGGCCAGCGTCACGATGATGGAGGGGACGCGCAGGTACGCGACCAGCGCGCCATTCAGCGCGCCCATACCCAGACCCAGCAGGAGACTGGCCAGCACGACCAGGGGCATCGGCACACCCGCGCGGGCCAGCGTGCCGGTGATCAGGGCGCACACCGCCAGCATCGAGCCCACAGAGATGTCGATCTGGCCGGCGACAATCACGATAGTCATCCCGATCCCGACGACGGCCACATAGGCCGCGTTGGTCAGGATCGTGGAGATGGTAAAGGCATCGCGGAAGTTTGCCTGCGTCAGGCTGAGATATCCCGAAAGCATCGCCAGCGCCGCGACGATGGTCAGTTCCCGCCCGCGTTCCCGCATGGTCGTTACGCTACACCGGTGGCCATCGCCATGATCTTTTCCTGGGTCGCCTGGCCCCGGCTCAGCTCGCCGGCAATGCGGCCGCGATGCATGACCATGATCCGGTCGCTCATGCCCAGCAGCTCCGGCAGCTCCGACGAGATCAGCAGGATAGCCAGCCCCCGTCCGGCCAGTTCGGACATCAAGCGGTGGATCTCGGCCTTCGCGCCGACATCCACGCCGCGCGTCGGTTCGTCCATGATCAGCACGCGCGGCTGCGCGGCCAGCCATTTGCCCACGACGACCTTCTGCTGGTTGCCGCCGGAGAGCGTGGCCGCCGGCACGCCGATGCCGGGAGTCCGGATGTCGAGCCGGCGGACCACGTCGTGCGCCACGGTGCGCTCACTGGCGTGGTTGATGAATCCCAGCCGGCTAAGGCGCCGGAGGATCACCAGGGACAGGTTCTCGCTGACCGAAAACGGCAGCACCAGCCCCTGGCGCTGCCGCTCCTCGGGGACGTAGGCGATGCCAAGCTCGCGGGCCCGCCCGGCATGCGCGATCCGAGCGTCGACACCATCCAGCTTGATGCGGCCCCGTCCGGGGGGAACGATCCCAAAGATGGCGCGCGCCAGGGTGGTGCGACCGGAGCCGACCAGTCCGGCCAGTCCAAGGATCTCCCCGCGGCCGAGGGTGAACGAGACGTCGGTCAACGCGCCGGATGTGCCCAGGCCCTCCACCTCCAGCACCGGCGGCCCGGTCTGTCGTGCGGTGTGGGGATACAATGTGTCCAGCGTCCTGCCGACCATGTGATGGATCAACATCTCGCGGGTGGTCTCACCCACCGGCATCGCGACAATGCGCCGTCCATCCCGCAGCACGGTGAGACGGTCGGCGACCTCGAAAATTTCTTCCAGGCGGTGGCTGATGTAGATGATGCCGACTCCGCGCGACCGCAACTGGCGGATGAGGCTGAACAACCGTGCCGCGTCCTGCTGTGTGAGCGGGCCGGTGGGTTCGTCCATGATGATCACCCTGGCGTCGCGCAGCAGGGCCCGGGCAATCTCCACCAGCTGCTGCTGGGCCGCCGAGAGTCGGTGCACGGGCGCCTCGAGGTCCAGCTTCACCCCAAGCGACGCCGCCACGTCCTGCGCGCGGGCCCGCATCGCCATCCAGTCCACCCGGCGCCCGCGCCCAGAGTGTCTAAGCAGGGGGCGTCGCGGATACGCGCCGACGTACAAATTTTCCAGCACCGTGAGATCGGGAAACAGGGCGACCTCCTGATAGATGACGGTGATGCCCCGGTCGGCCGCTGCGCGGGGCGTGGGGAACGTCACAGGGGTGCCAAGGTAGTCGATGCGCCCCGCATCCGGCTGGTGAACGCCGGAGATAATCTTGATCAGCGTCGATTTTCCCGCCCCATTCTCCCCGACCAGGGCATGCACTTCGCCGGCGGTCAGGGCAAAGTCGACGCCGTCGAGCGCCAGCACACCGGGGAAACGCTTGGTGATGCCGCGCAGCTGCAACAGTGCCTCAGTCATGGGATGAGATGGAGTTCTGGCGCGCCATACCGATGCCCTCCAAAAAGACGTCTGCTTGGTCTACTTAGTCTCCTTGGTCTACTTAGTCTCACTGACCCTCGCGGTAGTGTAGGTAGACCAAGTAGACTAAGAAGACTAAGAAGACCAAGTAGACGGTGTTCTGGGATGCGGATATCGCAGCGTAAGTTCGAGGCGTTGGTGGAGCGGGCGCTCGGGACAATTCCTGCCGAGATCCGCCGCCGCATGGACAATGTGGAGATCGTGGTGGACGCGTGGCCCGACGAAGCTCACTACGCCACGGTAGGCCTGGAGCCGGGCGAGACACTGTTCGGTCTGTATGAGGGTGTTCCGCTCATCGAACGCGGCATCGTAGCGGATCCGCTGCTCCCCGACAAGATCACGATTTTCCAGGGCCCGCTGGAAGAAGCGTGTGACACCGACGACGAGATGGCCGAAGAAATCCGCAAGACCGTCGTTCACGAGGTGGCGCACCATTTCGGCATCGACGACGCCCGCCTGGCCGAACTCGGCTACGACTAAAACGACGTCTCCTTAGTCTACTTAGTCTCCTTGGTCTACTTGGTCTCCAGCCGCTCGCATAAAACGTGCAGGTAGACCAAGTAGACTAAGAAGACCAAGTAGACGCCCTTTCCATGTTGGGAGGTGACGCCGATGATGACCCTGATTGCGCTCGCGGTGGAGATGATCGTCAACGTGTTTCTCGTGATCCGAAATGCGGTGATCAGGTTGTTGCCGGCTCCCGAGTTTGTGGTGGTCACCGTGAGAGGACCGCTGCCGGAGCGCCGTCCGGTTTCCCCCGCGCGCCTGCGCCGCTGGCTGGGGCGGATGTGGGACACGCCTCCGCCGGAGAGTCTGGAGGAATGGCGAGAGCGCCTGCGGCTGCTGGCCGGCGACCCTCGCGTGCGTGGGATTGTCCTGAAACTGGGGGATTTGCAAGCCGGCCTGGCGTCACTGGAAGGCCTGCGGCGGGCGCTGCGGTCGTTCCGGGCGTCAGGGAAGCGGCTGGTGGCGTACCTCGAGACCTGCGATCTACGCGGCTATTATCTGGCCAGCGCGGCGGAGACCGTGGTCGCGACGGAGAGTGCTGAACTCTCGTGGCATGGGCTGCGCAGCGAGACGACGTTCCTGCGGGTGGCGCTTGATCGGTTGGGCATCCGCGCGCAGTTCTCGCATATCGCCGAGTACAAGACCGCCACGCACCGGTTCCTGTATCCGAAGATGACGCCGCCGCAGCGGGAGATGCTGGACACCGTCTTGAGCACGACGTTCGCCCACCTTATCGCGGTGGTGGCTGAGGCGCGGGGTGTGGCAGAAACCAGCGTCGAGGAGGCCATCGATGTGGGCCTCATGACGGCAATGGAAGCGCAGGGCCGAAAGCTGATCGATCTCGTCGCCTTCGAAGACGAACTCCCACGCGTGCTGGCCCAGGACGGTCGCCCCGCCCGACTGATTCCCTGGCTCCTGGCCTCGCGGCGCGTGCGAAAGCCGGTGCGGTGGCGGTCGCGTCATCGCGGTGCCATTGCGGTCGTACAGGTGCTCGGCGCGATCGTGCCGGGAGAAAGCCGGGACCTGCCGGTGCCGCTGCCGTTGCTGGGCCACCAGCTCACCGGTCATGAGAGCATGGCCCGTACGCTGCGCGCAGCCGAACGCGCGCGGGGGGTCCGGGCGGTCATCCTGCACGTCGAGTCGGGAGGCGGGTCTGCGGTAGCGTCAGACCTGATCTGGCGCGAGGTGATGCGCGTGCAGGAGGTCAAGCCGGTCGTGGTCTTCATGGGCAACGTGGCCGGATCCGGAGGCTACTACGTCGGATGCGGGGCTCGGCACATCGTGTGCGGCGAAACCACCTTGACGGGGTCGATCGGAGTCGTGGCCGGAAAATTCGCCCTGCGTGGGTTCCTGGAGAAGTCCGGGGTGCTGCCGGAGATGCTGACACGCGGAGAATCGGCGGCCATGCCTTCTCCGTTTGCAGAGTTTTCCGAGTCGCAGCAGGCCGCCCTCCAGCGGTGGATGGAGGATATCTATCGCAGGTTCACCGCGCGGGTGGCGGCGGGCCGGAAGAAGACGGCAGAGGAGGTGGAAGCCATCGCGCGAGGCCGGGTCTGGGCCGGACGCGATGCGGCCGCCCGCGGCTTGGTAGATGAGCTCGGTGACTTTGAGACGGCCGTGCGGAAGGCGAAGCAACTGGCAGGGATTCCTGTTGAGGCGGACATTCCTGTCCTGACCATCCGGCCGCCACGGGCGGCCGCAGTCCCGGCTGTGTCCCCGGCGGCATGGATGGAGGCGCTTCGTGCGACCGGATCGTTGATCCACGAGCAGGCATGGCTGGTGATGGCATGACGTCACAGCTGCGGGGAATCCTGATCGGTCTGGTTGCGGGCCTGGCGATCGCCTGGCTCACCGGCGGGACGCACCTTGACGCGTTCTTGCGCGTCACCGGCGGCGGTCAGTACCTGTTGGACACCCGCGTCGATGAATCGGCCCTGGGCCGGATCATCAACATTCCGGCGGCATCGTTGGGCGAGGTATCTCTCCAGAAGCGGTCCTGGATCTTTGCAAGTATGTATGTGTTCACGTTACAGCTGCGGCCGGAGATTGCGGCAGAACCCGGACAGGCCATCTCTGGGCTGGCGGTGAACGTCCGTCTGCCCGGCCGCGTGGTGGCCACAAATGCGACCCACGTCACGGCCGGGACCGCCGCCTGGGACGCGCTGCCGCGCGATGGACTTTACCTGCGCACCCTGGCCGTGCACTGGGCGGCCGTGATCATTCTCGCAGCCGCGCTCGCGATCGGCGTCGGTGCGCGGAGGAGATAGTACCCCAGGGCAGGAAGGAGCCCGTATGAAGACGTCTACTTGGTCCACGTGGTCTACTTAGTCTACTTAGTCTCAAACAAAGAACCACCCAAGTCGGAGCTCTGGATGCATGTAGACCAAGAAGACCAAGTAGACTAAGTAGACCAGGTAGACGCCTTTCAACCTTATGACTTCATCCCATTCCTTTCGCCTTCGCATCTTGCGTAGTGGGAGCAGCGGCAACGCCATTTTCCTCGAAGCGGCGGGGACGCGCCTCATCATCGACGTGGGACTGCCCGCGGAGGTGATGGCGCGCGAACTGGACAGCATCCCCGGCGCCTCGCCGATCACTGCGATCCTGTTGACCCACGAACACGATGACCACGCCAAAGGCGCTGGCGCCTTGTCCAGGCTGCTGGACGCGCCGGTGCTGGCCAACGCGGGTACCCTGGCGGCTGCGGGAGATCTGCTCGCGGGAGTTTCCACGGAACGTTTTGTGACCGGCGTGCCGTTCCGGGTCGGCGGCGTGCAGGTTGAGGCATTTCCGGTGCCACACGACGCGGTAGAGCCGGTGGGTTTTGTCGTATCGGACAATGGTGGAAGGATGGTGATCGCGACCGACCTGGGTGGGGTCACCGATGACCTCCTCGCTCGCGCCCGCGACGCGGACGCCCTCATCCTGGAAGCCAATTACGACCTGCGCCTGCTCTCGGTCAGCCCCTATCCCTGGTTTCTCAAGAACCGCATCCTGAGTCCCACCGGGCACCTCTCCAACGACGCTGCCGCCCGCGCCGTCGTCGAGGTCGCATCGGACCGGCCGCAGACGGTCTTTCTGGTCCATCTCAGTGACATCAACAACCTCACCCCGCTGGCGCGCGATACGGTACAGTGGGCACTCGAGCGCGAGGGGATTGCCGCAGTCCGGGTCGAGGCCGTGCGGCCCAACGGGACCAGCCCCCTGTGGGAGATGCAATGAGCCGATTGCGGATTGTGGATTGCGGATTGCGGAATTGAAAGGCCGTACGCAAATTCGCCATCCACGATCGGCAATCGGCCGCCACGCAGTATTCGACGACCAGCTCTTCATCGGGAAACCGAATTCTCGCCTGCGCCACCAGGCGGCCGCCATTCTGGCAGCGGCTGTGCGGGCGGTTGAGCCCGCCGCCGCCGTGAAGCGCCACGTCTCACGACGCGGGCACGTGTTGCGCGTCGCCGCGCGACGGTATGACCTCCGCTCGATCCACCGAATCTTCGTCGTCGGGGCGGGCAAGGCGTCAGGTCCAATGGCCGGCGCCATCGAGGATATTCTGGGTTCACGAATTAATGCAGGCGTCGTCATCGTCAAGTACGGGTACGCCGTGCCGCTCCGGCGCATCCGGGTGGTCGAGGCCGGTCATCCACTCCCTGATGCCGCAGGACAGCGGGGCGCGGAGGCACTCCTCGCGCTCGTGCATGGCGCGGGTCCCGGCGACCTGGTGCTGTGTCTCATCTCGGGTGGCGGGTCTGCTCTGCTGCCGGCTCCGGCGGGCGACATGAGCTTGGACGACGAAATCACTGTGACCAACCTTCTCCTCCGCAGCGGTGCCACCATCCAGGAAGTCAATACCGTGCGCAAACACCTCTCGCGGATCAAGGGCGGGCGGCTGGCTGCGGCGGCATCACCGGCTGGCGTGGTGGCGCTGGTGCTCTCCGATGTGCTGGGTGATCCAATCGACGCGATTGCCTCTGGCCCGACCGCACCCGATCTCACCACCTTCGGCGACGCGCTGGAGATCATTCGTCGATATGGACTGGCGGCGTCGATGCCGGTGGCCGCGATGACCTACATGCAGCGGGGCGCTGCCGGCCGCGAGCCGGAGACGCCTAAGCCGGACGATCCGGTGTTTCGGAGAGTCCAGACCGTGCTGGTGGGGAGTAACGAGCAAGCCGTCGCGGCCGCGGCGGCGCGGGCGAAAGCGCTGGGATTCCGCCCCCTCATTCTCACGACGTATCTGGAAGGTGAGGCGCGTGAAGTGGCGCGCGTATTTTGCAGTGTGGTGCGCGGAATCGGCACCCGGGGCATGCCGCTCGCGCCTCCCGCCTGTCTGCTCGCCGGCGGTGAGACGACCGTCACCATGCGCGGACAGGGGCGTGGCGGACGATGCCAGGAGTTTGCGCTCGCGAGTGTCCCGACTCTCACCGGGTGGGCAAATACAGTCGTGGCAGCTTTCGGGACCGACGGGACCGATGGCCCAACCGATGCGGCGGGCGCGCTGGTCGATGGGGAGACCGCGGTCCGCGCGCGCGGCCTGGGGCTCGATGCAGGGCGCGCCTTGGCCGACAACGATTCGTATCCATTCTTTCAACGGCTCGGCGATCTGCTCATGACCGGGCCAACGCGAACGAACGTGAACGACATCTATCTCGCGCTCGTCGGTGGCGCACAGAAACGATGAGGGTGCTATTTTGCGTCTCTGAGGCTGTGCCGCTGGCGAAAACCGGCGGTCTCGCCGATGTCGGCGGGGCCCTGCCGGCGGCGCTGACGGCGCTGGGCACCGATGTCCGGGTCGTGTTGCCAAGATATCGCGGAATCGATTCGACCGGATGGCGTGAGGTCGGAGCGGTTGATGTGTCGCTGGGCGCAAAACGGCTACCGGTGACGGTCCTGGATGGGCAGATGCCGGAGTCTGGGGTCCCGGCGTGGCTGATCGACCAGCCTCAGCTCTTTGATCGGGCCGGCCTGTATGGTGAGGGAGGCCAGGACTATCCTGATAACCTGCTGCGGTTCACGTGCCTGTGCCGGGGGATGCTGGCCTGGCTAGAGCGGCAGCCCTGGCAGCCGGAGATCATTCACTGCCACGACTGGCAGACAGCGCTCGTCCCGGCCATCATTGGCGCGGGTCAGGTCGGGCGGGCGGCGACGCTGTTGACCATTCATAACCTGGCGTATCAAGGGTTATTTTCAGCAGAGCAGTTCGAGGTGACCGGGTTGCCGCCATCGGTGTACACCATGGCCGGCCTCGAGTTCTGGGGACAGGTCAACCTGCTCAAGGGTGGGCTGGTCTTTGCCGATCTCCTGAATACGGTCAGCGAGACCTACGCGCAGGAGATCCAGACGGCTGAATTTGGCGCGGGACTCGATGGGGTACTGCGTGACAGGAGCCGAGATCTCTTCGGCATTCTCAACGGTGTGGATTATGGCGTGTGGGACCCCGCGCACGACCCGCTCATCCCGGCGCGTTATACGCCAGATGACCTGTCCGGGAAACGCGCGTGCAAAGACCGCCTGCAGGACGAGTTCGGGCTGGCCGCAGATCCCGACATCCCCCTGATCGGCATGGTCACCCGCCTGGCCGACCAGAAGGGGCTGGATCTGGTGGCGGCCATCCTCGAGACACTCTTCGCCGCCGGGGCGCAGCTGATCGTTCTCGGCACCGGCGACCCCCGTTATGAGCGTATGTTTTCCGAGACGGCGCGCCGGCATCCGCGGAAGAGCGGGGTGCGGATCGGATTTGACAATGCGCTGGCGCACCGCATTGAGGCCGGGGCGGACCTCTTTCTGATGCCGTCGCGGTACGAGCCTTCGGGGCTGAACCAGCTGTACAGCCTGCGCTACGGGACCGTGCCCATCGTCCGCCGCACCGGCGGGCTGGCGGATTCGATCCGCGATGCCACGCCGCAGGCGCTGCGGGCCGGGACGGCCAATGGCTTCGTGTTTGCCGACTACACACCGCAGGCGCTGCTCCGGGCGGCGCAGCGCGCCCTCGCCGCGTTCCGGGACGCGGCGACATGGCGCACGTTGCAGCGAACCGGTATGACGGCAGATTTCTCCTGGGCCGCGGCGGCAAGAAAGTATGTGGGCCTGTACGAACGGGCCATGGCGCGAAGTCACGATCGCGCGCGGGCAGGGTAGGGGATAGATATGACACCTTGGAGGTTGACGAGTGCCTGAACTCCGGAAGGATCCTATCTCACGGCGCTGGGTGATCATCGCCACAGAGCGCGCCGCGCGCCCAACCGACTTCAAGCACGAAGGCATCGAGGTCAACGACCTTGATCGGTGCCCCTTCTGTGAGGGGCGGGAAGACCGGACTCCGCCGGAGATCTATGCGGTGCGCGCGGCGGGCACGGCCCCAAATGGAAAGGGCTGGACGGTGCGCGTCGTGTCCAACAAGTTTCCGGCGCTGCGCATCGAGGGTAGCACCCAACGCACGAAAGTTGGCCTGTTCACGCGGATGGATGGGGTGGGCGCGCACGAGGTGATCGTCGAAGCCACCGACCACCACACGCACCTCGGGCTGCTGCCGGTCGAGCACGTTGTCCAGATCATCCGCGCGTATCTGCAGCGCTATCGCGATCTACGGGGCGACGCCAGATTTGAGTACGCGTTGCTGTTTCGCAACCACGGCCGGACCGCCGGGGCATCGCTCTCGCACCCCCACTCGCAGCTGATCGCGCTGCCGGTGGTGCCCAAGCGGGTCGCCGAAGAGCTCGACGCTGCGGAGCGTCACTTCGGCCAGCACGGGGTGTGTATCTACTGCGCGATCCTGGAACAGGAACAGCAGGGACGTGATCGCCTCATCTTCGAGAACGAGGCATTCGTGGCGTTGGCGCCGTACGCTTCGCGCTTCCCCTTCGAGACCCTGATCCTTCCCAAACGCCATGAGGCCGATTTTGGCGCCTTGCCGCCCGATCAGGAACGTCTCCTCGCCCAGGCACTGCGCGAAATGCTCCATCGCCTGCACATCTGTCTGGACAATCCGCCGTACAACTTCATCATCCACACTCTTCCGTACAGGAGCGAAGCGAAACATGCCCACCACTGGCACGTCGAGATTATGCCGCGCCTGACCCAGGTC
>Ga0209375_1000406_pt1 | contig 37572 bp, 30 predicted proteins | sample GraSoiAngelo_131_FD_185888 | JGI IMG/M metagenome (GOLD analysis project Ga0209375, IMG submission 185888) | Grasslands soil microbial communities from the Angelo Coastal Reserve, California, USA - 14_0929_02_30cm (SPAdes) (version 2) | ecosystem: Environmental > Terrestrial > Soil > Grasslands ...
GCCTGTAGGCCAGATCGGGCGGGGCATCGACCGTAATCTCTGAGTTCACAAGGGCCTCGTCAGGCAGAACTCGTTTCCTCTCCACGGCCTCCGCCTCTTGCCAGACATACACGATCTCTTCATAGCCGCCGGAGATCGCACCCAGGTCGAATTCCTCTGTGTGCGGATGGAAGCGACGCCGCGTATCGGCGGGCAGCCGCTCGAGCACGGCGTCGGTGACCAGCAGATATTCCTTTGACGGGACCGTGTTCTTCAGCAAGCGGTGGGCCACGATCACATCTGTGCCATGCAGCTGCTCGACATTTCCCAGTCGCTGGCGCGAGAACTTGCCGTGATGGACGATGAACTTCAGCTTGAGGATGCCGATGTTGGCGCAGGCGTTGCAGGGGCATGTCGTCACGGTCTGCATATCGCGCAGCCGGCGATGAAAATCGATAAAAGTTCGCTCCAGGGCCGCGATCACATCTGGCGTCGAGAGGCCGCTGATGAACAGGATGGCGTCGCCCTCGACCTGCGAAACGTCCATCCGTCCCTGGACGCTGCGGACCATCGTGTCCAGCAGCTCGTGCAGGATCGACCAGCTGTGGTCGACCTCGGTCTGCGCGACGAACTTCGAGTAACCGGAGATATCGGCCAGCACGAGCGCGCCTTCCTGCAGGCCTGAAAACACCGCCGGCCGGTCTGTCTGGCTGGCCATGGGCGGATTATCCCGCGGCTGAGGGTCTCCTCAACCGCCGCAGACCTGGCCGTTGAAGAACCACGGGATGCAGGCACCCGAACCCGATGCCTGCTACCGTCACCCTGGGCGCAGGTGGCGCGTTGCAGCCTCTAACTAAGGCGGGAGGACAACCGATGGCGCAGAGTTCAACCGACTCGAGGGCGACCTCGCGCGTGCGTGAGATAACGGAAGGGTTCGGGAAGGGGCACGACGTCGCGAAGTACTTTGCCGACGACGCCGAGTACAGCGTGCTGCCACTTGGTCAGCTTCATCAAGGTAAGGAGCAGATCAAGGCCCTATTTCAAGTCTTCTATCACGATGCTTTCTCGCCGGCCAGCGCAGAGGTCAAAAGCGTTGTCGCGGACTCAGAGGCCGGAATCGGCGTGCTCGAGTTCGTTTTCAAGGGAAAGCACGTCGGCCCTCAACTCGGCTTCCCGGCGACGAACAAAGATGTTGAGCTGCCGATGGTCGCCATCTTCGAAATCGACCATGAGCTGATCCGAAAGGCCAGGCTCTATTTCGATGCGGCCGCCTTCATGCGCCAGCTCGGGATGTAGCCTCTCGAGGCCGTGGCGTCACGCCGGAGCTGCTAGCCGCTCCACGGCAGGTGGCCTGTCTACGATGTTTTGAAGCCAAGGCGTCCACGTCGGCGATGTCGTGAGAGGTGACAAGAGTGGACCCGAGGGGATTCGAACCCCTGGCCTCGTGAGTGCGATTCACGCGCTCTCCCAGCTGAGCTACGGGCCCACGGAATCACGTGAGGGCGCCGAAGGGCCAGTATACCCGCGGCCTTAGTCGGTCCCGTTTGATTCCTATACTCGCCTCCAGTGGCCTCGTTCTTCAAAAGCAAGCGCGTGCCGGAAGGCGTCGATCCGGCTCGCATCCCGCCCGGTCAGACGCTCACCGCGCCCGACCGCTGGCCACTCCTTCATTTCGGCCCGGTGCCCAACAGCGACGTCACGAAGTGGGACTTCAAGGTTTTCGGAGCGGTCGAGAACGAGCTGACGCTTGACTACGGCGAGCTGCGCGCGCTCCCATCCAAGGAGGTGGTCGCCGACATCCACTGCGTCACCGGTTGGAGCCGGCTCGGGGACAGGTGGACCGGAGTCCCTATCCGCGAGATCCTCGACCGCGTCCAACCGAAACCCGAAGCCAGGTACGTGATGGCGCACTGCGAGTACGGGTACACGACGTCGGTGCCGCTGAGCGTGCTGGACGGTGAGGACAACCTGCTGTGCTACGCGTGGAATGGGTACGACCTCACCCCCGACCACGGCTGGCCGCTGCGCCTGTTTGTGCCCTCGAAATACTTCTGGAAGTCGGCGAAGTGGTTGCGCGGGCTAGAGTTCATGCAGCGCAACCGGCTAGGTTTCTGGGAGCAACGTGGCTATCACGACGAAGCAGACCCCTGGAAAGAAACGAGGTACTGGTAGCGGTTCAACCGCACCGCCGGTCGTCACTTTCACGACCGATTTCGGATCCGGCTCTCCACTCGTCGCGGCGATGAAAGGCGTCGTTCTCGCCGGCTGTCCCAGCGCGGTGCTGGTCGACGTGTCGCATGAGGTGCCGCGATTCGATGTCTCGGCGGGCGCGTTCATGCTTTTCGCGGGCACGCGCCACTTCGGCGGCGGCTCCGTGCACCTTGCGGTGGTCGATCCGGGGGTGGGGAGCACGCGCCGGCGCCTGATCGTGGAGGCCGGCGGGCGCTTCTACATCGGCCCCGACAACGGGCTTTTCGCGATCGTGATCGACGAGGTCGGTGTGCAGGCGGTGCACGAGCTGGCGCCTCGAGGCGCGCCCACGTTTGAGGGACGCGACGTGTTCGCCCCGGCTGCGGCGGCCCTCGCCTCAGGCGTGCCGCTCGAATCCCTCGGCCCGAAGACGGATCCGCCAGTCGCGCTGCCCGACACTGGCCCGCGCGTGCTGTGGACAGACGGGTTTGGCAACCTGGTCACCAATCTCAAGCCGCCGGTGCGGCGGCTGCGCATCCACGGCCATGACATCAGCGCGACGGCCAAGACATATTCAGAGGCGAGGCCCGGCGAGCCGTTTGTGTACGTCGGCAGCATGGGATACCTCGAGGTCGGCGTCCGCGAATCGCGCGCGGACCGGCTGCTGGGCGCGCGCCCTGGCATGCGAGTGGAGACCATCTAGCTTTTTGTGCCGTTAACAGGCGGGGTTGGCGGACGAATCTGTCCGGCGTAGTTTTCGCCCGCTGTGGTTCGAGTGGTCTGCCTGCTCTTCCTCCTCTCCCTCGGCGGCTGCTCGAGCCCGGCCTCCTCCCCATTCATGGGGAGGTCCGGCGAAGCTGGGGTGGGGCCTCGTGATGCCGCCCGCAAGCTCGCCGCGGGCGAGGTACGGCTCTGGCAGGATGCCGGCATCTTCACCCTGGTCGGCCGGCTGCTCGGCTCGGCCGAGCGCCGGCTGCTGGTCGAGATGTATGAGCTTGGGCGGCCCGATGTGGTGGAGGGGCTCAGCACCGCGGAGGCACGCGGTGTTGACGTGCGCGTCGTCACCGATCCAACCGTGACGGCGAGCCGAAAAGCGGTGCAGCAGCTCGACTCGTTGGGCGTGCCTGAGCGTGCGTACCCCGTCGACGACGCACGCCATCAGATCGACCACGTCAAGCTCCTCGTCGCCGATGGCGAGGCCGCGGTCGGCGGCATGAACTGGGGAGCGCACAGCGAGCGCAACCACGACTACGTCCTGGAGACCGAGGTCACAGTCGATGTTGATCGGCTGGTCCGCATCTTCGAGCAGGACTGGGCCCTCGCCGGGGGGCATCCGTCGCCGGTGCCGGCGCAGGCGGGGGCAGTGGCGCAGACCGCGCCCGGCGCCGAGATCCGCCGCATGCTCGCGCACGGGCTTGGCCGCGCCGTGCGTCGAGTCTTGGCGGAGGTCTACACGCTCACGGACGCCGAGGTCATCGCCGGGCTGGTCGTGGCGCACCACCGCGGCGCCGACGTCCGGGTCGTGCTCGACCCCAACCAGTCCTACAACCTCCACGCGTTCGCCGTGCTGCGGGCGGGCGGGGTCGAGGTGCGGTGGTATCCGGTCCCCATAGGCGTGCTCCTCCACGCCAAGATCGGGCTCTTCGACGCCGAGCTCGTGCTTGGCTCGGCGAACTGGACGCTCAGCGGCTTGGGCGTCAATCACGAGCTCGACATTGAAACGGCCGATGCCGGGGCTGTGCAGGCTTACGCGAACCGCTTTGAGTCGGACTGGGCGAGGTCCCGCGCGTAGCCCCTCCGGCGCCTTGGGCGCCGCCTCCCCATGAACGGGGAGGAGCTCTCTCGCTAGCTCTGGGGTGGGGGTCCCGCGGAGCCGGGGCCGGGAGGCCCGCCCGGGCCTGCCGCCGGCGGAAGCGTGCTCGCGGGCGGAACGTTGCCGAAGCTGACCTGTGGCACCGTGCGATCGCCCTCGTCCGCCTGGAAGAAGCCGAACGGCTTGAAACCGAGGACGCCGGCGATGAGCGAGGTCGGGAGGGTCTGCAGCTTGATGTTGTAGTCGCGCACGTTGCCGTTGTAGAAGCGGCGGGAGAACTCGAGCTTGTCCTCGGTCGCGGTCAGGTTCTCCTGCAGGTTCGTGAACGCGGAGATCGCCTTCAGGTCGGGATAGTTCTCCGACACCGCGAACAGGCTCCGCAGGCTCTGGGACAGCATGTTCTCCGCCTGTCCGATCTTGGCCGGGTCGCCTGTCGCGCCGGCGGCGACGGCGTTAGCGCGTGCGTTGGTCACCGCCTCGAGCGTGCCCCGCTCATGGCCCATGTACCCCTGCACCGTGTTGACCAGGTTCGGGATCAGGTCATGCCGGCGCTTGAGCTCGACATCGATCTCGGACCACGCCTCCTGGGTTCTGTTCCGGGCCGAGATCAGGCCGTTGTAGGTGAAGACCAGCCAAAGGACGACCAGGACGACGATCGCGACGAGGATCCACCAACCCATGCCGGGCTAATCCTAATCCCTGGCCGCGGGGCCTAGGCGTGCGCCCGTCGTGCCCAACGGGTCTTCTTCAGCATCTTCTTGTGCTTGTGCTTGCGCATCTTCTTGCGCCGCTTCTTGATGACTGAGCCCAATCCAACTCCCAGTGCGCGTTTGATCTACCGGTTAGAGGTTCGGCCGCGAATCATACCGTAAGCCGAGTTGCGGTCGCCCTACACTCCTTGCCGATGTACTTCACCGACGCCCATGAGGAACTCCGCCTCCACATCCGCAAGTTCCTCGAGAAAGAGGTCCAGCCGCACCTCGAGGAGTGGGAGGAGAAGACCTTCCCGGACTCGATCTTCCAGCGGCTCGGCGAGCTGGGCTTCCTGGGGCTGCGCTATCCGCCGGAATACGGCGGCCAGGGCGGCGACTACTTCTCGGCCGTGGTGCTGTCTGAGGAGCTGGCGCGGGTCGGTAGCGGCGGCCTTGGCATGGCAGTCGCGGTGCAGACCGAGATGGCCACGCCACCTGTATTCAAGTTCGGGACCGAGGACCAGAAGCGGCGCTGGTTGGCTCCTGCGATCCGGGGCGAGCAGATCGCGGCGATCGCCATCACAGAGCCCGACGCGGGCTCGGACGTGGCCGGCATCACAACGGTGGCTCGGCGATTCGGCGACGAGTTCATCGTCAACGGCCGCAAGACGTTCATCACCAACGGCGCCCGGTGTCACTGGGCGTTGGTCGTCACCAAGGGCGAGCGCGAGCGAGGCCACTCGGGTTACAACCTGCTGGTCATCGAAAAGGGGACGCCCGGATTCGAGGTCTCACGGACGCTGAAAAAGCTTGGCATGCATTCGTCTGACACCGCCGAGCTACTGTTCGAGGACTGCCACGTTCCTGCTTCGAACCTGATCGGGGAGGAGGGTGAGGGCTTCAAGCACCTGATGTGGGAGCTTCAGGGTGAGCGCATGATCACGGCCGCCGGGGCCGTCGCCGGGGCGAACCATGTCTTCGAGTACACGATGGAGTACGCGCGCAACCGGATGGCCTTCGGCCAGCCGATCTCGAATTTCCAGGTGATCAAGCACAAGCTCGTCGATATGGGCACGAAGATCTCGGCCGCGCGGGCCCTCGTTTATGAGACGGCCAAGCGCTGGGGCGATGGCGAGTACCCGGTGCGCGAGATCTCACAGGCCAAGCTGCTGGCGACGCAGGTCGCCTGCGAGGTCGCGGACGACGCGATCCAGATCCTCGGCGGCCACGGTTACATGCGCGAGTTTCCGGTTGAGCGGGCGTGGCGCGACGCCCGGCTGGCGCGGATCGGTGCGGGTACCGACGAGATCATGAAGGAGATCATCGCCAAGTCGTACGGTCTTTGATTCAGCCGGTTCTGTACTCCGGATGCAAGCCGGAGGTGGCGGCGTTTGACGGACGGATCATCGCCGTCGGGGCACGGGCGCGGCCGGCAGCGGGACGGAGGGCGGAGGTCGTGCGGCTCCGTGGCGTCGCCCGGCCGGGCCTTATCGATTCCCACATCCACCTCGAGGGACTCGCGGACCGCAAGCTGACCGTCGACCTGTCCGGCGCCACCGACCTGCGGGACGCCTCCGCCCGGATCAGGCAACGGGCGAAGGAGCTCCCGAAGGGCGCCTGGGTCATGGGATCGGGCTGGTACAACGATGCCTGGCCGGAGCCGGCCTTCCCGACCCGCCAACAGCTGGACGCCGCGGTCGCAGGCAGGCCGGCGTACATGCTGCGGAAGGACGGGCACTCGGCGTGGGTATCGAGCGAGGCGCTGCGCGCGGCCGGCATCTCCAGCTCGACCGAGGATCCGCCCGGCGGTCGGATCGTCCGCGACGACCACGGCGAGCCGTCGGGGATCCTGCTCGAGACCGCGATGCAGATCGTTTCGAGCGTGCTGCCACGGCCGGCGGATCCCGATCTCGACGCCGCGATGGTCGCCGTACTCGGCGACCTCGCCAGGTTTGGTCTCACGTCGGTGCACTCGATGGACAGCGCGGGCACCCTGGCGTCGCTGCAGCGCCTTCGTGCCTCTGGGGCGTTGCCCGTCCGGGTCTCCTACAACCTTCCGCTCGCCGACCTCCCACACGCCGAGCGGATGGGGATACGTTCGGGTTGGGGCGATCCCTGGCTGCGCGTTTGGGGCGTGAAGGCTTTCCTCGACGGATCCCTGGGCAGCCGTACGGCTGAGATGCTGGACGGATCCGGGGTCGCACGCCTAACCCAGGACGCCTTGGCCGATCTGGTGCAGCGTTGTGCCCGCGCGGAGCTGAACGTGTGCCTCCACGCGATCGGCGATGCCGCCGTGCGGCGAGCGCTCGACGCGCTGGCGCCGCACCGCAACGCCTGGCCGATGTGGCGACCGCGCATCGAGCACGCGCAGTGTGTGCACCCCAAGGACATAGTCCGGATGGCGCGGATCGGCGTGATAGCCTCGATGCAGCCGATCCACGCCATCGCCGATCGGGAGCTTGCTGACGCCATGTGGCCCGGGGTCACCAAGCAGGCGTACGCGTGGCGGGCGCTCGAAGAAGCCGGCGTTCGCCTCGCCTTTGGGTCCGATTCGCCGGTGGAGACGGCGGACCCGCTGGCCGGGATCGAGGCCGCGACGGCGTGGAGACGGCGCGCACGGTGGCATCCCGAGCTGGCCCTGACGCGAGCCTCCGCCTTGCGCGCGTACACGGCGGGCGCCGCTTACGCCGCCGGCATGGAATCGGAGCTGGGAGCGCTGCGCCCACGGAAGCTCTGTGACATGACCGTCGTCGACGATGGCGGGGTCGTGGCGACGGTCGCGGGCGGCCGCCTTACGTGGCGGCGAACGCCCGCTTGAGCTTTTCCGCGGTCTGACCCAGCGCCTCGTTGACGATCTTCACGTCGTCGATCACGGCCATGAAGTTGGTGTCGCCGTTCCACCGCGGCACGATGTGAAAGTGAACGTGGTCGGGAATCCCGGCCCCGGCCGCGCGTCCGATGTTCACGCCCGCGTTGAGGCCATCGGGAGTCATCGTCTTGTTGAGGACGCCGATGGTGCGGCGCACGGCGCGCATGAGTTCTGTGGTCTCGGCGTCGTCAAGATCCTCGAGGCTCGCTTTGTGCGCGATCGGCGCCACCATGGCGTGGCCGGGGTTATACGGAAATTTGTTCAGCATCACGATCGCCCCCTGGGGCCGCCACACCACCAGCCCCGCGTCGGGGTCGTCGGGATGCTCGATCACGCGGCAGAACAGGCATCCGGGTCGCTGCTCGCCGGCGATGTACTCCATCCGCCAGGGCGCCCAGAGTCGATGCATTGATCTACGTCCTCTTGTTGCTGTTGGTCACCGCGGTCTGGGGCTGGACCTTCGTCCTGGTGAAGGACGCAATCACACAGTATCCGACGCTGCCGTTCCTGGAGATCCGATTCCTGCTGGCACTGGTGGTGCTGGTGGTGCTGGTGCATCGCCTTCCAACGCGCCGAGAGCTGCGGATCGGCGCGGTGATTGGGGTGGCGCTCGCAGGGGGCTATCTGACCCAGACAGCGGGGCTTGCCATCACGAGCCCAGGCAACGCGGGGTTGATCACGGGCTTATTCGTCGTCTTGACGCCGGTGATCAACCGGCTGTTCGGCGCTCCCATCCACTGGTGGACATGGTCGGCTGTCGTCATCTCGTTTGCCGGCCTTTTGCTGCTGACCGGCGGCTCGTTTGGCATGAACGTCGGCGATGTGCTGGTCCTTGTGTGCGCGGTCCTCTTCGCTCTGCACATCGTGCTCTTGGGCCGGTGGTCGCCGGGCACCCCTTCGGCGCCCCTGGCGATGGTGCAGATGGGAATGTGCGCGCTCTTGTTCAGCGCTGGTGGGACCTGGTCACTGCGGCCGCCCAATGGCTCGGTTTGGTTCGCGATCGCCGTCACCGGCGTGTTCGCGTCGGCGTTCGGCTACTTCATCCAGACCTGGGTCCAGGCACGCATCAGCGCCAACCGCACGGCATTGATCCTCGTCACGGAACCGGCCTGGGCGCTGGTGGCAGCCGTCGTTCTGGCGGGCCAGCGTTTGGGAGTCTTGCAGGCGGCGGGTGCGGCCCTGCTCCTGGCCGCGATCGTGGGTCACGAACTCGCATCCCTAAAATTTGAACCCCATGTCGAGGCGTCCCCGCCGTAGCGCGTACGTTCCCCAGGAGATCGAGCCGAAATGGCAGCGGGTCTGGGCCGAGCGCGGGATCATGAAAGCCGACGACAGCTCCCCGAAGCCGAAGTTCTACGACCTCGTCATGTATCCCTATCCGTCGGGGGACCTCACGGTCGGACACCTACGCAACTATGTGATGGGCGATGTGCTCGCGCGCATGAAGCGCATGCAGGGGTTCGAGGTTCTGCATCCGTTTGGGTGGGATGCCTTTGGCCTGCCAGCCGAGAACGCGGCGATGAAGCGCGGCAATCTGCATCCCCGGACCTGGACCCTCGAAAACATCGCGAAAGGTAAGCGCGAGCTGACGATGGCAGGAATCCTCTACGACTGGGACCGCGAGGTGACCAGCTGCGAGCCGGACTACTACCGGTGGACGCAGTGGCTGTTCCTGCTGATGCTGGAACGCGGTCTGGCGTATCGCGCGATGGCGCCGGTCAACTGGTGCCCGGTCGACAAGACCGTGCTCGCCAACGAGCAGGTGATCAACGGGCGCTGCTGGCGGCATCCCGACGTGGAGGTCGAGAAGCGCGACCTGGAGCAGTGGTTCTTGAAGATCACCGACTATGCAGACCGGCTGCTCGACGACATCGCCCTGCTCGACAAGTGGCCGCACAAGGTCCGCGTCATGCAGACCAACTGGATCGGTCGCAGCATGGGCGCCGAGGTCGACTTTCCCGTCGATGGGATGCCTGACGAGTCGGTGCGCGTCTATACGACGCGACCGGACACTTTGTTCGGAGCGACGTTCATGGTCCTGGCCCCGGAGCACTCGCTGGTCGAGCGCGTGACGACGGAAAAGCATCGAGCCCGGGTGCGCGAGTACGTCGAGAAGGCGCGCAAGGAGACCGAGATCGAGCGCATGTCGACCGAGCGCGAAAAGACGGGAGTTGCGACCGGCGGTTTCGCGATCAATCCGCTCAACGGCGAGAGGATCCCGATCTGGGTTGCGGACTATGTCCTGGTCACATACGGCACGGGCGCGATCATGGCCGTGCCCGCGCATGACGAGCGCGACTTCGAGTTCGCGCGCCGGTATGACCTCGCGATTCGTGAGGTGATAGCGCCCCCAACGGGTTCCCAGGGCCGGCTGCGCGAGGCGTACCTCGGGCCGGGCGTGATGGTGAACAGCGGCGAGTTCAACGGGCTGGACTCAGCCGTTGCGTTCGACCGGATCTGCGACTGGCTCGAGGCCAAGGGGATCGGCAAGCGCGCGGTCAAGTACCGGCTAAGGGACTGGCTGATCTCGCGTCAGCGGTATTGGGGCGCGCCGATCCCTGTCGTCTACTGCCCGAATCACGGCATCGTGCCCGTACCGCTGGACCAGCTGCCGGTTGAGCTGCCCGCCGAGTACAAACCCCTCTCCGAGCAGCCGGATTGGTACCGGACCACATGTCCGATCGGCGGCGAGGAGGCTCGGCGGGAGACCGACACGATGGACACGTTCATCGACTCGTCCTGGTACTTCCTGCGCTACGCCAGCCCGCACGATACGACCGAGCCTTTCGATCCCGAGCTGGCCAACCACTGGATGCCCGTCGACCAGTACACCGGAGGTGTCGAGCACGCGATCCTCCACCTTCTGTACTCGCGCTTCTTCACCAAAGTGCTGTACGACGCGGGCCTGGTGCAGGTCACTGAACCGTTCATGCGCCTGTTCAACCAGGGCATGGTCAAGCGCTTCGGGCAGGTGATGTCGAAGTCGCTGGGCAACGGAGTCTCGATCGACGAGCTCGCGGGGGCGCAGGGCGCGGACGCAGGCCGGATCTACGAGATGTTCATCGGCCCGCCCGAAGAGGACGTCGAGTGGACCGAGGCCGGGCTAAACGGGGTTGTCAAGTTTCTGCAGCGTGTGTGGCGGCTGGTGCTGGAGCCGGAGTCGATCGTCGACGATGGGGGAGGTTCGGTCGCGAAGGTGGACGCGACCGTCTTGCGGCGTAAGGTCGCTCAGACCGTGGGCAGAGTTACGGACCATTACGACGAGCTGCGGTTCAACACCGCCGTCGCCTTTCTGATGGAGCTTGCAAACGCGATGCAGGACTACCTGCAGGAAGGTGGTAAGCGCGACGCCGAGTGGGACGCCTCGGTGCGCACGCTCATCAAGCTGCTCAACCCGCTCGCGCCTCACCTCGGTGAGGAGATGTGGGAGAGGCTGGGCGAGAAGGGCCTGCTGGCGGACGCCTCCTGGCCCTCCTTTGACCAGGCCGAGGCCGCCGAGCCGAAGGTCGTCCTGGTCGTGCAGGTGGGCGGCAAGCTGCGTGATCGGCTGGAGGTCGATGTCGGTCTCTCGGAAGCCGACGCGTTGAAGGCGGCGCTTTCCAGCGAGAAGGTGCGCGCGGCCCTCGACGGCAAGGGGCCGTCGAAGGTCATCTACGTCCCCGACCGGCTGATCAACCTGGTTCCGTAGACGCATCGTCTCCTCTCGACTGCAGGATGACCACGGTCCGCGCGCGGGTCATGACGCGCCCGGTGATCGGCTGAGGGTCTTCTTGGGGCTGGAGCGCGTCGGTGTCGAGAGCGATCTTCCATGAGCCCCCGAAGTCCGGTGGCATCTGCCAGTACACGGTTCGCGAATGGCCGTTGAAGAGAAGCAGGAAGGAGTCGTCCGCGAACGAGCGACCGCGATCGTCGTGGCCCGGAATGGCCTTTCCGTTCAAGTAGACACCCAGCGACCGTGCGTGGCGTGAAACCCAGTCCCGATCTGTCATCGGCTTGCCGTCGGGCTTGAACCATGCAATGTCCACCGCGCCTCTGATCGGCCGTCCCTGGAACCACCGGCGCCGGCGGAAGACAGGATGGTGGCGCCGGAACGAGATCAGCCAGCGCACGTATTCGAGCAGAGGCTGATCGATCTCGGACCAGCTGACCCAGGAGAGCTCGTTGTCCTGGCAGTACCCGTTGTTGTTGCCTTTCTGGGTCCGGCCCAGCCCGTCGCCCATGAGCAGCATCGGCACGCCTTGAGAAAGGAAGAGGGTGGTCAGCAGGTTGCGCTGCTGCTGGGCGCGGCGTTTGTTCACCACGGCGTTGTCGGTGTCCCCTTCCGCGCCGCAGTTCCACGACCGGTTGTGGGACTCGCCGTCGGCGTTGCCCTCCCCGTTCGCCTCGTTGTGCTTCTCGTTGTACGAGACCAGGTCCCGCAGGGTGAAGCCATCGTGCGCGGTGACGAAGTTGATGCTCGCGACCGGGCGCCGGGTGTCGTTCTGGTACAGGTCTGAGCTGCCGGTCAGCCGGGATGCCAGCTCGCCGACGGTCGAGGGCTCGCCGCGCCAGAAGTCGCGCACCGTGTCGCGATATCTCCCGTTCCATTCCGACCACAAGGCCGGGAAGTTGCCGACCTGGTACCCGCCCTCACCGATGTCCCATGGCTCTGCGATCAGCTTCACCCGGTTGATCACCGGGTCCTGCTGGATCATGTCGAAGAACGTGGAGAGGCGGTCGACCTCGTGGAACTCGCGCGCCAGCGTCGCTGCGAGGTCGAACCGAAAACCGTCCACGTGCATCTCGGTGACCCAGTAGCGCAGCGAGTCCATGATCAGCTGCAGCGTGTGCGGATGCTGCACGTTGAGGCTGTTGCCGGTCCCTGTTGTGTCGTAGTAGTACTGCGGCCTCTCGCCGACCAGCCGGTAGTAGGCGCGATTGTCGATGCCTTTGAAGCACAGCGTCGGCCCGAGGTGGTTGCCCTCAGCGGTGTGGTTGTAAACGACGTCGAGGATGACCTCGATTCCGGCTTCATGCATCGTGCGCACCATGTACTTGAACTCGTTGACCTGCTCGCCCCGGCTGCCGCTCGCCGCGTACTCGTTGTGCGGAGCGAAGAAACCGATCGTGTTGTAGCCCCAGTAGTTGCGCAAACCCTGTTCGATCAGCCTCTGGTCGTGGACGAACTGGTGCACCGGCATGAGCTCCACCGCGGTCACGCCGAGAGAGGTGAGGTGCTGAACGATGGCCGGGTGCGCGAGACCGGCATACGTGCCGCGAAGCTCCTCGGGCACCTCGGGATGACATTTGGTCATTCCCTTCACGTGCGCCTCGTAGATGACCGTTTCGTGCAGCGGGATATCGGGCCGGCGGTCGCCTCCCCAGTCGAAATGGGGATGCTGGACGATCGAGCGAAACACGTAGGGCGCGCTGTCCGCTTCGTTGAGGGAATTCTCGTCGCCCGGGTTGTACGAGTAGCATGCTGCGTCCCAGGTGACCTGGCCTTCGATCGCGCGCGCGTAGGGATCGAGCAGCAGCTTGCTCGGGTTGCAGCGAACCCCGCGGTCGGGAGCGTACGGACCGTGCACGCGATAGCCGTAGCGCTGCCCGGGGCCGACGTTGGGCAGGTATGCATGCCACGAAAAGGCGTCCACCTCTTCGAGCGGCAACGCGGTTTGTGCCCCCTGCTCGTCGAAAAGGCAGAGCTCGATCTGCTCGGCGACCTCGCTGAACAACGCGAAGTTGGTGCCGTTGCCGTCGAACGTGGCGCCGAGCGGATAGCCGCGCCCTGGCCAGACCTCGATGTGGGGGCTGTCAGTCAAGGGACCTCCCGGTCTCGACGATGGTCACGCCGCCATCCGTCTTGCCGAGGTCCACGTGCACGGCGACCCCGTCGCGGCTGAACGACACTCGCCGGGACGGTTCATCCACCGCCACCTCGACGTCCTGGCCAACCGGACCACGCGGCAGCGGCAGCCGTCGCCGCAGTTGGATCAGCTCCCGATACCAGGCGAGCATCTCCCGGTGGCCGGGCTGCTGGACCTCGTTCCAGTCGAGTTTCGATCGCTCGAATGTAGCGGGGTCCTGCGGGTCGGGGATGCTCTCCGGGCTCCAACCGAAGGCGGCGAACTCGCGCCGCCGGCCCTCGGATACCGCTCGACCCAGGTCGGGGTCGGGGTGGTCGGTGAAGTACTGGAAGGGCGTGCTCGCGGCCCATTCCTCGCCCTGGAACAGCAGCGGCGTGAACGGCGATGTGAGCAACAGCGCGGAGGCGATCTTCAACGACCCCGCGTCGAGCCGATCGCCGGTCGCCCGGTTGCCGACCTGGTCGTGGTTCTGGGCCGCGATCACGAAGGCATGCGGCTCGAGCCCGGAAGGATCACCACCTCGCATGCGCCCTCGGTGCGGTGACCAGACGCCGTCGAACACCCACGCCTGGCGGAGAGCCTTGCCGACCTGGGCCAGCGCCCCGAAGTCTCCGTAGAATCCGGCCCGCTCTCCGGTGAGCGCGGCGTGGACCGAGTGGTGCCAGTCGTCCGCCCAGGCCGCGTCCAGGCCGTAACCGCCTGCATCCCGAGCCCGCACCAGCCGCGGGTCGTTGAGATTGGATTCGGCGATCACGAACGTCGAACGGTGGAGCTGGGCTCCAACCGCTTTGGTGGCTGCGCTGAGCTCTTCGAGGATATGCAGGGGCGACTGATCGGCGATCACGTGCACGGCGTCGAGACGAAGGCCGTCGACATGGTAATCGCGTACCCACATCGACACGTTGTCGATCACGTAACGACGGACCTCATCCGAGCCCGGGCCGTCGAAGTTGAGCGCCGGCCCCCAGAACGTCTGGTGCCGGGTGCTGAGGTAAGGCCCGAACTCGGGCAGGAAGTTTCCCGCCGGGCCGAGATGGTTGTAGACCACATCCAGCACCACCGCCAAGCCCTTGGAGTGGCAGGCGTCGACAAGTCGCTTCAGCCCGTCCGGCCCGCCATAGGCGTGATGTGGCGCGAACAGATCGACGCCGTCGTAACCCCAACCGTGATCACCCGAAAACTCCGGCACCGGCATCAGCTCGACCGTGTCGACGCCGAGCTCGACGAGATGTGGAATGTGCTCGATCGCGCCATCGAATGTGCCCCGCGGCGAAAACGTGCCGATGTGGAGCTCGTACAGGATCGACCCCGCCAGCGGCCGGCCACGCCACGCCGAATCGGACCACGCAAAGGCGCTGTGGTCGACCAGCTGCGAGAGCCCGAGCACCCCGTCGGGTTGCGACGGCGAGCGCGGATCCGGCCGAGGCTCACCGCCGTCGAGCGAGAAACCGTAGCGGGATCCTGTTTGGGCGTCAGGGTCCGACGCCTCCCACCAACCGCTTTCGATCCGGGTCATCGGCGTTCTACGGCCGCCGGCGACGACGTCGACCCGCCGTCGGTCCGGCGCCCACACGGTGAACCGGTGCACTACGGCTCGCGCGCGAGGACGGCGACCGGAAACTGCTCGACGAGCCTGCTCACCGCGACCACGTGCCTGCCCTCTTCGACCGATCCCGTGAGCAGGCTTCTCCACTGGCCGCCAGGCAGTTCGACCTTCGTGTCGCCCCAATCACCACCGAGTCCGACCACCAACCTGGGCACCAGGACCAGCAGCGCGTCGCGCACGAACCCCAGCGCGTGGCCCGCCTTCGCGCCGGCGGCGTGCAACGGCGTGTAATGCCGGCTCGCGAAAAGCTCAGGCCGCCGCGCGCGCTCGCGCAAGAGCCGCGTGAGCAGCCAGAGCTTGGGGGCTGCCGCGTAGTCGTTTTCGATGAGCAGCTTCTGCCGCGCTTCGAAATCGACCGATTGCCGATTGTCGGGATCGACGAGCGACAACGTCCACAGCTCCGACCCCTGGTAGATGTCGGGCACACCCGGGCAGGTCAGCAGCAATGTGGTTTGCGCCAGCGACGCGATCCGGCCCAGCGCGACGAGCTGGTGCCGTCCGAGGAACGATTCGACATCGGTTCTGAACTCGGCGTCCGACGTGACTCCGGCGACGAACTGGGCGACCCCATCCTCATACGCGGCGACGGGATTGATCCACGAGGTGTGAACTTTGGCCTCGCGCGCGGCCTTCTGAAGAAACCGCGTCAGGCGGTCCCCGTCAATCGGCCATGCGCTCACCAGTGTCTGGTAGGCGAGATATTCCAGATTGCGGTCGGGGTAGCCCTGGGTGCGGTACCGGTGGTTGTGCTCGGCCCACCTGCGCACCGCCGACTCCCATTCCTCGGGGATCTCGGAGAGGAGGTTCAGCCTCGCGCGCACGTCGCCGCTGCGCTTGGTGTCATGAGTGGAAAGCGTGAGCATGGTGTCCGGCCACGTCTTCGCGGTGCGCGCACACCACTCATGGAACGCGTCGACGGGCCGGCCGAACGTCCCTGGATCACCGCCGACCTCGTTCAGCGACGCAAGCCGGTGGTAGCGGTAGAACGCCGTGTCTTCGACGCCTTTCGCCATCACGGCCGGCGTCAGCTGCTGGAAGCGCGCCGCGAACTCGGCTTCCCGCTCCCCGCGGCGCTCCATCAGCACCACGTCGCGGATCAGGCTGAGAAGATCGGGATCGATGTCCGGCCGGCGGCGCGCTGCCTCGTCGACGGCCGCCTCCACCTCACGCCGATCCGATTCGCTCGCCGTCGCTGCGGGCGTCACGTACGTCCGGTACACCCTGAATCCGATCACCATCTCGTGCAGGGCGTCAAGAAGCTCGCGACGCGTGCGGTCGCGGTGCCGGCGGTCCGAGTCGCAGATCTCGACCAGGACCTCGGTCAGCCGCTCGAAGTCAGGGGCGAGTTCGGTGGTCGAAATCTCCAGCTTGGAGGCGCGCACCACCTCGGAGTAAGGCTGCGCCTCGCCGGTGAACGCGTGGTAGAGCGCAGTCATCGACGGCTCGTTGCCGGGATCGACGAAGACGCTGTCGACCATGGCGATGAAGTCGTAGCCGGTCGTGCCCTGCACAGGCAGCTGCCGCCCAAGCTCTTCTTCCGGCCCCAGGATCTTCTCGACGACGATGTACGCGTCAGGCGCGCCAGCTCGCAGCCGTCGCAGGTACCCGGCCGGGTCGCGAAGGCCGTCGATGTGGTCGACCCGCAATCCCGAGATGGCGCCGGCCTGGACGAGGTCGAGGATCAGCCTGTGGCTGTCCTCGAAGACGGCTTCCCTTTCGACGCGAAGCCCGATCAGGGTGTCGACGGTGAAAAAGCGCCGGTAGTTCAGCTCCTCCTGGGCGCTGCGCCAGTAGGCCAACCGGTAGTGCTGGCGTTCCAGCAGACCATCGAATGCATCGGGATCGTGCTGTGTGACCTCGACGCCGTTGACATCCATGCCGTCAGTCGTTTCGGCGGAGATCGGGAAGACCTGGTCGTGATAGCGCACGACAAGCTCCGAGCCCTGACGCTCCAGCGTCAGCGCGCCCTTTTCGAGCTCATGTCCGTAGCGGTCGCCGAGCACACCCAGGAGGACTTTGTCCTTCAGTGTCGACGTCGCTGGGTGCCAGTCGATGTCGAAGTAGCCGGCGAAGCGGCTCGCCCGTCCCTTTGACAGCAGGTCCCACCACCACGGATTCGCACGGCCCGCCGTCGCCATGTGGTTGGGCACTATGTCGACGACCACCTCGATCGACCGCTGATGCATCGCCGTGGCGAACCGGCGGAAACCTGCTTCGCCGCCCAGCCCGGCGTTGATCTGCGTCGGGTCGACGACGTCGTACCCGTGAGCGCTGCCAGGGGTCGCCTGGAGCACCGGTGAGCAGTAGACGTGCGAGACGCCGAGGGCGGCAAGGTAGTCCGCACAAGCGGTGGCGGCGTCGAAGTCGAAGTCCTTCGACAGCTGCAGGCGGTACGTGGCACGCGGCGCCGTGGGTTTCATGGCTTGCTCGCGCACCTTAGCCGTAAACGTCCGACCGAGAGAGGCGGCGACTAGGCGCTCGGCTGGGTTGCGATGGGGACCCGGATGCCGGAATCGAGCACGTAATTCGCCACCGCGCTCGTGCCTGCACCCACGGTCAGCTTGATCGGTCCGCTGATGACGCGCATGTAGGTGATCGGCTTGACGGCATACGTGCCGGCCGGCAGGTCGATCGAATAGTTGCCTTTCGCGTCGGTGACCGTGTGGGCGGTCGTGGATTGCCCGCGGCTGTAATCGAGCTCCAGGTTCGCGACCGGCCGCCCGGAGCAGGTCTGGCCCGCCTTCTCAACCGGCGCGCACGGAATCGCGACCACCGTGCCGCTGACCGTCCCCGTAGGCGAGGGCGATTCAGCACCGGGAAAGTGGTAAGCGCCGCAGCCGGTGGCCAGCATCAGCACGGCAGCGGCGAGGAATGCATTTCTCATCCCCAGACCCAACGACGCAGACCCGTTTGAGGTCACACCGGCCGCGGGATGATGCGCTGGGCCCGCGCTAGTGTTTGTGGACGCGCTCCCGGGTGGCCAAGCGGTAAGGCAGAGGACTTTGGATCCTCGACCGAAGGTTCGAATCCTTCCCCGGGAACCATGCTTCTTTACAGGCAGGGTTCCCGTGTTCGGCTCCCCTCCCTAGGCTCGGGCCATGCCGATTCGCCTTCGACTGGTGCCAGGTTGGAAGAGGCTCGTCCTCCTCGCCGCCCCGATCACGCTTGGTCTTGCCGTCGCGGTCGGCGCGTACGTGTATCACGTGTCGGCCACCGCAGCCAACCCTCCGGCCGCTCCCGCCAACAACCCCGCCCTCGATGTCCCGCCCCAACCAGGGCTCCTGGTGCACGTGCTCGGGGCGGTGGAGAATCCCGGTCTGTACCGCCTGCCGCGCGGCGATCGCGTTTTCGACGCCATCGCGGCCGCGGGCGGATTCAGCGCTGACGTCGACTCCTCGCGGCTGCCCGACCTGGCAGGCCGCCTCAAGGATGGCGAGCAGATCAAGGTCCCGTTTGCCAAGACATCGTCCGGCACCGTGATCGTCCGCACCAGCCTCAACCAGTCGACCCTCGAAGAGCTGGAGGCTCTGCCTGGATTCACCCAGGCCTTCGCTGAGGAGTGCATCGACTACCGCACCAACTTCGGCGGCTTTCAGAACACCGGCGAGCTAGTCGAGATCCTGGGCATGAGTGAGGCCGATTACCTGGTCGCGCGCCGTTATCTGACCCTGTGACCCGCTACCCCGCGCTGGTCATGGCCCTGTCATGGTCAGCGGCCCTCACCACGGCGGTGGTGATGTTTCCCGAGCAACCCGCTGTCGGCGCGGTTGCGATCGCTGCCGCCGTGCCTTTCTTCGCGCTGGCATTCCTGCTGCGACCAGCCCTGATCGCGCTCGCCGTCGTGGCCGCGCTGCTCGCGGTCGGCCGGGCGGAGCTGCCGCCAGTCGATCCTGCAGTGCCGCTCCGCGCCGCCGCGGTCGCGGGCAGCACCGTCCTCATGACCGGGCGAGTCGCTGACGACAGCCGTTCGGTGGCCGGCGGGGCCGAAGTGCTCGTCGAGCCGAACAACCTGGTCGTCGGCGTGACCAAGCTTGCCGGCGTCGGCAACCTCCTGGTTCGCTGGCGCGGCCCGACCCAGGCGGGCTATGGCGACCTGATGCGCGCGAGCGGCAGGCTCACACTGCCGCGCGATCTACCTGGCTTTGATCGGCGCGCTTACCTGTCCCAGCGCCAGGTCTACCTGGAGCTGCAGGCCTCCAGCTTCGATGTCACGAGCAGTGCTGCCGGCCCTGGCGCGCTGCCTTCCTGGCTGCGCTCGCGCTACATCACCGACGTGAACGCCGCGCTGCCGGCGCCGCACGCGGCCGTCCTGCTGGGGATCGTGCTCGGAATTCGCCAGGGCATCCCGGCCGAGCTCCAGAACGCCCTCATCGCCACCGGCTTGATCCACCTGCTCGTGCTCAGCGGGCTCAAGGTCGCGGTGTTTGCGCGCATCGTCCAGGGTGCGCTGAACCCCTTGCTCGGCCGGTACGCCGCCTGGCCGGCGGTGGCGCTCATCGCCCTGTATGCGATGGTCGGCGGCGCAACCCCCGCCGCCGTTCGCGCCTCGGCCATGGGCGGCCTCGCCATCGCCGCCTCACACCTCGGCCGCCCATCTCACGTCTGGACCTCGCTCGCGGTGACCGCGGCGGCCATGCTCGGCTGGCACCCAGAGCTGGCTTGGGACGTCGGTTTTCAGCTGTCGTTCGCCGGCACCGCGGCGATCATCCTGCTGACCCCAGCCATCGCCCGCCAAGTCGCCTTCCTGCCGCATGTCCTGCGCGAGCCGTTCGCGGTCACCTGCGCCGCCCAGGTCGGAACCCTGCCGATGATGGCCGCCGACTTCCACGTTCTTTCGCCGGTCGCGCCGATCGCGAATGCGCTTACCCTGCCCATCCTTCCGGCGCTGGTCGCCTGCGGCCTCGTCCTCGGCGCCCTCTCATTCACGTTGGACCTGGCCCGTATGGCTGCTGTCCCCGTCGCCGGCCTGCTCGCCTACATCGAGCAGGTCGGCTACGTGCTGGCGCGGGTGCCGGCCGCGGCGATCACGATTCCAACGTTTCCGACCTGGCTGGGCGCCGCGTACTACTCGGCGCTCGGACCAGCCGTCGCTGCGGCTCACTCGTCGGGCGATCGCCGGAAGGCCGGACTTGTCGTCGCGGGGCTCGCTCCGGCGGCGATCGCGCTGACCTCTCTTGCCTTATGGGCCAACGCCCCGCCTCAGGCCGTCGTCATGAATGTCGGCGACGGCCAGGCGATATTGCTCCGCGGCCCGCAAGGCACGATCCTCATCGACGGGGGCCCGAGCCCGGCCAAGCTCAGAGATGAGCTGGGCAGCCAGCTCCCTCCATGGCAATCGACGCTGGACGCCATCCTGATCACCGCGCCCGGTCTTGGTCACATCGGCGGCTTCGCAGGCTTCGACCGCCCGGCGAACACGCTGGTGCTGCCCGATGCTCAGCTCACAGGTTCCGCCTGGCGGACGGCCGCATTTGAAGCGGCTGCGCGCGGCGCCTCCATCCAGACGGTCACGGCGGGACGCACCATGCACCTCGCGGGTTTCAAGCTCGAGATCCTCGCCCCCGAGCCAGGCGCGCCCGGCGACCAGATCGGCGCCGCCTATCTCGCCGTGCGCGCCGTCGCCCCAGACGGGCGGAGTTTTTGCGACTTCAGCGATCTCGATGTCGAGGCGCAAACCGTCGCCGCGACGCGGCTGAAGAACGCTTGCTCCAACCTCCTCTTGCCCGCGGGCGGGCGAAGCCGATTGTCACCGGAGCTCGAACGCATCGCGATCAACGCGAGCACGCAGCTCATCGCCTCGCGCCCATCAGGCCGCCTCGCCAATAGCTTTCCGCCGACCGTCCTGCGGACCGACCAGGAGGGCACGATCACCTTGCCGTTGTAAGTACGATCCACCCATGCCCCGAGCGACGAGCCGCTCCGCCGCGACCGCGCTTCTCCTTCACGGCGAGGAACGCTTCCTCGTCGATGAGATGGCGCGGGCCACGCTCGACGCGTGGCGCCAGGAGCTGGTCTCGGACTTCGGCCTGGAGACGCTCGACGGGGCGGGGCTGGCGCCCGCCCGGCTCCAGGACGCAGTCCTCCAGGCGCCGTTCCTGGATCCATACCGGGTCGTCTTCGTGCGCATGCTCCCCGGCAACCGGGCAGAGGGGCTGGTCGCCGCGGTGGCCGAGATTCCGCCTACCACGCGACTCCTGGTCACCGTCGCGGGGCGCATCAGCTCCGCCAACAAGCTCGCGAAGGCAATCACAGCCGCGGGCGGCAAGGTCGAGGAGATGCAGCACCTCAACCGCCGCTCCCTCAGCGAGTGGGCGGCCAAGCGCGCTGTCGAGAAGCATGGATTGACGCCCGCCGTCGCGGCGCAGGTGGTCCGCGTCTCTCCGCCGGACCTCAGCATCGTCGACTCCGAGCTGACCAAGCTCGCCGCATACAAAGCGTCGGGGGCCAAGCTCACGCCGGACGCGATCGCTGAGCTGCTTGCGGGCGGGCGCGAGGACGAGATCTTCAGGCTCACCGACAACCTGCTACCGCGCCCGACTGCCCAGGCGCTGGAGATCGCGCGCAACCTCACACGGAGCGGGCTGCAGCCCACCTCGGTCGCCTATCGGATGGCCCGCCACATCGCCCTGGTCCTCGAGGTCCAGGCCCGCCAGGAACGAGGCGAATCACTGCAGCAGGTCCAGGACGATATGTCCGAACATCGCTTCGTGATTCAGAAGGCATTTGACGCCGCGCAATCGGCCAACCCTGACCGGCTGGAGCGGGCGCTGAAGCAGATCCGCGATTACGAGTGGGAGGTCAAGTCAGGCCAGGTCGATGCCGAGCTCGGACTGGATGTCCTGCTGACCCGGCTCTAAAACCTACCTCTTCTTGGCGGCAGGAGCGGGGGTTGGCCTGGCCGCGGCACCGCCCTTCTTGGCCTTGGCGGGAGCCGGGCCCGCGACCGCCAGCTTCGCCAGCTGCCGGGCCAAGCGCGACTTGCGCCGGGCGGAGTTGTTCGGGTGAAGGACGCCTTTGGCGGCGGCGCGGTCGAGCGCGCGCAGCGCTTCGACCATGGTGGCCGCGCGTTCGGACTCGTCGCCCGAGGTCTCACCCAACGAGCGCCGGGCCTTGACGATCAAGGTCTTGACCTCGGAGCGGGTTCCCCGGTTTCGGGTCGCGCGCCGCGCGCCCGCGCGAGCTTGCTTCTTCGCCGAAGCGGTTCGTTTAGCCACGCGAGAACCTCAGGAGGGAGTTCAAACTCACGAAGATAGGATTATAGGGGCCAGTGGAGTTCGAGCTTGGCGGGCGGCGCCCCAAGGTGCACCCCGACGCCTACATCGCGCCAACCGCGGTCCTCATCGGCGACGTGGAGGTCGAGGCCGGCGCCAGCGTCTGGTTCGGCGCGGTGCTGAGAGGCGACGAGGCGACGATCAAAGTTGGCGAGGGCGCCAACATCCAGGACAACGCGGTCATCCACTGCGCGGAAAACCTGCCGACAGTGATCGAGCGCAACGCCAGCGTCGGCCACTCCGCGCAGCTCGAAGGCTGCGTCGTCGAGCAGGGGGCCCTGGTCGGGATGGGCGCGACCATGCTTCAGCGCAGCCGCCTCGGTGCGGGCTCCATGCTTGCGGCGGGCGCGGTCCTGGAGGAGGGCGTGGCCATCCCCTCTGGACATATGGCCGCCGGCGTTCCGGCCACGGTCAAGAAATCCTTGGACGGCTCGTCCAACCACTGGGTCGGCACCACGGCGCAGCATTACAAAGATCGCGCGGTCAGGTACCGGGCAGGTCTGAAGCCGATCGTCGTCCCAGGGGTCCCCGCGAAGTCCAGGCGAAGCCTCTGACTTCGCGGGGTGAATTGACCCTCGCGCTGCCCGCGCGAGCCAAGCTCAACCTCGACCTCGAGGTCATCGGCCGCCACAGCGACGGTTTCCACGAGCTGCGCACCACCTTCCAGGCGATCGAGCTTCACGACCTCCTGGAGGTCGAACCGGCGAGCAAAACCAGTCTCACCGCGTCGGGTTTCGACGTCAACGCGATCGAAAACTCGGTGCTGTTGGCCCATCGCGCGCTGGAGCAGGCAGTCAAGCACACTTTGTCTGCCCGCTTTCACCTGCACAAGCGCATCCCGCCCGGCTCCGGCATGGGCGGCGCCAGCTCCGACGCGGCGACAGCGCTGAGGGCCCTGAAGAGGATGTTTGCGCTCGACGTCGACCTGGCGGCGATCGCGCTCGTCCTCGGCTCCGACGTTCCGTTCTTTTTGACCGGCGGCCGGGCGCGGGCCGAGGGGCGCGGCGAGCGCCTGGCGCCGGTGCGGTCGGAGCCGGCATGGTTTGCCCTGGCCTGGCCAAGGATCGAGCTATCGACGGCCGACGTGTACCGTGCATGGGACGACGTGAAGGGCGAAGGGCCAAACCAGCTCCAGCGAGCCGCTGAACACTTCGAACCGCGGCTCAAGAGCTTCGCCGCCAGCCTGGGCCCCGGCTGGCAAATGACCGGCAGCGGCTCCGCGTTCTTCAAGCGCACGAAAACCGAAGAAGAAGGAAGGCAAACCATCGCCAAGCTCGATTGCTGGACGGACGTCACGCGCGCGGTCGCGCGCTGGGCGTGATTCGCAAGACCGCAGCGGTCTGGGCCGGGAAGGCCACCGGCGCACTCAGCCGCGTCACGAAGCGCGGCGGCGGCACGACGCTGCCCGGCGACGTGGCGCGCGCCATCGATCCGAAGATCCTCACCCGTCTCGCGCACGACCTGACCCAGGGCTCGGTCGTCATCACCGGCACCAACGGCAAAACCACGACCGCCCGCCTCGTCAGCTGGCTGCTCGAAGGCGCCGGGCACAGGGTGGTTTCGAACCGCTCCGGAGCCAACCTCATCTTCGGCGCCACGGCCGCGGCACTCAACCGCGCGGACGCCAACGGGACGCTGAAGGCGGACTGGGGAGTTTTCGAGATCGACGAGGCGAGCCTGCCCAGGGCAGTGGACGAGATACAGCCCAGGTCGACACTCGTCCTGAACCTGTTCCGCGACCAGCTCGACCGCTACGGCGAGCTCGAGTCGATCGCGAAAAAGATCGAGCACGCGCTCAGCGCGCAACCGGAGACCGGCCGCGCCATCCTCAATGCAGACGACCCTCGCGTGGCCGAGATCGGGCTCAGCCTGCCCACGCCTCCGCTCTGGTTCGGCCTCGACGACACCTCGATCGCCTCGAAGACGCTCCCGCACGCCGCAGACGCTCGCACCTGTCCGAAATGCGGCTCGAGCCTCATCTTCGACGCCGTCTATGTCGGGCACGACGGCGTGTACCGCTGCCCGAATCAGGACTTTGCCCGCCCGACCCCTGATATCACCGCGACCACAATCACCCTGACTGGATTCGACAGCCTCGCTCTCACCATCGGCGGCACGCGAATCGAAATGCCGCTAGGCGGTCTCTACAACTGTTACAACGTGCTCGCCGCATACGCCACGGCGTGCAGCATCGGCCTCGAGGCGGCTTACATCGCCGAGCGGCTGCGCACTTTCAAGGCTGCATTCGGCCGCCAGGAACGCGTCGACTTCCGCGGTCGCCACCTGATCCTGGTGCTCTCCAAGAATCCAGCCGGCTTTAACGAGACCGTGCGCACTGCGGTCGAGCTCGCCAACGGCAAGAACTTCGTCATCGGCCTCAACGACCGCAAGGCCGACGGCACCGACGTGTCCTGGATTTGGGACGTCGACTTCGAGCAGCTGAAGGACAGAGCGAGCGTCGTCATCCCCGCGGGCGTGCGCGCGCATGACCTCGCGGTCCGGCTCAAATACGCGGGTGTCGCCGCCGAGCCGCCGCAGCCGGATCCAGGCAAGGCGCTCGACCAGCTGATCAAGTCCACGAATGAAGGCGACACCGCGTTCCTGCTCTGCACGTACACGGCGATGCTCGACCTGAGGGCGGAGCTGGTGAGGCGCGGATGGGCGCAGCCATACTGGGAAACGTGAAGCTGACGGTCGGTTGGCTCTACCCGGATCTCATGAACATCTATGGCGACCGCGGCAACATCCTCACGCTGCTGCGGCGGGCGGAGTGGCATGGGCATGAAGCGAGGCTCGTCGAGCTGGGCAGGGGCGCCACCGACGCCATGGCGGACGTCGACATCTTTTTCTTTGGTGGCGGCCAGGATCGCGAGCAGGCCCTGATCTATGACGACCTCAGACAGTTCAAGCAGGAGTCACTACAGCGCGCGGTTGGGAACGGCGCCCAGATCCTCGCGGTTTGCGGGGGCTACCAGCTGCTCGGCCACTACTACCAGACCGCCGACGGCGAACGCTTCGACGGCATCGGCCTGATCGACGTCAGGACCGAGGCTGGGAAGAAGCGCTTCATCGGCGACGTTGTCGTCCAGGCCGACCTGGAGAACCTCTCGCCCAGCACGCTGGTGGGTTTTGAAAACCACAGTGGAAGGACGTTTCTCGGCCGGGACGCCAAGCCGCTCGGCAAAGTCCTGTTCGGCAAGGGCAACAACGGCTCCGACCGCCGGGAGGGATGCGTGCAGGGAGGCATCATCGGAACCTATCTGCATGGTTCGCTGCTACCGAAGAATCCGCACCTCGCCGATCACCTGATCGCGGCCGCCCTCAAGCGACGGGGCGCCGGCGTCCTTTCACAGCTCGACGACTCGGCGGAGCTGGCCGCGCACGGCTGGATCCTGCAGCGCGCGCAACGACGGTAGTCCGCAGGCCGTTTCCGTTCAGGCCGGCCGAACGCCGCGAGACCAAAGCTTCGCGCAGCACCTGGTCGATCGACTCGATCATCACGAACTGCATCTGTTTGCGCAGGTCGGCGGGGATGTCGTCCAGGTCGGCCTCGTTGTGGAGCGGCATCAGGACGCGGCGCAGCCCGGCGCGATGTGCGCCCAGCACCTTCTCTTTGATGCCGCCGATCGGAAGCACCCGCCCGCGCAGGGTGATCTCGCCGGTCATCGCGACGTCGTCGCGCACGGGACGTCCGGTGAGGATAGAAGCCATCGCGGTCAGGACTGTGACACCGGCCGAAGGCCCTTCCTTCGGCTGCGCGCCGGCCGGCACATGGACGTGGATGTCGTTCTTGTCGAAGAGGGAGGGATCGATCCCGACGTCCGCGGCGCGCGACTTGAGGTAAGAAAGGGCCGCCGAGGCCGACTCCTTCATCACCTCGCCCAGCTGCCCGGTCAGCTTCAGCTCGCCCTTGCCAGGCGTCAGCGTCGCCTCGACGAAGATGATCTCGCCTCCGGTGGGCGTCCACACGAGGCCGGTCGCAATGCCCGGCCGGTCGATGCGCTCGGCCACCTCGTCGAAGAATCGACGCTTGCCGAGCGCCGCTCGCACCTTCTTGGTGTCGTCCATCCGCTTGAGGCGCTTGCCTGACGCGATCTCGGCGACGTCGCGCCGGATCAACGAGGCGAGCTCGCGCTCGAGGTTGCGCACGCCGGCCTCGCGCGTGTAATCGCGGATGATCAGACGAATCGCTTCTTCCGAGATCGCGATCTCGCCCGGCCGCAAGCCGTGGGCCAGAACCTGTTTCGGGACCAGGAAGCGCTCAGCGATCTGGACCTTCTCCTCTTCGGTGTAACCCGAAAGGTGCAGCACCTCCATGCGGTCGCGCAGCGCGGGCGGGATCGTCTCGAGTGAGTTGGCGGTGGTGATGAACATCACCTTGGAAAGGTCGAAAGGCACATCGAGGTAGTTGTCGCGAAAGTCCTTGTTCTGCTCGGGGTCGAGGACTTCGAGGAGCGCCGACGAGGGGTCGCCGCGCCAGTCGGCCCCGATCTTGTCGACCTCGTCGAGGATGAACACCGGGTCGTTGGACTCGGCGCGACGGATTGCCTGCAGGACGCGGCCGGGCATGGCTCCGATGTAGGTCCGGCGGTGGCCGCGAATCTCGGCCTCGTCGTGCACGCCGCCAAGCGACGCCCGCGCGAACTTGCGGCCCATCGCGCGCGCGATCGACTGACCGAGCGAGGTCTTGCCGACGCCTGGCGGCCCGACGAAGCACAGGATCGGCTCGCGGCCGCGGTCGGTCGAGCCCCGCACCTGCTTCAAACGGCGGACCGCGAGGTGCTCGACGATGCGCTGCTTCACCTTGTCGAGGTCGTAGTGGTCGGCGTCGAGTATCTCGCGGGCCTGCTTCACATCGACCTCGCCGCCGGTGGAGATGTTCCAGGGCAAAGATACGATCAGCTCGAGATAGGTGCGGATGATCGAGGACTCCGGCGACGCAGAAGGGATGCGCTCGAGGCGGCCGATCTCGCGGTCGGCCTCGCGCTTTGCCTCCGGCGGCAGGCCGGCTTTCTCGATGCGCTCGCGCAGCTCGCTGAGCTCCGCGTGCTCGGAGTCAAGCTCGCCAAGCTCGCGCTGGATCGCCTTCAGCTGCTCGCGCAGGAAGTATTCGCGCTGCGCCTTGCCCATCTGCTCCTCGGCCTGGGTCTGGATCTTGCGGCCGAGCTCGAGTACCTCGAGCTCGTGCGACATGTGGCCGAGCAGTCTTTCGAGCTTTGCTTTCGACGAGTCGAGCTCCAGGATCTCCTGCCGCTGCTCGGTGGTCAGACGGATGTGGTTGGCGATGTAGTACGCGAGGTGGAGCGGGTCGTCCATCGCGCCGGCCGCGCCTGCGAGCTCGGCAGGAAGGTGCGGCGCCAGTGAGACCAGCTGCTGGAAGGACGCGATCGCCCGCCGCATCAACGCCTCACGCTCGATGGAGAGGATGTCCTCGGTGATCTCGGGCAGCATCTCCACCGCGCAGGTCAAGTAAGGCTCGTTCGAATCGGCCTCCGTGAGCTGGATCCGCCGCAGCCCGAGCACCGCGAGCTGGACGGTGCCGTCCGGCAGCTTCAGCAGGTGCTGGACGCGGACCATCGTCCCGACGTGGTGGATGTCTTTGAAGTCCACGTCCTCGGCGGTTTCGTCGAGCTGCGTGGCGACCGCGATATGGCGCTCGGCACCGGTCAGGTCGTCAAGCAGCTGGAGCGACTTCTTGCGCCCGACTGAGAGCGGGATGAAGATGCGCGGAAATACGACCGTCGACTTCAACGGCAGCACCGGGAGATGACTGGGCACCGCCCCCTCCAGGTTCACCGCCGGAACTTCGCTCATAAGAACGTGATGCTACGCCCCCAACCGGACGCGTCCTCCCCATTTATCGGGAGGTGGCGCCGAAGGCGCCGGAGGGGCATGCCATAATCGGCACAAGCTGAGCCCCACCCTGATTGCGGTCGTACTCGCCGCCGGCCACGGCACCCGAATGCGATCGCGGATTCCCAAAGTCCTCCATCCGATCTGCGGCCGTCCGATGATCGATTGGGTCCTCGAGGCGGTCCGCGAGGCCGGCGTCACCCGTGACAAGGACGTCAAGGTGATCGCGAACCCGCATCACGCGGACGTCGCGGCGCATCTCGACGGGCGGGTCGAGCTCGTCTACCAGCGCGATCCGAAAGGCACCGCCCACGCGCTGCGGCAGATCCCGCAAGGCGAGCTTCGCGGACGCCAGGTCCTTGTCGTCAACGGGGATTCGCCACTCCTCACGGCGGCAAGCATCCTCAGGGTGATCCACGCGCAACAGGAAGGGGACGCGCCGGCGAGCATCGCCAGCGTCGAGGATCCGAGCCGCGACGACGGCCGCATCGTACGCGCCAAGGACGGCTCACTCGAGCGCATCGTTGAGCGCAAGGACGCCACCAGGGAGCTGCGCGCGCAGGTTCACGAGTTCAACGTCGGCCTCTATTGCTTCGACGGCAGCCGGCTGGTCGACGAGCTCGACAAGGTCAAGGACGACAACAAAGCGGGCGAGTTCTACCTCCCCGATGTTTTCCTGCACCTGAAGCCGGTGACGATCGTCAAGCTGGACGATCCACGTGAGGCGATGGGCGTCAAGGACCGCATCCGCCTCGCGGCGGCGACGGATATCTTGCGCCGGCGCCTGCTCGAGCGGTGCATGCTCGGGGGCGCCACCATCGTCGACCCGGACACCACTTTCATCGACGCCGCGGTCACCATCGGCCAGGACACGGTGATCGAGCCCTTCACGGTCCTGAAGGGCGAGACGCATATCGGTTCCGAATGCCACATCGGCCCGCATGTCTATATAGAGGACGCGAGGCTCGGCGACCGCTCCGACTGCGGCCCCTTCGCCAAGCTCCGCCCGGGCACGGAGATCGCGGAGGACGTCCACATCGGCAGCTTCACCGAGCTGGTCCGGACCAAAGTCGGCCCCCGCAGCAAGGTCCCGCATGTCTCTTACCTTGGCGACACCGATCTCGGCGCGGACGCCAACATCGGCGCCGGTACGATTACGGCCAATTTCGACGGCACCAACAAGAATCGGACGGAGATCGGAGACGGCGCCTTCGTGGGCGTGGACACGATGCTGGTCGCGCCCGTCAAACTGGGCAAGCGCGCGCGCACCGGAGCCGGTTCGGTGGTGACGAAAGACGTGCCCGACGGCGCGACAGCCGTTGGAGTTCCAGCTAGGGTGGTACGGAGAAAAGCTGTGAGTTCCCCGGATTCGAGTTCGGACACCCCTTGATCGGGAGGCTCCAGACCGCCGTCGAGTACACCGGGACTGAAACCTCGCCCTGGGGCGAGCTCAAGCTGATCTCAGGCGGCGCCAACCCGAAGCTGGCCGCCGGCATCGCCGAGATCCTTGACGTCCAGCTCACCGATCCACGGCTGCGTCACTTTCCCGACGGCGAGATCAACGTCAAGATCGAGGACTCGATGCGCGGCCACGACGTGTTCGTGATCCAGCCCACGAGCCCGCCGGTGAACGAGCACCTGATGGAGCTGTTCATCATCCTCGACGCGCTGCGCCGCGCGTCGGCCGGCAGGGTGACCGCGGTCATCCCCTATTACGGGTACGCGCGGAAGGAGCGCAAGACCCAGCCCCGCGAGCCGATCTCGGCCAAGCTGATCGCGAACTTCATCACCCTGGCCGGGGCCGACCGCCTGCTCCTGTTCGACCTGCACGCGGAAGCCATCGAGGGCTTTTTCGACGTCCCGACCGACCACCTGTCGCCGCACCGCATCTTCGCCGAGCACCTGAAGACAATGAACCTGAAACACCTCACCATCGTCGCCCCCGACGCCGGCGGCGGCCGCCGGGCCGAGGCCGTGGCCAACGATCTCGGGGCGCCGATCGCATTCGGCTACAAACGCCGCCCCGACGAGCAGTCGGTCGAGGTGATCGCCGTCTCAGGTGACGTTAAGGGGCGTGACTGCGTGGTGGTCGAGGACATCATCACCACCGGCGGCACCGTCTCCAAGCTGGCCGCCGCCCTGCGGCAGCAGGGCGCGAACAGAGTGCTCATCGCGGCGACGCATCCGGTGCTGACCGGCGACGCCCTCGAGAGGCTGAAGAATGCCGACGTGGAAGAGGTGATCGTGACCGATACCGTGCCCATCCCGCCTGAAAAGCTGGGCGCGCCGCTGAAGGTGCTGTCGGTGGCGCCACTTCTCGCTGAAGCGATCATCCGGGTACACGAGAACCGGAGCGTCAGCGAGCTCTTCCGTTAGTTCGTCCCGATGACCGCCCAGGAATGGATGGAAGTCATCGTCATGATCTTCTGTTTCGTGCTGGCTGCGTTTGCGAGCGGTACCGAGACCGCGCTGACGTCGGTCGGTCGCTTGCGCGTCCGCTACCTGGCCGAGCAGGGAAGCCAGGCGGCGGCCATCCTGCAGCGGCTGCGCGCGGATCCCAATCGGTTCCTGTCGACGGTTCTGTTCACCAACACGCTGGCGTTGATCGTCGCCTCGACCGCATCGGCCCTGCTGAGCGACTCCCTGTTTACGCGTTGGGGCGTGGCGCCCGAGTGGCGGTTGTGGCTGACGCTGCTGGATTCGGTCGCGCTGTCCATCGTCTTGCTGATCGTGGCCGAGGTCACTCCGAAGACGCTCGCCCTCGCTCACGCCGAGCGCGTCGCCCTGGCCGCGGCGGTTCCAGTCGACCGGCTGGCGAGCTTTCTCGGCCCGATCCTGTGGGCGGTCACGATCGTCTCGAGGGCTCTGACCGGCGGCCGAGCCGCGCGCGCTCCGTACCTGACTGAGGAGGAGCTGATCACCGCCCTGCACGTGTCCGAAGAGGCGGGGGTGATCGAAGAGCAGGAGCACCAGATGATCCACGGCATCATCGAGATCGGCGACAAGACCGTGCGCGAGATCATGATTCCGCGCACCGACATCATCGCCGTCGACCGCGAAGCCCAGCTGCGTGACATCGTCAAGCTTTTCAAGCAGCACCGCCACACAAGGATGCCGGTCTTCGAGCGCGACATCGACCACGTGATCGGCCTCATCCACACCAAGGACCTGCTGCTGTTCTACACGTTGTCCAGCTCGCGGAAGTTCGACATGGACAAGGTGCTGCGGCCGATTGAGTTCACGCCGGAGCAGAAGAAGGTTGACGAGCTGCTGAACGAGATGCGGACGAAGAAAGTCCACATGATGATCGTGGTCGACGAGTACGGCGGCACCGCTGGCCTGGTGACGTTGGAGGACCTGCTCGAAGAGATCGTTGGCGAGATCCGCGACGAGTACGACACCGCCGAGCAGGAGCAGCTCGTGATCGTCAACGACCACGAAGCGCGTGTTGATGCGGGGTTCCCGCTAGAAGAGCTGAACGAGCGCCTTCATCTCGGGATCGAGGAGTCGGGCGACTACGACTCGGTCGGCGGCTACGTGCATTCGATGCTCGGCAAGATCGCCGAGGAAGGCGATTCCTTCCAGTCGGGTCGCGCGCGCTGGATCGTCGAGAAGGTGAGAGGGAGGCGGATCGAGACCATCCGCCTTGTCGCCCAGGACCCGTGGCCGACCGAAGTGCACGGTCACGACGGGGCGGGCGAGATCCGGGTGGAGGAGCAGACTGGCCACCTACCGTGACCGCGCCGTCGTCCTGCGCAAGCTCGACTACGGCGAGGCCGACCGCATCTTCACGCTCCTGACCCGCGATCACGGCAAGGTCGGCGCGATCGCCAAGGGCGTGCGGCGCCCGGAGTCGAAGCTGGGCCCGTCGCTGGAGCTGTACGGACACGTCGACGTGCTGCTGGCCAAGGGTCGCGGTGAGCTCGACGTCGTCGCGCAGGTCCAGCGCGTGCCCGGCTACCGGATCGAAGGTGATGTCGTGCGGATGGCCCATGCGGCGCTGATCGCGGAGCTGGCGGAGCGCGTATGCGAGGACCGCCATCCGGTTGAAGGCGTCTACGAGCTGGCGGTGACGGCGATGGACGAGCTCGCCCGCGAGACCGACCCCCGGCGCGCCTCAGCGTGGTTTTTGATGTCGGCGCTCGACCTGCTCGGCTACGCGCCGCGGCTCATGGCATGCGTCTCATGCGAGCGGCCGCTGGCCGCAAAGCCGGCGGCGTTCAGCGCCGAGGCGGGGGGCTTTCTGTGCGACCGGTGCGCGCTGCCGTCGATGGATCTCGTCCCCCTGGCGACGATCAAGGTGCTGCGGCTGATGGCTTCGGGCGACCTCGAGACATACCGGCGGGTGAAGCTTGACGGGGCGCTGATGGCATCGATCGAAGGCGTGCTGCAGTCGCAGCTGGAGCACCACCTGGACCGCCGCCTGAAATCCCTGGCGTTCCTCCATGAGATGAGGATGTGATGACGTTTATTGGGAAGTACCCGGCGCAATCGGGGGATGGGGCCGAGTGATGACCATTTCACGCGACCAAGTGATGGACAAGGTCGTCGCTCTAACCAAGCGCCGGGGGTTCATCTACCCGTCGAGCGAGATCTACGGCGGCCTGTCGGGCTTCTACGACTACGGCCCGTACGGGGTCGCCCTGAAGCGGGCGATCCGCGACCTGTGGTGGCGTCACATGGTCGAGCTGCGAAACGACGTGGTCGGCCTGGAGTCGACGCTGATGATGCCGGAGGCGGTGTGGGAAGCCTCCGGCCATCTCCAGAACTTCGTCGATCCGCTCCGGCAGTGCTTGGGCGAGTGCAAGAAGCGCTGGCGCGCCGACAAGGTCCTGGGCGAGAAATGTCCGGAGTGCGGCGGGACACTCGACGACGCCCGCATGTTCAACCTGATGTTCAAGACGCACGTCGGCCCTCTGGAGGATCGCGCGTCGGAGGTGTACCTACGGCCTGAGACCGCGCAGGGGATGTTCGTCGACTTCAAGAACGTGATCAGCTCGACGCGGGTGCGCGTGCCGTTCGGCATCGCGCAGCAAGGCAAAGCGTTCCGCAACGAGATCACACCCGGGAATTTCGTTTTTCGCGTCCGCGAGTTCGAGTTGATGGAGATGGAATACTTCGTACGTCCGCATCAGGACGAGGAGGCGTTCGACTACTGGCGCAAGGAGCGCCTGCGCTGGTACACGGACGTCCTTGGCGTCAACCGCGAGCGGCTGCGGATGTACGACCACCCGCAGGAATCGCTATCGCATTACTCGAAGCAGACGACCGACATCGAGTACGAGTTCCCGTTCGGCTGGGGCGAGCTGGAAGGAATCGCCGACCGGACCGACTTCGACCTGGCGGTGCATCAGGAAAAGTCGAAGCAGGACCTGACTTACTTGGATCCGGAGACCAACGAGCGCTACCTGCCGTGGGTGATCGAGCCGGCGGTGAGCGTGGAACGGATCTTCATCACGCTGCTGCTCGATGCGTACGACGAGGATGTCGTGAACAACGAGCCCCGAGTCCTGCTGCGCCTGCACCCGAACGTGGCGCCGGTGCAGGTCGCGGTGTTCCCGCTATCGAAGAAGCAAGAGCTGATCGACGTGGCGCAAATGGTCATCGGCTCGCTACGCGGTCAGTTCCGGGTCGAATACGACCAGACCGGAGGCAGCATCGGGAAGCGCTACCGCCGCCAGGACGAGATCGGCACGCCGTTCTGCGTCACTGTCGACTTCGACACTTTGACCGACCAGGCCGTCACCATCAGACGGCGCGACAGCACGGAACAAGAACGGGTCGCGATCGCGACGCTGCCCGGTCGATTGACGGAGCTGACCCGCTAGCCAGAAGTACGCGCCGGTAATGCTTTCGACCGTGCCGGGCGCCGGAGGTCAGCTGCAGAGCAGCTCCGCGGCCCGCAGGTAGACCTGCACGCACCTCTCGACCGAGGCCAAATCGACCCACTCCACGTCGGCGTGCGCGCCTTCGCCTTCCGGTCCATACGCCACCGCTGGGATGCCAGCCGCGTTCAGCAGCGCCATGTCCATCCAGTACGCGACGCCGATAAGCACCGGGTCTGCTGCGGCCAGCGCAACGGCGCGGGTGAGCGGATGGTCGCCGGCGACTTCCGACGGCGGTCGCTCCAGCATCACGCGGGCGGTGCCGCGTTCCTCGCCGATCAGCTCTTGGATCTCGCGCAGGCTGCTGGCGCCGTCTTCGCCGGGCACCGTGCGTCGCTCCAGCTTGGCCACGCAGCGGGCCGGATACGTCGACATCTCCTGGCCGCCCTCGATCAGCGAGGCGTGGATGGAGCCCGCCCCGAGCAATCGATGTCGTGGACCCTCGCGCAAGCGCGAATCGAGGTCTAGAACCCCCGTCAAGACCCGGCCCATGTGTGCGATCGCGTCCACGCCCAGATCGGAGCGCGACCCGTGGGCGGCGACGCCGTGCGTTTCCACCTCGAGCCAGACGAACCCTTTGTGGGCGAGACAGAGCTGCAGCTCGGTTGGTTCGGTGACGATCCCGAAGTCGGCGCGAAACTTTTCCAACACCGCGGAGGTACCGAGGCTCGCGACCTCCTCATCTGCGACCGCCGTCACGATCAGGTCGCCTTTCAAGGGCAGGCGGGCCGCCTCTCGAGCCGTGACCATGATCGCCGCCAGGCTCGCCTTCATGTCGTACGCGCCACGGCCGTACACGCGACCCTCGCGCACCACGGGCGAGAACGCCGCGGCCATCCCGCCCGCGCCCACGGTGTCCATGTGCGCGTTCAACATGAGGCTGCGCCCGCCGCCACTGCCGCGCAGGACTCCCACCACGCTCGGGCGCCCGGGCACCGGCTCGACGACCTCGACCAGGAGACCTTCGGCACGTAACCACGACGCAACGAATCCGGCGATCGCTGTCTCACCGCCGCCCGAGGCCGCAATGTCGGGATTCACCGACTCGATCGCCACCAGCTCACAGATCAGCGACTCGAGTCCTGTGGAAACGTTCATGGCCACGCTCCAAACCATAACCACCCGTTCCCTTGCCTTTTTCTCAGGCCGAACTACACTCCCTGGAGCCGCTTTGGCGCGCAGAGATACGGGGGTTTTGGAGGAAGCAAGTATGTCTCGATCGTTGCGACGCGCGCTCACTCTGGCGACCGGATTCGTCACGGCCGTTGCGGCCGGACCGGCGTTGGCGACCGTGCAGGCGACCACCGACCAGAAGGGTCTCTCCGCGATCAACCACATCGTCGTCATCTACGAGGAGAACCACAGCTTCGACAATCTCTACGGAGGTTGGGAAGGCGTGAATGGCCGCGCCAACGCTGACGCCGCCCATACGACTCAGGTGATTCAGAGTGATGCGGTGGCGCCACCGGTGTACACCTGCTTGATGCAGAACGACGTGAACCTGGTCTCGGCGCCAGGTCCCGTCTGCACAGATACGACGACCGGAACGACTTTCACGAGCCACTTCACCAACCAACCCTTCAGCATCGAGGCATCCATTCCGGCGAGCGCGCACACCTGCCCTGTCCCAGGGGCGCCGTTCTCGGCGACCGGATACCCGGACAATTCGAGCAATTTGCCCGGTGGCTGCACGCGCGATATCGTGCACCGCTTCTACCAGGAGCAGTACCAGCTCAACAACGGTCGGCAGAATCTGTACGTCACAGGCAGCGATGCGGTCGGCCTGGCGATGGGCTACTACAACACGAGCGCCCTGCCGATCTATACGTACCTGCACAGTGACGGCCACCCTCACTACGCGATCGCTGACGACTTTTTCCAGTCGGCGTTCGGCGGATCGTTCCTCAACCACCAATGGTTGATCGCGGCGGCCAGCCCTACATGGACGGACGCGCCGGCTGACCAGCACTCGATCCTCGACATCAAGGGCATGCCGACCAACTACCCGCTCTACCACACCGATACCGCCAAACTCGACAAGGCGGTCACACAGGCCTGCGGTCTTTCCACGACCAATCCGAACCGCGCATGCGGTGACTACGCGGTCAACACCATCCAGCCCTTCCAGCAACCCTTCAAGGGTTCGCCTCAGCTTCCCGCCCAGACGGGCACGACCATCGGCGACAAGCTGACCAGCGCAGGTGTCAGCTGGGCGTGGTACTCAGGCGGATGGTCGAACGCCAACGGTGACGTCGGGGCGCCGGGCTGGAGCAATGGCACCCCCGGCCTGAATCCCACCTGTACCGACCCCGCCTCCGCTCCGAACCCGGCCTGGCCGCACTGCCCGAACAAGGTCTTCCAGTACCACCACCAGCCGTTCAACTACTACGCCGCGTATGCGACCGGCACCCCTGGGCGGACGCACCTGCGCGACGAGGTTGAGTTCATGCAGCTTGCGAACAACTCGGCCCAAACGTGCGACCTCAACTCGGTCAGCTTCGTGAAGCCGATCGGGCTCGAGAACGAGCACCCCGGATACACAAGCGAGGGCCGCGGCAGTGACCACCTGGTTCAGCTGCTCTCGGCGATCGACAACAGCGCCTGCCGCAAGGACACCATGGTCGTCGTCACCTATGACGAGTTCGGCGGCCAGTGGGACCACGTCGTGCCTCCGGGCCAGGGCGGAACCGCCGGACCCCACGACCAGTGGGGCCCGGGCACGCGCATCCCGGCGCTGGTCATTGCTCCGCGCCTGCGCGGGGAATTCGTCGTCGACCACACCCAGTACGACACCACCTCCATCCTCGCCACGATCGAGCGCCGCTACGGCCTCACCCCGCTCGGCGCCGAAACGCGCGATGGTGCGGTCAACGACCTCTCCAGGGTTTTCGCGGCGAAATCGCCTTTCGCCTGACCGAGGCAGGGAAAGCGAGGGCCCGGCGTCGGGCCCTCGCGGCCGGCCGCCGGTCGCCTCAGCTGCGGCCGCCGAAGATCGAGCTCTCGAGCACGTAGAACACCGCGATCGCGGTGTAGAAAGCCGCGCTTGCATATGGGTTGACGAGGGCCAGGGCGGTGGCTGCCGCGTACAGGAAAGGCCCGGGCAGGTAGCTTCGCCCGATGCCCTCCACCGTCCGAGCGTCCGCGTTGGTTCGAAGCAGGCGCCGCCCTGCGGCCGCGTAGCGCCACAGCAGGTTGAATGACACGGCGGTCAGCGTCAGCGTGATGCCGTAGGCGATCGACGCCGCCTGCAGGCCGTCGGGATTGGTGATGTGCTCGGCCAGGAGCCTGGTCGGGAAGGGGATGAACGCGATCACCATCAGGAACAGCACGTTCAGCAGCAGAAATAGCCGGTTGACGTGCGCGATCTGGCTCATGACGGTGTGGTGGTTGGCCCAGATGATTCCGATCGTGATGAAGCTCACGGCGTACGCCACGTAGCTCGGCCAGATCTTCAACAGCTGCAGTCCCAACGGCGCGCCTTCTGCTGACACGTTCAGGATCAAGAGCGTGGCCGCGATCGCGAAGACGCCGTCGCTGAAGGCCTCGAGCCGGGAAGTTGTCACGGCGT
>Ga0209375_1000420_pt1 | contig 36612 bp, 33 predicted proteins | sample GraSoiAngelo_131_FD_185888 | JGI IMG/M metagenome (GOLD analysis project Ga0209375, IMG submission 185888) | Grasslands soil microbial communities from the Angelo Coastal Reserve, California, USA - 14_0929_02_30cm (SPAdes) (version 2) | ecosystem: Environmental > Terrestrial > Soil > Grasslands ...
CTCGCGCCGGCGGCCGTCGCTCGGCTCGCACTCCCTCCGTCATTTCACCGCTCGCCTCGCGCCGGCGGCCGTCGCTCGGCTCGCACTACCATCCGCGGGTCTGCATCAGGTCCTTTTCGGCGAGCTTGGAGGTCTCGATGCCGACCATCGCGTCGCCGAGATCCTCGCTGACCTTCACCAGCACCGCGGGATCCTTGAAGTGCGTGGTGGCCTGCACGATGGCCTTCGCGCGCCTGGCCGGATCCGACGACTTGAAGATGCCGGAGCCCACGAACACCGCCTCGGCGCCGAGCTGCATCATCAGCGCGGCGTCGGCCGGCGTGGCGATGCCGCCCGCCGAGAAGTTCGGCACCGGCAGCTTGCCGGCCTGGGCCACCCAGCGCACGAGGTCGTAGGGCGCGCCGAGGTTCTTCGCTTCGGTCATCAGCTCCTCGGGCGAGAGCACCGTCAGCCGCCGGATGCCGGAGACGATCGCGCGCATGTGGCGCACGGCCTCCACGATGTTGCCGGAGCCCGCCTCGCCCTTGGTGCGGATCATGGCCGCGCCCTCCCCGATGCGCCGCAGCGCCTCGCCGAGATCGCGGCAGCCGCACACGAACGGCACGCGGAAGGCGAACTTGTCGATGTGGAAGTGTTCGTCGGCCGGCGTCAGCACCTCGGACTCATCGATGAAGTCGATGCCGAGCGCCTCGAGGATCTGCGCCTCCACGAAGTGACCGATGCGCGCCTTGGCCATGACCGGGATGGTCACCGCCTTCTGGATCTCCTGGATCTTCTTCACGGGCGACATGCGCGCCACGCCGCCGTCCTTGCGGATGTCCGAGGGCACGCGCTCGAGCGCCATCACGGACGCGGCGCCGGCGTCCTCGGCGATCTTGGCCTGCTCGGCGTTGGTGACGTCCATGATGACGCCGCCCTTGAGCATCTCCGCCAGTCCGATGTGCTTGCGATCTGCGATTCTGAGTCCGTTTGCGTCAGCCATGAAAAGCCCCCTTGGATTCTGCGTTACACCGTTGGCGCGGCCACGCGCTCGACCGGATGCGCGGGACGCCGTCGTGCCGCGCGCACCACCTCGCCGAGCCGCCGCACGCCCTCGTCGATCTTGCCGCCCGGCACGGACGAGAACGACAGCCGCAGCGTCCGCTCGCCGCTGTCGTCCACCCAGAACGCCGCGCCCGGAGTGTAGGCCACGCCGCGCTCGAGCGCCCGCGGCAGCAGCGCACCCGCGTCGAGCCCGGCCGGCAGCGTCACCAGCAGCGAGAAGCCGCCCTCGGGCTCGGTCCACGTGACGTCCTCGGGCATTCGCCGCTTGAGCGCGGCCACGAGCGTGTCGCGACGCCGGCGATACTCGGCGGCGATGCGGGCCACGTGGCGATCGAGCAGCCGTCGCTCGCAGAAGCGGTGGACCGCCGCCTGGATGAGCGCGCTCGTGTGCAGGTCCGCGAGCTGCTTGGCGGCGCGGAGGCGCTCGGCCAGCGGCGGCGGCGCCACGAGCCAGCCGAGGCGCAGCCCGGGGAACAGCACCTTCGAGAACGTCCCGATGTAGACCACCACGCCGTCGCGGTCGAGGGCCTTCAGCGGCGCCGGCGGCCGCGCGCCATAGTAGAGACTGCCGTCGAAGCCGTCCTCGACGACCGGCACCTGGTGTCGCGCCGCCGCCGCCAGCAGCCCCGCCGCGACGTCGCGGCGGATCGTGAGCCCCGTCGGATTGTGCGCGCAGGGCTGGCAGTAGAAGAACTTCGGCACCTGCCGTTCGAGCAGCCGCTCGAACGCGTCGACGCGCGGACCGGCGGCGTCCCGGTCCACCGCCAGCAGCGAGGCGCCGAAGGAGCGGAACACCTGCATGGCGCGCGGGTACGTCGGCTGCTCGATGGCGACCGCGTCGCCGGGATCCAGCAGCGTGCGCGCGATGAGGTCGAAGCCCTGCTGCGAGCCGTTGACGATCAAGATGTCCTCGGCGCGCGCCTCGAGCCCGAACCGCAGCAGGTAGGTGGCGAGATACCGCCGCAGCGGTGGATAGCCGCCGACCGGGTAGTACTGGAGCAGCGACTCGCCCTCCTCGCGCACGACTTCGTTGAGGGCGCGGCGGAAGGCGTCGGTCGGAAAGAGCCCGCTGTCCGGCATGCCACCCGCGAACGAGATCACGCCGTCGCGGACGGCGCCCGGAGCGGCGGCACGGGCGCGCTCGCCATCGCTCTCCACGATGCGCGCGCTCCGCGACAGCAGCGCCGACCAGTTCAGGGGCCGAGCCGCCGGTGGCGCCGCCGGCGCGGCCGCGCCGGCTGGCGGCCCCGCCACGAAGGTCCCCTGCCCGACGTGGGCGCGCGCCCAGCCCGCGGCGACGAGCTCTTCATACGCGAGGGCCACCGTCGCGCGGTTCACGCCGAGCGACTGCGCCAGCTCGCGCGTCGCCGGAAGCTTCACGCCCGGCGCGAGCAGGCGCGCGGTGATCAGCCGTTCCAGGTGGGCCTGGATCTGTCGCGCCAGCGGCACCGGCTTGTCGCGGTCGAGCGGGATCTGCACGCGGCCTCCTTACCAGGCCATTTTCTTCCCATAGCGGCCGTCGTCAAGTGCCAATTGGCTGGGGCCAAAACCGGCCAATCCCGGGGCGGCGGGGGAAGGGATGCGGGGCCGGACGTATAATGGCGGCACCTCACGCACAGGAGGTCCCCGATGGCCAAGGAAATGAAGGAGTTCGCCGGGCTCTACTACCGCGAAGGCGCGCTGGATCCGAAGACGATGCAGCTGGTGGCGCTGGCCGCGATGGCCGCCGCCGGCTGCACCTCCTGAGTGCCCGGACGCTTCGCGGCTGCGAAGCAAGCCGGCGCCACCGAGGACGAGATCAGCGAGACCCTGATGTACGCGATGCGCGGGCGCGCGCGCGCCGCCTGGTCCACCATCAAGTACATCCCCGACATCGAGGACAAGAACAAGGAGTGGAAGACCACGTTCGAACGCGAGCAGAAATCATAGGAGACGTCCCATGAGCGTGGGCGAGGCGCCGATCAAACAGGCCATCCAGTGGATCGACGACCAGCTGCACGACAACCCGAAGGCCGACCGGGTGAAGCTGGTGGACGAGGCGTCACGTCGCTTCGACCTCTCGCCCGCGGACGAGGACTTCCTCTTCCGCCACCTCGGCAGCAAGCCGAAGACGTAGCGCTACCGTAGCCTCACCACCGTCGCCCCGCGGCCGCCACGGTCCTCGGGCGCGTCGGCGAAGCCCGCCACCAGCGGGTGATCGCGCAGCAGCGACTGCACGATCGCCCGCTGCACGCCGATGCCGCGTCCGTGGATCAGCCGCACCTCGCGAAAGCCGCGCGCGTGCGCCGCGCGGAGGTATTCGTCGACCACGGAGGGCACGTCGCGAGGCAGGAAGGAGTGCAGGTCGAGCGCATCTTCGATCGGGAGGCGGACGGGGTCGTCGTCGCTCAGGCTACAGGCTGGGGCCGCTCATCACGTGCTGCTGCCAGTGCTGGTAGCTCAGGAGATCCTCCCCTGCAAGCTTGCACTGTCAGAACGTGGCGGCGCGCTCGAAGAAGGTCACGTCGACCACGCCGACGCTCTCGGCGCGCGCGCTCTCGGCCACCTTCTGCGTCACCATCTGGCGAACGAACGGGATCGGGATCCGTCCGAGCCGATGCAGGACTTCCTCGGTGCAGCGCACGCGCGTGCCCGGCAGCACCGGGCCCGCGGCCGCCGCCGCCGGCGCCTCGTCCACCGGATGCTCGCACGTCTCCGGCACGAGCTGCTGCAGCCGCAGCGAGACGTAGTCGGTGACCCACGCCTGGATGGCGGCCTTCGTGTCGCCCGGCGCCGGCGCGTCCTCGAGGCCCGCCTTCAGCGTGCCGAGCAGGTGTTCGAGCCGTCCGAGGCGCGACTCCAGCGCCGCCAGCCGCCGCTCGAGATTCGGATCCGTCATCCGCGCTCCTCCCGGCCGGTCACGCTAGCACAGGGCGTCGGGTGTGCCAATCCGTGAGGCGCTGGTACGCGTCCGCCGCGCGCAGCACGGTCGCCTCGTCGAACGGCCGTCCCACGAGCTGCATGCCGATCGGCAGCCCGCCCGTGCTGAATCCGCACGGCACCGCGCAGGCGGGGTGACCCGAGAAGTTGAACGGCCGCGTCAGGCGGATCAGCGCGCCGCGCACCTCGCTCGGCCCGTCGCCGAGCGTCGTCTGCCGCTCGTCGAGCCGCGGCGCGGTCAGCGGCGTGGTCGGCGCCAGCAGCACGTCGCGTCGCGCCAACGCCGCGTCGACGTCGTTGCGCACGAGCGCGCGCACCTGCTGGCCGCGGACGTAATGCGCGCCCGTGATGAAGGCGCCGAGCTGCAGGCGCTTGCGGACCTCGGGATCGTAGTCGGTGGGCCGCGACTTCAGCCAGCCCGTGTGATACGCGAGCGCCTCGGACGCCACCACGGCGTACGAGGCGGCTCCCACGTGCGCGACGGCGGGCAGCGCGACCTCGTCGAGGATCGCCCCGGCCTTCTCCAGCGCCTTCGCCGCGGTCTCGACGGCCGCGCGGACCTCCGGCGTCGCCGACTCGAGGAAGAACGAGCGCAGCAGCCCCACGCGCAGGCCCTTCACGTCGCCGCTGAGCGCCGCGAGATAGTCGGGCACGGGCAGCACGCTCGTCGAGGCGTCGGCCGGATCGTAGCCGGCCATCACGCGCAGCAGCAGCGCCGAGTCGGCGACGGTGCGCGTCATCGGCCCCACGTGGTCCATCGACCACGCGAGCGGCAGCACGCCGGCACGACTGACGCGGCCGTACGTCGGCTTGAGCCCGGTGATCCCGCAGAGCGAGGCGGGAATACGGATCGAGCCGCCCGTGTCCGACCCGAGCGCGGCGGGCGCCAGTCCCGCGGCGACCGCGACACCCGAGCCCGACGACGAGCCGCCCGGCATCCGCGCGGCGGCGGCGTCCCACGGATTGCGCGGGGCGCCGTGGTGCGCGTTGAGCCCTTCGGGCCCGTAGGCGAACTCCACCATGTGCAGCTTGCCCAGCACGATCGCTCCCGCCTCCTTCAACCGCCTGACGACGGTCGCATCGGCCTCGGGCACGCGGTCGGCCAGGATCTTCGAGCCGCCCGTGGTGCGCACACCCGCGGTGTCGTAGAGATCCTTGAGGGCGACCGGAACGCCGTGCAACGCGCCGACGGGCCGGCCCGCCGCCAGCGCGCTCTCCGCGGCGCGCGCGGCGGCCAGGGCGGCCTCGTCGCACACGGTGATGTACGCGCGGAGCGTCGCGTCCAGCGCCGCGATCCGCTCCAGGTGCACGCGCACCACCTCGACCGGCGACACCTCCTTGCGCGCGATCATTCGCGCCAGGTCGGCGACCGGGGCGAACGCGAGGTCGGCGCTCACAGGATCCGGTACTGCGTGGTCGGCTCGACGGCGTCGAGCGGCAGCGTGTCGAGGGTGGCCAGGAGCCGCAGCGAGGCCTGGATCACGGGCCGCAGGGCCTCCAGCTCCTCGTCGGTCCACGTGAAGCCGGCGACGCGTGCAGCGCCGCGCAGCGTCGCGAGATCGAATACGGCGTCCATGGCGCGCAGTCTATCGCGGTATGCTGGGGATCGAAAGGCCGCGCTCGTGATCCGACGCCGCACCGTCTGGCTGATCGCCCTGATCGTCTTCGTCACGCTCGCGTCGGTGGGCGTGGCGGTCTTGTCCTTCGCTCCCGAGATCGTCCGCCACGCCGCCATCATGCGGCTGGAGAGCCTCACCCGCCGGCGCGTCACCATCGAGCGCGTCGAGCTCAACATCTTGAGCGGGCATGTCGCCGTCGTCGGCCTCCGCGTGGCCGACCGTCAGGGGCCGGGCACCCTCGCGAAGGTGGACCGGATCGAGGGCCGCATCCATCGGCGCTCCCTGTGGCGGCTGCACGTCTGGATCCAGGACCTCGCGATTGGGGGCACGGACGTCCGGCTGGTCCGGCTTCCGTCCGGGCGCCTCAACATCGCCGACCTGCTCGAGCGCCCCGCCGAGCCCCGCTCGCGCGTCGCCATCACCATCGACCGCCTCCGCATCGCGGGCAGCACCGTGTTCTTCGAGGACCGCACCCTGAAGCCGGCGCGCACGTGGGCCGTGGAGCGCATCGAAGTCGACGGGCGCGCGCTGTCCACCACGAACGCCGGCGGCAGCCTCGAGTTCAAGAGCGTCGCCGCCGGCGCGCCGCTGTACGTGCGCGTCGAGGACTTCCGGCTGGCGCCGATCCACCTGACCGCACACGTGAGCGCGGCCAACGTGGACCTCGGTCTCCTGCGGCTCTATCTCCCCGGCGACGCGGCCGTCCTGCCGGAGAGCGGCGTCATCGCCGCCGGCGTCACCGTCGTCCACGACGCCACCGAGGGTACGCGCGTCAGCGCCGGCGCGCGCGTGCGCAACGTCGCGCTCCAGCGCCGCGGCCAGGACGGCAACTTCGCGACCTCGCCCGAGATCACGGTCACCCTCAACGACCTCGCCGTCAAAGGCGGCGACTTCTCCGTCCGCCGCGCCGAGGTCGAGGGCGACCTCGCCGTCGTCGAGGCCATGTACGACCCGCCGATCCGCTACGCCTTCAGCAACACGCGGCTGGTCACCGAGGACCTCGCGTGGCCATCGCGCCGTCCGGGCCGCGTGGCCTTCACCGGCGGCCTGCCCGGCGGCGGCAGCCTCGACGTGCGCGGCACCATCGTGAGCAATCCTCTCCGGACCGACCTCAGCGTGCGCGCGCTCCGCCTGCCGGTCGACCTCGCGAACCGCTACGCGCGGCTCGCGGGGACGCTCGGCGGCGTCGCCGACGTGGACGCGCGCGTCACGGCGTCGCTCGAGAACAAGAAGATGCGGCTGGGCGTCACCGGGTCCGTGGGAGCCACGCGACTGGTCGTCGCGGATCCGGCGCGGCCGGGCGACCCGCCGATCGGCGTCGAGCGCCTCGACGCGACCCGCCTCGACTACGAGTGGCCGTCGCGCCTCACCGTCGGATTCCTGAATCTCAGAAAGCCCTGGGCCACCGTGGAGCGCGACGCCGCGGGGGCGCTCGCGCTGCGCGCCCTCTTCACGCGCCAGGCCGCTGCCGGCGAGCCCGTGCCCGCCGAGGGTACGCGGGCTGCAGACGTGAGCATCGGCGAGCTGCGCGTTCAGGACGGCGCGCTCACGCTGGTCGACGCCACGGTCACTCCGGCGGCGCGCCTCGGCGTGAGCGCGATCGGGCTCAGCGTGAAGAACGCGGGCTGGCCCGCGCGCGGCCCCGCGCAGATCGAGCTCGAGGCGACGCTGGCCGGCGGCGGCACGCTCACGGTGGCCGGCAACGGCGAGCTGGACCAGCGCGTCGTGCGCGTCAAGGTTCGCGCCAGGAACGCGGACGTCGCGCAGGCGCAGCCGTACCTGCCGTTCCGCGGCCGCGTGCGAGGTCGCCTCGAGGCCGAGCTGGACGTGCGGGGGCGCCTCGACCCCTTGGCCGTTCAGGTGCGCGGCAATCTCGGCGTGAGCGACGCCGAGCTCGTCGACGGCGACCGCCAGCTCCTGACGGTCGGACGCATCGACGCCACGGGCATCGACTACCGCGCGCCGGCGCAGATCTCGGTGGACGACGTGCGCGTGGTCAAGCCGTGGGCGCTCGTCGACCGCGACGAGCGCGGCCAGCTCTCGCTCGTCGCAGCGCTCACGGCACGGCCGCGGGTCACGGCCGCGCCGGAGCCGCCGCCGGCCGCCAGGCGCAGGCTCCGGCCGGAGGTCGCGGTCCGCCACGCGCTGTTCGAGGACGGCGGCACGAATATCGTCGACGACTCGGTCGAGCCGGCGGCGCGCTTCCAGGTCCGCGGCACGCGGCTCGAGATGCGCAATTTCACCTGGCCGGTCAAGATGCCCGCCGAGGTCGCGCTCGCCACGCCGATGCCGCGCGGCGGCCGCCTCGAGGGCCGCGGCACCTTCCAGGTCGATCCCTCGCGCATGGACGTGAGCGTGAGGCTCATGGGCGTGGCGCTCGCGCCGGCGCAGCCCTACCTGCCGGTCGGCGCCCGGGTGACCGGCAACGTCGACGGCGAGGCGCAGATCAGCGCCCGGTTCGATCCGTTCGCGCTCTCGCTGCGCGGCAGCGCCGCCGTCAACGAGCTCGGGATCGGCGACGCCAACCGCCAGCTGCTGACCGCGGACCACGCGCGCGCCGAGGGCGTGGACGTGCAGTGGCCCGGCGGCGTGCGCGTCACGCGCATGGAGATCGCGAAGCCGTGGGTGCTCTTCGAGCGCGAGACTTCGGGACGCTTTCCGCTCGTCGACCTGCTGACGCCGCGCGCGCGGGCGGCGCCGAAGCCGAGGACGAGCCGTGACCCGGGGCCGCGTGAGCCGACGGAGCCGCTGCGGTTCTCGCTCGGCACGCTCGCGCTCACCGACGGCTTCGGCCGGTTCGTGGATCACGCCACCGACCCCGACTTCGCCGAGGAGCTATCGGCGGTGAACCTCACCATGGTCGGGCTCGGCAACACACCGACCGACAAGGCGCGCACCGCGCTGCGCGCGACGCTCGGCCCGAGCGCCCCGCTCTCGATCAGCGGGGATCTCGGCACCGTCGGCGCGCCGCTGGCCGTCGACGCCGTCTTCACGCTGGGCGGTTACGCCGCGCCACGCACCAACGCCTACCTCCGGACCCTGTTCGGCTGGACGGCGCCTCAGGGCGCGATCACGCTGGCCGCGCACTACCGCATCGAGGGCGACGAGCTGGAGGCGACCAACGACGTCGGCGCCGACGGACTCGAGGTCGTCAAGCCGCGCGACTGCTGCGCGAAGCCTCCCAAGTGGCCGATCGGGCTCCCGCTCGACACCTTCGTCTCGCTCCTCAAGGATCGCCACGGCCACGTCGAGCTCTCGCTGCCGGTGCACGGCCGGCTGTCGTCGCCGCAGTTCGATCTCGGCGACGCGATCTGGAGCGCGCTGCGCGGCGCCGCCGTGAAGCTGGTCGCGCTGCCCTTCACGACCATCGGGAGGCTCTTCTTCACCGAGGACTCGCGCATCGAGGCGCTCAGCGTGAATCCCGTCACCTTCGCGCCCGGTGCCGCCACGCCGGCGGCCGGCATGGCCGAGCACCTCGACCGCCTCGGCACGTTCCTGCGCGACAGGCCGGCGATCCGGCTGCAGCTCCGGCCCGTCCTCACGCTCGCCGACGTCGAGCCGCTCAAGCGCGAGGCGCTCCGCGAGCGTCTGAGGACGCGGACCAAGGACGACAGCGACGCGGCGCTGCGCGAGCAGGCGCTGCGGGTCTTTACGCGGCGCTTCCCCAAGCGCCAGCCGCCGGCCGCGCTCGACGAGCTGCTCGCGGCGCTGGCCGCCCAGGATCGCGCGCCGGCGGCCGCGCAGGCGGCGCTCGCCCAGCGCCGGGTGCTAGCGGTGCGCGACGCGCTCGCCGCCCGCGACGTGGACGCCGGACGCCTCGCCGCCCAGACCGCCCCGCCCGCCGTCGAGGGCGAGGGCACCGGCCGCGTCGAGTTCGAGATCACGCGGTAACGCGCCGCGAGCGCGTACAATACCGCCGGATGGCCGTCTCGCTCGTCATCCTGACGGACCCGGGCGACGCCCGGACACGCCGCGAGCTGACCGTCGCGGCCGGCACCAGCATCCTCAAGGCGGCGCACGACGGGGGGGTGGATGTCACCGCCACCTGCGGCGGCCGCGGCCGCTGCACGTCCTGCCGCGTGAAGTTCGTCGAGGGCACGATCCCGCCGCCCACGATCATGGACGAGATCCAGCTCGGCGACGACCTCGTGCGCGAGGGCTATCGGCTTTCCTGTCAGTGCACGGTCACCGAGCCGATCACCGTCCAGGTGGCCCCGCCGCTCGAGGAGCGAGCGTTCCAGATCCTCGGCGCCGGTCCGGGCGTCGGCGGGCTCGGCGTGCGCATCGACGCCGGCATCGCCAAGGAGCTGGTGAAGGTCTCGCTGCCGCGCGAGGAGCACCACCAGACCTCCGACCTCGAGCAGCTCGCGGCGGCGGTCGGTGTGGCGCCCGAGAGCGTTGGGCCGAGCGTGCTGGTGGGGCTGCCGCAGGCGCTGCGCGACGATCCGGCCGGCGTCACCGTCACGACCTTCACTTCGGGCAGCACCTCGGGCGGCGCGGCCGCCGGCGCCGGGCGGACGGTCGTCGCGGTCGAGCGCGGCGACACGACGGCCATGAAATTCGGCCTCGCCATCGACGTCGGCACCACCAGCGTGGTCACCACCCTGATCGAGCTGGAGTCGGGCGAGCAGCTCGCGTCGGTGTCGAGCCTGAATCCCCAGGCGGTCTTCGGCGGCGATCTCATGTCGCGCATCGCGTTCGCTCAGTTCAACCCGATCAACCTCCGCAAGCTCCACACGCGGATCGTCGGCCTGCTGAACCAGCACGTGGCCGAGGTGTGCCGCGCGTCCGGCGTGCTGCCGAAGTGGATCTACAAGGCGGTCGTCGTCGGCAACACGTGCATGCACCATCTCCTGCTCGGCATCGATCCCTCGCACGTCGGGCTGGCGCCCTACGCGCCGGTCATGCGGCACGCGGCGGTCCTGCCCGCGCGCGAGCTGCTCCTGAAGATCGCCCCCGAGGCGCGCGTCTGCCTCCTGCCTCTCGTCGCGGGCTTCGTCGGCGCCGACGCCGTCGCGGTCGCGCTCGCCACGCGGCTGGCCGACTCGCCCGCGCTGCGCGTGGCCGTCGACATCGGCACCAACGGCGAGGTCCTGCTCGGCTCGCGCGAGCGCCTGTTCGCCTGCTCGGCCCCGGCGGGCCCCGCGCTCGAGGGCGCGCAGATCCGCCACGGTATGCGCGGCGCGCAGGGCGCCGTCGACCGGGTGACCATCGACGCCGACGTCCGTGTGCACACCATCGGCGAGACGCCCGCCCTCGGCATCTGCGGCTCCGGGCTGATCGACCTGCTGGCCGGCCTGCTCGATGCCGGCGTCATCGACTGGACTGGCCTCATCCGCGTCGAGGCGCGCGACAGCTTGCCGCCCGCGCTCCGCGACCGCGTGGCCATGCGCGGCGAGGAGCGCGTCTTCACCGTGCTGCGCCCGGGCGAAGCGGGAGCGCGCGCGGAGATCGTGCTCACCCAGGACGACGTCCGCCAGGTCCAGCTCGCCAAGGGCGCCATCGCGTCGGGCATCGCGATGCTGCTGCACGTCGCGGCGGTGCCGCTCGTGCGCGTCGAGGAGCTGATGCTGGCGGGCGGCTTCGGCAACTACCTCTCGATCGCCAGCGCGATCCGGATCGGGCTGATCCCGGCGCTGCCGCTCAGCCGGGTGCGCTACGTCGGCAACGCCGCCTCCCTGGGCGCTCAGCTCTGCCTGTTGTCCGAGGCCGAGCGCGCGCGCGCCGACGCCATCGCCTCGCGCATCGAGCACGTCTCGCTGGCGGCCCATCCCGACTTCGAGCAGATCTTCGTGGACGCCATGAACTTCCCGCGGGACTGATGGCCGCCCCGACGCTCGATGCCGCCCGCCTCACCGGCCTCAAGGTCGGCCCTACTCTGGTCACCGTCGACGCGCGCTGGCTCATGGCCTACGCGGCGGCGCTCGGCGAGACCGATCCGCGCTATTACGACACACGCGCGCATGGCGGGCCGCTGGCGCACCCCCTGTTCTCCGTCTGCTACGAGTGGCCGCTCGCGCTGGCGCTGCGCGCGAAGGCGATGGACGAGGCGATCGCCCGGCGCGGCGTGCACGCCTTCCACAACCTGGTCGTGCACCGGCCGCCGCAAGCCGGCGAGAGCCTGCGGGCGAGCGCGCGCGTGGTGGGCGCGCAGAGGCTCCGCGGGGGCACCCTCGTGATCATCCGCTTCGCGACCATGGACCGCTCCGGCGTCGCCGTCACCACCACCGATCACGGCGCCATCTACCGCGGCGTCGAGCTGCGGGGCGCCGAGGTCGCGCCGACGACGCCGCCCCCGGCCGCGACGGCGGCCACGTCCGGCGGCGTGCGCTGGGAAGCGGCGGTCGAGATCCCGCTCCTGATGGCGCATGTCTACACGGAGTGCGCGCGAATCTACAATCCGATCCACACCGACGCCGCCGTCGCGCACGCGGCGGGTCTGCCCGCGATCATCCTGCACGGTACCGCGACGCTCGCCCTGGCTGTCTCCCGCGTGGTGGCCCGCGACCTCGACGGCGACCCGGGCCGCGTACGCGGCGTCGCGGCGCGCTTCACGGGCATGGTGACGTTGCCCTCGCGCCTGACGGTCCGCGGCCACGCCGCCGACAGGCGCGGCGTCGGCTTCGACACCGTTGATCCGGCGGGTAAGTCGGTCCTGGCCGACGGGCGGGTCGCGCGATGAGCCCGAGATCATGAAGCAGATGACGCGGCGCGAGCGGATCACGGCCGCCATCAATCGCGAGCCGGTCGACCGCGTGCCCTACGCCGTCTGGCGCCACTTCCCCGCCGTCGACCACTCGCCGGCCGGGCTGGCCCAGGCGACGCTCCGCTTCCACGACCACTACGGCTCGGACTTCCTGAAGATCACGCCGCGCGGCGGTTACTGCGTCGACGCCTGGGGTTGCGTGGAGTCGGACCAGGTGCTGCCCACGGGGCATCGACCGTGCGCGTCATGCGCGGTGAAGGCCGCGGACGACTGGAAGCGCATCCGGCCGCTCGATCCGGCGAGCGCCGAGGGGTGGGTCGAGCAGCTCGAGACGATCGTGCGCCTGGGCTTCGACCGGCGCATCGGCGACGCGCCGGTGCTGGCCACGGTCTTCTCGCCGTTGTCGATCGCGCGCAAGCTCTCGGGGGATCGCCTCGCCGCCGACTTGCGCGAGCGCCCGGACGCCGTCGCCGGTGCTGTGGACGCCATCGGCGAGACGGTGCTGCGCTTCAACGAGCTGGCGCTGCGCGAGGGCATCGGCGGCATCTTCTACTCGATCCAGGCCGCCAGCGGCAGCATCCTCGACGAGGAGACGTACGCACGCTTCGGCGAGCCCTGGGACCGCCGGGTGCTGGAGGCGCTGCGGCCGCGGTCGTTCCTGACGGTCGTCCATTGCCACGGCGACCGGCTCATGTTCGACCGGCTGGCGCGCCTGCCCGGTCACGTCTGGAACTGGGACGATCGGCAGGCCGGGCCGGCGCTCGCGGCCGGCGCCGCGCTGGTCGGGGGCGCGGTCTGCGGGGGCCTCGATCAGTGGCGAACGCTGCGTGAGGCGACCTCCGAGGCCGCGGCGGCGGAGGCGGAGGATGCGGTGACGCAGACGCGCGGGCGGGGACTGATCGTCGCGCCGGGATGCGTGCTGATGGCCAACACGCCGGACGCGAACGTGGCGGCGGTGGTGAAGGCGCTCGGCGGCCCGCTCAAGCCGATTCCGGGCCTGAAGCCCGAGTAGGAGGCTGTCGCGAAATCGAGGAGCACCGCCGAGCAGAGGAGCGCCCGGGTTCGCCCCGGGCGCTCCGAACGTTTGGGGGGATGGGGGGGATGGGGGGCCCTTCGAGGCCCCCCATGTCACTAGGCGGCGCGGCGATGCGTCGCCGGCCGAGCCGGCTTTTGCGCTACCGTCGATGCGCGCCACCGGCCGGAGCCGCGGCGCCGCGAGGCGCGCTTCTCGCCACCGATCCACGCACGCCACCGCGCAGCCCAGCACGAGAGCGAAGGCGCACGCTGCGAACAAGAACACGAGGCTCATACCTCGCGTCTCGGCATCTTTCGTGCCGGCAGCCGATGAGCCTGCGGACCGTATAAGAGGAGAAAGGGGGAGCGGCGCTCTGCCGTAACCGGCGAAACTTTTGGTCAGTCCGCATCACCCGCTACTTCGCGACGTTGAATCTGAAGTGGCAGATCTCGCCGTCGCGGACCACGTAGTCCTTGCCCTCCAGCCTGAGCTGGCCGCGCGACCGCAGGTCCGCGAAGGCGCCGTTGACCGCCACGAGCTCCTCGTAGCCGTTGACCTCGGCGCGGATGAAACCGCGCGCGATGTCCGAGTGGACCACCCCGGCGGCGTCCTGCGCCCGAGTGCCCTCCGGGATGGGCCACGCCCGCACCTCGTCCTCGCCGACCGTGAAGAACGAGACGAGGCCCAGCAGCGCGTAGCACTCGCGGAGCACGCGTCGGATCGCGGGCTCGGCCAGGCCGAGATCCGCCAGGAACGCCTGCTGCTCCTCACCCGTGAGGCGCGCGATCTCGGTCTCGATCACCGCGGAGACCCAGCCGACCCTGGTCCGCGGCCGCGCCGCAATCTCGGCCAGGCCGAACGTCTCCACCACCCGTTCGCCCTCGGCGATCGCCTTCTCGTCGAGGTTGACGATGTGGAAGATCGGCTTGGCGCTCAGGAAGGTGAAGCCGCGCAGGAGCTTGTCTTCGTCGCCGGTCAGCGTCTCGGCGCGCAGCGGACGCTCGGACTCCAGCGCGGCCTTGAGCCGTCCGAGGAGGTCGCGCTCCTTGAGCTCGGCCTCCTTGCGCTGCTTCTTGATGGAGGCCTCCAGCCGCTCGAGCCGCCGCTCGACCACCTCCAGGTCGGCCAGCAGCAGCTCGGTTTCGAGATCCTCGATGTCCCGCCGCGGATCGGGTGCGCCGAGCGCCTCGTCGGGGAACGCGCGCACCACGTGCAGCAGCGCGTCGGCGCTGCGGAACTCCTTGGTCTCGAGGCCCGCGCGCTCGCCCTTCGCGATGCCGGCCAGGTCCACCACCTCGAACGTCGCGTATGTCGTCTTCTTGGGGTTGAAGAGGCCGCGCAGCACGTCCACGCGCGGGTCGGGCACGCGCGCGACCCCCGTGTGCAGCTCCGCGCGGCCGGTGTCGTAGCGCGCCGTCGCGACGGAGGAGCCGGTGAGCAGGTTGAACAGCGTCGTCTTGCCGCTCTTGGGGAGACCGACGAGCCCGATCTTCATGCGTTCGATTATAGTGGAGCGTCCGTGATCGAACGCAGGGACGTCGATCTCCGGGGCGCGCTGCTCGCCCTCCTCCTGTCGCTCTTCTGGGGCGGCAATCCCGTGGCGATCAAGCTCGGGCTCGAAGACGCGCCGCCGCTGCGGCTGGCATGGATGCGCTTCGTCGTCGGCGGCATCGTGATCGCGCTCTGGGCGTGGCTCACGGGAAGGCTCGCCGGCTTCCGACTCCGGCGTGCCGAGGTGAGGCCGCTCCTCGTCGTGACGCTGCTCTTCATCGCCCAGATCGGCACGATGAACGTCGGTACGTCGCTCACGAGCGCGGCCCACTCGGCGATCGTCCTCAACCTCTACGCCGTGCACACGGTCGTGCTCTCGCACTTCCTGATCCCGGGCGATCGGCTCACGCTCCGGAAGGCGGCGGGCGTCGTGGTCGCCTACGCCGGGATCGTGGTGCTCTTCGTGCGCCAGGCGGCGGCCGGCCCGTCGAGTCTCCTCGGCGACGGCATCATGTTCGTGAGCGCGTTCGTGCTGGCCGAGCGGACCGTCTACCTGGCGCGTGTCGTCCGCTCGCTCGATCCGGTCAAGCTGCTCCTGGCGCAGGCGGCGCTCGGCTCGGCCGTGTTCATCGTGGCCTCCGCGCTCACCGAGCACGCGCCCACCGCGTGGACGCTGCGCCTGGCCGGCGCGCTCGCCTACCAGGGCGTGCTCATCGCCGGCTTCAACTTCGTCGCGAACCTCTGGCTGCTGGGCCGTTACCGTCCCTCGGGCCTCGCGGGGTTTTTTCTCACCCAGCCGATCTTCGGCGTGGCGATCGCGGCGCTCGTCACCGGCGATCGCCTGACGGGCGACCTGTTGCTCGCCTGCCTCGCCGTCGCCGTGGGCATCGGCCTCACGGCGCGTTGACGGTACAATCGGCCATGCCCACGAAGCCCGCGCACAGGCTCGAGGCGGTGCCGAATCCGCACCCCGACCGCGACTACGAGGTCGCGATGGCGGTCCCGGAGTTCACCTGTCTGTGTCCGATGACCGGCCAGCCCGACTTCGCGACGATCCGGATCCGCTACGTGCCCGACCAGCACCTGGTCGAGCTGAAGTCGCTGAAGCTCTACATGTGGTCCTATCGCGACCAGGGAGCCTTCCACGAGGACGTGACCAACCGGATCCTCAACGATCTGGTGGCCGCGATCCGCCCCCGGTGGGCCGAGGTGACCGGCGATTTCAACGTCCGCGGAGGCATCAAGACCGACGTCCGCGCGGCGTACGGAAAGCGACCCGAAATCGGCTGAATCCCGCTTCCGAATCGCAGGTTTCGTGCTATAACCCTCGGGTGCGCCCGGCCCTCATCTGGCTGCTGGTCGGCATGCTACTCGTCGGCTCGATTCCTTTGCCCGCGTTCGCGCAGACAACCGAGGCCGACGTCTACGTCGCCCAGGCGATCCTCGACTTCGACGAGAAGAAATACCAGGACGCCATCCGCAACCTCGAGGAGGCCCTCAAGCGCGAGCCCGACCACGTGGAGGCGCTCTACTACATGGGCGTGGTCCACATGGCGCTGCGGCGACCCGAGGAGGCCGTCAAGTACCTGACCCGCGCCCAGGCCAAGGCGCCGCAGGACACGTCGGTCGCCTTCCAGCTCGGGCTGGCGTACTTCGCGCTGCAGCAGTACGACCGGGCCGAGCCGCTCTTCGAGCGCGTGTACAAGGCCGACCCCACGATCGAGGGCCTCGGCTACTACGTTGGCTTCATCCGCTACCGCAAGAAAGACTACCGGGGCGCGCTCGAGGCCTTCCGCCGCGGCCGCACGACGGACCCGCAGCTGCAGCAGCTCACGCGCTTCTACACGGGCCTCTCGCTGGCGGTGCTGGGTCTGCCCGGGCAGGCCTCGGCCGAGGTCGAGCAGGCGCTGAAGCTGGCGCCCGGCTCGCCGCTCACCGGGCCCGCCGAGCGGCTGCGCGACACGATCAAGACCGCCGCGCAGGCGGGCCGCCGGCTGAGCGCGTCGGTCAGCCTCGGCTTCCTCTACGACGACAACGTCATCGTGCGGCCGGGACCGAACTCGCACGAACCGCTCGTCCCGGTGCTGCGCGCACACAAGGAAGACTCCCACGGCGAGGCCGCCAACGCCCGGTTCGACTACACGTGGCTGCGCGGGTCGCTCTTCGGCTGGGTGCCCCGCGACGGCGACAGCTTCGAGTCGTCGTTCGGCTACTCGTTCTTCGGCACGTACTACAACGACCTGACCTCGTTCAACGTGACCGACCACCTGGTGAACGGCTCGTTCGCCTACAAGACGGCGATGTTCAACATGCCGGCCCAGTTCGGCCTCTCCTATGCGTGGGACATGCTCTATCTGCGCGAGACGGAGTTCCTGCGCCGCAACACGGCGACGCTGTCGAGCCTCCTCGTGGAGAAGGAGCCCGGCGCCTCCGACACGTTCGTGGACGCGGTCCGCAACGTGGGCCACCTGACCCAGTCGTTCTTCCGCTTCCAGGACAAGGAGTTCTTCGAGTTGAACCCGCTGCCGATCGACAACGAGTTCCGCGACGCCAACAACTACACGATCGGCATCCTTCACCTGCTGCGCTTCTCAGGGGACAAGCACCTCGTCAAGGCCGGCTACCAGGTCGACTGGGAGGATGCGCAGGGCCGCAACTATCGCTACGTGGGCCACCGCTTGCTGGCCGGCGTCCAGTACACGCTCGACCTGCCGGCGGCGGTGCGCACGAGCTGGAACCCCGCGCCGCAGCTCCGGCTGTCCTACGACGTGGACGTCCACCTGCGCGACTACGGCAACAAGAACTCGGTGCTGCCGACCCAGAACCCGGGCAGCAAATGGCGGCAGGACGAGGAGTACAACAACACGGTCCGCGCGGAGGCGCCGTTCGACGGCCCGACGATCTTCGGCGAGGGCACGAAGATGTCGCTCGCGCTCACCTACCAGAACACGGTCGCGAACTCGAACATCGCCGTCTTCAACTACACGCGCAACGTCTACTCGCTCACGCTGACCTGGTCCTATTGATGGAGATGGGGGGCCCCGAGATGGCCCCCCATACCCCCAACGTTCGGGAGCGCCCCGGCAACGCCGTGGCGCTCCTCTATATCCCGGTTCTCTTATATTCCGGTTCTCTGTCCGACTCAGCGGACCGGGCGATCAGCAGCGTGCAAGACCGGAAATACAGGAAGTATCCGTCGTCCCCCGCTTGGGCGTGGTTGGCGGCGGCGGATTAAAGTCGGGGCTGCCGCCCGGCAGAATCGGCGCTCTCAGGATAACCGGTGGCGGCGCGACGCTCGGGCCCGCGGGCGCGGCCACGCCCGTGAACGAGCTCGCGTCCGTGATTCCGTTGTTGAGCGCGTTCTCCTTCACCTGATCGTCGCCACCCTTCGCGGGCGGCACCTTGCGGGTCGACAGGCCCTGCACGATGCCCGCGACCTCCGCCGGCGTGACGTTGACGACCGAGTGCACCGCGAAGCCGGCCAGCCGGAACTGCTGCAGCGTGCCGATCAGCACCGGCGCCCCGACGACCGCGCCCGTGGTCTGATCGCGCTGGAAGCCCTGCGCCTGGCCGCTGAGCACGGTGAACGTCGTCACCAGCGCCGGCGGCGGACCGCCCACCTGCGCGGACACGCGCGCCACCTCGGCGACGAGGACCGTGCCCCGCACGCCCGCCACGGCGTTGGCGGTGCGCACCTCGATCGACTCGCCCGCTTTCATCCTGTCCCTGGCGACGGCGAGCGCGATCTTGCCCGCGTCGAGGTCGATCGTAGTCTTGCCCGGCACTTCCGTGATCGTCAGCGTGGAGCGCTCGCGGACGGTGACCACCGCATTGCCGCCGAGCAGCATGCGCGCGATCGACTGAGCGCCCGTAGTGACCCTGTCGTTGACGAAGACGGCGTCCTTGAACTTCAGCGGCTGCGGCGCCAGCGTCACGCGCGTGACGTTGACGTTGCCCTCGAGCGTCGTGACGACGCCGGCCTTCGCGGCCTGCGCGGACGCGAGCGAGGAATCGAGGGTGACGAGAGCGATCAGGACGGCGGCGGGGCGGAGGCGGTTCGACATCATGACAGCACTCCGAGCGGCGAAACCCCGGTCATGGGGCCGGTACCGTGCGGAAACGGGTCACATGATCGACTACCGACAGAGCCGAGTCAATCGGTTTATCTGGGCGATGGTCGAACCACCCGCTGATAACGCTGGCCCTTGTTGTCCAGGGCCCACTCGAGCGGCTCCTTCACCTCGACGTTGACCTTCTTCGCCGCGTCCAGGATGAGCGCCTTGCGCTCGTCGAGGATCTTCTGGAGCTCTTGCTGCATGTCCTGGAACTGGCGCTGCGCGAGGGCCAGGTTGGCCAGCAGCGCGGAGGCGCGCGCCTCGAGGGCGGCAGCCTTGAGCGTGGTGGACTCGTCCAGCTTGATCTCGTCCTTGGACTGAGCGGCAGGTGGCGGGCCCCCGGTGGTGCCGCGCGTCTGGGTCAGGCCGATGCCCGGGAACACCAGAAGAGCGCCCGTCAGCGCCACGGCCGCGATGTCGACACGCATGAGACCTCCCCTTTTCGGCGGCCGCGGTGGCGACCGCACGGACACGGATTCTAGCAGGCTTGCTCGGGACAACACGGAGACGGCGGGCCGGTTGCGCGCCGGCCCGCTCGCATAGATTTACGGGCCGAGCTTGATCTTGGCCGATGTGCCATCGACGACGAGCGCGGCACCGCTCGAGCCGAAGGTCGGCGTCCCGCCCGAGAACGCGTTGAAGCCCGGGGTCACCGAGACCTGATTCGCGTTCGCGCCGTTCCTCAGGAGAACCGGAACACCCGCGAGGTTCGTGACGTTGGTGACGAGCGTGCCGCCGAGGGTTGTCGTGCCCGCGACGTTCAGGGCATTGGCGCCGGTGCCGCCGAACACCGCGAGCGAGCCGCCGGTCAGCCTGAAAACGGAACTGCCGGAGACGCTCACGAGACCACCGTTCGTGATGCTGGCCGTGCTGCCGTTGAAGAGCCTCAGCAGGTCACCGACCACGCTCATGAAGGTCGAGCCCGACAGGCTCACGAGGTGACCATTGAGCACGTTGAGAGTGCTCGCATTGAGTTTGAACATCGCATCGCCGGAGGGCAGGGTCGCTTTCACCCTTCCCAGGTTCGCCACCTCTAGCCCGTTGGTCGCGACGTTGAGCGTACTGTTCGCGATGAGACTGACGATCGGCGCGCTGGCATTGAACAGGGCCCTATCGACTTGCATAACCTTGTTGACGGTCATCGACCCACCGGTGCCCTGGTAGAGCGTGCCGCCGTGCCGCACCGGCTGGTCGGCCCCGAGGAAGCGGCCATGGACGTCGGAATCGGGATCCGGTTCGGGAGTGAGCTGCTCTCCGATGAGGCTGAACATCTCCTGGTTCACGGTGTGCACGCCCGAGAATCCGCCGTTGAACGTGAAGAGCGGGGCGACGCTACCGTTGGTGTCGAGACCAGGCGTGCCCGCGCCCGGTGTACACGCGGCGCTGAATCCACACTGCGCGAGGAGCAAGCGATCGAGGGTCCACGGCGCCGTCGAGCCACTTCCGGACACCGCCGCGATCGTGCCATCGATCGCCATGGCGGTATTGGGACCCACATCGATGAAGTTGCCCGTTCCGCCGCCTCCCACACCGAGGCGCAGGGTGCTGTCGCTGAAGGTTGTCAGGGCTGCGCCGGGGCCCAGCCGTTGGAAGGTAATCGGCGCGTTGCCTGTCAGGCCTCCACTCGTCTCGAGGAAGCCCGCCGCGATGTTGAACCCATCGTGCGAAGAGTTCAAGAGCGGACCGGAGATGGACGCCTGCGCCGGCGCGCTGCCACTGGCGCTGTTCACCAGGAAGAAGTGCGCGTGCTGCAGCGGGGCGAGCCCGACGTTGAAGGTCGCGAACGTGCTGAGGATCACGGGATCGGCCGCCGGGCTCGTGAAAACGCTGCCGTCGCCGATCCTGACGAAATCGCCCGCCGCGTTGAAGATCGCCCGGGAGCTGGGGCTGCCGATGGCATTGAGGAGCGTGCCGCCCAGCACCGCGGTCGTGTTCCCATCCATCCGGAAGATCGAGCGCGCGTTGAGCGTGCCGGCGTTGACCCGCAGGAGGGCCCCGGCCGTGGTGAGCGACGTGGAGACCCCCACCCCGACGACGTCCTCCAGCGCGGCGATGGTGCTGTTCAGGATGTCGATGACCGGCAGGCCCGCGCCGCTGAAGGTGGTGCCGCCCGCCTCGACGGAGAACAGCGATCGGCTCAGGTTGAGCCTGCTGCCGTCGATCCTGGCCATCGGACCCGCGAAGGTCACGCCAGAGAGCGAGTTCACGGTCATCAGCGCACGGTCTTCACCCGCGCCGCTCTGGTTCACGGTGACGCGCGTCAACTGCACCATCGGGTCGGGGGCGTTGCTCGTGAGGCGCTCGAACCGCGCGAGGCTGGCGGGGAGGTTGATCGTGCTGTCGGTGGCGACGACCGAGACGCCAAAGGTCGTCGGGTTCCGACTATCGTCGCCGAGGCCGAAGAGGTCGTGCTCGTTGCCGGTCACGGTCAGCGTGCTGTTCGTGAGCCGGCCGAACGGCACGTTCAAGGACGCCGGCGTCGGCGCGAAGTTGAAGACGTCCGTGTTCGCGCCGGGATCGTTGCCGAGGCGGTTCGCCGTCAGCGTCGAGTTCGTCATCTCCAGTCCCGGCCCGGTGAGGGTGTAGGTGTTGCCGAGGCCGCTGCTGGAGAGGAGGTTGTTCACCGTAACCGTGGCGTTGATGAGCCTGAACGCCGCGTCGGCGCCCGTGGTCGTGATCGTGCTGGCGCCCGCGACGCCCACGAGCGCCATGGTCGGCAGGGTCAGCGTGCTGTTGACGATGTCGAAGACGAGGCCGGAGACGGACACGTCCGCGTTGTTGATCGTCACCAGCGTGCCGGTCCCGCCCGTGATGGCCGCCGCTTTGGCAGCGGTCTGGTTCTGGATGCGGAGCAGCGCGGCGCCGCCCGTCAGCGTCAGGGCCGTACGCTCGTTTTGACCGATCGCGAGCAGCGCCTGCGACGTCTCGCCGCTCTGTAGATTCACGAAGCTGTTGTCGAGCGTGATGAGAGGGTTCGCCGTGTTTGCCGTCAGCGTGCTGGCGCCCTCGAGCACGATCAGGCCTGGCGTGAAGGTGCCCGAGGTCCCCGCGGTGATCGTGGAGTTGAACGCGCTGAGCAGCCCGCCATGGTCGGGCGGCAGATTCAGCGTCTCGCCCGCGTGGATGATCGCGAGCCCCGCGCCCAGGTTCACGTTCGCGTTGTTCGTGAACAAAAACAGCGGCGTGCTGCCGCCCGTGACCGTCAGGGTCCCGATCGGCACGCCCGTGTCGAGGTGGACGGTCGCGCCGCTCACCTCGAGCAGCGTGCTGGGAATGGTCAAGTTCGGAAACGAGTCGATCAGCCCGCCGGCGGTGAGAGCCCCGCCGACCACCGTGAAGGCGGGTCCGGAGGTCACGCGCGTTGCGCCGCCGTTGCCGACCAGGACCGTGTCCGAGCCGAGGTGGAGGATGCCGTTCAGCTCGAGCAGCGGACCGCCGGCCACGAGCGACCCCTCACCGGTGACTTCGATGAAGGGAGAGCCCGCCGACGGGATGAGCGTCGCGCCGTTGAAGCGGACGAGGCCGCCGGAGGTGACGATGCTGCCGCCGCTCACGTTGAGGAAGCTCGCGCCGCTGTGCGAGCCCCACGCGAGGCTGCCGCCGCTGAAGTCGAGGAGCGGCTCGCTCGAACCGCCTGTGAGCGAGCCCCCCACCTTCAGGAAGTGATGGCCGGCGTCGATGTCGCTCGCCACCGCCCGGAAGAACTGACTGGCCGCGTGGACGGTGCCACTGCTCTCGATCTGGATGAGGTTGCTCTCGTTGGTCGCCGACACGTGCGACGCGTTGATCGAGATGAACGGCGCGGCGACACCGACCTCCGAAGCGACCTGCTTGACCACCTCCGACGAGGCCAGCCCGATCACCTCCGGCGAGCCCTGCTGGATCAGACCCGCTACGTGGAGCATCGCGGCGCTCGGCGTGAGCGAGGTGACGCCGTTGACGGACAAGAGCCCGCCGAAGGTGTTGACGAACAGCTGCGCGCCACTCTGGACATCCACGACGTGGTCCGAGGTCACGGCGCCGCCGATGAGGAGCACGGCGGGGCTCGCCCCGTTGATATGGGCTCCGCCGCCGATCAGCCCCAGGATGCTGGCGAATCCATTGTCGGCGCCGCCGATCAGCTCGACGATCGGGCCGAACGTGGTGAGCGTGCCGCCCCACTGCGTCACCATCGCGTCCCCGAAGGACGGGTGGAACGTCACGCCGCTCGCGCGGAGCAGCCCGCCAAGGGTCGAGACGGTGCCGTTGATCGACACGACGCTTCCCGACTCGCCAAGGCCGTAGCTGACGTGCCCGCCACTCAGATCGACCAGTGGGCTCGTCGTGCTGCTGTTCACGGTGCCCGTGAGGTTCACGATACTCGCGAACGAGATGAGCGTGCCGTCGATGGACTTCAGCACCTGGCCGCCAATGGCGTCGAGGTTGCCGGTGATCGACACGATGTCGGCGCAGCACCCCGGCGCCACCGTCGAGGGATCGATCAGGATCAATGGCGCCGCGCTGCCGGTCGGCGGCGTGGTCTGAGTGATCGTGCCGCTGACCCTGACCAGCGGCCCGTTGCCGTTGACCGTTGCGTTGAGCACCTCGAGCAGGCCGTTGCCGCTGAGGAGATTGAGCGTCCCCTGCACGTCCACCATCGGCGCGGTGTTGCCGGCGACCTGGCCGACGGTCGCGCCGTTGATCCGCCCGTACGGCCCGTTCTCCGGCGGCGCCGCCGCGAGGTTGCCCCAGTTCACCGTTCCGGAGATCGTCGCGAGGTTGTCCTGGTTGAACAGCGCATCCGGCAACGTGACGTTCCGGTCGATCGTGACGAAGGCGTTCGTCAGGCCCGACGGCGGCGGCCCAGGCGGCGGCGGCCCCGGCACTGCTGCCGCACCGCATCCTGAATTATGGGAATCGGTACACTGGCTACCAACCGGTAAGATCGGCACGGAGGGCCTAGGATTCTCCGTTATCAGCGGCGGCGGCGGCGGACCAATGATCAGCTGGCCCTCACCACCGCCCGTGATCGCGTCCAACAACGCGCGGGTTTCGTTGACCGCGTTGTCCTTCGCCGCGTCGTCGCCGCCGCCCGAGTGCTGCGGCTTCGAGGAGGAGAGCCCCTGGACGATCTGGGCGATCTGGCCCGGCGGGATGTTCGTGAGCGCCGCCGGCGAGATTCCCGTCGCGCGGAACTGCTGCAGCGTGCCCACCGTCACCGGCGGACCGACGGGCTGGCCGGTCGGCGTGTTGATCTGGATCGCCTCGATCTGCCCGCGCAGGATGTAGAACGACGTCGTGAGCGTGGGCGCCGCGCCGCCTACCTGCGCCGTCGCGCGCGAGACCTCGGCCACCACCACCGTCCCGCGCACGCCGGCCACCGCGTTCTGCGTGCGGATCTCGATCGACTCGCCGGGCTTCATCTTGTCCTTGGCGATGGCGAGCGCGATCTTGCCGGCGTCGAGGTCGATCGTGGACTTGCCGGGCACCTCGGTGATCGTCAGCGAGGAGCGCTCGCGCACCGTGACCACGGCCTTGCCGCCCAGCAGCATCCGCGCAATCGCCTTGTCGCCCGTCGTCACCTTGTCGTTCACGAACACGTCGTCCTTGAACCTCAGCGGCTGCGGCTGTGGCAGCGCGACGCGCGTGACGGTGACGTTGCCCTCGAGCGTGGTGACCACTCCCGCGCGCGGCGCCTGTCCGAAGACGAGGGTCGGCCAGAACGTGGCGACAGCGAGAATGGCGGCGGCGGGACGACGGAATCGCGACATGCGCTCCCCCGAGCTCTGCGAGCTTACTGGTGACCGCGTAGCGGCGCGCCGTGCCAGCGGCGCCGAGAACTTGGTCGAGCCGGTCCAGGGACCGGAACCCCGCGCGATTTACGTCGGCGACGATCATTGCCGAATCGGGACAAGGCGTCAACCGAAATTGTCAGAATCGCAACGAGGTGGCGCCAATCCGGCACCGCGAGGCTCGACGTCCGGATTGACGGGAACTTGGGTCCGGTAAAATCTCCGAGTCGGACGGCTTTGGAAACCCTAGCTCGGACAACCCTTTACCACTCTGGCACCCTAACTGACTGAAATCCTGGTGCGGCACCGGCCTTGCAGTGCTCGCGCGAGTGGAGGTGACGACCATGCCGCGCGTTTCGACCACCGCCATCATCATCGGCTTCTCGCTCGGACTCCTGCTCGGCGCGCCATCCGCGCCCGCCTTCGCCGGACCCCCCGCCGAGCAGCTCGCGTCGCAGATCGACCGCGTGCTCGCCGTACTGGACGATCCCGCGTTCAAGGGTGACGAGCACGTCGGGCCGCGCCGCCAGGCCGTCCGCCGTGTGACAGACGAGCTCATCGACTGGGACGAGATGGGCCGCCGCACCCTCGGCGCGCGCTGGCAGACGCTCGACGACGGCGAGCGGCACGCCTTCGTCGCGCTCTTCAGCGAGCTGCTGAACCGCGCCTATCTGAGGAACCTCGATCGCTACGAGGGCGAGAAGATCGTCGTCACCGGCGACTCGGTGGACGGCGACCGCGCGGTCGTGCGGGCCAAGGTGGTCAAGAACGAGGGCGAGGGCATGGCCCTCGACTTCGCCATGGTGCGCGACGGCGAGCGCTGGCGCGTGTGGGACATCCGGATGATGGGCACGAGCATGGTCGGCGGGTACAAGGCGCAGTTCGCCCGGCTGCTCCAGACCGAGTCCTACGACTCGGTGCTGCGCCGCCTGCGCGAGCGTGTCGACTCCCTGCAGCCCTAGAAGATGGGGGGGCCCCGCGGTACGCTTGTCCGCGGGAGGTCGCCATGGAGCTCATCAGCCGCATCCTCGACGGCTCGATCCCGGAGAGCCTGCGCGCGTCTCTGCCGCCGTCGGGGATGTTCGGGCCCCGCGTCACGCAGGACGACAAGATCGCCCACCTCGAAGAGGTCACGCTGCTCGAGGAGTGCTCGCGCAAGCAGCTGAAGGCGGTGGCCAAGATCACCGAGGTGGTCGAGGTGCCGGCGGGCACCGTGCTGGCGCGCCAGGGCGATGCCGGCAACGAGTTCTACCTCATCATGGACGGCTCAGCCCACGTCGACCTGTCCGGGCGGCGGCGCGCACGTCTCAAGCCCGGTGACTACTTCGGAGAGATGAGCCTGCTCGACGGCGAGCCGCGCTCGGCCACCGTGGTGGCGGACACGCCGATGCGGCTGCTCGTGATCAAGCGCCGCGACTTCTCCACGCTGCTGCGCGAGGCGCCCGAGCTGACCCAGAACATTCTCGTCACGCTCTCGCGCCGCCTGCGCCAGGCCGAGCAAGCCATCCGCTGAATCGTCAACGGTCGATCGCGAGTCCCGGGGCACTCGAGGACACCGGTGGCTCAGGAGGCCAGCGCGAGCAGGATCATGCCGACCAGCATCACCACCGCGCCCACCGCGGACTCGCGCACGCGCTGCGCCTCGCCGAAGAGCAGCACGCCGACCGCCATCGCGAAGAGGATCTCGACCTGCTTCACCGCCTCGACGTACGAGGAGAGCGTGAGCGTGTACGCGTGCCCCTGGGTGATCGTGGTCAGCGCCGCGAAGAGCCCGAGCGCGACGAACTCGCGCCAGTACCGCGGTACCGCGCGGAAGTGGCGTGCGGAGGTGGCGAGCGCGATCGGCGTCATCATGAGGCTGGCCGCGAGGTAGCCGCCGAACGTCCCCATGGCCGCGTCCGAGGCGAGGATCGCCTGCTTGATCGTGATCACGCTCGGCGCGTAGAAGAACGCCGCCACGAGCGTCCAGCGCTGGCCGCGATCGGTGACCAGCACCACGAGCGGCGCCCACGGCGAGAGCCGCGCGCGGGAGATGTTGAGGAGATAGACGCCGGTGGCGCTGAGCAGCACGCCGGTCACGCCGAGGGCGTTCGGCCGTTCGCCGATCGTCACCCACGCCATGCCCAGCAGCACGAGCAGGCTCACCTTCCACAGCGCGGTCACCAGCGAGATGTCCGAGGCTTTCAGGGCCTTGGAGAGCGCGAGCGTGGACAGCGTCTGGCTGACGCCGAAGAGCAGGCACCAGCCCCAGAATCCGGGCTGGATCGCCGGGAAGCCGCGGACGACGCAGGCGAGCAGCGCGAACGGCAGGAGGAACGTGAAGCGGCCCCAGACGTTGATGTACTCGTCCAGCACGTGACCCAGGCGCTTCATGGTGGTGTTGCGCAGCACCTGGAACAGCGCGGCCATCAGGGCGAGCGCGAGCCACACGGGCGGCGATTGTACCCCGCGCGCGGCGCAGGCCCGTCTCAGGGCGCGGCGAGGAAGTCGCGCAGCGTGGCGTTGAACGTGTCGGGATGGTCGGCGTTCGTCGCGTGACCCGAGCCCGGCACGATCACCCAGCGCGAGCCCGGGATCGCCCGCGCCAGCGCTTCCTTCAGGCCCAGCGCCACCGTCGCGTCGGCGGCGCCGGCCACGACCAGCGTCGGACAGCGTACGCGCGCCAACGACGCCCGCGCGTCGAAGCCGGCCAGCGCGCGCAGCCCGGCCAGGTACGTGCGCCGCGAGGTGCGCGCCAGGCTGTGCGCCGCCGCCTCGTAGAGCGCCGCCTGCTCGGCCCGCGGGAAGAGGCCGCGCGCCACCAGCGCCGCCACCACCGACATCGGCGCCGTGGCGAGCAGCACCAGCCGCGCGACCAGACGCACGACGGCGGCCGGGCTCGCGGGACGCAGCCGGGCGAACGCGTTGACGACCGTCAGCGACCGCACGCGCTCTGGGGCGCGCAGCGCCAGCGCCAGCGCCACGCAGCCGCCGAGCGAGAGTCCCACCACGTGCGCCGGCGGCTCGCCGAGGCGCGCCAGCAGGACGCCGACCGCGTCCGCCATGGCATCGACGCTCAGTGGTCCCGCGGGCAGCGGCGAGCGATAGTGGCCGGGAAGATCGACGAGCAGCAGCCGATGGTCACGCTCGAACGCGGGAATCTGCCAGGTCCAATCGTCGGCGCAGGAGCCGAGGCCGTGCAGGAAGACGATGGCCGGGGCGTCGGCCGCGCCCCGGCCGCGGCGCTCGTAGTAAACGTCAGGCCCCTTCGGCAAAGCTGGCCCTGCGTTCCATCGCGCTAGCAGTACCGCGCTGATCGGTAGAGCGCAAGCGTGCGTCCGCGTTATCATGCTTGTCGCCGTGACCTCGACCTACGTCCTCATTGCGCTCGCGGTTCTGGTCGCGCTCGCCGCCCTCTGGGCCGTGCTGTCCCGCCGCACGGAGGGCCCGGCGACCCTCGCGACGCCCGGCAGCCGCTTGACCCGGACTCCGCACGTGACGACCACGGTGACGGAGATTCGGACCGAGCGCATCCAGGTCCAGGACCCCCAGACGGGAGCGACCACGACGTACGGATCGCTGGACGAAGTGCCGCCGGATATCCGCGCCAAGATCGAGCACGCGCGCGCGAGCGCGGGGCCCTTGTCTCCAAACCAGACGAAGATCGTCATCAAGGACGGTTCGGGCACCACGCGGACGTACGACTCCGTCGAGCAGATGCCGGCCGACCTCCGGGCGATCTACGAGCAGGCGTTGAGAGAACGGCCGCCGAGCTGACGGGGCCGGGGTCCGGTCGCGTCGACCAACTGCCGGCCCGGCTCCCCTTTCGCGCTAGAATCGGCCGGGCCATGAAGACCGTCTACGAGGCTTTCGCCGCGACCGCGAACGCCGCGCCCGAGCACGCCTTTCTCTGTGCGCCGCCGGCGCCGAACCGCGCCTATCATCCCGACGGGGTCGAGTACACGTACGCGCAGGTGCGTGCGGAGGTCGAGCGGCTGCGCGGCGACTACGGTGGCGCCGGCTATGGTCACGGACACCGCGTGGCGCTGCTGCTCGAAAACCGCCCCGAGTTCTTCTTCCACTACCTGGCGCTCAACGCCCTCGGCTGCGGAATCGTGCCGATCAATCCGGACTACCGGCACGACGAGATGCTCTACCAGATGGAGCACTCGGGCGCGGACCTCGCCGTGGTCGTCGCCCGGCGCGTGGCCGACCTCGAAGCCGTCGCGCGCGACCGCGTCCACCCGCTGCCCGTGGTGAACGCCGAGGACTGGCCGGCGCCGCTGCCGATGCCGCGCGTGGCGCCGCGGGGCGGTGCGCCGGGCCTCGAGACCGAGTGCAGTCTGCTCTACACGTCGGGCACGACTGGGCGGCCGAAGGGCTGCATCCTGACGAACCTCTATTATCTGAACTCCGGCGCCTGGTACCGCGACATGGGCGGCCTCGTCGTGATCGAGTACGGCCGCGACCGCATCCTCAACCCGCTGCCGCTCTATCACATGAACAGCCAGGGGCTGACGGCGACCTGCGCGATGCTCACGGCCAACTGCCTGATCCTGCCCGAACGCTTCAGCCCCACCCGCTGGTGGCAGGACGTGGCGGCCACGCGCGCGACGATCGTGCATTACCTCGGCGTGGTGCCGCCGATGTTGCTGAACCAGCCGGTCGTGCCGGCAGAGCGCCAGCACGCGGTGAAGTTCGGCATCGGCGCCGGCGTCGAGCCCGAGCTGCACGAGGCCTTCGAGAAGCGCTTCGGCTTTCCGCTGATCGAGGCCTGGGGCATGACCGAGACCGGCCGCGTCACGATGGTCAACCGCGAGCCGCGCATGATCCACACGCGCGCCTTCGGCCGGCCGTTCGGCGGGCTCGAGGCGCGCGTCGTCGACGACCGGGACCGCGAGGTCCCGCGCGGCGCCGAGGGCGAGCTGCTCGTGCGCTGGGGCGGGCCCGAGGGGCCGCGCCACGGCTTCTTCTCCGGCTACCTCAAGGACGAGGGGGCCACCGAAGAGGCGTGGCGGGGTGGCTGGTTTCACACGGGCGACGTCGTGCGCCAGGACGCCGACGGCCTGCTCTACTTCGTCGACCGCAAGAAGAACATCATCCGACGCGCCGGCGAGAACATCGCGGCTGCGGAGATCGAAGCCGTCATCCAGGCGCACGACGAGGTCGCGCAGGTCGCCGTCCTCGCCGTGCCCGACGACGTCCGCGAGGAAGAAGTCATGGCCTGCGTCGTGCCGATGCCCGGCGTCGTCGCTGGCGCCGCGCTCGCCGATCGGATTTTCGACTGGTGCATGGAGCGCCTGGCGTACTTCAAGGCGCCGGGGTGGCTCCTCTTCGTCGCCTCCCTGCCCACCACGGGCACCCAGAAGGTGCAGAAGACGCAGATCTTCCCCACGGGCGAGGACCCGCGGCGCCGCCCTGGCGTGCTCGACCTCCGCGAGCGCAAGCGCCGATGAGCACCTTCAGTGCCGGCCACCGCTGTCCGGGCTGCGGCAGCGATCGCATCGAGCGCCGCGGCTTGCACGGCTGGTTCGAGCAGGCGGTCCTCCCGCGGCTCGAGCGTCACACCTACCGCTGCCGCAGGTGCGAGCGCCGCTTCTGGGACCGCCCGCATCGCCGCCCGTCGTCCGGGCCGCCGGCGGCGGAAGGCGACACGAAGCCCCGCGGGCACGTGGACGGCTCGCTCGAGACGACGCCCTACTCGCGCATGCTCACCTACGCCCTCATCGGCCTCGCGTGGGTGGGGCTGCTGGTGCTCTTCTTCGCGCTGCACGCGTTGTGGCCGGCGGCGGAGACGGTCGTGCGCGGGGTCGACTAGGTCAGCCTGTCGGAGTATCGAGGGGTGCCACGGCTTCGCCGGGGCGCCCCGAGCGTGTGGGGGTCGAGGCGCGCCACGGCTTCGCCGGGGCGCGACGAGCGGTTGGGGGGTTTGGGGGGCCATTTCGGGGCCCCCCATTTACTCGGTCAGGGCGGCTCAGGCGGCGGGGCGGGGCGCGGTGAGCGCCTGGGCGACGTGGCGCAGGACGTCGAGCGTCTGGAACGGTTTGGCGATGACGAAGCTCACGCCGGTGCGCGTGAGCCGCTCGGGATCGAGCTGATCGCCCCAGCCTGTGACGAAGCCGATGGGAATTGTCGGGAAGCGCGTGCGCAGCTGGGTGGCGACGTCCCACCCCGAGAGCCCCGGCATCGAGATGTCGCTGAGCACGATGTCCATCGACTCCTGCTCGCAGCGCTCGAGGCCGTTGTTGCCGTCCTTGGCCACGATGACGATGTACCCGGCCTCGCGAAGCATGTCGGCGAGCACCGCCTGCACCTCGGGCTCGTCCTCGATGATGAGCACGCGCGCCGTCCCTGACGGCGGCGGCACCGTCACGCCGGTCACGGAGTCGGGGAGCGACACGGGAATGGGCAGGCGCACGACGAACGTGCTGCCCTCGCCGAGCGCGCTGTCCACCTCGATCGTCCCGCCGTGGCGGGTCACGATGCCCCACGAGACGGCGAGGCCCAGGCCCGTGCCGCGCGGGCCTTTGGATGTGAAGAACGGCTCGAACACGCGGCGCCGCATGTCCTCGGCCATGCCCACGCCGTTGTCCCGCACCGAGACGCTCGCCCACTCGAGCCCGGCGGCGAGCCGCACGGTGCAGCGGCCGCCCTCGGGCATCGCGTCCACGGCGTTGGTGATCAGGTTCGTGAGGACCTCGCGCAGCTCCTCGGGGCGGCCGGCCACCGGCGGCGCCAGCCCCTCGACCGTGAACTCGTAGCGCACGCCGCGGCTCTGGCCCTCGACCTCCCAGCGCGGGCGCGTCAGCTCGATGACCTCGCGCGCCACGTCGCCGAGGTCCACGCGCTCGAACGAGCGCGTGCGCCGCGTCCGGGTGAACTCCTGGATCCGGCGCACGGTGTCGGCGCCGTCCTGCGCCGCACGGCGCACCGCCTCGAGGTCGCGGACCATGCCGGGCTCGCGCACGCGGCGCAGCATCAGCTCGGCGCGGCCGAGGATCACCGACAGTAGATTGTTGAAGTCGTGGGCGACCCCGGCGGCCATCTCGCCGAGCGCGCGCAGACGCTCGGTCTTCACGAGCTGACCCTGGCTGCGCTCGAGGTTCTCGGCCATTTCCTCCGCCTGCCGCCGACGCCTTTCGGCCTCGCCGTAGAGCTGGGCCTGGACGATGGCGATGGCCGCCTGGTCGGCGAGCAGGCGCACCAGCTCCTTCTCCTCGTCGGTGAAGTCGCCGCGCTCGCCGAAGAGCAGCGAGAGCACGCCGACGACCACGCCCTCGGCGGCCACCAGCGGGATGCCGGCGTAGGCGCGCACGGCGCCTTCGTCGACGATGGCCTGGGCGCGGAACCGCGGCTCGGATCGCAGGTCGCGAACGAACATCGGGGTCCGCGTCGCGAACACCGAGCCGGTGAGGCCGTCGCCGTGAGGCATGATTTTGAACTTGCCGAGCTGCTCGGCGAGCGCCGGATCGACCGACACGGTGCCCTCGATGCGCAGCATCGCGTTGGCGGGATCGTCCACCCACACCTGGCTCGCGCGCGCGGCGAGCAGCCGCACCGCCGCCTCCGCCACCGCGCCGAAGACCTCGTGGCTGGAGGCGGCGCCGGTGATCAGGCGCGTGAGCGCGCTGAGCGTCGTGAGCTTCTCGGCGCGCTCGGAGGCACGGCGGTAGAGGTCGGCATTCTCCATCGCCACCGCGGCCTGGGCGGCGAAGACCTGCGTGATGTCGATGTCGTCCTCCGAGAACGGCCCGACGAGGTCGCGATAGACGACGATCGCGCCGAGCGCGCGGTCGCCCGCCAGCAGCGGCACCGACAGCACCGCGCGGTAGCCCTCGGCCTCGATGATCGCGCGCGTCGGGAGCGTCAGCTCGAGGGCGGGGTCGCGCAGGACGTCCGCCGTCCAGACCGGGCGACGCTCGTGGATGGCCATCGGCGTCGTGCCGTCGCGCCAGGAGAGCGGCCGCAGCCGCTGCGCGAAGGCCGGCGACAGCCCGCGCACGGCGCGGAAGCGGATGATCGGCATCGGCTCGCTGGCCTCGAGCACGGCGATGGCCACGCGCCGGGCGCCGAGCAGCAGGCAGGCCTCGTCCACGATGCGATCGAGCACACCCTGCAAGTCGAGGGAGGCGGTGATCGAGCGCGCGACGTCGACCATCGCCTTGCTCTGCGCGACACGGCGCCGCAGCTCCTCGGCCGCGCGCTGGTGCTCATGGCTGCGCCGCTCGGCGCGCGCCGCACGCAGGAGCGCGCGCGCCATGGCCACCAGCTCGCGCGAGGTCACCGGCTTGATGAGATAGGCGTCGGAGCCGTCCTCCAGCGCCTGGCTGCGATCGGCCACGTCCGTGAACACGCCCGAGAGCATGAGCACCGGGATGATGGCGGTTTCCTCCGCGACCTTGAGCCGGCGGCACACCTCGCGGCCGGAAAGATCGGGCAGGTCGACGTCGAGGACGACGAGGTCGGGCCGCGCGGCGGCGAGCCGCAGGCCTTCCTCGCCGGTGCCGGTGGCCGTCACGGCGAACCCCGCGGCGCCCAGCGCGGTCGTGAGAAAGTGTCGGACCCGCGCGTCGTCGTCGACCACCAACACACGCGGAACGTCGCGGTCCGGCATAACCCCGACATCATACGCGGTCTGCTACAATGCGCGCCACTTTCCAGGCGCCACCCTCAGACGGAGGTCCACCATGACCCATCTCCTCGTCCTGGCCCTCGTGCTCCTGGCCGCCTCCCCCGCCCTCGCCCACAAGCCCGGCGACCCCCCGCACCAGACCTACACGATGGGGGATCTCAAGCTGGAGAGCGGCGAGGTCATCAAGGATTTCGCGATCTCCTACGTCACCCACGGCGCGCTCAACGCCAGGAAGTCGAACGCGATCCTCATGGTGACGGCGCTGACCGGCAACCATCACCGCCTGGACTTCCTCATCGGGCCGGGCAAGGCGTTGGACACGACGAAGTACTTCGTGGTCGCCACCGACGCCATCGGCAACGGGCTCACGACTTCGCCGAGCAACAGCAAGGCGCAGCCGCGCATGCAGTTTCCGAAGTTCGGGATGCGCGACATGGTGGAGTCGCAGCGCCGACTGCTCAAGGAGAAGCTCGGCATCGACCACGTGGTGGCCGTGATCGGTCCCTCGATGGGCGGGATGCAGGCGCTCCAGTGGGGCGTGTCGCATCCGGACGTCATGGACAGCCTGGTCGCCCTGGTGCCGCTGGCGCGCACGCCGGCGTGGAGCGTGCTGCTCGTCGAGGCCACCCGCAAGGCCATCATGCTCGACCCCGCGTGGAACAACGGCAACTACACGAGCATCCCCGTCAACGGCGTTCGTCTGTGGCGCGAGATCCTCGGCTTCGGCGCCGCGCGCACGCCCGAGATGTACCGCGACCAGTTCGCCAGGCCGCTCGACGTGCTGCCCTGGCTCAAGGAGCAGGAGGACAGGATCCTCAACGCCTTCGATCCGAACGACTACATCTATCAGTCGTGGGCCTACGAGACCCACGACGTGGGCGGCACGCCCGGCATGAACGGCGACTACGCGAAGGCGCTGCGCGCGATCAAGGCCAAGACGCTGATCATGACGGGGGTGAAGGATCTCCTGAATCCGGAATGGGAGCCCCTCGAGGCCGCGCGCTACATCCGTGACGTGCGCGCCGTGACGATCAACCCCGAGTCGATCACGGGCCACTACGCCGCCGGCGGCTTCCGTCCGGCCGACGTGGAGCAGATCAACGCCGAGGTGGCGAAGTTTCTGGACGTGGTCACGCAGCGCGGCGAGCGCCTGCGGTAGTATCGGCTGCATGGACTCCCTGGTGCTCGTCGTGGCCCGGGGTCGCCCTCGCCTTCGGCGCGTTCGGGCTCAGCGGATGACCCCCAGGCCGAGCAGGCCGATCAGGATCAGGTAGATCCCGACCAGATAATTCAAGAGCTTCGGAAGGATCAGGATCAGGATCCCGAAGACGATCGACAGAAGCGGACCCAGATGGGCGACACCGATGACCATGGCCGTGTCCTCCGCCTACCAGACAGTCGCGCTGCGGTAACCGTATAGGACCACGAGGAGCAAGATGAAGACGCCGGTCACGTTCTACAGCGAAGGGGTCAAGCTCGACGGCGACGTCTATGTCCCGGACGACGTTCGCCCGCGCGAGAAGCGCGCGGGGATCGTGCTCTGTCACGGCTACACCGGCGTCAAGGATATCTATCTTCCCGACAACGCGCGGGCCCTGAACAAGGCCGGTTACGTCGCCATGGTCTTCGACTACAAGGGCTGGGGCGCGAGCGACGGCCCCCGCACTCGCCTGGCGCCCTACAGCCGCGTGGCCGACGTGCAGGCCGCGCTCACGTTCCTCGGCACGCTCCCCCAGGTCGACCCCCAGCGGCTCGGCATCTACGGCACGAGCTATGGCGGCGCCACCGTGGTCTGGGTCGGTGCCGTCGATCCCCGGGTCAGATGCGTGGTCAGCGTGGTGGGCATCGGGAACGGTCGGCGCTGGATGCGGAGCGTTCGACGGCCCGACGAGTTCCACGACCTCCTGGCCCGCGCGCGCCAGGATCGCGCCCGGCGCGCCGTCGAGGGCAAGTCGGAATTCGTCGCGCGCGAAGAAATCTTGTTGCCCGACCGGCAGTCGGCCGAGCTCGGCGCCGCGGCCCGGCGCAACAATCCCAACGCCGTCAGCGCGATCCCGCTGGAATACGTCGACGACACGCTGGAGTTCAACCCGGAGTGGGTCGTCGACAAGATTGCGCCGCGCCCCCTCCTCTTCATCACGACCGACGACGACCGGCTCGTGCCGCCGGAGGAATCCATCGAGATGTACACGCGCGCCGGTGAGCCGAAGAAGCTGGTGGTGCTGAAAGGCTACGGGCACTACGAAGTCTACAAGGAGCCGGCGTTCAGCGAGGTCATGCAGGCGACGGTGGCGTGGTATCGCGAACACCTGCCTGCGAAGCGCGCCTGAGGTCGACGCGAAGCGGCTGCGCTACGGGGTGGCCGGCGACGCCATCGACGGCGCCGACATCATCGAGCAGGCGGTGCGGGACTGGGTGGACTCGCTCACCGAGGAGAGCGCGGCCGACCGGTTGCGCGCGGTGAGCTAGTTCGGTGTCACGAGCGCCCGGAAGCCGGCCCCGCCGCTGTCCGGTGGCCCGAGCTTCACGGGCTGCGTGGACGCGACGCCGCCCACCCGGCGCATCAGCAGCAGCGCGGTGTCCCCCTCGCTCGGATTCGCCAGGATCACGCGCGGCCCCTGTTCGCCGCCAGGCAACCACGGCATCTGCCCGAGTACTACGCGATCGTGCGCATCGAGCCACATGAGGTTGGCATAGGCGAGCGGCCCCGTCATACCGGAGTTGAGCTGACGGAGCACCACCACATTGTTTTTTTGGTGGATGAGCGACGTGTTCCCGTTGAGTTGCATCTGTTCGCTGTACCACGTCATCCACGGGAGCGTGGTGGAGTCCTTCCCGCGCCAGTCGATGCGCTCGAAGGCGAGGCCGAGCCCGGAGCGGTTCGTCGCGCGGTCGAAGTCCATCTGAATTGCGCGCGTGTTCCATCCGGTCGGGTTCACATAAACGAGGTGGTGCTCCATCTTCCGCTCGGCCCCGTTCTCGAAATAGGTTTCGAGCATCCAGCACAGCATGTGCTCGCTCGGCCGCTCGGGGTTGCCCCCGGTGCAGTTGTAGCCCCAGCCAAAGACGCTGTTGTGACGCGGATCGGTGAGGTTGGGGAACTGCGCGCTCAGCAGGTTGAAGTCGCCCGGGACCGCGTTCTCGGTCCGCACCTTCACGCCCACGTAGCCGCCGCCATACGGAGGGACGAGGTCCACGGGCGCTGTGGGTGTGGTCTGCGCGAAGCCCGACGACACGAACAGGCCCACGACGGCTGCGCTGACGCATGCGCCCCGCCATCTACTTCGCATCGCGTGGCCTCGGCACTTTCGCGACAGGGTC